>Ga0307508_10002254_pt1 | contig 20561 bp, 22 predicted proteins | sample 9_EM_MG_FD_203089 | JGI IMG/M metagenome (GOLD analysis project Ga0307508, IMG submission 203089) | Populus trichocarpa ectomycorrhiza microbial communities from riparian zone in the Pacific Northwest, United States - 9_EM | ecosystem: Host-associated > Plants > Roots > Unclassified | place...
CAGGCGTTCCAGGTGCTTTCTCCAGGCCTCGCAAAAAAACTGGCGAACCTGATCGCGCGATGGACTAAACATGGCTGCTTTCAAAAAGTAGGGTGATAACGGCATTGTGGAACAAGCGGTTCTTGCCGGCGCTTGGTGCAATCTGGCCGCAACCATAGGCGCCGAGGAGCGGAGTGCCGGGAAACTGCTCGCGGAAGGCCAGCAGATCGCGGTCGTCGTTGCCGTAGAACAAGGGGCCGCGACCGATGCAGGAAAACATCAAGGCGAAATTTGGCATTTTTTCCGGGTTGACCGCAGCAAGCAGTTTTTCCCGCATCTCCTGTTCGGCCGAAAGAGGCTGGCGGATTGCCCAAGTGATGCTTTCGCCTTCGTCGAGCGCGGCAGCCAGCGTCATTGAGCCGTCGGCATTGACCGAAAGGATGTCGATGCCCGGTTTGTCGGCCTGGCGAAGGGCGCTGATCTGATGCAGCGGCGGGTACTGGCGCAACTCGGCCGGCAGGGCGCGGGTCAGGCTGGCGGCGGCGCTTTGGCCGCCGATCCGGCGCAGTTCGTAACCGTCGCTCTGGTCGACCGTTTGCGTCTTGCCCAGAATGCGCAGGCCGGTGGATAGCGCCAGTCGACCACGCAGGCAAGGCAGTTGAATTTCGGCACAGTTGTTGGTGGCCTGCCGGCCATGCACCCAGACCGTGGCGTCGGTGTCGAGCAAACCGGCGCGTGCTGGGCTGCTTTGCCAGTCGAAAGGCAGCGTGCCGTGGCCGCTGAAGGCGAGTCTCGGGCCGTCGGCTGCTCTGCTGTCAGCGGTGTCGGCAGCAAAGACCAGGGCCGCCGCAGCCGGTTGGTCGATCTGCCAGCCGCGCTCGGTGAACAGGCCGCTCGCCGTGCAACCGTCGACTTGGGTGGTGCCGGCGGTGCGGGCAGCGGCGAGGATGGCTGGTTGCGGATTACGGCTGAAATCCCGGCTGAGCAGCAAGATCACTTGTTCGGCACGTTCCAGACCCGCTGCGGCCAGTGCCGAGCGCACAGCAGCTTCGGCCAGTTCCGGACCGGGATGGTGGCCGGAGAGCGGTGCCGAGACCAGGCTGCTGCCTACCTTCATAAGGTCTTGCCCTTGTAATTGCAGAGGTCGGCGACGACGCAGCGTTCGCATTCCGGCCTGCGCGCCTTGCAGACATAGCGGCCGTGCAGGATCAGCCAATGGTGGGCGTCTTTTTTGTATTCGGCCGGCGTGACACGCAACAGTTTCTGCTCGACCTCGGCGACGGTTTTGCCGGGCGCCAGGCCGGTGCGGTTGCCGAGGCGAAAAATATGCGTATCGACGGCGATGGTCGGCTGGCCGAAGGCGGTGTTGAGTACGACATTGGCTGTCTTGCGGCCAACGCCGGGCAGGGCTTCGAGGCTGGCCCGGTCATTCGGTACCTCGCCGCCATGCTGTTCAAGCAGGATGCGGCAGGTGGCGATGACGTTTTTGGCCTTGGTTCGATAAAGGCCGATGGTCTTGATGTATTCGCTGAGCCCTTCGATACCGAGTTCGGCCATTTTGTCCGGTGTCGGCGCGACCTGGAAAAGGCGGGCCGTGGCTTTGTTGACGCCAACGTCAGTCGCCTGCGCTGAGAGAATGACGGCGATCAGCAGTTGAAACGGTGTGACGTAGTTCAGTTCTGTGGTTGGCGCCGGGTTGGCGGCGCGCAAACGGGCGTAGAACTGCTCAATATCGGCTTTTTTCACGGCTTATCGGTGGGATGGGTTGTCAGGCGTTGGAGAATACGCGATATTGTTCAAAACAAATTTTACCTGACAGAAAGGATGAAGGTTCCGATGCCGTTGACCCCAGACGCAGACACGATTGTGCTTTCACAACTGGTGGAAGGCAATCCCGTGGCGACGATCGTCATCGACGCCCAGCATCGGGTAACACACTGGAATCGCGCCTGCGCCCAGTTGACTGGAACGCCGGCCGAAAAAATCATCGGTACCCGGGAGCAATGGCGGGCTTTTTACGCCCATCCTCGCCCGATCATGGCCGATCTGATTGTTGAAGGTGCCCTGGAAGCTGCGGTCGACCATTTTTATCATGGCAAATTCAAACGCTCCGAACTGATCGGTGGCGCCTTTGAGGCCGAGGATTTTTTCCCCACTTTCGGCCAGGGCGGGCGTTGGCTGTTTTTTACCGCGGCAGCGATCCGCAACGCCCAGGGTGAGATTATCGGTGCCATCGAAACGCTGCAGGATGTGACAGCCCGTCGCTCCGCTGAAGAGGCCTTGCGTAAGAGTGAAGAGCGATATCGCCAGATGAGCCTGACCGATGCGCTGACCGGCCTGTTCAACTCCCGTCACCTGAACCAGCGGCTGCAAAGTGAAATGGAAAGGGCGGCTCGCTACCAGCACCCCCTCTCCCTGCTGGTGCTCGATTGCGACAATTTCAAATCGATCAATGATCGTTTCGGCCATCTTGACGGCGATAAGGTCTTGCAAGCGCTGGCTGGCGTGATTACCAACTGCCTGCGTAGTTCCGATAGCGGATTCCGTTATGGTGGCGAGGAATTTGTCCTGCTCCTGCCTGAAACGACAGCTGACGCAGCACGTATACTCGCCGAGCGACTGTGCCTCGCTTTTGCTGACGAAGTTGTCGAGTCCGCGACCGGATTGCCGATTCGCTGTACGGTGAGTATTGGTGTCGCCGAATCCTTTGGTAGCGAATCTGAAAATTCATTGATTCGACGTGCCGATGACGCCAGCTACGAAGCAAAGCGGCGTGGAAAAAACTGTGTCTTTGTCGCTGAATCGCCGACCTGAAAAATCTCCGATTTATCGGGTCGACCGCAGCTAGAGCGGCTATCCCTCGGAGGTTTGACCGCGTGGTGAAAAATTAAGCGTGGCAGTTTTCAGTTTTTTGGGCGGCGCGGACCTGGCCCGTAATTGCCCGCAACCACCATCGATATCCTGCCCGGCCGAATTGCGCAACTTGGTCAGGATGTGGCGCGAATGCAGACTCTTGGCCAGCGCTCTTGCCCGCTCCGTTGAAGGGCGCTTGAAACCCAGATCGTCGATCGTGTTGTAGGGAATCAGATTCATGATGGCGTATTTGCCGGTCAGCAGGCGGACGATGTTGCCCATTTCCTCTTCGCTGTCATTGATTCCGTCGAGCAGCGTCCATTGGTATTGGATCGGGTAGCCGGTGCGACGGGCGTATTGCTCGCCGAGTTCGACCAGTTCCGCCGGATCGATGCGCGGCGCCTTGGGTAGCAGGCGGGCGCGCAACTCGGCATTGGTCGTATGCAGCGACAGGGCGAGCGCCGGCTTGACCGCTTGCAGCGGCAGGCGCTCGAAAACCCGCGGATCGCCGACCGTCGAAAAAACCAGATTCTTGTGACCGATGCCGCCGGCGGTGCCGAGCAGGTCGATCGCTTCCAGCACGTTTTCCAGATTATGGGAGGGTTCGCCCATACCCATGAAAACCACCCGTTTGACCACTCGCTTGGTGCGCGCCAGGACAACCTGGGCGACGATCTCGGCGCTATCGACTTGGCGCAGCAAACCATCGCGGCCGGTCATGCAGAAAACGCAGCCGACAGCACAGCCTACCTGAGTCGACACACACAGGCCGTCGCGCGGCAAAAGTACGCTTTCTACGGTCTGGCCGTCGGCCAGTTCAACGAGCAGCCGTTCCGAGCCGTCTTCACCCGGGTGGCTGGAGCGCAGGCGAGCCAGGCCGTTCAGTTCCGCTGCCAGGTCGGGCAGGGCGTTACGCAGTTCGAGGGGATGAAAGTCTTCGGAAGGCCGGCGGCGCGGCCCGCTGTTCAGCGGCTGCGCCTGCAGCCAGGCGCGCAGTATGCGTTCCTCGTGACAGGTTTTTGCCCCGTGCGCACGCAGGGTCTGACGGATTTGTTCGATACGCATGCGGGCGTTGCCTCGGTGTGCCCTCAGGGGGCGGGGAGTTTTAGTGAGTGCCAGCCACCGCCACCGGGGCTGGCGGCTTGAGCCTGGTGCGCTCAGCGGCGCGCGCATCCATCCAGTTCTTCCAGGCGATCATGCAGCCGAGCAGGATGAAGGCACCCGGTGGCAGCAGCGCGAGCAGGAAGCCGGGGTAGCTTTCCGGCAACAACTGGATCGGGTGCAGGTTCGGGAAAACCATGTCGATGCCGCCGAACACCGTGCCGGCGCCAAGCAGTTCGCGCATGGCGCCAAGCAGGGCCAAGGTCCATAGCATGCCGAAGCCCATGAAAATGCCGTCGAAGGTCGATTGAATCGGCGGGTTCTTGGCAGCAAAGGCTTCAACACGGGCGAGCACGATGCAGTTGGTGACGATCAGCGGAATGAAGATACCGAGGACCAGATACAGTTCGTGCAAATTGGCATTGAAGAGCAGGTCGACCACAGTAACCAGGGCCGCGACGATCAGGATGAAGACCGGGATGCGGATTTCGTGCGGAATCAGGTTGCGCAGGCTGGCAATGGCAAAACCGGATAATGCCATGACCAGAATGGTCGCCAGCGACAGCATGATGCCATTCACCGCATTGGTCGTCGTCGCCAGCAGCGGGCAAAGGCCCAGAATCTGGGCAATCGAGGTGTTTTGTTTCCAGATGCCGTTGCCGGCAATGGTCTTGAATTCGTCGCGGCTGATCATTGAGCGGCTCCTCCTGGAACAAACAGCTGGTTGCGGTTGGCTTCCGCCCACTTCACGGCCTTAAGAACAGCTTTGCTGATTGCACGCGGGGTAACGGTGGCACCGGCGTAGTAGTCGATACGGCCGCCGTCCTTTTTCACCTTCCAGTCCTTGTCGGTGACCTCGGCCAGCGACATGCTTTGGAATTGGGTAATCCAGGGCCGGGCCTTGTTCTTGTCCTTCTTCACTTCGACGTAATCGCCGAGGCCCGGGGTTTCCTTGTGCTGGATGACGCGCACGCCGCTGATCTGACCGTCGGCGCGGATGGCGAGCACCAGGCGAATCTTGCCCGAGTAGCCATCGGGTGCGACGGCTTCAAAAACCAAGGCAAGCGGCTGGCCGGCCAGGCGTGCCCGATAGAGTGTCGAAGCCTCGCTCAAGCCGAGTTCCGGCGTCGCGGGCAGATCGAGGGTGTCGTCGAGCAGCGCATTGTCGTAGTCACGGCGCGGTAATACCTCGTCGATCAGTTTCATTTTTTCTTCCGTGGCCGAGGCTTCGATGGCGGGCTTGGTCCACAGATAGGCCGCGGAGAGCAGCGCGGTAAAAATGATCACGAAGACGAAAAGTATGGCGGCTGTCCGCACTGCCATGCCGGTCGCAGAATATTCGCGCGCGGTGCTCATGCCTCGTCCTTCATGCCGAAGATCGGTGGCTGGGTGAGCAAATCGATCACCGGAGCGCAGAGATTCATCAGCAATATGGCAAAAGCAACGCCATCGGGATAGCCGCCGAAGACACGGATGATGTAGGTGAGCAGGCCGGCGCCGGCGGCAAAAATAAGCTTGCCGCGCGGTGTCGTGCAGCCGGAAACCGGATCGGTGGCGATGAAGAAGGCGCCGAGCATGGTGCCGCCGGAGAACAGGTGGAAAAGCGGGTTGGCGAACTGGGCCGGGTTGTAGAGCCAGAGGGCACCGGAAATCAGCACTATTGAAGCGATATAGGCAAACGGAATATGCCAGGTGATCAGCTTGCGCTGCCACATCCAGAGGCCGCCGAGCAGGTAGGCTGCGGCTACCCATTCCCAGCCCCGGCCGGCGAAATTGCCGTAAATGTCCTGATTGGCCAGCAGTTGGGCGATATCGACGCCGCCATCGCCCAGCTTGAGGGCGGTTTTCATCGCGTCGAGAGGCGTCGCACCGCTCAGGGCGTCAACCCGTGGCGAGAAACCGAGAATGATGTTGATCTGTTCGGTCAGGCTGGCTTGCAGGCCGACGTTCGGCCATTGCGACATCAAGGCCGGGAAGGAAACGATGCAGACGGCGAAGGCGACCATTGCCGGGTTGAAGGGGTTCTGACCAAGGCCGCCGTACAGGTGCTTGGCGACGACGATGGCGAAGAAGGTGCCGACGACGATCAGCCACCACGGGGCGAGCGGCGGGAAGGTGAGAGCGATCAGCCAGGCGGTGACGATGGCCGAGCCATCCGGCAGAAACAGTGCCAGCGGCTTGCGCTGGAGATACAGCATCACGGCTTCGGCAAGTAGCGCAGTGAAAGTGGCAATGACCAGTTGGACGAGGATGGCCGGGCCGACCAGCCAAGCATAGGCGGCAATGGCCGGGATCAGCGCGATGCAGACTTGCGTCATGACCTGGCTGACGCTGGTGTTCTTGAGGAGGAAGGGGGCGGGGGCAAACATTATTCGGCTTTCTCAGCGGGCGGCGCGGCTGATGTTTGGGGCGCTGGCTCCAGCACGGCACGGCGGGCTTCGATATCGTCGATGGCGTGCTGTTGTTCGATCGTGACGGCAGCGGTATTTCTTGCCGGCGCGGCATCGCGCTGGGCTTTGGCACGGGCCATGGCGGCAGCGATGGTGGCCTTTTTTGCCTCTTTTTCAGCGTCGACCGCAGTTATCGGCGCGGCAACGGTCTCTACTGCTTCTGCGCCGCTTTCGGCCGCGGCGGCTGCCGCTGCTTCAGCCGCTTTCTTGGCGGCCTGCGCTGCGGCGACCTTGACCAGCTTCTCGGCTTTTTCCGCCTTCTCGCGCTCATCGCGCAACTGCTTGAATTCGAAACGGGTCTTGGCACCGTCGGCGGCATTTTTTTCGCGTTCACGCGCCCAGATTTCGCTCTTGGCAAAGCGGAAATACTGGACCAGCGGTATGCGCGATGGGCAAACAAAGGAACAGCAACCACATTCGATGCAATCGAAGATGTGATATTCCTGCGTCTTGCCAAAATTCTTGGCGCGGGAAAACCAATACAACTCAAAGGGTTGCAGCTCGTGCGGGCAGGCTTCGGCGCAGGCGCCGCAGCGAATGCAGGGCATTTCCGGCGCTTTGGGCGGGAAAACGCGATCGGAATGGGCGATCAGGCAATTGGTCGCCTTGACCACCGGAACCTGCTCGTTCGGCACCAGAAAACCCATCATCGGGCCGCCCATGACGATGCCGTCGGTATCCGGGTGCGGTGCGGCGAGTTTGAGGAGTTCGCCCATCGGCGTGCCGATCAGTACTTCGTAATTGCGCGGGGCGTGCACGTTGCCGCTCAGCGTGACCAGCCGTGAAACGACCGGTTCGCCGTAAGCGATGGCCCGCCATGCGGTGTAGGCGGTGGCGACGTTGAAACACTGGACGCCGAGATCGGTCGAGCGTTTCGCGGCCGGCACCTCCTTGCCGGTCAGCACGCGAATCAGTTGCTTGGCGCCGCCAGCCGGGTAAAGCGTCGGGACCTGGACGACCAAAAATGGCTCGTTTAGCGCGTCGACCGCAGCCCGCATGGCAGCGGCGGCCTCGGGCTTGTTGTCCTCGATTCCGATCAGCACTTTTTTCGGCTGCAGCAGGTCGCGGAAGATGCCGATACCACGGACGACTTCTTCGGCGCGCTCGCGCATAAGCAGGTCGTCGCAGGTGATGAAAGGCTCGCACTCGGCGCCGTTGATGACCAGTTCATCCATCGGCACCGTTTTCGAGGCGGTCAATTTGCCGTGCGTCGGGAACACCGCGCCACCCAGGCCGACCACGCCGGATTGCTGCAAGTGTTCACGCACCGCTTCCGGTGTCATCGCGGCGTAGTCGAGCGGGCCGTGGATGATCCACTCATCCTTGCCGTCCGGCTCGATCACCACGCACAAGGCGTCAAGGCCGGAAGGGTGGGGTTGCACATGCATCGCCACTTCCAGCACGGTGCCCGACGTCGGCGCATGCACGGCGGCAGAAATCCAACCATCGGCCTTGCCGATCAACTGACCTTTGAGGACTTTGTCGCCGGCCTGAACGACCGGGCGCGGCGTGCCGCCAATGCTCTGGTGCAGCGGCACGATCAGGCGCGACGGTAGTGGTGCCTGAGCAATCGGCAGGGTAAGCGACTGGGTCTTGTTAGTGGGCGGTTTGACCCCACCCTTAAATTTGAACAGGTTCATCAGCATCAGGCGGCCTTTTGCAGCACTGCCGCCTTGATTTCGACGACCGGATATTTCCACTTCCAGTTGTCGAGGTTTTCGCCGATGGCTTCCATGCTAATGCACTCGACGGGACACGGTGGCAGGCAAAGTTCGCAGCCGGTACAGAGCGGCGCGATGATGGTATGCATCTGCTTGGCGGCGCCGACGATGGCATCGACCGGACAGGCCTGGATGCACAGCGTGCAGCCGATGCAGATGTTCTCGTCGATGATCGCCACCTGCTTCGGCTTCTCTTCGGCTTCCAGTTCCTTGACCTCGCGGCCGAGGAGATCGGCGAGTTTTTGCACGCCTTCCATGCCGCCGGGCGGACAGAGATTGATGTCGACTTCACCCTTGGCAATGGCTTCGGCGTAGGGTTTGCAACCGGGGAAGCCGCACTGGCCACACTGTGTCTGGGGCAGGATGCCCTCAATTTTTTCGACCAGCGGGTCGCCTTCGACCTTGAATTTGACCGAAGCAAAGCCGAGTGCAGCGCCCAGCACAACGGCGCCGAGAGCCATGATGGCGATGGCGAGAAGGATATCCATTACTGGTATTTGTCCAGGCCGGCAAAACCCATGAAGGCGAGGGCCATCAAGCCGGCAGTGATCATGGCAATGGCCACGCCACGGAAGTAAATCGGTACGTCGGCTCCTTCGATCCGCTCGCGAATGCCGGCGAAAAGAATCAGTACCAGCGAGAAACCTACCGCACTGCCGGCGCCGAAGAGCAGCGATTCGACGAAGTTGTAGCCGTTGGAAATATTGAGCAGCGGCACGCCGAGCACGGCGCAGTTGGTGGTGATCAGCGGCAGATAAATGCCCAGCGTCTGCTGCAAGGTGGGTGACGTCTTCGCGATGATCATTTCAGTCATCTGCACGATGGCCGCGATGGTGACGATGAACGACAGCGTACGCAGATATTCCAGCCCGAACGGAATGAGCAGGTAGTGATCGATGATGTAGCTCGCCCCAGTCGCCATGGTCAACACGAAAGTCGTGGCAGCACCCATGCCGTAAGCCGTTTCCAGCTTTTTGGAAACGCCCATGAAGGGGCAAAGACCGAGAATCTTCACCAGGACGACGTTGTTGACCAGGACTGCGCCGACGAGGATGAATAAGTAGTGGCTCATATATTTGGCAAGCGTTAAGCGCGCATTATCGGGCTTTGCTGCGGTGCAAACAACCGCGCGCGGCTTATGGGCTTAGGTTGTTTTCCGCATCACATTAGCCAAGGTTTCCGCCACTTCGCTGACCAGATCGGGGCCGCGGTAGATGAAACCGCTGTAGAACTGGACCAGGCTGGCGCCGGCGCGGATTTTTTCCGCCGCGTCCTCGCCACCCATGATGCCGCCGACACCGATGATCGGCAGTTCGCCGGCCAGCGCGGTGGACAGTTTTTTCAGCACCTCGGTCGATTTGCGGAAGACTGGCGCACCGGAGAGACCGCCGGTTTCGGCGGCATTCGCCATGCCTTCGACGCCTTCGCGTGACAAGGTCGTGTTCGTGGCAATCACGCCATCCATCCGGTGACGGCGCAGCGCGTCGGCAATCGCGGTGATCTGCGCGTCGTCGAGATCGGGGGCTATCTTCAGCGCCATCGGCACATATTTGCCGTGTTTTTCGGCGAGTTGTTCCTGGCGTGCCTTCAGTTGCGCGAGCAGATCGTCCAGCGCATCGTCCTTCTGCAGTTCGCGCAGATTCTTGGTGTTGGGCGAGGAGATATTGACGGTGATGTAGCTGGCGTCGTTGTACACCTTCTCCAGGCAAATCAGGTAATCCTCGGCGGCCTGCTCGATCGGCGTCGTCGCGTTCTTGCCGATGTTGATGCCGAGAATCCCGCCCTTTTTCGGGAATTCAGCCGCCCGGACGTTTTCCAGCAGGCGATCAACGCCGGCATTGTTGAAACCCATGCGATTGATGATGCCCTGCGCTTCCGGGATGCGGAACAGGCGCGGCCGTGGATTGCCATCCTGCGGCCGCGGCGTGATGGTACCGATTTCAATAAAGCCGAAACCGAGACTGGCCAGCGCATCGATGTGGTCGCCATTCTTGTCCAGACCGGCGGCGAGGCCGACCGGATTGGGGAATTTCAACCTCATCACTTCGACCGGGCAAGGTTTCACCGGTTTGGCAAGGACGCAGGCTAAGCCGCTGGACTTGAGCAGGGAAACACCGCTCATGCCGATACCGTGGGCGGTTTCAGCGTCGAGCGCGAAGAAGAATTTGCGAATAAGTGGATATAGCATAGCCGACGATTTTACCGCATTGCAGCAAGTTGTCGGCGGTGGCAACGCTTTTTGGCGGTAGCTTTCGCAAGCAATCTGCTGGCTGCAGGTCTGTAAAGTGTTACCGCTTCGTGATCAGCGCCACGATTTGTGGACTTTGCCACAGACGTCAGCTCTATCCGGGCGGTATTATTAAACCCTCATAAAACTCCCGTCAGGAAATAACGATGGATTCCCAACTCATTCTGATCAAGGCAATACGCTCGGGCCGGCTGTCCGATGTGCAGGCGGTGCTGGATGCGGGCGCAGTGGTGGAACTGCTTGATACTCAGGGCGATCCCGGATTGCCCATGGGGATCGCATGTTTTATGGGCTTTGTCGATATCGTCCGTGAACTCGCCAAACGCGGTGGAAAAGTCGATTTTCCCGACAACGGTGTGCCGACTTCGCCCTTGAGCATGGCGATTCGCGGCGGCCGGGTCGAAGTTGTGCGTACCCTGATCGAATTGGGTGCAAAGGTGGCCGATGGCATGAAAACCGGATTAACCGAGCATGATATCGTGTTGGCGCAATGGAAGGCGCATCGCGATGGCTATAGCAAGGTCGCTCCTCACGAAACTCCGGGAAGCGAGCCGGTGATTGAGGAAATTAATATGGTTCGCTGTTTCGGCACCGACACCCAAGTACTGGAAGCCGATGTACTCCGTGCGGCGCGGAAAATGCGCTGAACAGCAACAATCTGTAACAGCTTGACCGGGCCGATCATAGTTAAACTATCGGCATGACGACGCCGATTCGCCGCATTCTCCCCATTTTCCTCTGTTTGGCCATGCCCGTTGTCTGGGCGGCTGAGCTCGACCCCTTCAGAACCGAGGCGATGGCGCCACTCAAGCCTTCGCCGCAGCTTTCGGCCCGGGTTGGCGAGGCGCCATGCTCGACCGAGTTGCCGTCGATGCCGCTGACGGCGATCGATGCGGTCGATCTTACCCTTTGCAACAATCCGCAAACGCGCGAAATCTGGGCAGCGGCACGGGCGCAGGCAGCGCTGGTCGGTGTTGCGCAATCGGCCTGGTTACCCGTTCTGGATGGCCGGGCCGGCGCGGCGCGAAACTTCACTGATGCCCGCAACTACAACCAGAACACCGCGGCGCTGACACTTTCCTGGCTGATGTTCGATTTTGGTCAACGTTCGGCCAATATCGAGAATGCCCAACAATTACTGAATGCAGCAGCAGCCAGCCAGAGCGCTTCCGTGCAAAGCTTGTTCCTGTCGGCATTGCAATCCTTTTATACGGCGCAGGCAGCGCGGGCGGCGGTGGTGTCGGCGACGCAGGCCGAGCGCTCGGCGCAGGAAGGTTTTCAGGTGGCGGAAGGGCGTTACAAGGTTGGCGTTGCGACGCCGGCCGACCGCCTGCAAGCGCAAACGGCGTTGTCACAGGCCACTTTGAACCGGATTAAAGCCGAAGGCGATTCCCGCAATGCGCTGGGCACATTGGCCAATGTGCTGGGTTTTGATGCCCAGCAGCGCATTGCGCTGGCTGAGCATCAGGGGATGCCCAGCGAGACGGTTTTCCAGCGCGATGTCGATGCCCTGATCGACGAGGCACGGCAACGGCGCCCGGATTTGAAGGCGGCTGAGGCGCAAGTCAAGGCGGCCGAAGCCGGGATCGATCTGGCGCGGGCGCAAGGGCGGCCGACGGTTTTCGTAGCCACCGGGCCGACCTGGCAGGATGTCGGCGGGGTAACGGCCAATGGTGGCAACGTGGGGATTACGCTTAACGTGCCGATTTTCTCCGGTTTCGAGACGACTTATCGGATCCGTTCGGCGGCGGCGCAGGCTGAGGTAAGGGCCGCCCAGCGCGACCGCATCCGCTCGCAGATCGCGCTGGATGTCTGGAGGGCCTACCAGAGCCTGACTACGGCAACGCAAAGCCTGAAGGCAACGGCGGATCTGGTAGCCAGCGCCGAGCAGTCCGAGCGTGTAGCCCTCGGCCGTTACAAGGCCGGAGTGGGCACGGTGCTGGATTTGCTGGCGGCGCAGAGCGCCTTGGCCAGCGCGCGTTTGCAGCGCATCCAGGCGGCGCTCGACTGGTATGTTTTTCGCGCCACGCTGGCCCAGGCCATGGGCGCGCTTGATTACACGCTGCTGCAAGCGGCAGCGGAAGGAAGACCATGAAACGTATCGGCAAGATTCTCCTCGGCGTGACCGTGATCGCCGGCCTGATCGGTGGCGGCATCTGGTATGCCAAGCAGCGCGCGGCGCAGAATCCCGAGCAACGGTACAAGTTGCAGCCTCTGGAAAAAGGCGATGTGACGCAGACGGTTTCCGCCAATGGCACCTTGAATCCGGTTGTGCTGGTTAGTGTCGGGACGCAGGTTTCGGGCACGGTGAAAAAGCTTTATGTCGATTTTAACGACCATGTGAAGAAGGGGCAGGCGCTGCTTGAACTCGACGACGCGCTGGTTGCGGCCGCTGAGCGGCAGAGTGCGGCAAGCGTTGCCAATGCCCAGGCGACGCTGGAATTGGCGCAGGCCAACGAGATACGTAGCAAGCAGTTGTTCGCCCAGGAATACGTCTCGAAGCAGGAGTTCGATCAGGCCCGGCAGGTCTTGAAATCAGCCCAAGCCCAACTGGCGCTGGCGCGGGCACAGAACGAGCGTGATCGGGCCAATCTCAACTTTACGATCATCCGCTCGCCGGTTGATGGCGTCGTGATCGATCGGGTAGTTGATCTCGGCCAGACCGTGGCGGCCAGTTTTCAGACACCGGTATTGATCAAGATCGCGCAGGATCTTTCCGAGATGCGCATCGACACCAGCTTTGCCGAAGCCGATATCGGCAGCCTGCGCGAAGGGCAAAAGGCAAAGTTCACGGTCGACGCCTTTCCGAGCCGTAATTTCAGCGGTGAGGTGCAGCAAATCCGCCTTAATCCGACCAATCAGCAAAACGTCGTTACCTACAACGTACGGATCAATGTCGCCAACCCGGAGCAGGTTTTGCTGCCGGGTATGACGGCTTACGTGAATATCGCCGTGGCTCAACGCAATGATGTCTTGCTGGTGCCGAATGCGGCCTTGCGTTTCAAACCGGCGGATGCAGCTGACAAGAAACCGGAAAATGGCGCAAAAGCGACGTCGACCGCAGCAATGCCCACCGGCAGCGATAGTGGCGGGATGGCCGGCAAAGGCGGTGGCGACAAGAAGGGCAAGAAGCGCGATGGCCAGAGCGGCACGGTGTATGTGCTGGCGGGTGAAGAAATCAAGCCGGTCAGCGTGCAACTGGGCATTACCGACAATCGCAATACCGAGATTCTCAGTGGCGATATGCAGGCGGGTGACCGTGTGATCACCGGTGAAAACACCAACGGCAACGGTCCAAGCAAGCCGTCCAGTGTCGGGATGAGAATGTTCTGATGACTGAACCGGTTATCCGGGTCGTTGGCCTGGGCAAGTCCTACGAAACTGCCGCTGGGCTGTTTCCGGCGCTGCGCGGGGTCAATCTGGAAATTTACCCCGGCGACTACATTGCCATCATGGGGCCGTCCGGGTCCGGCAAATCGACCTTCATGAATTTGCTCGGTTGCCTCGATACGCCAAGCATCGGCGATTATTTTCTCGCCGGCAAAAATGTTGCCCACATGGACAAGGATGCCCTGGCGATCCTGCGTAACCGCACCCTGGGCTTCGTTTTTCAGGGCTTCAACCTGTTGCCGCGGATGAGCCTGCAGGACAACGTCGCCTTGCCGCTGGTCTATGCCGGTGCTGACCGGGAAAGCCGCCGCGCCGCGGCGCGCGAATTGCTCGACAAGGTCGGCCTCGGCAAATATGCCGAATCCCTGCCCAATCGCATTTCCGGCGGTCAGCAGCAACGGGTGGCGATTGCCCGGGCACTGGTCAATAAGCCGCGGCTGATCCTCGCCGATGAGCCGACCGGCAATCTCGACAGTCATACCAGCGAGGAAATCATGCGTCTGTTCGGCGAGCTGAACGCCGAGGGCATCACCATCGTCATCGTCACTCATGAGCCGGATATCGCGGCGCACGCCAAGCGGCAGGTCAAGTTTCTCGATGGCGAGATTGTCAGCGATCACCTGACGGGGGCTGCATGCTGAAAGCCATGCTCAGCGAAGCCTGGCTGGCGATGGGCGCCAACCGCTTGCGGACAGCACTGACCATGCTCGGCATGGTGATCGGCGTCGGCGCCGTGGTCATCATGATGGCAATCGGGCAGGGCGCGCAGTACGCCGTGCAACAGACGATCAGCACCATGGGTTCCAATTTGTATATCGTTCTTTCCGGTTCGTTCACCGCCGCCGGCGTGCGCAGCGGCTCGGCCGGGGCGCCGTCCCTGAGTGTCGCAGATGGGGAGGCGATGAGCGAACTCGATGGCGTGACCAACGTGGCGCCCACCCATCAGGGCACGCGGCAACTGGTTTATGGCTCGCAGAACTGGAGTACGCAGGTGGTCGGGACCACACCGTCCTACCTCGATGCGCGCGCCTGGAGCATCGTCAGTGGTGTGGCCTTCGGCGACTCTGATGTGCGCTCGGCAACGCGTGTCGCGCTGATCGGCAAGACCGTCGCCCAGAACTTGTTCGGTGATGAAGATCCGGTCGGCAAGACCATGCGTATTCAGCAGAATCCGTTTATCGTCATCGGCTTGCTCGGCAGCAAGGGGCAGAACCTCGATGGCCGCGATCAGGATGACACCGTGATCATTCCCCTCAGTACGGCTCAACGCAAGGTGTTCGGCACGCCCTTCCTCGGTTCGGTGCGGATGATCATGGTGCAGGCGGAATCGGCCGAGGCCATGTCGAAGGTTGAGCGCGGCATCGAATCGCTGCTCCGTCAGCGTCACCGGCTGCGCGAGGGCATGCCGAACGATTTCTTCCTGCGCAATCTGTCAGCCGCAGCCGAGTCCGAGGCGGAAACGACGCGCACGATGTCCATCCTGCTCGGTGCCATCGCCTCGATTTCGCTGCTCGTCGGCGGTATCGGCATCATGAATATCATGCTCGTCTCAGTCACCGAGCGGACCCGGGAAATCGGCATTCGCATGGCCATTGGCGCGCGCCAGAAAGATATCCTGACCCAGTTTCTGCTCGAAGCCGTGATGATCTCCTTTGCCGGTTGTCTGCTCGGTTTGTTGCTTGGCCTCGGTATCGCGCTGGGGATCAACTTCTTCACCGGCATGGTGGTCGTTATTTCCGGCAGCGCGGCGCTGGTCGCCTTTGCGGTTGCGGCCGGCGTCGGTATATTCTTTGGCTACTACCCGGCACAGAAGGCCGCGCAGCTCGACCCGATCGAGGCATTGCGCTACCAGTAACAGGCAGCCATGCTGCCGCCGGTCTTTTGCTCTGATCGCTAAAGTCACTGGAGTTCGTGCTCATGACAGGCATCTTCATCAGCTATCGCCGCAATGACAGCCCGGGCTTCGCCGGTCGGCTCGCCGAGGCGCTCGATACAGCTTTCGGTGCCAATAACGTTTTTCGCGATATCGACGACATCCGGCCTGGAGATGACTTCGTCAAGGCCATCCATAACCGTCTGCAGGCCGTCGATGTGGTGCTCGCGGTGATCGGCCCGGACTGGCTGGGCGCCAGCAAGGATGGCCAGCGCCGGCTGGATGACCCCGACGATTTCGTCCGCATCGAAATCCAGCTGGCGCTTGCTGCCGGCAAGCCGGTTTGGCCGGTGCTGATTGGTGGTGCTGTCATGCCGCTGCACAACGAGTTGCCCGAGCCCTTACGCCCCTTGGCCCTGCGTCAGGCTGCGGTACTCGATGATGCCTCGTGGAAGGAAGATGTCGCACGTCTGATTGCCGAGCTGCGACCGAAAGTCGATGTCAGGCGCTCGTCCCGCGGGCTTTGTTGGGTTGCGGCGACTGGAGCGGTTCTGCTGCTGGGCGCGCTGTTGCTGGCAAAGCCGTGGGCGCCAAACCCGCCATTGCCGCCTGTGGCGAGCGATGCTGCTGGCCGGACAGCCAGCAGCCTGAGTGGCCGCTGGACTGCGCAGGTCCGCTACGACTGGGGGGCGGAACACAATGAAACCTTCGATTTGAAGGTGGAGGAGGGTGAAGTACGTGGTACGGCCAGCTATCTCGGCCTGCCGCGCATCGTCGAACAGGGCCGACTGACGGCTGGCGGGCAACTTGATTTCGTCACGCACACTGAAGCGATGGCCGGCGGCACGGTGCGCTCACTGAGCCACCGCTACCGCGGGCGTATTCAGGAAGACGCCATTCATTTCGTGCTGGAAACAACCGGTGGCTATTCGAGCAGTCTTCCGCTCGAATTCATTGCCCGCCGTGCCGCGCCCTGAAGGCAGTGGCAAGGCCGGGCAACTTCCTCACTCAGTCCGGCCGGCGGCGCAGCAGATGATTGATGATCATGCTCAAAACCACCTCATGGCGCTGGTTGACCGCGTGATAGCGCAAGCGGGCAATGCCGCGATCGGGTTTTGATTTGGACGGCCGCACTTCCAAGATCTCGATTTCAGTATGCAGTGTATCGCCCGGCCGCACCGGCGCCAGCCAGCGCAACTCGTCGATGCCCGGAGAACCGAGGCTGGATTCGGCCAAAACGCCGGTCTGGATGAACAGCCGGAAACACAGCGCCAGACTCTGAAAACCGCTGGCAATCAAGCCGCCGTAGGGCGATTCGGCGGCGGCGTTGACGTCGAGATGAAAGGGCTGCGGATCGTAACGCCAGGCGAAGTCGATGATTTCGGCTTCCGTCAGCGTAATGCCCGGTGTCTTGAAGTGCTGGCCGGGAAATAGGTCATCGAGGTAGCGGGTGTCCATGAGCGGTCTCCTAAGGGTTCTGGCATTCCAAAATAACGTCCTCGCCACCGCGACCGCAAGGCAAGAAAGTGCCGGAAACCGGGTGCGGGGTGCCGTTGTCGTCCATTTGGGCGGCCAGGGTGTCCCAGAAAATTATGCCGGATTTGTCGAGTTTGAGGCGGAGCAGCCAGCCGCGTTGGCCCGCCGGGTAGTTGAAACCGTCGAAAACGAAGTTGCCGAGGCTGTAGATGATCGGCTTGCCCTTGTAGGTTTCGGCCCCTTGGGTGACGTGCGGGTGGCCGCCGACGACAAGGGCGGCACCTTCGTCGATCATTTTGCGGGCGAGTTGCTGTTGGCGCTGGCTCGGGTTGTCTTCGTTTTCCCAGCCCCAGTGCATGAAGGGGATGATCAGGTCGGCGCCGGCGGTTTTGGCGGCGCGGATGTCGGCGATGACGTGATCGTCTTCGCTCCAGGCGACGCCCGGCCAATCGGGGCCGGCTTCGAAGGAGCGCGGCTTGAATTCGTTGTAGGCGAGGACGGCGATTTTCAGACCCTTGCGCTCGATCCACAGCGGCTGATGGGCTTCGCCGAGATTGCGGCCGCCGCCGAAATGCGCAATGCCGGCGTTGTCGAGGTGGCGCAGGGTGTCGAGGAAGGCTTCGTGGCCGTAGTCGCCGGAATGATTGTTGGCCAGCGAGACGGCATCGAAACGGCCTTGCAGTACGGGCAGTACCTGCGGCTTGGCACGGAAGGTGTAGATCTTGTTGTCGAGTGCGCTGCCGCTTTCGGCGATCGGGCATTCCAGGTTACCGATGCGGTAGTCGGCAGCCTTGAGAATTTCGGCGAAAGGCGCGAGCGGGTCGCCACCTTCGCCGATGAAGCGGCCGGGGCCATCGTCGAGCATGATGTCGCCGGCGAAAATAAGGTTAACGGGCTCGGCATTGACGTTGGAGGCAAAGGTCAGCATCAGGGCTGCCCCCCGGCAGTATTTGTTTATTGTTGCGGTCAACCGGGATTTTTGGCTCATTTTGTGGCGTCGGCCTTCTGCTCGCACCAGTACTGGAGTTCGCTGTCGCGCATCGTTTCATACACCAGATTCAGCCCGGTAAAGCCGTTGTCCGTGCCCTGTCCCGCCAAGGGACTTGCTTCGCGGTGTAGAAAATCCCCGTGGGGGGCGGTATTCCTGACCGGATAGGGGTAACTGGCCTGGTGGATGATCACCGGGCCGGTGTCGCGGTTGGCGTAGGTGTAGAGCTTGATGCCGGCGAGTTCGCTTGGTTCCTGACGAAAGACGACGCGGAACAGGAAGTAGGAGCCGATGGGGGTTGGAGCAACCGTGTAGGGCGTGGTCGTTGGCCGGGCTTCGAGGTGTCTGGTTTCGTCGCCGTAGGTGACATGACAGACGACGCTGTCGGCCTGCGTTGTGAAACTGAGGGCAGCGGCAAACAGCGCGCCGAGCAGCTTAGCGCGGCTTGCCACTGCTGACTTGCTTCAGGTTGATCCCGACCTGCACTGCCTGGCCGCCGTTAAGTACTGGATACGATTTGTCGCTGATGAAGAGCAGTTTGCCGCCGCGTTCGATGCTGGCAGAGGCCGTGACGCGTGCCTTCTTGCCGATCAGGTCGCGGTCGATGGTGGTCTGGAAGGGAATCGGCACCTGCCGGCCGGCGAGTTCGATGCGCTGTTCGGCCAAGACGCGGGCCGGGGCATTGGCGCGGGAAACGTCCTGAATGCGGACAATCAGCACGGCATCCGGCGGCAGCGCGATGCGCTGAAGGTAGGACACGTTGCCGTTGATGTCGAGGAAACTGCTGAGCGCAGGTTTTGCTGCGACCGGCGTGAGGGGCGATGCGCGGCCTTGCTTGCAGCGTTGGATATTGCCTATGCCGTCCTCGAAAACCGCTTCGTCGCCCTTGGTGTGCAGGCGAATATCGTCAGCGCGGTAGAGCACGCCGGAAGCCGCGGGCACTTGCGGCAGCGTGACGGTGGTATCGGTCAAATGTAGGGTAGCCTGCGGTCGCCCTTCGCTGGTGGTCGAAAACGAAATAGTGATGTTGCTGCCGTTGTCGCAGGCATAAAGCTGGTATTCATCGTTGGCGAATGCGCTTAGGGGCAGAAGCAGGAGCGGCAGGGCGTAGCATTTCATTAGGATCGTTCGTTTGCGGTTTCAAGAGGCACCCATTGTCCGACGAGGTAGCCTTCAATGGGGTGAAAGTCGGTTTTGTAGGCCATTTTCGGGCTTTCAGCAATCCAGTAGCCGAGGTAGAGGTAGGGCAGGCCAAGGGCTGCGCACTGAGTGGCTTGCCAGAGAATGTTGTAAACCCCGAAGCTGCTTCCCGGCAAGTCGGGGTCGTAAAAGGTATAGACCGAGGAGAGGCCATCGTCGAGAATGTCGATGACGCTGACCATGCGCACGGCCTGATCGTCGGAGAATTCGATCAAGCGGGTATCGACGCGGCTTTGCAGCAGGAACTGGGCGTATTGGTCGTGGCTGTCTTCGTCCATGCCGCCGCCGGGGTGGCGGGCTTGCTGGTAGCGCTGGTAAAGCGCGTAGTGCGTCTCGAGAAAGACCAGCGGCAGTTCGCGGACGCGCAGATTGCCGTGGCGCTTCAGGGCACGGCGTTGACTGCGGTTTGGCTTCAGTTCAGCGACCGGCAGACGGACCGGCGTGCAGGCCAGACAGTTATCGCAATGCGGCCGGTAGGTGAAGATGCCGCTGCGCCGGAAACCGGCACGGACCAGCGAACTGTAAATTTCGGCATCGATCAGATGGGCCGGTGTGGCGACCTGCGAGCGCGCCTCACGGCCGGGCAGGTAGCTGCACGGATATGGCGAGGTGGCATAGAACTGGAGCAGCGAGAAGGGCAACGCGGCGTCATTGGGCTGGGCCATGACTCACCAGTTCAGATCAAGGTTTTTTGCCGACCAGGCAGTGCGCCCAATGCTTGCCACGGTCAACGCCGATAAACGGGCCAAAAACGCCGGGCGGGGAATTTCGCGGCCGCCGAGAGAGGCGAGGTGTTCGGTACGCATCTGGCAATCGATCATTCCAAACTGGTTGGCCGAAAGGTAGCGGATCAGGTGAGCGAAGGCGATCTTCGATGCGTCGTTGCGGCGAGAGAACATCGATTCCCCATAGAACATGCGACCGATCGCCAAGCCGTACAGGCCGCCAACCAAATCGCCTCCGACATAGGTTTCGACCGAATGCGCCCAACCAAGTTCATGCAGACGGATGTAGGCGTTCAGCATGTCAGGCGAGATCCAGGTGCTATCCTGGCCGGGACGCCGGGTTTCGGCGCAGGCTGCCATGACGCCGGCGAAATTGGTGTTGAAGCGGACCTCGAAACGCTTGGCGCGCAGGGTTTTCTGCAGCGAGCGGGTCAGGCGGAATTCGTCGGGAAAGAGCACCATGCGCGGGTGCGGGCTGTACCACAGGGGGTGGCCTTCGACCGTGCCCCAGGGGAAGATGCCATGCTGGTAGGCGTCAAGCAGGCGCGCCGGCCCGA
>Ga0307508_10002255_pt1 | contig 20556 bp, 17 predicted proteins | sample 9_EM_MG_FD_203089 | JGI IMG/M metagenome (GOLD analysis project Ga0307508, IMG submission 203089) | Populus trichocarpa ectomycorrhiza microbial communities from riparian zone in the Pacific Northwest, United States - 9_EM | ecosystem: Host-associated > Plants > Roots > Unclassified | place...
TTCTGCAGCTGATAAATTTCCCTGTATATTTATAGCCGTGGAAAAAACAAATGGCTTGCCGGGTTGGAATCTTTTGGGTACGATACACCCGGGAGCAACAGCCGCTGAAAAAAAGACCAGGACCAGTAAAAAGAATTTAACGGGCTGTTGCAACATAATGCTGAAAACGAACGATAAATGATTACAAAATCGCAGGTCAAATATATCCAAAGTCTGGGCCAAAAAAAATTCAGAGAAGAAGAAAGCGCCTTTGTTGCCGAAGGCCCGAAGATTATTAACGAATTATTGGAAACCGCGTCCGCCCCGTTACTGGAGCTCTACTATACGGGTGAATGGGTAAAAGAACACCCCGCCATCGCCGCCAGGCAGGGCGGGGGCAAATGGTGTGAGGTAAAAGAGGCCGAGCTTGAACGCATATCCTTTCTCACTACGCCACACCAGGTGCTGGGCCTTTTTAAAAAGCCCGGGCCGCAGCCGCCACGGCTGGCAGGCGCTCTCTCACTGATGCTCGACGGCATACAGGACCCCGGTAATATGGGCACCATCATCCGCATTGCAGATTGGTTTGGCGTGCAGCAGCTGGTATGCAGCCCCGATTGTGCCGATGCCTTTGCACCCAAGGTGGTGCAGGGTTCTATGGGCAGCATTACCCGGGTACAGCTGCTGTATACCCCGCTGGAGCCGTTTATGCAAGAACACCCTGGCCTGAAACTGTATGCCGCCACCCTGGGCGGAAAGCCGCCTGCCAAAGCCGGTAGCATCAAAGAAGGTATGCTGGTCATAGGCAACGAATCCAAAGGTATCAGTCCCGCCATCCTCGCCGCATCGCATATGCAGCTGACCATACCCCGCTTCGGCCAGGCAGAATCGCTCAATGCTGCCGTAGCCACGGGCATCCTGCTATCGCATTTAGTGCAGGCCTGACGGTTCCGGATCCCGCGCCTTGCGGTTAATGCATCACGCCTCACGGTTCACGAATTTACCTGAACTGTATCGCCTTCACCGGCTGCACGCGCCATACAATATAAGTGGGAATAAAAAGAATGATAAAGCATACCGAAAACGTGCCCGCATCCACCAGCAGGAAATGCCACCACTCGAGCCGCACTTCTGCTTTGGAGATATAATACATTTCTTCCGGCAGCGTAATAAAGCCAAACCGCTGCTGCAGCCAGCAGAGCAGCAGGGCCAGCAGGTTGCCCATAACGATGCCGCTGATGGTAATAATGGCCCCGTGAAAGAGAAAGACGAATTGAAGGGTGCCGTTGGGCATGCCCAGCGCCTTCAGTACGCCAATCATCCTCGTCCTTTCCAGTACCAGTATGATAAGACAGGTTATCAGGTTAAGCACCGCCACGATGGTCATGATAATCAATACCAGGTTGATGGTATTGTTCTGCAGGTTGAGCCAGTCGAAGATATTGGGATAGATTTCCGTAATCGTTTTACTGTTCCAGCCTGCAGGCAGCCGGGCGAAAATCTCCTCGTTCACCGCATCCATCCGGCGGTAATCATGCACGAATATCTCATAACCGCCAATCTCGTCGGCCTTCCACCCGTTCAGCCGCTGGATAAGGCGTATATCCCCCAGTGCGATATTTTTATATTCTTCGATACCCGTTTTGTAAATGCCCGACACCGTGAGGCGGTTGGCCCGCGGCGGAGAGCCGTCGCCCTGTATGAAATAGATGAATACCTTATTGCCCACTTGTAGCTTCAGCGCTTTGGCAACAGGTTCCGACAAAACGATTTCGCGGCTGTATCCGCTGTCGGGAAACCGGGGCCAGCGGCCCTGTTGCATAAATTGCCCGAGGTGCGTGGCATGGTAGTCGTTTTCCACGCCCTTAAACAGGATGCCTTCGATGCTTTCATCCGTTTTAAGGACCGCGCTTTTGGTGGCGAATGGATTAACGGATTCGATGGCGTTATTGGCCTTCAGCAGGCGGGCCACCGTATCGTTTTTTTCGATGGCCATCTCTTCTGCCAGGAACGACTTGCCCGGCTCGAAATGCTGCACCCGTATATGCCCCCAGAAGCTGAATATCTTCTGGCTGATGGTGTATTGAAAACCATTGGTAATGGCCATCGCCACGATCATAATGGCCACGCTCAGCACCGTGGCCGCCGTGGCCAGCCGTATAATAAACCGCGAAAAAGATTTCTGCCGGTTAAAGGCGATACGCTTTGCTATGAAACCGGCTATACTCAAACGCAGAGGTTTTAATGAATGGAAAAATGGCTGTTGGGGTATCATCCTGGGCTTGTCGTAAAATGTCATCCTGAGCTTGTCGAAGGACCCAACATATTTTTAATAGATTCAAAAATAGGCGTGTATCCCCCCAAACCAAAATCTTTTTCGGTTTTCCCCCTATTTTATACAACTTTAGTCTTTGGAATCTCATCTTTTGTTAATATGCGTATAGCCATTTGTTGTATACTGCTCGCCGGCGCCTGTAGCGCCGCAGCGCAGCTGCCGGATAAAATCTATGTTCCTTCTATTCACAATGTAAAGCTTAACCCAACGGGCGACCAAACCGCCTTCCCGGTGTTGAACCTCAACGGCAGCAACCAGCTCGACCTCAACTTTGACGATCTCGACGGCGGCGTACGCAGCTATTCCTATACCTGGCAGCTTTGCAATGCCGACTGGTCCAAAGCCCTTATCAGCGAGTTCGATTATATAAAAGGGTTTTCACAAAACCGTATCAATACTTATCGCAACTCTTCCATCGCCACCGTCAAATACACGCATTATATGGTTACGCTTCCGGAGCGAAGCTGTATCCCCTCCAAATCGGGCAATTACCTGCTCAAGGTGTTTGCCGACGGCGATACGGCCAACCTGCTGTTTACCCGCCGTGTGCTGGTGGTGGACCAGAAAGTGACGGTGGGCGCACAGGTACAGCAACCCTTCGACGGCCGTTTCTTTAAATCGCACCAGAAAATACAGTTCAACGTGGGCCTCGGCGCCAGCCTTAATACCTTCAATCCCATGCAGCAGGTAAAAGTGTGCATCCTGCAAAACTGGCGCTGGGATAACTGCATCTTCGATATACGCCCCACCATGATCCGGCAGAATACACTGGAGTTCAATACCGAATCCGATGCCGTCTTTCCCGGCGGCCGCGAATGGCGCTGGCTCGACCTCCGCAGCTTTCGCCTGCTGAGCGACCGCGTCAGGAACGCCTCCACCTCGCCCGATGGCACCACCCTCATAGAAACAAAACCCGATTTGGATCGTTCATCGCAGCGCCTCGTATTCTACAGGGACAACAATGGCCGGTTTTACAACGATATAAGCGAAAGTGTCAACTATCTCTGGCAGGGCGATTACGGTAAAGTCCATTTTACATTTGTACCGCCCGCCAATCAGCCCATGCCCGATAAGCAGCTATACCTTTTTGGTGAGCTGACCAGCTACGGCCAGGATGAAAAAGCAAGGATGACCTGGAACGCTGAAAAGGGAATGTACGAAACAGAGTTGCTGCTCAAAAACGGCTACTACGATTATTGCTACGTAACCACCGACAGGAATAACCCCCGCCCGTCGTTCGATAATACCGAAGGCAATTTCTGGGAAACGGAAAACGACTACACTATATTGGTGTATTACCGCCCCATCGGTGGCCGTACCGATGAGCTCATCGCCCTGGTAAGGACCAATTCGCTTACCGGCAGAAACGGCTATTAATTTTCCAGGGTTATAAATAGATAAAAATTAACACAACCGCCCCGAACCCGCTGGAAGAGATGGTTTCACGGCCTATCACTGTCTTTATGACAATAAACTGCTGAAAAAATATAAATTTCTCTGCCTGCATACCTTTTTTGTCCTTACCTTTGCGCCCGGCAGGTCTTACACGACCAGCTCCTGCTGAACCTCCCCAGGGCCGGAAGGCAGCAAGGATAAGTGGTTGAGCGGTGCGATGTAATCAGCCTGCCTTTTTTTTCTCCTTTCCTCGGGCTATAATAAAAATATAAGAGAACAGATGAAATTCTTTATTGATACAGCCAATTTAGCACAGATAAAAGAAGCCAATGACCTGGGTGTACTGGACGGTGTGACCACCAATCCTTCCCTCATGGCCAAGGAAGGTATCAAAGGCGAAGAAGCCATTGCAAAGCATTATAAGACCATCTGCGAGATGGTAAACGGCGATATCAGCGCCGAAGTATTATCCACCGATTTCAAAACCATCGTGGAAGAAGGTAAGAAGCTGGCCGCTATCCACCCGAATATTGTTGTTAAAGTTCCGATGATAAAAGAAGGCGTAAAAGCCATCAAATGGTTTACCGACAATGGTATCCGTACCAATTGTACGCTGATATTCTCTGCCGGCCAGGCCATTCTTGCCGCCAAAGCGGGCGCAGCTTATGTATCGCCCTTTATTGGCCGCATCGACGACAGCGGTTGGGACGGTACCCTGCTCATCGGCCAGATAGCGCGTATCTTCAATGTGCAGGGTTACAAAACAGAAATCCTGGCCGCGTCTATCCGCAGCGCCAACCATATCATCGAATGCGCTGAGCTCGGAGCGCATGTGTGCACCTCGCCGCTGGATTCCATCCTCGGCCTTCTGAAGCATCCGCTCACGGATATTGGCCTCGCCAAGTTCCTCGAGGATGCTAAGAAAATGTAATTGTCTTTTTTACAGTTTGTATTTACAATAATAAAAGTGCGCCTTCTGGCGCATTTTTTATTTTCACTGCAACCTATTTTACCTGTAAGCACCAGCTCTCCCTTACGGGTGGCTTGCGCTCCAATAATTGTATAACATCTTTCTTATTCACCCCCGGCCAATCCAGGCAGCTCAGCTTATTGATGGCCAGCCCTTCCCGCTTCACCACCTCTAATCCGCATGACTCAAACAGTGCCTGCGCAGCAGCATAATCATCAAACATATTCTCTTCCAGCTTATGTTGTTTTCTGAACGCATCCCATACCGGGTGGCCGGACGTCACTTCTTTCTGCTTATGTTTAATATAGATATCGCCCGTTATCCAATACCCGCCCCGCCGGAGCAATACCTGCCGGATGGTATCGCACAATTGTCTTTTTTCTTCATCGCCCAGGTATACCAGCAGGCCTTCGTTGACAATGCTCACAGGCCCCTCTTCAAACCGGTTGATAATAGCATCGAAGCTTTCCGTATCCATTACATTCAGCGGAAGCAGCTCAAACCGTCCCTGCATCGTGCCGGGATGCCCGGCTATCAATGGCTGTATCAGCGGGCGCTTGGCGGCAACAAGATCGGGCAGGTCGGTATCGATAAAATGCACCCCTTGCTCAAAGCACCAGCCCAGGCCCCGGAATGAATAGCCCGAAGATATTTCCAGTATACGCTGCGGATGTGTTTGCCGTAACAGGTTGTCTGCCGTCCAATACCTGTTTTCAAAATGAAGCAGGCGTTTAAAAAGACCCTTTCGCTCCGGTGCATCTGCGGACGCCGCCGCAGGCGCCATGCTGCTGATAAGAAGTGTAGCCGCTTCCCTGGCAAAAGGTATCCGGGTAAGCGCTTTCAGTCTTACCAGGTATTCGGCAGAAGGGGAGATGGAATTGTAATCCTTGCCGGCTGTGCTCATAAGAAAAGATATTTTACGGGTGTATCGTACGCCCAAAATTACCAACAATTCCGGGGCCGGTAATTAACAAGGGATAATTATCAATGTCGTTTAGAGATCTGGTTATAGACGGTTGCTCGTCCCATCGGGACGTTTGATAGGTAGGAAAAACGAATAATCTCTATCGTCCCATTGGGACGTTTGATGGGTTATATCCGGCGTTAGTGATCATTCAGCGGTAGTCCCCTCCGCTGGAATTCCTTCCAGTTCAGGTATTCATCGCCCTTGCGTTGCTCCACCATGGTGATACAATCCTCCACGGGGCAAACCAGCTTACACAGGTTGCAGCCTACGCATTCTTCTTCTTTGATAGAGTAAGTATTATAGGGCTTGCCGTAAGCGAGGTTGATGGACTGGTGCGAAGTATCCTCGCAGGCGATATAACACAGGCCGCAATGAATGCATTTGTCCTGGTTGATATTGGCAACGATATGAAAGTTGATGTCGAGATCTTCCCAATGGGTAAGGGTGCCGACCGACTTGCCGATAAAGTCGTCGATGGTTGCAAAGCCCTTTTCATCCATCCAGTTATTCAGTCCTTCGCACATATCCTCCACGATGCGGAAGCCATGCTTCATGGCCGCCGTACATACTTGCAGTGTGCTGGCGCCCAGCAGCATAAATTCCACCGCATCCTTCCACGTGCTGATGCCACCGATACCCGAAACCGGCACTTTGCTGGTCACCGGGTCCTGGCTGATGGTGGCCAGCATCTTCAGCGCAATAGGTTTAACGGCCGGTCCGCAATAACCGCCGAAAGTTGATTTGCCGCTTACATTCGGGTTGGGAACAAACGTATCCAGGTCCACGCCCGTCACCGACTGTATGGTATTGATAAGCGAAAGCGCGTGGCTGCCTGCTTCCACTGCTGCTTTACCTGTCGGTACAACCGAATGCACATTGGGCGTTAGCTTGGTGATGACCGGTATATGCGCCGCTTCCATCACCCATCCCACTACCATGCGTGCTATTTCAGGGTCTTGCCCTACCGCCGCGCCCATGCCTCTTTCGGTCATGCCGTGCGGGCAACCGAAATTGAGCTCCAGCCCATGCGCTCCGGTGTCTTCCACTTTTTTTATCAGCTCATGCCAGCTGTTGCGATCATTGTCTGCCATCAGCGATACAATCATGGCCCTGTCGGGAAACAGCCGCACGCATTCTCTTATTTCGGCCAGGTTAATATCCAGCGGCCTGTCGCTGATCAGTTCTATATTATTAAATCCCATTACCCGGCTGCCATGGTAATCCACGGCCGAATAGCGGGAAGAAACATTCTTTACCTGGCTGCCCAGCGTCTTCCATACCACGCCGCCCCAGCCCGCTTCAAAGGCGCGCAGCACATTCAGTTTTTTATCGGTAGGAGGGGCGCTCGCCAGCCAAAAAGGGTTGGGCGATTGTATGCCGAGAAAATTTGATGAGATATCTGCCATAAAAAGACAATTAGAAGTTAGATAATAGTATGTAATCTAAAATCGCTGCCGCGCCATCCTTGCCGGCCTGTACCGCATCTACCACTTCCCTGCCGCCATTAACACAATCGCCGCCGGCAAAAACGCCTTTGATGCTGGTAGCGGTCGTATCCCCAATGACAATTTTTCCGTTGCTATGATGAACCTCGTTGCCGCTCACCAGCGCCTCAAAAGGCATCTGGCCCGCCGCCTTGATCACCATATCCGCTTCCAGTATAAATGTTTCACTCGTAGGCGCCGGCGCACGGCGGCCGCCGGCATCGGGTGTGCTTAGCTGCATCACGTTGCACAGCAGCTGCGTTACCCTGCCGTTCTCGCCCAGCACTTCTTTGGGCGCCGCCAGCCATATCACGCGGCAGCCATCCAGTTTGGCAATGTTTAATTCCGTTTCCGTACAGGGCATTTCTTCCTGCGTGCGCCGGTATACCAGCGTCACTTCTTTTGCGCCAAGGCGTTTGGCCTGCGTGGCCGCATCGATGGCCGTCATGCCCATACCCACCACCACCACTTTATCGCCTACCGGTACCGCCGGGTATCCCTTGCTGCGGATATCATAAATGAATTGCAGCGCATCTACAACGCCTTCCAGTTGTTCGCCCGGTATATCCAGCTGCCGGGCGAGGCCTACGCCAAAAGCAAGGTATACGGCATCGTAATTTTTTTGCAGGTCTGCCAGCCGGATGTTTTTTCCCAGCTCCTTGTTGTACTGTATATCGATTCCGCCCAGCGAAAGGATATAATTCACCTCATCCTCGCAAAATTGCGGCGTTACCTTGTAGGCCGCAATGCCATACGTCATGAGCCCGCCGCCCTTGCTTTCTTTTTCAAATATCGTTACATCAACACCCTCGCGCGATAATACATGCGCGCAGCTTAAGCCCGCCGGTCCCGCGCCGATAACGGCCACCTTTTTTCCGGTGGATGGTTTGCGCTCAAACAATTTCCATTTTCCCGCCATCGCTTTTTCGGTAGCATAGCGTTGCAGGCGGGCAATGGGAATAGCTTCCTCCTCCATCAGGTTATACACGCAGGCGCCCTCGCAAAGCTTTTCTACCGGGCATACCTTCGAGCAGCCCGCACCCATGATGTTGGATACAAAAATGGTATGGGCGGAACCCTTGATATTCTCCGTCGTGATCTGCTTAATGAACTTGGGAATGTTAATGCCGGTGGGGCAGCTCTTGATACACGGGGCGTCATAACAAAACAAACAGCGGTTGGCATCCACCATCGCCGCGTCCTGCGTTTCAAACGGTGGATGTATATCGCTGAAGTTCTTGTCGTACTGGTCAGCCGGTAAACGATTATTGGTTAGTGCCATTGACAGTATTTATAAATTAGTTTTCTCATGTGACGCGTTGTAAGATCGCGTGTATTTATATATACCGGCTATAGTTCCGTTAGCTTGCCATAGGTTTCGGGCCGCCTGTCCCTGAAAAACTGCCACACGCTTCTTACTTCCTCGATCATGTCCAAATCAAATTGGGCTATCAGCAGCTCATCTTTGTCTTCCGATGCCTGGGCAAATACCTGCCCGCGCGGATCTACAAAATAAGAGGACCCGTAAAACCGGCCCAGGTTCCAGGGTTTCTCTTCTCCCACACGGTTGATACAGCCCATAAAATAGCCGTTGGCCGCCGCATGCGCCGGTTGCTCCAGCTTCCATAAATACTGCGATAGCCCTGCCACCGTAGCCGAAGGATTGTATACGATCTCGGCGCCGTTCAGTCCCAGCACGCGCGCCCCGTCGGGAAAATGGCGATCATAACAGATATACACACCTATTTTAGCGTATTTGGTCTGGAAAACGGGATAACCCAGGTTACCCGGCTTAAAGAAAAATTTTTCCCAGAAGCCGGAGGTATGCGGGATATGGTTTTTGCGGTATTTGCCCAGGTAGGTGCCATCGGCATCAATCACCGCTGCGGTATTGTACAGGATTCCCGCCTGCTCTTTTTCGTATACCGGCACAACAATGACCATATTGTACTTCTTTGCATAGGCGGCCATCCTTTCGGTCGTGGGGCCGGGAACCGTTTCGGCCGAAGCATACCAGGCCTTGTCCTGCCCCGGGCAGAAATACGGGGTATTGAAAATCTCCTGCAGGCATAATATCTGCACCCCTTTTTTTCCCGCTTCTTCTATAAGGGGGATGTGCTTTTGTACCATGGCCTCCTTGATTTCTTCAATGCTCCCTTCGCCTTCTGTTTTCGGCAGGCTCATTTGGATCAACCCTGATGTAATGATTCTGGGCATGTTACGATAGTTTGTTTTTATAGTGTGTTTTGGTAGTGCTATATTTTACCGGTCACCTTACTGCGTTTGATAAACCGGCCGTATCCTTTTTCCAGCAGGCATTTGCCCTTGTCTATCGCTACCTGGCCCCTCAGTAATACCGTTTTTACTTTTCCTGTCAGTTCCCATCCTTCGTATGCCGAATAATCCACGTTCATGTGATGGGTAGACGCGGAAAGCGTATGCTTCTCATGCGGGTCCAGCAGCACGATGTCTGCATCGCTGCCCACGGCAATCGTTCCCTTGCGGGGAAACATGCCGAATATTTTGGCAGGGTTCGTGCAGGCCACCTCCACATATTTATTCAGCGTTATCTTTCCCTTGTGCACGCCCTCGCTGTATAACAGCTCCATCCGGTTTTCGATGGCCGGGTGGCCATTGGGTATTTTGGAAAAATCTTCCCGGCCCATCAGTTTCTGCTCCCATTTAAACGGGCAATGATCGGTCGCTACCACGTTCACCAGTCCCTGGTTGATACCTGCCCATAAGGTAGCCTGGTCTTTCTTTTCGCGCAGCGGCGGGCTCATCACCCATTTGGCGCCTTCAAAATCCTTTTCATACACAGAGGCATCCAGCACCAGGTATTGAATACAGGTTTCCACAAATACTTTCTGGTTGCGGCTGGTCGCCCGGCGCACGGCATTCAATGCACCCTCACAGGTGAGGTGTACAATATACCCCGGGCAGCCGGTATAATGCGCCATATCTGTAAAGCGGCCCGAGGCCTCGGCTTCGGTTATCTCCGGCTGCGACAGGTAGTGGTACAACGGCGCCCGCTTACCTTCCGCTTTAAAGCCCGCCACCAGGTAATCGATCATATCGCCGTTGGTGGCGTGTACATTGATAAGCCCCCCGTGTTTTTTTACTTCCTGCATCAGGCCCACCATCTGCCGGTCGTCAATCATCAGCGCCCCTTTGTAGGCCATAAAGGTTTTAAACGAGCTGATGCCTTCCTGCTCTATAAAATGCCTGATCTCTTTTCGCGTGTTGTCATTGAAGTCCGTCACCGCCATATGAAAGCTGTAATCGCCTACACAGTTGCCGTTTGAGCGCGACTGCCATTCTTCCAGCGCCGCCTGCAGTGAATGCCCTTGCTTTTGCAATATAAAATCGATCACCATCGTCGTTCCGCCGTACAGGGCTGCCCGCGTTCCCGTTTCATAATTGTCACTCGAGAAAGTGCCCATAAAAGGCATATCCAGGTGCACATGCGGGTCAATGCCCCCCGGCAAAACCAGCTTGCCCTCCGCATCGATAACCGTATCCGCGGCTACGCCAAGGTTTTTACCGATAGCCGATATTGTTTCTCCTTCTACCAGCACATCGGCCACATAATTATCTGTAGCAGTAATAACGCGTCCGTTTTTTATTAACAGGCTCATGAACGATGGTTTATTTATAATACGCCTTCCGGGTTCAGGTGTTGACCGCCCGCTGTTGCGGCAGCTTTATAGTTACGCATAACAAGCATATAGCTTACCCCGCTTACAAAAAATCCCGTAAACCAGGCATAATTGTACATGCCCGACATCCATTGCGGAACCGCATCGGCGGCAATGACTTTTATCGTGGTCAGGAAACCCGGTATATTGGGCACGATGCCCAGCAGCAGCGCCAGCAGCGCATACCGGTTGAAGCCGTTGCCATAACGGTACCGGCCATTAAGCTGGTACAGCTCCGGCACGTTCAGCTGTTGCTTCCGCACAAAATAATAATCGGCAATCAGGATACCCCCCACAGGTCCCAGCAGGCTGGAATAACCCACCAGCCACGTAAATATATAACCGCTGGGATCTGCTACCAGCTTCCACGGAAAAATAAGCACCCCGATAACGCCGGTGATATAACCGCCCTTGCGGAAATTGATCTTTGCCGGGGCAAGATTGGCAAAATCATTTGCAGGACTTACAATATTGGCGGCGATATTGGTGGCCAGCGTAGAAATGGCTACCGCAATCATGGCAATGCTTATCAGCAGCTTGTTGTCAAACCTCCCCGCCAGCACCACCGGGTCCCAGATGGTGGCGCCATAGATAATGGTGGTGGCCGATGTTACGACAACACCGATAAAAGAAAAGATAGTCATCGAAGATGGCAAGCCAATGGCCTGTCCCTTTACCTGCGCTTTCTGGCTAACGGCATACCGCGTAAAATCGGGGATATTGAGTGACAGCGTAGCCCAGAATCCTACCATCCCCGTCAGGCCGGGGATAAAGAAATGCCAGAACTCGCCCGCCGAATGAAATTTGGACGGCTGGGTAAGAATAGGACCGAGGCCGCCTTTAACCGCCGTAATGGCCCAGAACAACAGGGCCAGCGCCGCTACCGGCAGGAAAAAAGCTTTAAATACCAGCAGCTTTTTGATACTGTCCACGCCCAGGTAAACCACCCACATATTCAGCAGCCAGAATAATAAAAAGCAGATAGCCGGCCCCGTTGCCAATCCAAACGACGCTGGAAAAACAGGCGGCAGGCCGGCTATCGAAGGTATCCACAGCTTCGCCATCTGGTACAGGGCAAAGCCTCCAATCCATGTCTGGATGCCAAACCAGCCGCAGGCCACAATGGCGCGCAGCATGGCGGGAATATTGGCGCCCAGCACACCAAAGCTCGCACGCGCAAATACAGGAAAGGGGATGCCATACTTTGCACCGGCATGCCCGTTCAGTATCATAGGGATCAATACAATGGTATTGCCCAAAAAGATGGTCAGGATGGCCTGCCACCAGTTCATGCCTCCCTCTATCAGCGAGCTGGCCAGCATATAAGTAGGTATGCACAGGCTCATGCTGATCCACAGCGCGGCATAGTTCCACGTATTCCAGGTTCGTTTGGATGCGGGAACAGGCGCCAGGTCCTCGCTGTACAGCGAAGAAGGAGTTATATCCGTTTGTTGCACATTCATGCGGGCAATTTTATAAAACCATGTGATGTTTCAATGCAATACGGTGGTTGTATCAAACAACATATTCATCGGCAATGGCAATCGCTTCGCTTATCATGGCCAGTCCTTCGTCTGCCTGTTCTTTGGTAATGCTTAAGGGAGGTGCGATAAAAACATAGTTCCAGCGAACAAATGCATACATGCCCAGCTGCTTCAGTTTACCTGCCACTTTGTTCATGATGGCCATCTCTTCGGGCTTTGCATTAAAGGGGGCCATTGGCTCCTTGGTGGTACGGTTCTTCACCAGCTCAATACAGCCCAGCAGGCCCGTATTCCTGAAATCGCCGATACTGGGGTGTTTGGCTTTCAGTATTTCCATGCGCGCTTCAATATAGCGGCCCATGTCGCGCGCGTTTTCTATCAGGTGCTCGTCTTCATAAATCTTCAGTACTTCCACCCCCGCGGCACAGGTCACCGGGTGGGCGGAATACGTGAGGCCCAGCCACAATACCCGGTCGTTAAAATAATCGGCAATGGTATCGGTTACTATCAATGCGCCCAGCGGAAGATAACCGGCCGTAATGCCTTTGGCCGTAGCTATCATATCGGGCACCACACCGTGCAAATCGCAGGCAAACCATTCGCCGGTACGGCCAAAACCGCTCATCACCTCGTCGGCAATCAGCAGGATGCCGTATTTATCGCAGAGCGCGCGTACTTTTTTCAGGTAATCCGGCGGATACTTGATGCAGCCCGATGAACCGCTCTCGCCTTCCATCAGGATAGCGGCCACGTTTTCCGGACCTTCAAATTCAATCACCCTTTCTATATGGCTTACGCATTCCCGGCTGCAGGTAGTGATCTCCTTTCCCCACGGACAGCGGTAGCAATAAGGATCTTCCACGTGCACGATATTCGGCGCCTGCTGCGAATCCGATGCCAGCTTGCGCGGGTCGCCGCCTGCCGTCATGGCCCCGTAAGAAGAACCGTGAAAGGCGCGGTAGCGCGCAATGATTTTATGGCGTCCCGTATACAGCCTGGCCAGCTTCATAGCGTTTTCAATCGCCGTGGCGCCGCATACGGTAAACAACGTCTTTTTCAGGTTGCCGGGTGTTATCTCCGCCAGTTTTTTGCCCAGCTCACCGCGGGCTTTGGTTACACAACCCGGCGTTACATAGCTCACTTCCTGCATCTGCTTTACCACCGCGTTGGTCACGCGCTGGTTGCCATGCCCGATGTTGACGTTGATAAGCCCCGACGAGAAATCGATGTACCGTTTTCCGTCGTAATCATACAGGTACACCCCCTCCGCATATTTTACCGCAATAGGCGCAATGCCTTTTTGCTTGCTCCATGAAAACAGGGTGTAGTCAAGATTATCCTGTATAATCTCCTGCGCTTCCGATATAAATGCTGTTTCCGGCATATAATTAGACTTGAATATTGAACATTGAAAATTGAGTACTGAGCATTCGCGTCAATTCGCTTTAATTCGCGCTCATTAGCGTCAGCTCATCCAGTTCACCCCCGCCTCCGGGTTCCACTTCGTGGTGCTTTTCTTCAGCTGCGTCCAGAATTCAATCGAGCTCTTACCGGTGATATCGCCCACGCCGAATTTGCTTTCATTCCAGCCGCCGAAAGAGAATGGCTCGCGCGGTACGGGTACGCCCACGTTTACGCCAATCATGCCTGCGCTGGCTTTTTCGATGACGTAGCGGGCGGCGCTGCCATTCTGCGTAAATACGGAAGCGGCATTGCCATAAGGACTGGCATTTTCAATCGCCAGCGCTTCGTCGAGCGTTTCGGTGCGCATGATGCTGATAACCGGGCCGAATATTTCTTCCGTGGCCACCGACATACCGGGCTTTACATAATCGATAACCGTAGGCCCCACATAGGTGCCGTTTTCCTTTCCGCTTACTTTGACGCCGCGGCCGTCCACCAGTATTTTCGCGCCCTGGCTTTCCGCTTCGGTAATATATCGCTCGATGCGTTCTTTCGATTCTTTGTTGATAACCGCGCCGAGGTTCTGGCCCGGCACAATCTTTTTTACCTCTTCGCAGATTTTGGCGATAATATGATCTACCTGTCCCACGCCTACCATCGCCGAAGCCGCCATACAACGCTGGCCCGCACAGCCGCTCATGGAGGCTGCCACATTCTGCGCCGTCATGTCGGCTTTGGCATCGGGCAATACCAGCAGGTGGTTCTTGGCCCCGCCCAGCGCCAGGCAGCGCTTCAGGCTTTGCGTGGCGCGCTGGTATACCAGCTTAGCCACTTTGGTGGAGCCGACAAAAGAAACGGCTTCTATGTCCGGGTGGTCACAGATGGCGCCCACGATGTCACTGTCGCCATTAATAATATTGAATACGCCGTCGGGCAGACCGGCTTCTTTTAATAACTCCGCCATCCTCGCTACGCTCAGCGGCACTTTCTCCGAAGGCTTCATGATCATACAATTGCCCAGCGCCAGCGCATTGGGCATGGTCCAGCAGGGCACCATCGCCGGAAAATTAAACGGTACGATGGATGCTACCACGCCCAGCGGCACATGTTCGGTACGGCATTCCACCCCTTTGCTTACTTCCAGCACTTCGCCCGTTACCAGCTGCGGCAATGAGGTAGCGAACTCCGTCAGCTCAATGCATTTCTCCACTTCGGCAATCGCTTCGCTCATCGTTTTGCCATTCTCTTCGCTCACCAGCGTCGACAGCTCCTGCAGGTTTTTTTCCAGTAAATATTTAAAGCGAAAGAATACCTGCACGCGTTCCTTGATAGGTGTCTTGCTCCAGGCGGGAAATGCCTTTAGCGCTGCGCTCACCGCCTTGTCCAGTTCCGAAGCAGGGGAGCAGGGCATTTCAGACAGCAGGCTGCCATCGGCAGGAGAGATCACAGGGATGGCCCTGGCGGAAACAACTTCGGTAAAGTTCCCATTGATAAAATTACGCAGGCGCGGGTATTTCATATGCTCAAGATATGGGTTGTCAGAAAGTACATTTTTTGTAACAAGGAAACAATTTACTGCAAAAAATGTATATTTGATGCACATTAACTGAAAAATATTCATTTTTCTTCCCAGCAAAACCGGCGCTTCTTTACTTATACTTATGCCAATGGAAAAGAACAAAACCGTTGTTAAGCAGGATACGGCCCTGGACGACCTCGATTTTTCTATATTAAGCCACCTGCAGAAAGACGGGCGGACCTCTTTTACCGTTATTGCCGATAAGCTGAATGTATCCATAGGCACCATCCGCACACGCTTCAACCGCCTCATAGAAGAAGGCACCATCAGTATCATCGGCAGGGTAGACCCCGATAAGGTGGGTTTCCGTTCCTATGCGCACATCGCCGTATACATACGGCCCGCTACCTTAAAAGAACAGGTCGCCCGCAAAATTGCCCGCATGCCCGAAGTCAGCTTCCTGGCCATGACCTCCGGCGCCTACGATCTTGAAGTGAACGTCATGTGCCGCGATAATGATCACCTCGTCGCCTTCGTCAACGAGATTTCAAAATTTGAAGGCGTTTATCAAACCAATACCACCATTTATTTTAAAGTGTATAAATACGCACAGCCCGATCTGGGCCTTTTAAGAAATGGAGATGGGCACTAGTCTGCAAGGATGCATTCGTATACCCGGGTTCAACAATGCCCGGTAATGCAAGTGGTCAATGGATTTTCTTCCTGAAAAATTCCCCTGTTGTTCATCGATTAAAACCTACCGGTAAGATATATCCGTTTTACCGATTGGAAGTTTCGGAGATGTATACGCGTAAATAGGCGTTAAAACACTTGCCGGCGATGTTTAAATAGCTAGCTTTATATCGATTATTCGAAATAAATAACTATTTAAACCCCTATTGTATGAAGTTTTTAATTCCCGTAGTGACCCTGCTGTCACTCGTTTTTTTCTCGTCCTGTCATAAAGCTGCAAATGTTCCGCAGACAAATCTGTCAGCCGAAAATATTACACGTGGAAACAATGTTGCCCAGCTACCGCCGGTTATCACCAGCTTTACGCCGGACACCGTAGATGCCCGGACAATCGTCGGGATCAGGGGCGCTAATTTTTCGCCCGTCAAAACCGACAACCTGGTTTTATTCAACGGCATACATGCCCCCAATATTATCAGTGCTTCCGATACGCTGTTGCGCATATTCACCCCTCCCGGCGCTATTACCGGCAGGCTTACCGTAACGGTAGCTGGTCAGACCGCTGTTTCCGCCACTGATTTTATCGTCCCCCCGCCCACATTTCATTCATTCAGGCCTGCTTCAGGTCATGTGGGTGATACGATCACCATTTTGGGCTTCCGCTTTTCTGGTATTCCTGCGCAAAACACGGTGGTATTCTCCGGCAATGTGGTGGCTCCGGTTATCGCATCTACAGGCACCCTCGTGATAGTACCCGTGCCCGCCGGTGCCGTAACGGGTAAGGTTACGGTGTTCGAGGGGCCTGTATCGGTTACGAGTACGACCGATTTCACGGTCCTGGCAAATTGATGCCTGCATGGAAGGGGGCGCCTGGAGGCGGTACCCCAAAATAGTTGTCAGTGATAACATTGGATGTTCTGAATGGAGCATCCAATGTTGTTATTATCGTGCTGTAGCTTTTGTTGCTGGTTTACTACCGGATAGCATTTCGGTTATCGTTATCACCAGGCTGGCCGAATTGCGTGCCGCCACGCGGTAAAATGTTTTCACATCACTGTAAGCATTGTTATTGGCATTGTCGCTCATGGCGCGAATCACAATAAAGGGCACGCCCTGCTGCCAGCATACCTGGCCCACTGCAGCTCCTTCCATTTCCGTTGCCACCGCATTCATTTGCTCGTGCAGCTTTTTCGTGGTGGCTGCCGACGATACAAATACATCGCCCGTCACGATAACGCCCGTTACGATTTTGGGCGACAGGCTGGTGCCGCGGCTGTTCATTTTTTCAAGCGTTATTTTTTTGCTGGCCGCACCCGCCGCCTGCAGCAGTCTTGCATCACAGGGAAAGTACAAAGGATTTTCCTGCATCGTGGCCGGGTTCCGCGTAGGCCGGCGCTGCAGGCTGTCCGGCAGCAGCGAGCCATAATCATGGTAGGCTACTTTTGTGCCAATCACCAAATCGCCGGGCGATAAATCGGGCGCTACCGCTCCTGCAATACCCGTAAATAATATTTCCGATGGTTGAAAATGTTCCAGCATCAGCATCGTCGTCACCGCCGCATTTACCTTACCGATACCCGATTGCGCTATCACCACGGGTCTGCCTTTTAAAACACCCTGCGTAAAACGGATTTGCCGTATCAGCACCACTTTTTTTTGTTGCACCTGGGCCAGCAGCAATTCCGTTTCATCTGCAAATGCGCCCAGGATACCCGTTACTGCCGTACGTTTGCCCGCCGGCATATCATGTCCCGGCGATATGGCTTTTACCGGCGCCTGCGCGATGGGTTGCTGAAGAAGGAAAAATAAACAAGCGAACAGGAGAACGACGTTTTTTCTCATAAAAATCGGTATTCAAACAGGATGTATAACTATCTAATCAGTACGCAAATATGTAGTATATTATGCTAGCACGAGTGCAAGAATAGCAAATATATCGATGATCACCAGGGTAACGCTGATGCGCGCTTTCTTCCCCGCCGGCAGCTGCAATGCCGTCCAGCTCAGGAAACCCCATACAATACCTTGCGTGATGGAATAGGTAAAAGGGATAACCACCATCGCCACAAATGCCGGTATAGCCTCATCCAGCTGCTGCCAGTTGATTTTCACCACCGGCCTGATCATAAATACACCCACCAGCACCAGCGCCGGTGCAGTAGCAATGGCGGGCACCATCGATAGTAAAGGCGCTAAAAACAGGAAGGGCAGAAAAAGCAGGGCGCCCACTACAGCGGTAAGACCGGTGCGGCCGCCGGCCTCAATGCCCACTGCTGATTCAATGTAAGCGGTACCCGGACTGGAACCTGTCAGCCCCGCTATCGTTGTGGCCACGGCATCCGTCACCAGCGATCGCCGGATATGCCGGGGCTCACCGTTTTCATCGAGCAGGTCGGCGGCTTCCGCCAGTCCCACAAAAGTGGACAGGCTGTCGAACATATCGGTAAATACAAAAGCAAATATCACCGGCACCACTGACCATTGCAGCGAATGCACGAGGTCCAGTTTGAACAGCAGGCTGAAATCCGGCATCGCCAGCACAGCATGCCCCGCTACCAGTATATCAGTTCCCCACCACCTGCCCAGCGGCCATGCCGCCACGGTGGTAAAGAGAATGCCCAGCAGGATGCCGCCCTTTATTTTTTTAATAACCAGTATGGCCGTCACCAGCAGGCCGGCCAGGAAGGTAAGCAGGGCCGGGGTAAGACGGCCAATGCCCACCAGGGTGGCCGGATTGGCCACGATAAAACGCGCATTCACCAAGCCTATAAGCGTAATGAATAAACCGATGCCCGCCGCAATGGCATACCGCAACGGGCGCGGAATGGCGCGCACGATATACGTGCGTATATTGAATATCGATAGCAGCAGGAAAATAATGCCCGACCAGAATACAGCCCCCAGCGCCACGGGCCAGGCCACCTTCATACCAATGACCGCCGAAAAAGTAAAAAAAGCATTCAGTCCCATCCCGGGCGCCACCAGTATCGGGTTACGCGCATACAGCCCCATCATCAGGCTGCTGAAAAAAGACACCAGCACCGTAGCCGTCAGCACCCCGGCAAAAGGCATTCCTGTTTGGCTGAGGATGGACGGATTAACGACAATAATATAGGCCGTTGCCAGGAAAGAAGAAAACCCCGCAATGATTTCGGTCGAAACGGTGGTATTGTTTTTACGCAGTTCAAAATACGACATAAAGAAACTTCAGTTGGTGGCCTGAAGATAGTAAGACAAATCCTTCGCAGAATTTTTCTGCTAAACCAGTTTGAAATATATTATAAAAAAAACCGTTATCAAGCGTGTCGCCCTATGGCCCCCAATCCTAAACCGTAATACCAATGAAGAATCTGTGTATGCTGGCTTTTATAGCCTGTAGCTTATTTGCCTGTAAGTCAACCTCTCCCATCTCGGTCAGCGTGCTGCAACCCCCGCCTGTAAGCCTTTCGCCCGCCATTAAGAACATAGCGGTGGTCAACAGGACCGAAACTGTTTCCACTGTCGACCCTGCCAATACGACCGGCAAGGTATTTTCGCCCGGCTGCGCACCCGAAAGTGTCAACGGTCTCGCCGATGAGCTGGATAAAAACAAGCGGTTCTCCGATGTAAAATACCTTGGCAACAAGGCTATCGCCGCCGGCGCACCAGGCAGATTTCCTGTTCCCATATCCTGGGATACGATAGCAAAGTTGTGCCGTGATAATAATGCCGATGCCATGTTTGTGCTGGAGTGGCTGGACAATAATTCAAAAATGACCTTTGCCACGCATACCGTCAACGTGATTACTTCCCAGGGCAAAGTAGCCAATACCGAACACCAGGCTAATATGCTCACAACGGTAAAATCAGGCTGGCGTATTTACGACCCTGTCGCAAAGAAAATAATCGATGAATTTGTAATAACAAGCGATCTTAATTTTAAAGGTCAGGGTATCAGTAAAAGAGCTGCCGAAGCTGCTGTTGTAGAACGTGAGGATGCGGTGCAGGAAGTGGGTGGCAGGGCCGGCCATGAATATGCTGCCCGGGTAGTGCCTTACCGCCTGAAAGTAACCCGCACCTATTATGTAAGCGGGAGCGATAACTTCAAGCTGGCTGCCGCCAAATCTAAAACCGGCGATTGGGACGCCGCCGCTGCTATCTGGCAAAAGGAAACGGCCAACAAAAGCAAGAAACTCGCTGCCAAAGCTTTTTATAACCTCGCCCTGGTAGATGAAATCAACGGCGATCTCAAATCGGCGATACAACAGGCACAGAAATCGTACGACAATGCCAACAGCTCGTTGGCGCAGAATTATATTGATGTCCTGCAGGAAAGAAAGAAAAACAAAAAAGCGTTACGCCCACGCGAAGGCGATGCGACGGCCAGCATATCCAATTAATTTTTATTCACTGCATTTCCGGGGATGATCGTCGGTTGGTTGGTTATACCGTTCCAGGTAGAAAGCCATTTCTGAGTGATACAGTTTTTTCCCTTTGGCGGTAATGGAATCAAAAAGAAGCATTATTTTATTCATAACAGGAGGTTTAGGGTTTGACAAGATAAAAATATGCTGTAAATTGCTTCAGCAGTTCTTTCCAGTCCGGGTGCCGCTAGTCTCTAACATCTCTTCGGGGAAATTAGCGGAAAT
>Ga0307508_10002256_pt1 | contig 20553 bp, 22 predicted proteins | sample 9_EM_MG_FD_203089 | JGI IMG/M metagenome (GOLD analysis project Ga0307508, IMG submission 203089) | Populus trichocarpa ectomycorrhiza microbial communities from riparian zone in the Pacific Northwest, United States - 9_EM | ecosystem: Host-associated > Plants > Roots > Unclassified | place...
AACAAGGAGGGAATAACAGTCAGGGTTGATGAACTTTGGTCTGAGGACGAACCCTTGTGAGGGAGGGGGTAGTGTTACACCCAGTGCGCTGGTGACACCCCAAGACATGCAATTAGTATGACTAGCCAGACTCAATCTGAGGATTGAGGCCGAGTGAGATTTCATGAGTGGAAGTCACAGGCTGGGGCGAGCTCTGAAAGAGAGGAGTATTACCGACCCAACAGCAGCCAGGTGGTAACTCAAGGTTACCAAAGGGAAAAGGGATGAGTGGCAGCCTCAGGCGGGGGTCTGGTCACATCCCTGGGAGGTGTCAAGGTTATCCTCCGCGAGACACATACTAAAAGCTACTAGTTGCCATATACCAGCAAAAATGTCAACTTTTTCTGGGTACAATATAACTCACGAGCCGTCGTGCAGGACGCGCGAGGCGGAACGGGTCCGGTGGGTATATGAGGGGAGCCAGACCATCTGTCAGTTGTTTGAAGAAGATCAGACCTTAACTTGTTAAGTTACAGAGACGTATTCTTCAGTTAACTACGATTGCTGTGGCACTTGTACCGACGTCACCAGACATTCCTGGAAGCATCTAGACTCATAGATTGCGACCCCAAATGCACCTGAGAAGCATTTACCCAGTAAGGGCTGCGATCAGGAGCACGAGGGTGACGACGCCTACAAGGTGGTGCAAACGAAGATTGTTTGCAAGCGCTCGGATCGAAGATCTTGTGGGTCCATACCTATCAATCAGTGCCACATCCCAATCAACCCTATCTCCCTCGGACGAGGAGAGACGCTGCTGCGTAATACCGAGGTATTGCGCTTCCCGAGTCAGCCCGGGGGCGGACGGCCAAAGAGTCGGCGTGACATTTAAAGAGCGCCAGTTTCCTACGTAGAGAGACATCAGCAACGATCAGTCGGAAGTTGAGCCTTAACAATATTACATTGTTTTTGGGATCAACTCTCTAGTGATATTTCGAACGCGAATCTATTAGTGAATTTTCCCATCCGCTCCCGTGTGAATCCTTCGGAACTACACAGTCGCTCTGCTGCCATCATACAAGTGTTGCCCACTCAAGGGTGATAGACTGTTGGTGACCACCTGGGCGATTGTGGCGTTGGTGAAACACCCGAGTGTTACACTGGAATTCTGGAGTACCTTTATTTCGGCATCCTTTGTCGCAGTAAACTCATTCATCACAGCCATGACATGGGTAGCATTGGCATCAAGTGCCTCAGTTACCGCTGCCAGGTGTTTGAACTGCACTTCATCCTTAGTCTGGGCAGCTAGAATAGCGGTGGGCACCTGGTCCGAGAACTGGGTGCTCGCTACTGACAGCTGCCAGAAAGCCTCTTCTGCAGCGTAGCATATTTGTTCCTTTTCAGCCTGGGCCAGCTCATATAGACGTCTGTGGTCATGCAGAAGACCCTTGTAGTGCTGCGTCACTTTTGGGAAGATTTCCTTGATGTCATGCTCGTTCTTTCGGCACAGCTGCACTAGCTGGCCAAACTGAGACAGACTCTTGTCCAGGGTCTTCACCATACTGCAGAACCACCCTGGTGCCTCCACAGTGACTGGATCTCACACCACAGGCTCACCAGTATCGGCATCGCGGATGACCACATCCGTTGAGGTGTCCAACTCATTGGAGCTCTTTCACATCTCAAAGTTCACCAATGCCTGAGTCCGACATGGTTACTTATGCGTTTCTTGTAGAGAGGTATATTTTAGCGTCGGTGTGTCTGCTAACAATATAGTGTAACACTCGGGTGTTTCACCAACGGCACAATCGCCCAGGTGGTCACCAACAGTCTATCACCCTTGAGCGGGCAACACTTGTATGATGGCAGCAGAGCGACTGTGTAGTTCCGAAGGATTCGCATGGGAGCGGATGGGAAAATTCACTCATAGATTCACGGTCGAAATATCACTAGAGAGTTGATCCCAGAAACAATGTAATATTGTTAAGGCTCAACTTCTGACAGATCGTTGCTGATGCCTCTCTACGTAGGAAACTGGCACTCTTTAAATGTCGCACTGACTCATTGGCCATCCGCCCTCGGGCTGACTCAGGAAGCGCAATACCTCGGTATTACGCAGCAGCGTCTCTCCTCGTCCAATGGAGATAGGGTTGATTGGGATGTGGCACTGATTGATAGGTATGGACCCAGAAGATATTCCATCCAAGCGCTTGCGAACAATCTTCTTTGGCACCCCCTTGTAGGCGTCGTCACCCTCGTGCTACTGATCGCAGCCCTTACTGGCTAAATGCTTCTGAGGTGCATTCGGGGTCGCAATCTATGAGCCTAGATGCTTCCAGGAATGTCTGGTGATGTCGGTACAAGTACCACAGCAATCGTAGTTAACTAAAGAATACGTCTCTGTAACTTAACAAGTTAAGGTCTGATCTTCTTCAAACAACTGACAGATGGTCTGGCTCCTCTCATATACCCACCGGACCCGTTCCGCCTCGCGCGTCCTGCTCGACCGCTTGTGAGTTATATTGTACCCAGAAAAAGTTGACATTTTTGCTGGTATACGGCAACTAGTAGCTTTTAGTATGGGTTTCGTGGAGGATAACCTTGACACCTCCCAGGGATGTGACCAGACCCCCGCCTGAGGCTGCCACTCATCCCCTTTCCCTTTGGTAACCTTGAGTTACCACCTGGCTGCTGTTGGGTCAGTAATACTCCTCTCTTTCAGAGCTCGCCCCAGTAGGTGACTTTCACTCATGAAATCTCACTCGGCCTCAATCCTCAGATAGAGTCCGGCTAATCATACTAATTGCATGTCTTGGGGTGTCACCAGCGCACTGGGTGTAACACTGGCAACCCTCAGAGTCGCCAGTATCACCCTTTCTGTGGAAAGCACTGAAAGGCCGCCTGCCAGTCCAGCTAATCTCACTATTGAAGTTTTCAATAATCAAGGACAGCAAGGCAATGCCAGACCTTCAGTTGGCATTTGTTCAGACTACGACCATGGCTGCAGGGGGTGCCGCCGAAAGGGCTTCCGGGATGGTGAAGGTTGTGCAAGCAACGCCAGGGACTGAATACCGACTCGTCTATGCTTCCGAGATTAATGGAGCGGTGCATCTTATACCATTTGACCCTGACAGTAAGACTAACTGCGTATGGCTTGTCAATTCACACATCGATATTGAAATGTGGAATGAGGTTGCAATGGATGAAGATCAAATGGATGAGGATTTGATGGACGAAGACGAAGCACTTGAGGAAACTGCTGGTCAGTCGGTTATGCAGGATTCGGACTCCCAGTCTGACAGCTGCGAGATATCGCAATGGTGAGGCTCGATCGGTAAATCAAGCATTGCGATCTCACCACAGTTGTTTAGCACGACGACTGACGACTTCCTTACCAGTATAATCCTGTTGATATTTGAATTATTCCTACAGTAGGCCAGTGCAACACAGGCTCCCGACAATGGCAATCCGGAATGGCCGATCTAGAGGCAAAGGATGGAGGTAGGTTCAGGGACACAGATCAGCTACTCCGAGGTTTAACTCGGTCGACGGGTGGATAGTCTATGCATGAGACACGGAGCAGGTGGAAGCGTTTGACACCGGTGAGGTTTTGTGAATGCACTCGAATAACTGGAAGGACGACTTTCGGAATTGGCAGCACAGCTGGAAAATGCAATACGGCGTGGCCATTTCAACGGAGAGTGGCAATAGCGATGGGGCAATCTAGTGGTGAAGGATGAACAGAGGTTCGCGGACACGGATCAACAACATTCATTGCCATGAGCTACCCCCAAGGTTGAACTCAGTCAGCAGGTGGACAGTCTATGCATGAGATCAGTGCGAGTGCTTGACAGCGGTGAGGATTTGCGAATGCGTTGGAGATGGGAGGACGACTCTCGGAGTTGGCAGCACTGCTGCCAATTGCAATGCAGCCTGGTCATTTCAACAGACTCCCCCAACGGCGGCAATCCTGAAGGTGCACTCTAGCGGGGAAGGATGATTAGAGGTTCGCGGAGATGGATCAAGAACGTGCGTCACTGTGACAGCGGTGAGGATTTGCGAATGCATTCGAGGAGCTGGGAAGACGACTCTCGTAGTTGGCGGTTCAGCTGGCAAAGGCAACACAACCTGGTCATTTCAACAAACACCCCTGACGGTGGCAATCCCGCAGGCACGATCTAGTGGCGAAGGATGATAAGAGGTTCGTGGACACGGATCAACAACGTGCGTCGTCGGGGGTATCCGAGGTTCAACTCAGTTAATGGGTGGATAGTCTACGAGTGAGATTCGGAGCAGGGGGTGGGAGCACTTGACAGCGGTCAGGATTTGCGAATGCGCCTGAGGAGCTGGGAGGACGACTCTCAGAGTTGGCGGCTCAGCTGGCAAAGGCAATGCAACATGGTCATTTCAACAAACACCCCCGACGGCGGCAATCCCGAAGGCGCGATCTTGTGGCGAAGGATGATTAGACGTTCACAGACACGGATCAAGAACGTACGTCTCCAGGACAGCGGTGAGGATTTGCGAATGCGCTCGAGGAGCTGGGATGACAACTCTTGGAGTTGGCGGCTCAGCTGGCAAAGGCAACACAATCTGGTCATTTCAACAAACACCCACAACGGTGGCAATTCCGAAGGTGCGCTCTAGCTGCGAAGGATGATTAGAGGTTCGCGGACATGGATCAACAACGTGTGTCGTTGGTGTATCCGATGATCAACTCAGTCAACGGGTGGATAGTCTACGAGTGAGATTCGGAGCAGGGGGTGGGAGCACTTGACAGCAGTGAGGATTTCGGAATGCGCTCGAGGAACTGGGAGAACGACTCTTGGAGTTGGCGGCTTAGCTGGCAAAGACAACACAACCTGGTCATTTCAACAAATACCCCTGACAGCGGCAATTCCGAAGGCGCGATCTTGTGGCGAAGGATGATTAGAGGTTCCCAGACACAGATCAAGAACTTGCATTTCCGGGACAGTGGTGAGGATTTGCGAATGCGTTTGAAGAGCTGGGAGGACGACTCAGAGTTGGCAGCTCAGCTGGCAAAGGCAACTCAACCTGGTCATTTCAAAAAACGCCCCCGACAGCGGTAATTCCGAAGGCTCAATCTAGTGGCGAAGGATGATTAGAGGTTCACGGACTTGGATGAAGAACATGCATCTCTGGAACAGCGGTGAGGATTTGTGAATGCGTTCGAGGAGCTGGGAGGACGACTCTCGGAGTTGGCGGCTCAGCTAGCAATGGAAAGCAACCTGGTCATTTGAACAAACGCCCCCGACGGCGGCAATCCCGAAGGGGCGATCTAATGGTGAAGGATGATTAGAGGTTCACGGACATGGATCAAGAACGTGCATCGCTGTGACAGCGGTAAGGATTTGCGAATGTGCTCGAGAAGCTGGGAGGACAACTCTGAGTGTTGGCAGCACTGCTGGCAATTGCAACGCAGCCTGGTCATTTCAACAGACTCCCCCGACCACGGTAATCCTGAAGGCGCGATCTAATGACGTGCGTCACTGGGAGCTCATCCGAGAGACACCTCAGTCAACAGACGCATAATCTACGCAGTGTGTGTGATTGCCGTGACCATTTTCAAAAATATTCGAAGCTCTGGGAGGGCACTGAGCAGAGGAGTTGATGAACTGATTAGCATACAAGTAATACAAATATTGAATAATTTTTTTTCGATATCTTTGGCACTTCAGTAAAGAGGACCGGTATCCTTCATTTCATTTGTTTCAAGCGTAACCATAGGCGATGAAATGACGGAAGAAAAAATAATTTGAACATCGTGAATTTGTGAATGTATACGTTCGGAAAACAAAACCATCAGATTGTGACAATTGCACTGACGATTCATGGGAGTCGCGATATCAACTGTACCAGTTGCCGATACTTAGAAAACCTTACGGGAGTATGACCAGTCTTACCGGAGCTTGGGAAGCTTACCGGAGCTAGGGAAGCTTACTGGAGCTAGGGAAGCTACCGGAGCATCGGACACAGACAGGGGTTACTGATGTGTAGGGGTAAATTTTCAATTTTTTCCTGATGAAGGTCCACTTTTTCTTTCAATGCTTCCCCTGTTGCTTGGGCAAAGATGTTAAAGGCCCGGAATTCTGTTAGGTAGGCCCGGATTGACCCTTGGTATCGGAGCGGCCCTAGTTTTAGCTGGGCACCAGCCGCTTCTCGCTCATTCCGATATTCGGCTCGAATGGCTGCTATGTAGTTTGTCCAGGTGTCGTTGCCCCGTAGCTCTCCGTATCGGTGGAGGTGCCAAACCAGAGCTGTGTCGGTCAGAAGCGTCCCGATCTATGCGATCTTTTGGCAGTCGACTATCTCTGGGTAGAAGTCCAGGTACATGGTCACTGCTTCCCACCATTGGTTGAAGGCTGTTGTACCCTTTCCGTCGAATTTTTCTGGGTTTTCTATTTTCAGGCGCGATGTATTGAGGCGAGCCTCATGTCTTGATTGTTCGGGTACTCGGGCCGCCACAATCTGTTGACCAACTAGTCTCGCAATTTCTTCTGGTGTGAGCATGGTTGCCAGTCTTTCATAAGTTGGTTCTCCTGCCTGCGGGGGGGGTGGGCCCATTGGCGCGAGGTTTCGTTCGTATAGGTCTTCGTTGTCGTTGTCGTTGTCGTTGTCATTGTCGTTGTCGGATCGTGACAGCGGGGACGGGGATACCACTGGTCTTCGGGGCCACTTCGGAGGTTCTTGACCCCCTCCTCCTTGGTTCCCCCCTTCCAGATCTATTGTCAGTCCTGGTATGGCCGGAGTTGGCACAGGTACTGGTACGTGTGGGAAGAGTGGCATGGGGGGTCGCTGTGTTCAGAGCAGGCTCCCCAAGGTAGGTCAGGCGGTCAGTTGCGGTGGCCCGCCCGAGTTTCCTGGTATGCTCGTACTAGGAGGTCAGATTTGGCTGTGCCACGGCTGAGGTGGTTCGTTTACGGAGGATCTTGGTTTTGGGGAAGTGGGCAAGGGTATCCGATTAGCGATTCGCTGGATTTCGTTGCGGGCCTGCCATAGTTCCTTTTCCATTTGTGTTATTTTCCTTTGGTGGTCAGTTGCTCAGAGCTCCACATTGCCTTGGAAGGTAGTTAGATGTTGTCCTTGGGCGGTGTTTGCTTCGGTCAGGAAGGTCAGTGCATCATTCACCCTGGTGAGCTGGGTGGCCTGGCATATCTGGTGCTGGTCCGCCTCGTCTGTCCATTCGATGATTGCCTGCCAGACGCTCTGAGAGAGGGTTTGATAAGCGTTGGCCATATTAGCCAGCTCGGTACGGACCCAGGCTTCTGCAATTTCCTCGTTAGCGTTTACTTGGTCATATACATACCTAGTGCCTTCCACTAACGTGTAGTAGGCCTGCTCAATTCGTTGCATTCATTGGTCTGATCGATCAATGGTGTTGCCGCATAGCTCCATTAGCTGTCTTAGATCACTTTAGGCCTATCGCTGCTGCCTTACCATAGTTCGGACCCAAACGGCTGGGTTGGACATTTCCATGGCTTGTTCCGGCAAAGGTCTTACATCAGTGATTTGCAGTAGGTCTCGGGGGGCCTCGAGACAGAGCATGTTGAAGTCCGACGAGGTAGTCATTTTAGTATAGGCCTGGAAAGTGTCCTGTATAGATGGTTTCTTTGTCTTCAAAGGTATAATCGCAGATTTCGCGGAATTCGTATCCGTCGAGGTCGGCGTTAATTGTTTTTTTTTGAGAGGGATGGGACCGTGAAAGAATTTTTCCCACAATTTGTAATTTGCGATTTCTTCGTCAATCGCGGAGAATGTGTAGTCAAGTGAATATTGGGAAGTTGGTTTGAATATGTTTGAAAGTTCGAGGAGGTATTGGTGATCTTGTTCGAAGGAGGGCATGTGCTGGTTTCCTTCTTGAGAAAGTAGGGTGATTTTTGGATCGAAGATTATAGTGTGACACTGGGGTTGTCTCGTAACCAGAGTGCGGGTAGAATCGAAGGTAATCAGGCTACTTTTGATAATTCACAATGGAATAATCTGAGATCTTGTGTGTGGGTTTGGTGGAAGGTTTTTTGTGGAGGTGTGTCGAGGTCACAGCGTGTTTGTTTCTCTCTTCGAACAAGGAAACATCTTTCTTTTTATCCTTCGAGCTATAGCGTGAGAGTTGATGACTCGGCGTGAGAACTAGTGACTCTGACAGATTATTCCTCCGAGGTCCTGTCAGACCCCACTCAGAACATGGGCAGCTTTATTGGTCCTGGCCGGGTCGTAGATAAGAGGAGATGAGGTTTCCATGCAGCTGAGTGGGGTGTCTGGCCCCGACTCTTTTTCTCGTGCACCGTCAGGGTGACATGGCCTACCTCCTCATCTTGAGAAGATAACGATCCTCTTATCTTGAGGTGATCTAGCCCAAGTCCGTCCAGTGCCGCTCGTTTGCAATCTTCCCTCTACCTCAGAATTTAATCTCTTACAGCTGAGTCATGGCTGTAAGCTAAACTCCGTTCCTCTATCTCCCGCCTAGACTCTCTAGATGTCTCCCGTGATCTTTCTTCAAAAGGCATGCCTTTTGATGACCCGTGACTCCATCTCCCGCTGTCACTCGCTAACTAGGCTATGGATATTTCTTCAAGTATAACAGCGTGCGATGTGACCAAACCCAAGGTAACGGTGGCACTGTATCCTTCCATCAACGACCGCATTTAGTTCGCCATTCTCAATGTTATTCAAGTCCATCGGATCGCCTTCAGTGGTGGTAACCTTTGGGGAGAGGGCCAGGGCACCGCTTCCGGACGGCATTGGGAGAAATGGCAGAGTGCGTGCAGCAACGATATCCATCATGCCGGACAACATCATCTGCTTCTAACTGTCATCACCAAGAATATCAATAAGACATGCCTGCTGGGATATATTGTTTTGCGTCGCTTCAGGCAGCTTGATTAGGTATTCCTCCCACAGTGGGTTTTCCCTTGTAATGGTGAGCGACCCGCCCAGAATGGTGATCAGTTCCAATGCTCTCTGGTTGAAGGATAAAACCTGCTGGCGGCTGAACTTCAACGTATACCATTCGCGGCGAATTACCAAAATAGCCCGTTCTGGAATGTACTGGCGCTTGAAGCGGACCTTCAAGGCTTCCCATGTGGTATTGCAGTTGTAGTCCTTTGGTGGGATAGTATCCACACCCAGTTTCTTCATGCAGTTCTCGAACTAGTGGAACACTTTGGCGGTGAGAAAGCGTCAGAAGGTGTCGATCTTCTGATTGTCTTCGGATACCTTTTGATAGACTGCTCCACCCTGTCGAACGTAGTGCTACACGTCTTCAAGAAATTGAGCGACAACCTCTAAGTCCTGGGAACCATCAAACCTCTTTGGCTCATATAGCTTAATTTTTTGAACGATCAGGTTTTGGCTGGGGGCCCGGTCTTGTAGTTTTGCGGTTTGTTCGCTAATGGCAAAGAGGTGATCGCAGTGCTGCTTCCAAACTGCCATTTCCTCCTCTGCCTTACGAAGTCAGTGCTCCAATGCTGCCAGATCCATAATCTTCACAGACGCTTCCAGGTGACTGTCGTACCACTGGGTGTAGACATTTAGGACCGCTTCTGTGACACTGGGATTGGGTTGTAACCGGAGTGTGGAGAGAATCAAAGGTAACCAGGCTACTTTTGATAATTCACAATGGAATAATCTTAGATCTTGTTTGTGGGGTTTCTTTTTGCTGAGTGGGTGTTCGGTGCTTGTCCTCTTTCCTTCCACCAAGCGGAATCTTGCCTAGCTATATAGCCTTCCTGCAGCGTCACGTGGTTCCTCTAGAGAACCCGTACTTCCTATCCTATCTCAGGAGATTCGTCCGCTAGCTAAGGCCCCGGAACCCCACGGGCTCGGTCCTTACAACTTCATTGGTCCTGGTTGGTCTAACAATAAGCCGACTGATCCCCACACTGCGTAATCCCCTCAAGCCCTACGGGTGAGTGGTTTACCGGCCTATCAGAGAAAGAGAAGATATCGGTTCCATGACCTCACTCCTTGTATCCCGTATCTAGTTGTGTTTGCAGTTCGTCCGGAGATTAGCCCCTCAGGTCCGTTTTACGGCCGTAAGGTCTAATTCCGAGGCCATCTCCCGCCTAGACTCTCTGAAGCCAACTAAGCTCAACTTCCCCTCACTGAGCAGTATTAGGTAAAGTCTTCCGTGCCCTGACTACGTAGCTATCTGCTCCTCCTGGTGTTCCGGACTGAGGTATAACACTACCTCCCCTCTCCCCAAGCCTCGTCCCGAGCGCTTTTCCCGAATCTTTCTAGTAGCCCGTCCCGTCCTGAATAAATATTTGCTGGACATAATACTTGCCCGCTGAATGCAGTCCTCCTCCCCTGCATCCCTCCCAGTCACTGGATCAGGGCATGACTCTGTAATCCATCGAAATGACTGGACCCTCAGAGTAAGCTGGTGTGTACTCTTACTGTCTCGATGAAACCTGATCGCGTCGCGTATTCGCTATGACTGCTTCCCGTACTCGAGTTCCGGGGTCGACAAAGGTCGCAGTGGATCGGCAGAGGCATGGTATCCTTCGTAGCTAGTCCGGTATCCCGAAAGTGACTGGGCCTGATCTAGGGCTCTACAGTGTAGGTAGGAGTGACCGCGCCTTTTTCGGGGATCGCGTGACCGTCATGCTTGCTCTGTCGCCAGTTCCTTTTTGGGGTAAGGAGAATATGACCGTACAGGAGCGCGTCAGGTTCATCGGGTTGATTCGTGTTTTTTCCGTCGGACACTCGGTCAGCGGTTTCTCGTGGTTGCCCGAGAAGCAGGTCTTTTTGTCGGTTCGTAATGCTTTTGGTACTGAAGTCCTCCGCCCCTTCAGCCCACTACCGCCAGGTCCTCGGTGGAACTGGTCTAGCCCTCGGTGAGCCGGTAGTCCCTCGGCACGCCAGGATTCCGTTGATGAAACTTCCGGAGTTTCTCCAGACCACCTACTGAGAAGTTGTCAAAGGGTTCTTCTGTCCAGTCCTTGCGTTCCGGATAGTCGAGCCATTTGACCAGGTATAGGATTCGCTTGTTATTTCCCTGGCTGCGCTCGACCGAGGACATAACTTCTTCAACGTCGTATTCCTCACTTTGTTCGATATCGTCCACCTCCCGGAGCACCTTTGATGGGTCTGGCATCAGGAAAAAAAATATTTACGTTGGGTGCGTTGCCATGCACCTAACGCACACAGCGCACTCAACGCACTCAACGAGAACCTCTCACTATGCATGACAATTTTTAGTAATTTTGCCTATTAACGAAAAACGAACGCTGGTTTTCCTATCGACAGACGCCATTCATGGTGACGTGGCTTGCCGTGTCGACGTGCTATTCCGTTGGCAACGAGAAGTCCTTCCTATGCAAATTCCGGTCGCCTATCGACACAGCCTACCATGTTGAGGTACTTTTTCCTAGCAATGATTGCGACTCCTATAGATGTCACTAAACCTATCCAATTGGCTCTCCGTTGCCAACGAGAAGTCCTCCCTATCCAATTTCTCGTCACCTATTAACGGAGCCATCCGTCCCGAGGCGGCCTTTGCTAGCAATGAACTCTTCTACTAGAGGCGTATGCGATTCCTCTCGACGTGCTTTTCCTTTGCCAACGAAGAGTTGATAAAGAAATTCCAATGGTTTACACAGTCCTTCCTACCTAATTTCCTGTCGCCTACCAACGCAGGCCTTCCTACCAATGTAGCTTTTCTATGAAAGCGTAAACGGTACTTCTAGCGTGGCATCATCGATATCACTCGTACCAATAGATAGTTCTGTCTAAGTAAGTATTTCTAACCCTAGTCTGTTCTACTCAAAAGAATTCTATAGCATGCATTTGACCATCCCCATCAGAAACATCCCCCTCAGAAAGCATATTGTTCATATCTGACTCGTCCCCACCGTCGTCCCCACCGTCATCCCCACCATCGTCCCCATCCTTGAGTGTATCCCGAGCACCGTCATCTTCATCCGCATCCGAATTTTCCCAACCGGCATCCTCCTTGTCCGCATCATTGCCCCGCTTCGAGGCTCGGCCACAAGCACTCTCGTCGTTAGTGCTGCCCGACACACCTCCGACAATCCTTCTCTGCGGTATCGCTGATGGTCCCAAATCGACCCGAGGAGGTATGGGCTCAGCAAGGAATGCTGCTAACAGATCGGAGTCCAGTAGCCAGGAAGGAGCAGGATCCATCGGCGGTATCGATTCGTCAGCTGCCGTTTGGGACTGGATTTTGGCCGTGAGTGTATGCTGTATCGTACTCGCGGCCTTTTGCTGTAATGCAGGAGGAAGGTCCTCCCAGAGAGACATAAACGCGGTATATGGCGCTGTAGAAATAATTAACACTGCTCCTGGAGGGAAAACCTAGTACTCACTGCCATCATTTTTTAAATTGAAAAAAAGCTCCAACCCACAGACTTGCGTTTGGCTTGCCGCGACGATGATCCCGAAGGGGGCTCACCCCCACTCTTTCGCCACTCCTGGAGTGCATGATGGAGCGCCGTCACCACGTAAACAATCAAGGTAGGGGGCAGTTGCTCTTCGAGTACCCAGTTGTACAGTCCTGGGCTTCGAATGCGACGTTTCTTGAAAAAGTGGAAGTTGAGGAATCGCGGGATTTGACTCACGAAAAACGGTGTAACACACCGCTAGGAAAAGCGTTAGACAATTTGACTGCGAAGAGGCCGGAACGGAATCTCTATCTACCTCAGGGGGCAATTGCCGATCGCTATCACGGTAGATAAACGTGTAGTCGAGTAGCAATTCATTGACTGCGCCTAAACAATCGGGATTGTTCAAATGTGCGTTTAAGCCGTACAGGTCGGCAATATGGTTACGCGCTGTGGAAATCCAACTCGATTGCATAGTATGATATGCATTCTTGATCTATACCAACCACGCCCAACACATACTGTTAGCAGCTTATCCAATGCCTGTGACCAGCCGAGGGAGAGTGTTAGGGGGTATACGTATTTCATATTGTGAGCCTCTGACACGTTGAAATAGACATTGAGTCCCTTCTGTTTGTTGGCCTCCGGCCACAGGTTGGAAACAGTCTAAAAGGCGTAGATGTCAGTGCGCAAAGTGAACACAACGCATGAAGTCCCATTCAATACTGACGCCCAACATCTCACTGGGAGCAATAAAAGGCGACACTCGATAGCAATGCCGCTCGAGTAGTCGCTTCACCGCTTCCAGCACAGTCGCCAATTCAAAATTACTGGAATGCAGCGCACTTCGCGGCCCAGCGCGACCAGTGAACGCTGCCACCGAACCTAGTTCCGATGGTTGCAAAGGCGAGGCAAGAGATGTACCGGAAGATGTGGTGGACGCTGGGGAAGGGTGGCTATCAACACGCCCTTCTCTCAGTGAAGAGGATCTTACCGCGACTGGATTAGACTGATTCGCGGTTCCAGTAGTAGCGTCCGGTGCTTTCCGACTCTTTTTGCGCCGCTGCTCGCCGTTCGGCGTTGTGCTCGGCCTCTTGCCTGCTGCGACGGCCGACAGAGTGGGGAGTTCGGGTTCAGAGCGAGGTGGAGGTCGCGTTCGTCGTTGTAGTGAGCCCTCCGCCTGACTCTGCTGCGGAACCTGCGATCTTGTAGCCCTGTGGGAAGTCGGCATGATGGATGTACGAAAAGTGGCAAGAAGGCGATGTGAGAGGTACAGAAGAAAGAACAAACGCCATGCACGGAGAGCAGTTTTATTGTCCGAGCCCAAAAATGATGACACCGTAGTGACGACGTAGTAAATGACGACACCATAGTATGAGTCAAATGCTTTGGCAGGAGGCTAGTTGTTGGCGCAAAGAACTGAAAGGAGGCGGGAGACGAGTACATAGAAGTACAGGGTCGTATCCGAAATACGAAGGAAGCACTTGCACCGAACGAAAGAAGCATTTGCGCCGAACGAAGGAAGCACTTGCGCCGAACGAAGAAATCTCTTGCGCCGGATAGCAGAGGAAGCACTTGCGCCGAACGAAGGAAGCAGTTGTGCCGAACGAAGGAAGCACTTGCGCCGAACGAAGAAATCTCTTGCGCCGGATAGCAGAGGAAGTACTTGCGCCGAACGAAGGAAGCAGTTGCGCCGAACGAAGGAAGCACTTGCGCCGAACGAAGAAATCTCTTGCGCCGAACGAAGGAAGCACTTGCGCCGAACGAAGAAATCTCTTGCGCCGGATAGCAGAGGAAGCACTTGCGCCGAACGAAGAAATCTCTTGCGCCGGATAGCAGAGGAAGTACTTGCGCCGAACGAAGGAAGCAGTTGTGCCGAACGAAGGAAGCACTTGCGCCGAACGAAGAAATCTCTTGCGCCGGATAGCAGAGGAGGTACTTGCGTTGAACGAAGGAAGCAGTAGTGCCGAACGAAGGAAGCACTTGCGCCGAACGAAGAAATCTCTTGCGCCGGATAGCAGAGGAGGTACTTGCGCCGAACGAAGGAAGCAGTAGTGCCGAACGAAGGAAGCACTTGCGCCGAACGAAAGAAGCACTTAAACAACCAACTCCGCCTACAGTGGAGTTGGTTGTTTATGCCCCCCTGTGTTGCACATAATTTCAATCGAGCCTTATTGGCGCAATGGTTAAGAACTAAGTCTAGTGCACTGACCTTGGAACCCTGCATGCAGTTGCGGTTCAACTCCGGTTGAACTACAGAAATTTGGAAGGACCAAGAATTGAGGGGCCACCTAGCTAGTCTAAGTGGTAAGAGGGTTGCCGCAGCCGGCCAGCTGTTAATTCTCCGTCCACTAGTCTTACAATTAACCCTTGCTATTGATCAGGTTCAGGTGTAGTCCACTTGTGTGTAGGAGGGAAGAGAGTAAGGGATAGGGATACGGGATACCGGTGCAAACAAACTTTTTTTTTATTCGTTTATATTTTAACACTTTTATTACTGGTCTGCTACTGTATCATATAATTTACGTGATATTATTCGAAACGCATGGAATAGATAGTCTCCAGCATCGGCATTTGAATATACGGCGCTGCTGCAAACCTCGTCGTTCCCATAGCTTCTATGGGTCACACGGGTTCCGCTTTGCTGCCGCGGAGTAGTCTCCGGCAAACCACTTTGGCCGCTGAAGTCCTAGTTCCACTCTTGCATCCCGCCTAGACTCTCGCACTCCTTGTGTTTTCCTCATTCCTTTGAGTAGGTTTGGTGTGTCATTCAGGAGACCGTCGACGTAGAAGAGTGTGTCATTCGGGAGACCGTCGATGTAGGAGAGTGTGTCATTCGGGAGACCGCCGACGTCGAGGAGTGTCATTCGGAAGACCGTCAACATCGAGGAGTGGTATTCGAGAGACCGCCGACGTGCGCTAAGTGGCATTCGCGAGACCATCAACGTCGAGAAGTGTCATTCAAGAGACCGTCGATGTGCGCTTCCACCAAATATCTCTTTTCTTCTCGTTGAGCTGTTAGCCCGTCGTACTAGGGTGTAACACCTGCTGTTTTCAAACGGAAGTGGCAAAAGCACCCTGCGTGGATAGATGCGCCATCTGACGTTGCCGCCAAATGAAGACCGCGCGTGTATAGGACACCAGCTTGTCCGTACGGCCTTTCAACGGAAAACGTGAAAGCTACTGCCTGGATACTAGATGTGCCGCCTGGCATTGCCTACGGACGTCAACTATGCGTAGATAGAGACATTACTGCCAGGGCTGCCTTTTAATGGAAGACGCCCAAGCTGCTGCATGGATAGTAGACCCGCCGCCTGGCGTTGCCTCTAAGAGTCACAACTGCGTGCATATGACGTTACTGTGTCAATACTGCCTTCCAACGTAAAATGCCGCGACACAATGCGTGGATAGTAAATGTGCTGCACCATGCCGCATCTGCACGGAGCGGTACCTACCAACTTTGGAAAACACGGTGCAAGCCTAACCACGAAATTTGGCAACCACTTCGTCTATCAACACACCTAACGCACCAAACGTGAAGCTGCGTGGATAGGAATTTTTTTTTTCCTGATGGGTGGTGCTCGGTGTTCGCTGGTTCGGTAGGGTTCGAGTAGTGAGACGTGGAAGACATTATGGATCTTCCATTTTCGGGGAAACATGAGACGAATGGCTAGCAGGGAGACGATTTTCTCGATTTGGAAGGGACCATGATTCTTGTGATCCAGCTTCTTCGAGGGGCGGCGCGTTTTGGTGTTGCGCCCGTTGAGCATCACCAAGTTTCCCACTTGGTATGCCTGGGGTTCCTTTCGTGTCGGATCGGTGTACCGGCGCATTTGCTCCTGTACATTTTCCAGCCCTTTCCGGAACTCGTCGTGTATGGTGTGCATCCAGTGGGCGTAGAGCTGGCTCGCTGGGTTGAGGGGTTCCGTCGACACAGGGTTCATGGCTGCTGGGTGGAAGCCATAGTTAGCGTAGAATGGAGACATACCATTACCCGTGGTGGTCAAATTGTTGTAGGCGAACTCGGCCATCGGTAGCAAGCGTACCCAGTCATCCTGTTCCTTACTGACAAACGCTCGGAGGTAGGCTTCGATCATTTGGTTGAGTCGTTCCGTTTGGCCGTCAGTCTGTGGGTGGAACGCTGTTGACATTCGAGGCCGAATTCCTGAGAGTCGCAGGAACTCCTTCCAAGTTTCCAATGTAAACCTGGAGTCTCGGTCTGACACAATATCAGTGGGGAGACCGTGATACTTCCATACTTCTTGGGCAAAGATGACGGCCAGGTCTGCCACCATTTTCCCTTCCTTTCTCAAGGGGAGAAAGTGTGCCATCTTGGTGAATCAGTCGATGATTATCCATAATTGGTCGCAGCCATCCGAGATTGGGAGTTCCGTGATGAAGTCCATTGCTACGGATTGCCATGGTGTGTATGGTAACTCCAGCAGGGAGGACAGCCCGTATGGTTGGTGATGGGAGGCCTTGTTCTGTTGGCAGTCGGGGCAGCTTCTGATGAAATCGATAATTCGTTCATTCATTTTTGGCCACCAGAAGTTCCGCCGAACGAGTTCGATGGTCTTGTCTTGACCCATGTGTCCCGCTACCTTGGTGTTGTGTTCCGATTCAAGGATTCTTTGTACCATGCCTTCTGGAACCCACAGCATACCTTTCCTATAGAGCAGCCCATCCATGGCTTCCAGCGTTTCGTTCCTGGCCTTTCGGTCCATCCGTCGATCCTCCTTGAGGACAGCTTCCATTGCTTCCTGATAGTTCGTGTCCTTCCTTCCTTCTTCCTGGACTTTCTTCAAGAACCCCTCATTCCACTTTCTTGTTGGCAGTGAGGTTATTCGAGCTGAGAAGCAAATGAATGTGGTGCCCCTTCTTTCGTTCAGGCTTTCCTTGTCCAGGTGTTTTTCCTGCAAAACCGTCGTGATCGGCTGGTTTTCTACGCCCCCCTTTTCTAGGCGGTACTCCGAACGTCTTGACAACACATCGGGCTTGCCGTTTTGGGTTCCCGGTCGGTAATAGATTTGGAAATCGATTCCTGCCAGCTCCTGGGCCCAACGAGCCTGCCGTCAATTTAGTACTTTGGTTGTCGTAAAGTACTCGAGGTTCTGGTAATCCGAAAAAACCTGGATTTGATGCGTCGCTCCTTCGCAGTAGCGTCGCCAGTGTTTGAACGCCTCCACCACTGCTAGTAGTTCCTTGTCGTGGATTTCGTAGTTGATTTCCGCCGGTTGGAATTTTCGTGAGTGGAATGCCACTGGGTAGAGGCGGTTCTCTTTATCTCATTGGGATAGGACGGCGCCTAGCGCGAAGTCGGAAGCGTCTGATTCGATGATTACTCACCTGGTGGGGTCAAAGTGGGCTAGAATAGGGGCCGTAGTGAATCGCTGCTTGAGTTCTTTGAAGGCTGCCTGTGCTTCCTGATTCCAGGCCCATCCTTCTTTTTTCTCTTTCTTCGTCAGTTCTGTTAGTGGTCGGACTATCCGGGAGTAGTTTTGGATGAAGCGTCGATAAAAATTAGTGAAACCCAGGAAGGATTGTACTTCCATCAGGGACTACGGCGTTTTCCATTCTAGCACCGCTTGTACTTTTTCTTTTGCCATTTTTATCCCGTTTCTTCCTATGACGTATCCCAGGAATTCCACTTCCTGAGCCTTCCAAACACACTTTTCTGGTGACACTGCTAGCCCGTTTTCTTGCAGTCTTCCAAGGACTTCCTTAACTAGTTGGTCATGCTCTTTCTCGGTTTTGGCGTATACTAGTATGTCGTCTATGTATACCAGGACCCCAACATCTAGCAGGTCGGATAAGACATGGTTCATCATATCTTGGAAAGTGGACGGTGCGTTTGTTAGGCCAAAGGGCATGACTTGGAATTTGAATAGTCCGTAGCGGGTTCGGAAGGCGGTCTTCCACTCGTCCCCTTTTCTCATTCGGATTAGATGAAACCTGTTTTTGAGGTCCATTTTTGTGAACCATTGAGCCCCTTGTACTTGGTCTTGTAACTCCTGTATCAGTGGGAGCAGGTATCGATTTGGGACCGTTATCTGGTTTAGGGCCCGATAGTCCACGCACAGGCGGAGACCTCGTCTGTGGGGTTTGGGTACGAACAGGTTGGGTAATCCGGCCGGGGAAGTCGACCGCTTGATTTTCCCTGTTCGTTCCATCTCCTTCAACCATTCCCGGAGGGTTTGTAACTCCACTTCGGACAGGGGGTATATAGGTCCCCATGGTGCGGTGCTTCCTTCCTTGAGCTCAATTTTGCAATCGTAGGGACGGTGCTGCGGGAGCGCGTCTGCTTCCTCCTTGCTCATTATGCTCAGGTAGGGTCTAAATTCTCCTGGGACGCGGGCCAGTGTGACACTGGGGTTGTCTCGTAACCGGAGTGTGGGTAGAATCAAAGGTAATCAGGCTAATTTCGATAATTCACAATGGAATAATCTTAGATCTTGTGTGTGGGTTCGGTGGTGTAGGTGAGGATGTTCGTTCTGTCGTTTCTTTCTCTTGGGAGAGAAGTTGCGGCATATATACGTGTGCGGTGGAGTGAGGGCAGGTGACTCAGGCTATCTATTCCTCCGAGGTCGGCGTGCCCCCACCTGAGTGTGGGCTCGTCTGAGATTCTTATTGGTCCTGGTCGGTTCTGGCGATAAGGTGGAGTCCAGGGTTCCAACTGGCACCGCGGAATTCCCTCAGTTCTAGACTGAGTTCTTTTCCTACGGCCCATCGACATCTGGAGCTGGGGGTTTCGACAAATGAGCTCTCGGAAGAGTCTCGACCGAGCTCTCTGAAGAGTTTCGTCCTAACGCCTTCCCTCTCATGTCTCTAGTTGCCGTCGCCCTCTTCTCCCGGAGTTAATCCTTACATCCGTCTTACGGCCGTAACCTTTAACCCCGTCTTATCTTCCGCCTAGACTCTCTAAGATCCCTCGGCTGAGAATAGCTAGCTGCCGGTACGTATCTCTCCTCTTTTGTACGTACTTCTCTAAGAGTACGTACCTGCCCGTGATTCTCCAGTGTAACACTACCTCCTCCTCCCCCTAGCTTCGTCCCGAAGCGTTTCTCTTTCAAGTAGCCTGATTCCCTCCTAGCGTCCTGTGTTTGTGTTGCCAGACATGGGGCTGTCCGCTGAATGCAGGCCTCCTCCCCTGCATCCCTCCCAGTCGCCAAATCAGGGCATGCCCCCGTGGGCCATCTGTAATCTGTCGGAACGACTGGGCCCTCTGAGTAGGCCGGCGCGTACTCGTACTTGTCGTGCTGGGTCGTGCGAGAACAAGCCGTTGCGTGTTCTCGCCATCGCGTAGGTTCGTACTGGGGAGCGCTGCTGCAAGCCATGCCGATTCCTGTCTTCGGATTCGCATGTTCCACCGTCTGGAGAGAAAGAGCAAAACTCCGCGGTCGAGAGGGACGTGGCGCATCTCGTCTGGCCGCCAGGCAGAGGCCCAAACATTAGTCGCAAGCGTGCCCGGCTCCATGTTTTCGTCGAGAGGTCTTTTGGGTACTATCGTTGGGAGTCTTCTCTCCAGGGGGTGGTCTCATGGCACGTGTCCGCGGCTGGTCCGGTTGTCATTCTTAACCACGCTTGTTCGTCCACATGCTCGTAGATCAATCGGGTGACGAGACTGTTTTTGCGTCCTTTTCGGAGTTCCCACCACCTTGCAGAGGCATGCCTCAGGAGGTCTTCTTGGTTGGCCTGTGTGGGCAGGGCTTTTCCGGTGTTTTTTACCATCGTCTTCTGGCGCTTTTGTCGGTCTTTCTCCACGGCTATCCTGCCTTAGGCGCCTGTGAGCCGGTAGTCCCTTGGCGCGTCTGGATTTCGCTGATGAAACTCCCGGAGTTTCTCCAAACCGCCTACCGAGAAGTTGTCGAATGGCTCCTCCGTCCAGTCCTTGTTTTCCGGGTAGTCGAGCCAATGGACTAGGTAGAGAATTCGTTTGTTATTTCCTCGGCCTCGTTCGACTGATGACATAACTTCCTCCACATCGTATTCTTCGTTCTGCTCGATGTCGTCGGCTTCCCGGAGTACTTTTGACGGGTCCAGCACCGCTCGGCGTTCGCTGGTTTTGTACGGTTCGAGGAGCGAGACGTGGAAGACGTTGTGAATTCTCCATTTTCTCGGTAGCGTGAGGCGGACTGCGAGTGGGGAGACGATCTTCTCGATTTGAAAAGGGCCATGGTTTTTGTGGTCCAGCTTCCTTGTGGGGCGTCGGGTT
>Ga0307508_10002258_pt1 | contig 20542 bp, 20 predicted proteins | sample 9_EM_MG_FD_203089 | JGI IMG/M metagenome (GOLD analysis project Ga0307508, IMG submission 203089) | Populus trichocarpa ectomycorrhiza microbial communities from riparian zone in the Pacific Northwest, United States - 9_EM | ecosystem: Host-associated > Plants > Roots > Unclassified | place...
TCAGGAAGATGAACAGCCCGAGCATGCGGCGCCGGCCGAAGCGATCGGAGAGCCAGCCGCCGGCGACGCAGGCGAACGCGAAGACCACGGTCGAGACCAGAGCCAACTGGCCGACCTGGCTGTCGTCGAGCCCGAGTTCGACCGCCAGGTTCGACTGCAGCGCCAGGCTCAGCGCATAGGCGCCGGCCGGCAGCAGCGCGACGACCAGACCCACCAGCGCAGGCCGCGAGCCGGTGAAGGCGCGCCACGAGTCGCGCACGAACGCCATCAGTTCGCGGCCGATCGCCGCGGCCGCGCCGCCCTCCGGTTTCGGCCGCGGCGCGCGCGCCGGCTCCTTCAGCGGCAGCACGACGAAGACCGTGACGCTGAGGATCGCCGCGACGACGAACAGGTAGCCGGTGCGAAACGGCATCACGCTCGACAGGAACAGCACGCCGGCGCCGCCGACCGCCTGGCCGATCGAGGCGCCGGCGAACATGAAGCCGTTCGCGGTGCCGCGTTCCGACTCGGGCAGCACGCCGACCGCGAGCGCGTCGATCGCCACGTCCTGGGTCGCGCCGAACGCGTTGTGCAGCAGGATGATGAACGTGAACAGGCCGAGCTGGGTGTTGAAGTCGATCGGCATCGCGATCAGCAGCGTGCCCACCATGCCGAGCTGCATCATCAGGATCCAGAGGCGCCGCCGCCCGAAGCGGTCGGAGCTCAGCGTGTCGACGAACGGCCCCATCGCCCACTTGAACGCCCACGGCAGGTACAGCGAGCCGACGAACGCGCCGATCGCGGCGGGGCCGAGATCGGCGCGGCGCATCTGCGTCGCGATGGCGGTGGCGGTGAAGCCGAGCGGGATGCCTTCGGTGACGTAGAGCAGGAAGAACGCGGCGAGTCGGCCGGTGCGGGTGGAGAGCAGGTCGGGCAGGCGCATGGCGCGCAAGTCTAGAGGGTGGCGGGTGGAGCCCCTCGCCAAATGAATACATTCGGCGATCCCCCAAGGGGATGCGGGCCGGCTTGGGGCGGCCCGGCGCTCGACCCGCTCTGGGTCACGACAACAGCTGCTTGCGGGCCCGGTGCAGGCGCACGAACAGGTTGTCCTCGCTGATGCCGAGCTCGCGGCAGACGTCGTCGGTGCTGCGCTCTTCGAGCACGCGCAGCCGCATCACGTCGCGCAGCCCGGCGGGCAGCGCTTCGATGCGGCGCAGCGCGATCGCCAGCAGCTGCTGCTGTTCGGCAATCTCGTCCGGGCGCGGCTGCGGGCATTCGATCGCTTGCGCGGCGCTGTCCTCGGCGTCGAGGTCGTCGAGCGAGTCGGTGTTGGCATTGCGGCGCACCGCGTCGACGATCTTGTGCTTCAGCACCGCGGTCAGCCACGAGCGCAGCGCGGCGCGGCCGGCGAACACCGCGCGGCCCGACAGCACGGCCTCGAAGACGTCGTGCACCGCGTCCTCGGCCAGCAGCGGATCGCGCAGCTTGGCCTTCGCGAAACGCACCAGGTACTGGCGATGCGAGACCATTTCGGTCCACGAGACGGTGGGCGTGAAGGCAGGCAGCGGGGTGGCGAGGTTCATGGTGGTGAGGGCTCCGCGTGGCTCGGTCGATGCCTGAACTTTGGGCGCCACACCTCGCGCCACCCTCACCAAACCTCACAGGAAGATCACATCCGCGTAAGAACTCGCGTGCGCGGACCGACAATCCGGCATGCCTGCGCACATCCTCGTGGCCGAAGACCAGACCGACATCCGCGACCTGCTGGTGATGAACCTGCGCACGGCCGGCTACGAGGTCTCGGCCGTCGGCGACGGCGAGCAGGCGCTGGCGCGGCAGGCCGAGCGCGCCAGCGATCTGCTGATCCTCGACCTGATGATGCCGCGCATGGACGGGCTGGAAGTCTGCAAGGCGCTGCGTGCGCGCGGCAGCGCGACGCCGATCCTGATGCTCACCGCCAAGTCCACCGAGCTCGATCGCGTGCTCGGGCTCGAGCTGGGCGCGGACGACTACCTGACCAAACCCTTCTCGCTCGCCGAGCTGCTGGCGCGTGTGAAAGCCCTGCTGCGCCGCGCCGACCTGCTGGCCGCGGCGCAGGCGAATGCGCAGGCGCCCGGGCGCGCCACGTTGATCCGCAACGGCGAGCTCGAGATCCTGCCGGCCAAGCGCCAGGTGCGCTGCCGCGGCGTGGCGATCGACTTCACCGCGCTCGAGTTCGACCTGCTGCTGCATTTCGCGACGCACCCCGGTCATGTGTTCTCGCGCTCGCAGCTGCTGAACGCGGTCTGGGGCTACACGCACGACGGCTACGAGCACACGGTGACGACGCACATCAACCGTCTGCGCGCCAAGCTCGAGGCCGACCCGATGCGGCCCGAGATCATCCTGACTGCGCGCGGTGCCGGTTACCGCATGCGTGATGTGCCGGCATGACGGTCCGCTTCAAGCTGGCGCTGACGGTGTTCGCCACCGGCCTGATCACGGCCTTGCTCGTGATCGCCACGGTGGTCTACGCCTTCCAGCGCTTTGAGCACGAGGCCACTTACCGGCGCGGCACCGGGTTTCTGAGCCGCGTCACGGCCAACAACGACTACCTGTTCGAAACCTACGAGCGCCAGCCCGATCAGTTCCGGACCTGGCTGCGCAACATGGTGCTGTTCGAGCCCGACACCCAGCTGTACCTGCTCGACCTCGAGGGCGCGGTGCTCGCGACCAGCGGCAGCGTCAAACTGGCGCCGGGCTTCAAGGTGGCGCTGACACCGGTGCTGCAGGCGATCGGCCAACCCGATGCCGCCTATGTGATGGGCGACGACCCGGAGCGCATGGACGCGAATGCGGTCGTTGCGGTGCAGCCGGTGCGGCGCGCGGTGATGAGCGCGAAGGACCCGGTGGTCGGCTACCTCTATCTCGTGCTGCACACCGGCCAGCTGCCCGAAGGCCGCTGGGCCGCGCTGCGCATGAGCTTCGGGCGGCCCGCGCTCGGGCTGATCTTGGGCGTCGTCGCGTTCTCGACCTTGGTCGCGGTGCTGATCATCGTCTCGGTCACGCGGCCCTTGCAGCGCCTGACCGATGCGGTCGCGACACTCTCGCAGCGCGGCCTTGACGATGGCCCGGCGGGCGCACCGCAAGTCGTGCTGCCGCCGGCGACGCGCGACGAGTTCGGCCAGCTCACCGCCGCGTTCGTGATGTTGATCGACATCTGCCGCAGCCAGTGGGGCGAGCTGCGCCGGCTCGACCACTTCCGCCGCGAGGGTGTCAGCAACCTGTCGCATGACCTGCGCTCGCCGCTGACCGCGACCGCGGCCTGCCTCGAAACACTGGACGGCCGCTGGGCCGCGGACCCGGCGCGCGCCGACGACCGTCGCCTGGTCGAGATCGCGCTGCGCAACACCCGCAACGCGGCGCGGCTGGTGCAGTCGCTCGGCGACCTGGCCAAGCTCGACGAGCCCGAGTTCAAGCTGCACACCGAGGTCGTCGATGCCGGCGAGCTGCTCGATGACATCCGGGTCCGCTTTGCCGAGCGTGCCGCGCAGCAAGGGGTCGAGCTGCAGGCCGCGCACGACGCGGGCGCGACCGCGCCGTTCGCCGCGCTGGACATCGAGCTGTTCGAGCGCGCCGTCGCGAACCTGGTCGACAACGCGCTCAAGTTCTGCCCTCAGGGCGCGCGCATCCTGCTGTCGGCCGAGGTCATCGACGGACGCGTCCAGGTCAGTGTCGCCGACACCGGCCCGGGCATCGCTCCGGCCGACCTGCCCCATCTCTTCGACCGCTTCTTCCAGAGCCGCCAGAGTGTTGCGCCGGCCACCGGCGAGGGCGGCAAGGGGCTGGGCCTGGCGATCGTCAAGCGCATCGTCGAGCTGCACGACGGCGCCGTGAGCGTCAGCAGTGCGGTCGGCACGGGTACGAAAGTGGTGCTTTCGGTGCCGATGGCTGCCCTTTAATGGCGCGTGGCAGTCGGCGGTTTTTTCGGGAAACCCCTAGTGCGGCGCAGGCGTCAGACCCCTAAAGTCACAACCCTCGCAGCAGGCACCGCCATGGTGCCTCGCAGGACGGGGTCGAGGAGACAAAGCAAGCGCGCCACGGCATGGGCCGAGGGTCGCGCGCAACATCCAGGTCGCAGTCAGGGCCGATGCAAATCCAGAGGGCGCCAGGTGAACCTGGCGCCCTTTGCCATTTCAGGCCGGCAGATCACGCCGACCGCGCACGCCCGAACTGGCGCGTCTTTGTCACGTTCATTGACAGACCGTGCGCGGCCACGCTGGCTAAGATCGATCGGTCCGCCGTTGCATCTCGTCCCCAGGAAGAAGCCCGCCATGCCCGTCGATCCCGAACTGCGCTCGCTGAGCATCGACATCCCGGCCCAGCCCGAGGCGCTGGTGAAGCTGTCGATGCTGCTTGCCGACGAGGACGTGAACCTGCAGGCCGTCAGCGCGCTGATCTCGTCCGACATGGCGCTCGCCGCGGCGGTGCTGAAGGCGGTCAATTCATCGCTTTATGGGCTGCGTGGCCGGGTCCAGTCGGTGCACCAGGCGATCACGCACCTGGGCACGCGCGAGGTCGCCGCGGTCACGTTCCAGATGGGCTTGAAGGCGGTGTTCCCGGCCGCGCCCGAACTCGAGCCGCTGTGGGAGCGCGCCAGCGTGCGCGGCCTGTTGATGAGCCGCATCGGCCAGGCGCTGAGCGTGGACCCCTGGGCCGCGCATTCGGCCGGTCTGTTCGAGGAATGCGGCAAGGCCGTTCTGTTCCGTCACTCGAGCCTGCGCTACCGCGCGATGCTGCTCGAGGCCGCCGACGACGAGGAACTGCTGTTGCTCGAGCACGCCGAGTTCGGCGTCAGCCACGACGCGCTCGGCGCGGCGCTGTGCGAGAGCTGGGGGCTGTCGCCCGCGGCGGTCGCGAGCGTGCGCTACCACGTGATCGTCAACGCCACGCGCGAACTGCCGATGCAGCTGCCGCGGCGCGGCATCTGCGCGTTGTCGGCGCTGGCCCACGCGCTGATGACCGACCCGAGCACGCTCGACGCGGTCGCGCAGGCCGTCGCGCCGCAGGCCGGGCTCGAGCCCGTGCTGGTGTTGCGCGGCGCACGCAAGGTTCAGGAGACGATCGAGGCGGCGGTCGCGCGCGCACAAGCCGCATAGCGGGACGAGCGCCGGGCCGCCCCAAGCCGGCCCGCATCCCCGCGGGGGATCGTCGAAGGCGTGCCTTCGACGAGGGGCTCCATTGATCGATCGGGAATATCCCTGAGCGGGCTGCGGCCGAACGCGTTCGGCCCTACAGTTCCGGCCTGGCCGCGAAGGCCGTCAAGGAACCCGATCCCCATGCAAACCCGCCGAGAGATGATGACGCGCAGCGCGGCCGTGACGCTGATGCTGGGCGCGGCCGGCGTGCTGCCGGCCCAGACGCAGAGCGCGTGGAACAAGGGCGCGTTCGAAGGCAAGTCGATCGACGACGTGATCAAGGGGCTGGGCCTGGCCAAGCCGGTCGAGAGCAAGGACATCACGTTCACCGCACCCGACATCGCCGAGAACGGCGCCGTCGTGCCGATCGCCGCGAGCACCACGCTGCCCGGCGTCAAGCGCATCGCGTTCCTGGTCGAGAAGAACCCGACCACCCTGGCCGGCGTGTTCGAGTTCAGCGACGCGGTCGAGACCAGCGTGGCGACGCGCATCAAGATGGCCCAGACTTCGAACGTGCTCGCGGTCGCGATCCTGGGCGACGGCAAGGTGCTCTATGCGCAAAAGGAAGTGAAGGTCACGCTCGGCGGGTGTGGCGGGTAGTCCTCAAGGAGAGAACGACATGTCCGACCCGATGCGCATTCGCGCTCAAGTGCAAGGCAGCGGTGCCGTGGTGCGCGTGCTGATGAGCCATGAAATGGAAACCGGCCTGCGCAAGGACGCCGCCGGCAAGACGATCCCGGCCTGGCACATCACCGAGATCGTTGCCGCGCTCAACGGCCAGACCGTGATGACGGCGCAGTGGGGCACCGCGATCGCGAAGAACCCGTTCACGCAGTTCACGCTGAAGAGTGCGAAGGCCGGCGACAAGATCAGCATCAGCTGGGTCGACAACCGGGGCGACAAGCGCACCGACGAGGCCGTGGTCGCATGAGGCGGCATGCGCCTGCGGTCGCGCTGGTCGCCGCGGCGTTCGCATGGCCCGGCGCCCAGGCCCAGACCGGCACCGCCGACGGCATCGCGCAATACCGTGCGCTGCTCGCCGACGGCAATCCGGCCGAGCTGTGGGAGGCCAAGGGCGAGCTGCTGTGGAAGCAGAAGCGCGGTCCGAAGAACGTCTCGCTCGAAGGCTGCGATCTGGGCCAGGGCGCGGGGGTCGTGAAGGGCGCGTTCGTCGAGCTGCCGCGCTACTTCGCGGACACAAAACGGGTCCAGGACCTCGAATCGCGCCTGCTCAACTGCATGGAGGCTCAGCAAGGCTTCAACGCCGCCGAGATCGCCGCGACGCCGTTCGGGCGCGGCGAGCAGCTCAACCTCGAAGCGCTGGTGGCCTATGTGTCGGCCGCCTCCAGGGGCATGAAGTTCAGGCTCCCGCAGGCCCGCTCCGAAGAACGCCAGATGTTCGAGGCCGGCAAGCGCATCTTCTATTTCCGCGCCGGGCCCTATGATTTTTCGTGCGCGTCATGCCATGGCGAAGCCGGCAAGCGGATCCGCCTGCAAGAGCTGCCCGACCTGACGCGCAACCCCGGCGATGGCGTCGGCTACGCCGCGTGGCCGGCGTACCGGCTCTCGAGCGGCGAGCTCTGGGGCATGCAGCGGCGCCTGAACGACTGCTACCGCCAACAGCGCTTCCCGTTCCCCGGGTATGCATCGGACGCCACCATCGCGCTCGCGACCTTCATGGGCGTGCAGAGCCAGGGGTCGGTGTCGATCGCGCCGTCGATCAAGCGCTGAGCCGGACGATGAAGAAGACCCGGACCACCTCTCTCGCCATCGCGGCGCTGCTCGCCGGCTGCGCCACCGCGCCGATGACGGCGCCGGAGCTCGATCAGCTCACGCAAGGCATCATGAAGGCGTCGTTCCGCGAGCAGGGCATCGCCAAGCTCGACCGGCTCGCGCAGGACGAGTTGCAGCAGGCCTGCTCGGCCGAGAAGCCGCCGAGCGACGCGGTCGCGAAGCGCCTCGAAGCGGCGCAGCTCGCGAGCGTGCGCTGGCCGGCCGACGACGTGTACCTCGGCGACTGGCGCGAGGGCGAAAAGCTCGCGCAGAACGGCCGCGGCATGACCTGGAGCGATCCAGCCGGCGTGCCCAGCGGCGGCAACTGCTACAACTGCCACCAGATCGCGAAGACCGAGATCTCGTTCGGCACCATCGGCCCGAGCCTGTACCAGTACGGCAGGCTGCGCGGCGTCAGCGACCCGGCCGCACCCGCGTCGCGCGAGATGCTGCGCTACACCTGGGGCAAGCTCTGGAACGCGAAGGCCACGAACGCGTGCTCGAACATGCCGCGCTTCGGCCACGCCGGCGTGCTGTCGGCGGGCCAGATCCGCGACCTGATGGCGCTGCTGCTCGATCCGAAATCGCCGGTCAACGCGCCGTAACGCCGGCCGACGCCTCGGCGCGGCGCCGCCAGTGCGGCGCGATGAAATGCCCGCGTTGCGCCGCACGCCTCAGGAGCACCAGCGCCAGCGCCACGCACACGACGACCGCGACGATCGATGCCTCGGCGCCGAACTCGCCGCCCGAGAGCCATTCGGGCCCGCTCAGCGTGCCGTCGAACAAGCCTGTCGACGTGAAGCCCGAGACCGGCACGCTGAACACCCCGCCCTGCGTGAAGTTCCAGCCGATGTGGATGCCGATCGGCAGCCACAGGCGCCGCGTCAGCAGGTAGGCACCGGCCAGCATGATGCCGGCCTCGAAGATGATCGCCACCGCGCCGAGCATGGTCGCGCGCGGGTTCGCCAGGTGCACGAGCCCGAACAGCACGGCCGAGATCAGCAGCGCGAAGCCTGTCCCGAGCGAGCTCTCGGCGATGCGGAAGATCACGCCGCGAAACATGATCTCCTCGATCACGCCGGCGCCGATCGACATCGCCAGCGGCACGACCAGCACCGACAGCTCGCGCGTGCCCTGGATGCGGTAGAGCCCGAGGGCCGCGAGCACCGCGATCGTGGTGCCGAACAGCGCGGCGCCGATCAGCAGGCCGGTGGCGAGCTCTTTCAGCGCGCCGTGTCGCCCGAACTCGAGCAGCGGCCGGCGCTCGACCAGCCGCACGTAGGCCGCGTAGGCGGCCCAGCCGAGCACGCAGGCGGCGAGCGCCGACAGGCTCGCCGCGGCCATCGGCCCGAGCGGACGCGCCAGTCGCGGCACGGACAGCTCGGCGACGAACGCCGGCACGACGAACAGCAGCGCGAGCAACAACCGGACGATGGCGTATTTCATGGGCTCGCATTCTCGCCGGTGCTGCGCGCCACCGGGTTTCCCGGCCTTGGAGCGCGCGCGCGAATGCTCTACCGTGGCATGCGCCCACCGCGGGCAGGGTGCCCGCGTCGCCACTGGACCGATTCGATGCCTTCAGCAAACGCCGCCGCCCTCGTCTCTCCCGATGCCCTCGCGCTGCAACGCCTCTACCACTGGGAGGCGAACGAGCCGAACCGCGTCATCCTGACCCAGCCGCTCGGCGCCGGCGCCGTGCGCGAGTACACCTGGACGCAGCTGATGGACGAGACCCGGCGCATGGCCGCGCACCTGCAAGGCCTCGGCTTCGAACCGGGCAGCCGCATCGCGATCCTGTCGAAGAACTGCGCGCACTGGTTGATGTGCGACTTCGCGATCTGGATGGCCGGCTTCGTGTCGGTGCCGCTGTACCCGACGCTGGCGGCTGGCACGATCCGCCAGATCCTCGAGCACAGCGAATCGAAGCTGCTGTTCGTCGGCAAGCTCGACGGTTGGGAGGGCATGAAATCCGGTGTGCCCGCGGGCCTGCCGTGCATCAGCACGCCGCTCTCGCCGCCGACCGACTTCAGGCGCTGGGACGACATCGTGAAGTCGACCGCGCCCTTGCCCGGCCAGCCGCTGCGCGCCGGCGACGAGCTCGCGACCATCATGTACACCTCCGGCACGACCGGCACGCCGAAGGGCGTGATGCACAGCTTCGCGACCTTCGCGTGGTCGCTGGCCAGCGCGCTGAAGCGCGTGTCGCTGGGCCGCCAGGCGCGCATGCTGTCGTACCTGCCGCTGGCGCACGTCGCCGAGCGCACGCTGGTCGAGCACGGGCTGCTCGCGACTTCGATGCATGTGTACTTCGCCGAAAGCCTTGAGACCTTCGTCGCCGACCTGCAGCGCGCCCGGCCGACCGCGTTCTTCTCGGTGCCGCGCCTGTGGGTCAAGTTCCAGCAGGGCGTGCATTCGAAGATGCCGGCCGAGAAGCTGGCGCGCCTGCTGAAGATCCCGCTGCTCGGCCGCGTCGTCGCGAAGAAGGTGCTGAAGGGGCTCGGCCTGGACCAGTGCACGCTCGCGGCCGGTGGCGCCGCGCCGATGCCGCCCGAGCTGCTGCGCTGGTACGCGAGCCTGGGCCTGCCGATCGTCGAGGTCTATGGCATGACCGAGAACTGCGGCGTCTCGCACGCCACGCTGCCCGGCGTGCAGCGCCCCGGCACCGTCGGCCAGGCCTACGAGGGCGTGCAGAGCCGGCTCGACCCGAGCTCCGGCGAGATCCAGATGAAGAGCCCGGGCCTGATGCTCGGCTACTACAAGGAGCCGGCGCTGACGCGCGACGCGTTCACCGACGACGGCTGGCTGCGCACCGGCGACAAGGGCCAGCTCGACGCCCACGGCGACCTGCGCATCACCGGACGCGTCAAGGACTTGTTCAAGACCAGCAAAGGCAAGTACGTCGCCCCCGCGCCGATCGAGGACCGGCTGGTGATGAACGGCGCCGTCGAGGCCTGCATCGTCACCGGCGCCAACCTCGGCCAGCCGCTCGGCATCGTGATGTTGAACGCCGACGCCGCCAAGCGCGCCGAGGACAGCGGCGGCCGCGCCGCGATGGAGGTCTCGCTGACCGCCCACCTCGACGCGATCAACGCGCGCCTCGACCCGCACGAACAGCTCGACTGCCTGGTCGTCGTGAAGGAGGCCTGGACCGTGGACAACGGCTTCATCACGCCGACCTTCAAGGTCAAGCGCAACCGCATCGAGGAGGTCTACGGGCCGATGTTCGAGCGCTGGGCCGGCGCGCACCGGCGCGTCGTGTGGCAGTAGGCCAGGGCGCTCAGACCGCGGTCGGCGGCATCTTCAGTTAGCACGCGCCTGCCCTCGGCCGCGGGCCGATCCCGGCGCGCAGGCTAAAGTCGCAGCGGCAAGCTTCATGATCGACCGATGACCACCACTCCCCGCCCCCCCCGCCCCGCGATCAGCTGCGTCGTGCCCGCCTTCAACGAGGCCGCCAACCTCGGGCTGCTGCTCACCGGTCTGACCGAGCAGCTCGCGACGCTGACCGACCGCTGGGAAGTGCTCATCGTCGACGACGGCAGCCGCGACGCGACACCTGCCGCGGTGGCGCCCTGGCTCACGCGCCCGGGGGTGCGCTACCTGCGCCTGTCGCGCAACTTCGGCAAGGAGGCCGCGCTCACCGCCGGGATCGACCGCGCCGAGGGCGAGGTTGTGCTGCTGATGGACGCCGACCTGCAGCACCCGGCCTCGCTCGTGCCCGAGATGGTCAGCGCCTGGGTCGGCGGCGCCGACATGGTCTGCGCCGCGCGCGCGTCGCGCTCCGACGAGAGCTGGCTCAAGCGCATCGGCACCGCGATCTTCTACCGCCTCGTGAACCACAACTCGGCGGTGCCGATCCCGGTCGACGCGGGCGACTTCCGGCTGATGGACCGGCGTGTCGTCGATGCGCTGAAGTCGCTGCCCGAACGCAACCGCTTCATGAAGGGGCTGTACGCGTGGGTCGGCTTCAACAACGTGATCATTCCGTACGTTCCGGCCGAGCGCCACGCGGGCGCGAGCTCGTTCTCGCTGCGCAGCCTGTCCAAGCTCGCGTTCACCGGCGTCACTGCGTTCACGAACGCGCCGCTGAGGCTGTGGAGCGCGCTCGGCGTCGTCGTGGCCTTGTTCGCGCTCGGCTTCGGCCTGTGGATCGTCGGCGAACACTTCATCTATGGCAGCGACGTGCCCGGCTGGGCCACGCTGGTGTGCGGCATGATGTTCTTCAGCGGCGTGCAGCTGCTGTCGATCGGCATCCTCGGCGAGTACGTCGGCCGCATCTTCGACGAGGTCAAGCAGCGGCCGGTCTACCTGATCGGCAGCGAGGCCGGGTGCGGCGCGATGGGCGAACCACAGGCATGAGCGGGGCGCCGAGCCGTCTCAAGCCCCGCGTTCCCCCTCGGGGGGCCGGCGCGCAGCGCCGTGGGGGCTGACATGACGCGCACGCTGGCGCTGTGCGCGGATGACTTCGGGCTCTCGCCGGGCATCAGCGCCGGCATCGCGCGGCTCGCCAATTCGCAGCGGCTCACCGCCATCTCGTGCATCACCAACAGCCCGCACTGGCCCGAACAGGCCAAGCGCCTGCAAGGCCTGCCCGAATCGGTCGACGTCGGGCTGCATCTGAATTTCACCGAAGGCCGGCCGCTGAGCGCGCGCCTGGCGAAGCGCTGGCCGACGCTGCCGGCGCTGTCGACGTTGATCGTGCGGGCGCACCTGCGCCTGCTGCCGCAGGCCGAGTTGCGCAACGAGGTGCATGCGCAGCTGCGCGCCTTCATCCACGCCTATGGCGAACCGCCGCGTTTCATCGACGGGCACCAGCACGTGCACCACCTGCCGGGCCTGCGCGAGTCGATTCTCGACATGGCCGAGCACGTGCAGCCGCTGCCGGCGCTGCGCAACACCGGCCGCCTGCTCGGGCCGGGCTCCGGCTTCAAGCGCTGGGTCATCGAGCGCAGCGGCGGGATCGCGCTGGCGCAGGCGCTGAAGCAGCGCGTGCTCGCGCACAACCCGGCGCTGCTGGGCGCCTACGACTTCGAGGAACTGGACTACGGCCGTCTGATGCGGCGCTGGCTCCAGGCGCTGCCGCCCGAGGGCGGGCTGCTGTTCTGCCACCCCGGGCTGCGCGATCCGGACGACCCGCCGGATGCCATCGCCGCGGCGCGCGGACGCGAACTGGCCTACCTGGCGAGCAAGGATTTCACCGAGGACCTGGCCGAGGCCGATGTCGTGCTCGGTCGGGTCTGGCAGACGGTCTGACGGAGCCCCTCGTCGACCGGGTACGTTCGACGATCCCCCAAGGGGATGCGGGCCGGATTGGGGCGGCCCGGCGCTCGGCCCGCCGTCTCAATCGGCGAAGGTCCATACCCGGTTGATCGCGAAGGTCAGCACCAGGCTCAACAAGGTCGCGATCACCTGTGCCAGCACGTAGTGCAGCCCGAGCCGCACGCCGAGCCCGACCACCGCCATGCCGATCAGCGCGCCGATCAGCGCGGTGGCCTGAAAGCGCGGCCAGGAGGCGCGCATCGCGCCGGTGTGCGCGAATGTGAACCAGCGGTTGCCGGCATACGCCACCTGCGCGCCGACGACCGCGCCGGTGCCCGAACCGATGAACGCCGGCCAGTGCCCCCCCTCGACGCAGGCGATCAGCACGAGGTAGTGCACGGCCGTCGCGAGCACCCCGACGGCGGTGTAGCGGATGAAGTGGCGCATGTGTCGATCGATCAAGGGCACACGCGGCCCGGCACGCGCCAGAGCTCGGCGCGCGGACCGCTGAAGCTGAGCTTGGCGTCTGGCAGCGCGGAGACGCGTGCGCTTTCGCTCTTCAGCGTGATGAACCAGACGGCACCAGCGCCGCAGGTCAACGCCCCCAGGCTGTCGAGCGGCTTCAGCAGCTCGCGGCCGCGTGCGGGGTCGAAGCGGGCCGCGTCGAAGACCTCCTTGCGCCAGTTGTCGCGCCGGGGCAGCTCCGGGTCGTCCCAGCGGCTCGCGATCACGACCGGCCGCGTGAGGCGGGCGTAGAACGGCACGTCGTAGAAGTACTCGTCGACCATCACGACCGTGTCGACCGGTGCGATCTGCTCGGCCAGCGCGAGCCCGAGCGCGCGGTTCGATTGCGGCGCCTTCCATGCCGCGACCGCGACGATCAGGACGCAGGCGAGTGCCGCCCCGCCCATCACCCAGGCCCAGAGGCGCCGGCTGCCGCCTGTCGCCGCACCCGCCGAGACGGCCAGCGCCAGCAGCGCGCACCACGGGGCGAGCGCCGGCAGCGCGTAGCCCACCAGCTTGGAGCTCGGGATCGAGAAGAAGCCCAGCACCGCGATCAGCCACCACAAATACAGGCCGGTGGTCGCGCCGCGACCCGCCCACGCGCGCCGCGCCGCCGCCGGCAGCCATGCGCTCCACGGCAGCGTCAGCAGCGGCATCGTGACGATGAAGAACCACGCGCCGTGCACGTTGTTGAAGTTCGACTGCGCGAAGCGGCGGAAGTGCTGCTCGACGAAGAAGTAGTCGAAGAAGCCCGGGTAGCGCAGCTGCATCGCGACGAACCAGGGCGCGGCGACGACCACGAACGCGAGCAGCGCGAGCGGGTGCAGCAGCGCGATCACCTGCCGCCAGCGCCGCTGGGCGAGCAGCCACGGCCCGATCACCAGGGCCGGCAGCACGAGGCCGATCAGTCCCTTGGCCAGCATCGCGAGCGCACACAGCACCCAGCCGGCGACGAGCCAGCGCAAATTCACGCGCGGCGGCTCGTCCACCGCACGCGCGATCGCGAGCACCGCCGCGGTGATCAGCCCGCCGACCAGCATGTCGTGGTTCGCGTACTGCGCCCCGACGAAGAAGAACGGCGTCGTCGCGAGCACGCCGAGCGCGATCGCGGCCGCGCGCGGGCCGTGCCAGCGGCGCATCGCCAGCAGCAGCGCCGCGCCCATCAGCCAGGCGCCGACGAACGAGCCGAAGCGGCCGGCGAACTCGGTCTCGCCGAACACCTGCATCGCGGCGACGTCGAGCCAGTAGAACAGCGGCGGCTTGTGGAAGAACGGCAGGCCGTCGAGCATCGGCACCAGCAGATCGTGGTGCAGCATCGCGCGCGCGACCTCGGCATAGCGGCCCTCGTCGGGCAGCAGCAGCGGGCGCCAGCCCAACGTGGCGAGCAGCCACGCGGCGAGCAGGCTCAGCAGCAGCGCGGGCGAGGTCCGGTGCGGGTCGGCCGATGTGGAAGAGGGCATGGGGCCGGATTAGAGCATCCGCGTGGGGCTGGCCCGAGCGGTCACGAAAGGCCTCAGTCGACTTTTGCCCCCGACACCTTCACGACCTGGGCCCATTTGCTCGTCTCGGCCGCGATGAACTTCGCGAACTCGGCCGGCGTCTGCCCGCCCGGGATCGCGCCCTGCGACAGCAGACGCTCCTTGAGGGACGGTGACTGCAGCGCCTTGGCCGTCTCCTGCTGAAGGCGGTTCACGATGTCGGCCGGCGTGCCAGCGGGCGCCAGCAGGCCGAACCACGAACTCGCGTCGAAGCCCTTCACCGGCCCGGCCTCGGCGATGGTCGGCAGATCGGGCACGGCGGCGCTGCGCGTCGCGCTCGTCACCGCCAGCGCCTTGAGCTTGCCGGCCTTGATCTGCGGCAGCGCCGACGGCAGATTGTCGAACATCACGTCCATCGTGCCACCGATCAGGTCGAGCAGCGCCGGGCCCGAGCCGCGGTACGGGAAGTGCAGCATGTAGGTGCCCGTCATGCTCTTGAACAGCTCGCCCGACAGGTGGATCGACGTGCCGTTGCCGCTGGACGCCATGTTGAGCTTGCCGGGGTTGGCCTTGGCGTAGCGGATCAGGTCGGCGACGCTTCCGATCTTGAGGGCCTCGGCCTTGGCCGGGTTGATCACGAGCACATTGGGCACGCCGGCCACCAGCGTGATCGGGACGAAGTCGCGCACCGGATCGAACGGCATCTTCGGGTACAGCGCGGCGTTGATCGCGTGCGTGCCGACGGTGCCCATCAGCAGGTTGTAGCCGTCGGGCGCCGACTTCGCGATCATGTCGGCGCCGATGTTGCCGCCGGCGCCGGGCTTGTTGTCGACGATGAAGGTCTGGCCGAAGGCCTTGCCGAGTTCGGGCGCGAGCGCGCGGGCGAGGATGTCGGTGGTGCCGCCGGCGGCGAACGGGACGATGATGCGCACCGGCTTGTTGGGCCAGCCCGATTGGGCCCACGACAGCGTGGTGGCGGGGAGCAGCCCTGCGCTGATCAGCAGGCGGCGGCGGGGAATGGAATGCATGGGAGCCCTGAGGGAAAGCACGACCTGCGCAGTGTCTCGCGCGGCGCTGCACCTGTCTCAGAGGGCTTGCCCGAATCGGATGAAATGAGGCCCCTTGACCGAGGAGCGATCCCCCGAGGGGATGAGCGTCGGCTCAGGACCGCCCGGCGCTCGGCGCGCGAATAGAAAGAAGGGAAGCGGGACAGTTGATTGCCAGGGCTCGCTCTCGACTCCACCCTGACCTGCCCGCTCCCCTCAGGACGTTAGGCTCGTCCCTGGAACTGGCGACGGCTCGATGAGCCGTCGTTCAACGAAAACTGGCCGGCCGCAGAAACAGCGACAGCTGTGCCGGGGCATGGCTGGTCTGCAACACGCGAAAGGGCGGGCGCTGTGCTTCGGCCGGTGTCGGCGCGCGGCGCGTCGGCAAGACCTTGACCACTTCGCGGCGCGCGACGGGGGTGTGACTGCTGCTGTTGTTCATCATGCCTCCCACGAGGTGGTGAGCGGGCCGGTCACCGGCAGCAGCACCGCGGTTGCATGGCTGATCCAGTCGCTCAAGGCTGGCGCACTGGGCAGGCGCTGCGACGTCGTCTGCGTCAGACGCAGCATCGACGAGGCGCCGCCGCGGCAGCTCGGGTTGGCGGGACGACCGCGCCGCGGTGCGGCCGGGTGGGGGGTGCGGGCATTGCGGTTCAGCGGCATGACAACGACGTCCTTGTGAGCTTTCGAGGGCAGGTCCGGCGCCGCGTCGTGGCGGCGTCTCGGGTGCTGTGCACACCTAAGCGCAACGTCTGTGCCAAGGTGTGCCAAGCCTGTTATCGGCGATTTGCGCCGAGAAATGACTTCGAACCATTGCAAGAACATCGAAATGTGGCGCAAATCGTAAAAGATGCGTTACACGGTCGACCGGTTTGGTCGGCGCGCCACACTTCTCATGCCGCCGCGTGGTACCCGCGCGGGATCGCACCCAGCAAACGCCGTGTGTACTCCTGCTGCGGTGCGTCCAGGATCTGCTCGACCCCGGCCTGCTCGACGACCTCGCCGTCCTTCATCACCAGCACCTCGTCGGCCATGAAACGCACGACGGCCAGGTCGTGGCTGATGAAGATGTAGGCCAAGCCGAGCTCGTCCTGCAGGTCCTTCAGCAGGTTCAGCACCTGGGCCTGCACCGACACGTCGAGCGCGCTGACGGCCTCGTCGAGCACCAGCACTTCCGGGTCCAGCGTCAGGCAGCGGGCGATCGCGACGCGCTGGCGCTGGCCGCCGGAGAACTCGTGCGGGTACTTGTCCATCGCCGCTTCGTCCAGCCCGACCTTGACCAGCAGCGCGCGGGCTCGGGCCTCGCGTTCGGCGTTGTCCTTGCCGACCGCGTGGATCGTCATCGGCTCGATTAGCGTCTGGCCGACCGTGAAGCGCGGGTTCAGCGAGGCGTACGGGTTCTGGAACACGACCTGGATGCGTTTGCGCATCGGCAGCATCTCGGCCTTGCTCAGGCGCAGCAGGTCGATGCCGTCGAAGGTGACGCCGCCGGTCACTGGCCCGCCGCTGGGTTCGTGCAGGCGCAGCAGCGCCAGCCCCATCGTCGTCTTGCCCGAGCCCGACTCGCCGACGACGCCAAGCGTGTGGCCCTGGCGCAACTTGAACGTGGCGCCCTTCACGGCCTTGAATTCCTTGCGGCCGAACACGCCCCTCTGCAGCCAGAAGCTCTTCGTCAACGCCTGCGCCTCGATGATCACACGCGCGTTCGGGTCCTTCGGCTTGGCAGGCACCTCGCGGTAGCCGAGACCGGCGAAGTGGTCGTCGATCGACATCAGCCGAGCGCTGTGCTGGTCGAGCGTCGGACGGCACGCCAGCAGCGCCTTCGTGTACGCGTCCTGCGGGTTGGCGAAGATGCGTGCCACGGGCGCCTGCTCGCGCACCGTGCCCTGGCGCATCACGACCACGTGGTCGGCGATCTCGCCGACCACGCCGAGGTCGTGGCTGATGAACAGCATGCTCATCCGGTAGCGCGCCTTCAGCCCGGCGAGCAGCTCCATGATCTGGCGCTGGATCGTCACGTCGAGCGCGGTGGTCGGCTCGTCGGCGATCAGCAGCTTGGGCTCGCAGGCCAGCGCCATCGCGATCATCACGCGCTGCTGCTGGCCGCCCGAGAGCTGGTGCGGGTAGACCGACAGGCGACGCTTCGGCTCGGGCATGCCGACCTCGGCGAGCAGCGCCTCGGCGCGCGCCCTCGCGGCGCGGGCACCCAGGCCCAGGTGCTTCATCAGCGGCTCGCAGATCTGGTCGCCGACCGTGAACACCGGGTTCAGCGAGGTCATCGGGTCCTGGAACACGCAGGCGATCTCGCGGCCGCGCAGCTTCTGCAGCTCGCTCAGCTTCGCGGCCAGCATGTCGCGGCCCTGGAACGTGATCGCGCCGGTGCGCTCGGCGTTGTCCGGCAGCAGGTTCAGGATCGACATCGCGGTCACGCTCTTGCCCGAGCCCGATTCGCCGACCAGCGCGATCGTGGTGTTCTCGGGCACGTCGAAGCTCACGCCCTTGACGGCCTCGAAGCGCTGCACGACGCCGTTGGTCTTGCCGGTGCGGAAGGCGACCCGCAGGTCTTTGATGCTCAACAATGTGCTCATAGAAGGGTGCTCATTCGAGGCCCCGCAGTTTCGGATCGAGCGCATCGCGCAGCGCGTCGGTCATCAGCGAAAACGCGGTGACGAACACCGCCATCAGGATCGTCGCCGCGGCGAGCTGCCACCAGTGGCCGAGGATCAGCTCGCTCTGCGCTTCCGAGAGCATCGTGCCCCACGAGACCTGGTCCACACCGACGCCCAGGCCGAGATACGACAGGATCACCTCGGACTTGATGAAGCCGACGACATGGATCGACAGCTGCACCAGCACGACGTGGCTGACGTTCGGCAGGATGTGGCGGAACATGCGCGACGCGGTGCTCGCGCCGATCGCCTCGGCCGAGCGCACGTAGTCGCGCACCGCGTGCTTGATGAACTCGGCGCGCACCAGGCGGTAGATGCCGGTCCAGCCGGCCAGGCCGAGGATCATCACGACCGAGCCGACGCCGCGCGGAAACACCGCCGCGAACGCGAAGATCAGCAGGATGCTGGGCATCGCGGTGAAGACGTTGTAGACCCACTCGAGAAAGTCGCCGATCTTGCCGCCGAAGAAGCCGGCCACCGCGCCGAGCAGCGTGCCGATCAGCGTCGCGACGGCCGCCGCGGCGACGCCGACCAGGATCGAGACCTCCGCGCCCTTGATCGCCTTTGCGAGCACGTCGCGGCCGAGCCGGTCGCCGCCGAACGGCAGTGTCGTGGCGCGCGCGGCCTCGGTGGTCTGGTACTTTTTCGCGGCCTCGGCCCACTCGGCGTACTTCGGCGCGAGCGGGTCGACCGCGGAGATGTCGACGTTCGGGCCGCTGGGTGCGGCGATCGCGACGGCCGCGGTTTTCGCGGCGGGGCCGACGAAGGTGGGCGGGGCATCGGGCACGCCGCGCTCGACCTGCCAGTCCTTCGCGACCAGGCCCAGCGCGGCGGCCAGCACGACCAGCAGGAAGAACACCACGACGATGAGCGACGCCATGCCGACCTTGTCGGTGCGAAAGCGCGTCGCCGCGGCGGCCCAGACGCCGCGGGCGCGTGCCGCGCTCGGTGTCAGTTGGGGACTCACGAGGACCGCACTCATGACAGCCCCCAGGTCGCTTCGCGCCCGGCCCCCGAGGGGCGTTCGCAGTTCTTGAGGCGGCTCGGCGACCTGCTCATTTCAACACCACCCGTGGATCGACCAGCTTGTAGAGGATGTCGGTGACGAGGTTCACGACCATCGTGATCACCGCGATATAGACCGCGAAGGCCTGGATGACGGGGTAGTCGCTGCGGTTCACCGCGAGCAGGATCTCGCGGCCCAGGCCCGGGATCGAGAAGAACACCTCGATCAGGAACGCGCCGACGAAGATGCCCGGCAGGCTCACCGCGACGTTCGTCAGGATCGGGATCATCGCGTTGCGCAGCACGTGCTTGAGCAGCACCGTGCGCTCGGTCATGCCCTTGGCGCGCGCGGTGCGCACGTAGTCATGGCCGATCTCGTCGAGGAAGAAGGTGCGGTACAGCCGCGTCGTCGGCGCCAGCGACACCGCCACCGCGAGCAGCACCGGCAGCGGCGCGTAGACGCGCAGGTTGGTCCAGACGCTGTCGCTCCAGCCCTGCACCGGGAACAGCCCGAGCTGGAACGCAAACACGTACTGGCCGACGATCACGTAGACCAGGAACGAGATCGACAGCGCCACGGTGGTCAGCACCATGATCGCGCGGTCGGTCAGCGAGCCCCGCACATAGGCCACGCCGATCGCGAACGGGATCGCCAGCAGCGTCTCGAGGATCAGGATCGGCGTCATCACCGTCAGCGTGGCCGGCAGGCGCGTCGCGAACAGGTTGCTGACCGCTTCGTTGGTGGCCCAGCTCTTGCCCCAGTCGAAGGTGACGATCTGCTTCAGGAAGATCCCGAATTGGGTCCAGAGCGGCTCGTTCAGGCCGAGCTGCTGACGGATCGCATCGATCTGCGCCGTCGTGGCATTGAGGCCACCCATCACTTCGGCGGGATCGCCGCCAAATCCCTTGAATAACAAAAACACCAGCAGAACGACTCCGAACAGCGTCGGGATCATTTGCCACAGGCGTCGAATCAGATAGGCCGCCATGGCTCAACACACTCCTCATCCAGTCAAATCGGGGCACCGCCCGGGCCGGGACACGTTCGTGGCGTGCCGCGGCACCGTGGTGCAAACGAGCGCGAGTCTAGGGCCTGGCGGGGGCGGCCCTTCCCCGCATTTGCCCTTGCGCCGTGCACTGGGCACGCAATTCGCGTGCCCTTTGAGCGCAAACCGGCGAACCATAGTGCTTGCACCGGGGTCGGAGGGCATCCGCTGCCTCTAGACTCGCGCCTTCGCCTCGGCTGACCGTCGGGGCCGAGACTTTTTCGTCGTGATCCCACAAGGAACGCTGTTCATGTTGTCTGTTTTTCGCGCGGCCGCCTTTCGCGCGGCCGTCGTCTGTGGCGTCGTGCTGTCGATCGCGGCCGGCGCGCACGCCGCCGAGCCGGAAAAAGTGCTGCGCTACGCGATGCGCGTGGCCGAGACCGGGTTCGACCCGGCGCAGATCTCGGACCTGTACTCGGCCACGATGACGGGCCACATATTCGACGCGCTCTACGCCTATGAATTCCTGGCGCGCCCGGTGCGCGTCCGGCCCAACACGGCGACCGCGCTGCCCGAGGCTTCGGCCGATTTCACGACCTTCACGGTCCATGTGCGTCCCGGCATCTACTTCAGCGACGACCCGGCGTTCAAGGGCCAACGCCGCGAGCT
>Ga0307508_10002259_pt1 | contig 20542 bp, 25 predicted proteins | sample 9_EM_MG_FD_203089 | JGI IMG/M metagenome (GOLD analysis project Ga0307508, IMG submission 203089) | Populus trichocarpa ectomycorrhiza microbial communities from riparian zone in the Pacific Northwest, United States - 9_EM | ecosystem: Host-associated > Plants > Roots > Unclassified | place...
TTGCGGCACCGCCAACGGCGGCGCGCAGCGTCCTGGACAGTGATGAGCACGGCGCTAAACTCAATCGCATCGGATCTCCCCTACCGACCGTCAAAAAAATCAAAATATCCTTTGACAAAGGGTGGAAGGTCCTCACCCAAAATTAGCGATCGCGAATTTCGACCTCTCCCCGCAAGCGGGGCGAGGTGGAGCAAGCGGCGCATCGCGATTCGATCAGGCGCATCGCGATTCGATCAAAAGCCATCCTGCCCTGGTCTTGTTCAATCGCGGGTCAGCCGAACATCTTGTTCAGCTCGCCGCCGGGATAGCCGCTCGCAAGTTCTGTGAATGTCCCCTGCTCCGCCATTTCCTTCGCCGCCCGCATGAAGCCGGCCCAGGCCACGCGCGCCAGCGAACCGCCGACGCTGATCCGGCGCACGCCGAGATCGGTCGCCTGCGCAAGCGAAAGTCCGGACGCGCCGATCAGGAGGTTGACCGGTTTCGGATGCACGGCCTTGACGATCGCCGCGATCTCTTCCTTGGTCTTGATGCCGGGCGCGTAGAGGCAATCGGCGCCGGCGTCCGCATAGGCGGTCAGGCGGTCGATCACCAGCGCAAGATCTGCCTGTCCCCACAGGAAGGCCTCACAGCGGCCGGTCAGGAGCACGCCCGAATTGTCGGCATCAATCGCGGCGCGCGCCGCCTTGATGCGCGCGATCGCAAGCGCGCGATCATAGAGCGGCCTGGCCTTGTCGCCGGTCGAATCCTCGATCGACAGCCCGGCGAGGCCGGTTTTCACGGCGCGGGCAACACTTGCGCCCACCCCGTCCGGTTGATCGGCGAAGCCGCCCTCGAAATCCGCGTTGACGGGCACATCGACCGCCGCAGAGATCGCAGCCAGATGCGTACAGACCTCATCGACGCTGACGCGGTTGTCGGCCTTGCCGAGCGCCCAGGCAAAGCCCGCGCTGGTGGAGGCGATGGCCTTGAAGCCCAGATGCTGCAGCGCCTTCGCGGTGCCGACGTCGAACGGGTTGGGCAGCACGAAGCAGCCCTGCTCGTGCAATTTGCGGAAGGTCGCGCGCTTGTCTGCTGTCGTCACCGGCATGGTTTCTCTCCCTGTCTTGCTTGTCCCGTTCGCGTCAGAAGATAGCGGCACGTCTTCCGGTAATCCAGTGCTCCGGTGGACGTCGCAGCAACTTCACACCCGCGGCGAACGGCGCAAGATGGAGAGAGGTTGGCGCGTGATCAGGCGCTGCGGCGGCGCCCGGCGTCCGGCGTCCGGCAGCAGGATGCGCACGAATTGCTGCGACATTTTTTCCAGGTGCTGGGGATTGCGATAGGCGCGCTCCATCACCGCAAGTCCCCGCGTGAAGGTGACCGCAAGGTCTGCGGCAATGTCGGGATCGCAACTGAGCTTTCGCCGCGCGGCCGGTGTCGAAAGCGCGTCCCGAACCAATGCGGTGAAATCGTCGATCAGCCGCTTCACCCGGGCCTCGATCGCCTTGCCGGCGAGCGGCAATTCGAGCGCCGTCTTGGTGGTCAGGCAGCCGCGCGAGGGGGTGCCTTCGCTCATGTTGACGATGGCCCCCTTGAACAAGGTCGTCAGCGCGACCGCGGGATCGGGGTTCGACAGCGCCTGCCCGACAAAATCGAGAAAGCGGCTTGAATAGCGCTCGAACGCGAGCAGGAACAGCCGCTCCTTGTCGCCATAGGCGTTGTAAAGGCTGCCGCGCTGAACCCCCGTGGCTTCCGCCACGTCGATCATCGATGTCGCAGCAAATCCGTTCTGCCAGAACGTCTTGAGGGCGACCTCCAGCAGTGCGTCCTCGTCGAATTGTCGCGTGCCGACCATGGCGTCAGATACTTCATGTTTGACATCCATGTCAAATTTATCGTTGACAGTCGTGTCAATCTTGACAATGATGTCAAAGAAGCGGCATGGATTGTGGATTCGATCCGACAGTGCGGCTCACACCGACCGGAGGATCGCATGTCGCAAAGCCCTGACACCCCGCTCCGCTGAACGCACGGCGCCGCACGGAGACTCGTGACACATTGTTCGTCGAGGCGCGCCCCAAAGGACGGCCTCGACACACTTCCAACGGGAGACGATCGATGGGCTATCGATTTGAGACCGGGCGCATCTATCGGATGCCGACGCATTTCGGACCGGCGCCCGGACCTCGCCAATTGCCTGATGACGTCGTGGCCGACCCGAAGCGCAGTCCACGACGTCTCTCGGTCGCGGCGAGTTTCCTGACCGATCCGGTGGTGCTGGAACAGCATCTGCCTGATGGCTTCACCCTGGCCGGCGAACCGGTGGTCACGGTCGAATTTCATCACATGACGGACATCGACTGGCTCGCGGGGCGCGGCTACACGATGATCTGGGTCGGCTGGCCGGCGACGTTCAGAGGTAGCCGGGACCGAGCCACCGGCAAGTTTCTGGCCGTCGTCTGGGAGAATCTCGCCGATCCGATCATCACCGGGCGTTGCGAGATCGGACATCCCAAACTCTATGCCGAGATCGCAGAGCCGCGTCAGTGGAATGGGGCCCAGATCTGCGCCGCGGGCTGGATGGGATTCCGCTTTCTCGAGCTCGAGGTTTCGCAGTTGCATGACACAGATCCGGACCGGCAAGACTTGGCAGGACAAGACTTGGCAGGACAAGACTTGGCAGGACAAGACTTGGCAGGACAAGGTGCTGCTTCGGACGGAACCCTGATGCTGAAATACACCCCGCGCACGGGCGCTTGGGGCGAGACGGATTTGTGCCAGGTTACGCTCACGCCGGCCGCCGACCCGGACAACCATATCGAGCAACGCCAGACCGGCGCGGGCACGGTGCGCTTCCACAAGGCAAGCTGGTCGGACCTCCCGACCATGCATCATGTGGTGAACGCGCTGGCCGCGTTGCCTGTCATCGAAGCGCGCGGTGGCGCGGTCACGCTCTCGCGTGGTGGGAAGTCTTATCGCGACCAGCGCGTGCTCGTGTAGCGCCGCTTGCGGCCACCGACATCGCGCTACTCGCTGGCGGCCAGCGCCCGCTACCCGAGGTCCACGCGCCATGTCGCCCTCACAAGCTTCTGACACCGCTTCACGCGACGACCTTGCGCAGGAACGTGCGCTCCTCCGCCAGAATGAATTTGTGTTCCTCGGCGAAATTGAAATTGGCCATGGCTTCGGCGTCGCCCCGCAGCCGCGCGCGATAGGTCTCGTAGGCTGCAAGACTAGCGAACGATATCAGCGCGAAGGCGATGTTGTTGGTGCCCTCATGCGGCATGAAATAGCCGATCAGGTCGCCGCCGCATTTCGGGATGATGGAAAGCCAGCGCTTCGAATACTCCTCGAACAAGGCGCGTTTGAACGGGTCGAGCTGATAACGGATGAATACGGTCACGGACATGCGGATCCTCTCATAGTTCGATGACGGACGAAGTATAGACGATTGCCGGGCATCGATGTTTCGGCTATGATCGAAGCATGAAATCAGGTCCTGACATCGCCATGGTTGCTTCGCTGGTCGGCGATCCCGCGCGCGCCAACATGCTGACCGCATTGTTGAGCGGCCGCGCGCTGACCGCAACCGAGCTGTCGCAGGAGGCCGGCATCACGCCGCAAACCGCAAGTTCGCATCTTGCCAAGCTCGAGGCCGGCGGGCTGATCGAACCGGACAAGCAGGGCCGCCACCGCTATTATCGCCTGGCCGATCCCGATGTCGCCGATGTCCTGGAGCGGCTTGCCGGGCTTGCGGCGCGCGCCGGCCACATGCGGGTGCGCACCGGGCCGAAGGAACCGGCGCTGCGCCGCGCCCGGATCTGCTACGACCATCTCGCCGGCGATCTCGGCGTGCAAATGCTCGACAGCATGCGCGCGCAGAAACTGGTGCGACAGAAGAAGCTGGATATCGAGCTCACGGCCGAAGGGGCGCGTTTCCTCGCTGACAGGCTGCAGATATCGCCCGATATGCTCGCCCATCCGCGCCGTCCCGTTTGCAAGGCCTGCCTCGACTGGAGCGAACGGCGCCACCATCTCGCCGGCACGCTGGGCGCTGCCATGATGAAGCGCTTCGCGGAACTGAAATGGGCCGCGCGCGATGCCGCTCCCGGCAGTCGCGTGGTCAATTTCAGTGCGCAAGGCGAGAAGCGGTTTGCGTCCCTGTTCGGCAGGAACGAATAGCGGCACACTGTCAGTCGTCCGGCTCGAGCTGCGGCGCTGCCACCGGACGATCCGGCGACGTCCGCATTCATGCCGCATTCAGGTCAACGCCCTTAGGTTGCGCGCGCAATTCAGCGAATTGCAGATATGTGACGTACCGAATTCAGACAGGTATTCTAGTGCCGCGGCGCGGCGCCATGAAGGGAGAAGACATGAAGTTCATTTTCGCGGCTGTTCTCGTTGCAAGTACGGTTGTTGGCCTTGGCGCAGCTGATGCCGCCGGGGGATGCGGCCGCGGTTTCCATCGCGGCCCCTACGGCGGTTGTGTCGTCAATGGCGGCGTGGTCGTCGTGGCTCCGGCGCCTGTGGTGGTCGAACGCCCCGTTGTCGTCGTCCCAGGCCCAGGCCGCGTCTGCCCTATTGGATTGGTCTGGCGCGCCGGACGCTGCCGTCCGATCTGAAGGCATCATCATCAGCGACCGGCAAAACCCCGCTTGCGCGGGGTTTTTTTGTTTGGCGCCGGCCGCGCCGCCGTCCCGAGTTCGGGAACAGCGGCCCATCGCACGATCGCGTGTGAATGAACGGGCGGGCTTGACGCGACGCTGTACGCCTTTACTTGCTGGCGTCCCCGTGAAGACGTCATGCCCGCAACACAAGGGCAGGACGGTCATAAACTGTTGAGCCCGCCATGCAACGTATCGTCCTCGGCGCAGTCGCCGCTGCTCTGTTCGCCTCGCCCTTCATGCCTGCCTTCGCCGCCGACGCGGCGCCGCGCGAGCCCTACGGCATCGATCTCGAAGGCTTCCCCTACCCCTATCCGGTGAAACTCCTGCCGCTGGTCAATGACGGCGAAGATTTGCGCATGGCCTATATGGACGTCGCCCCGGCGCAGCCTAACGGCCGCGCCGTCGTGCTGCTGCACGGCCGCAACTTTCCGTCGAGCTACTGGACACCGGTCATCAAGATGCTGAGCGAGGCCGGCTATCGCGTCGTGGTGCCGGACCAGATCGGATTCGGCAAATCCTCCAAACCGTCGGGCGACCTGCATTTCGACACGCTGGCGCGCAACACCATCGCGCTGCTCGATCACCTCAAGATCGCCAAGGCCGACATCGTCGCCCATTCACTCGGCAGCATGCTTGGCGTGCGCATCGCCCGCGCCTATCCGGACCGGGTCGCGCATCTGGTGCTGACGGCGCCGATCGGGCTCGAGGATTACCGGCTCTACGTGCCGCCGACGCCGACCGAGAAGATCCTGGACAGCGAGGACAAGCTCACCGCGGACGGCTATCGCAAGCAGCTTCAGACCAATTACGCACTGAAGCTGCCGCCGGACCAGGTGACGCCGTTCATCGACGCGCGCTTCAACATCAAGGACAGCGCCGACTATCCGCGCTGGCTGCGCGCGTTCGTCAGTTCGGCGCAGATGATCTACCGCGAACCCGTCGCGCACGAGATTCCGCTGATTGCGCTACCCACGCTGTTCATCATGGGCGCCGACGACCACAACGCGCCGGGCCGGCCGAATGCGCCGGAGGCGCTGCGGGCGAAGATGGGGCAGAATGCCGAACTCGCCCGCGCGTTGGCAGCCCAAATGCCTGACGCGCGCGCGGAGGTGATTGCGGATACGGGCCACCTGGTGTTTCTCGAGGCGCCGGACAAATTCAACGCGCTGGTGCTCGGCTTTCTCGGCAAGTGATTGAAGTGCAGTTTCCGGTTCGACGCATATGGAGATGGCCGCGCCGAGGGAGAACGGCGCGGCCATGAGGCCGAAAAGCGGCAGAGAGTGCGGGTGGGGTTTCGATCCCTGCCCTCCTTCGGCGCAACTCACCAGTTGCGGAAGCAGTGGCGACCGAACGGGCCGGAGTGCCAGCCGGGCGGGCAGTTGTACATCGGACGGCAACCGCCATAGGGGCCGCGGTGCCAGCCGAAGCCGCAGCCGCCGGCAACGAGGATCACTTCGGCCGACGCGCCCTGATCGGCGACGGGGGCCAACGGCATCGCCTGCGAGGCGGTGATCCCCGCCAGACTGAGGCCGATGGCAAATACAGATGCAGCAAGGTACTTCATGGCACTTCCTTTCTTTCAAATTTGCCGCGACGCGGCGGTTGCGAACTTAAATCAGACAGCGGCAGTCAGGGTTCACCAGTGGCGCCAGTGATGGCGGTGCCAACGGTGACGCCAGCCCCAGTGACGATGGCGCCAACCCCAATGACGATGGTGCCAGCCCCAATGGCGACCGTGCCAATGCCCGTGATGGCCCCAGCGCACCTCTTCGGGCTTGAGCCGGCCGACCTCTTCGCTCGATGTCACCGCGGAATGTACATCCTGATTGACCTCCGGCAGCCTGCCATCCGAGACCAGCGGCTGCGGCGAAAATGGTGCGGCCTGCGCGCGCGCGCCGAGTGCGGCACCGGCAGCAAGGCCCAAGACGAGTCCGAGAAAGTTGCGGCGTTCCATGTTCACTCTCCTCCGTTTGCCCCATCATGCGGAGAGTTTGGCGGAAGTGACCTGAATGCACCCTGAACCTTCCGTTCAGGAAGTGCTGCGCCTTCGTTAAACTTTTGAAATTCCCGAGATCTGAAAACCATCGATGGCGGAATTGAAGGCCGAGGGCGTGAAGATCCTGGATCCGCCGATCTGGGTGATGCTGGCGCTGAACGACAACAAGGAAATCGTGCCGTCGGAATATGCCAGGGCCGCGAAAGCCGCCGGCGCCGATTTGATCGGCTGGTCGCTGGAGCGTGACGGCCCGCTCAACAAGGTGGCGGCTTCTACCACTCCGCGATCGACCCTGATGGCGACACGCTGACGGTGCTCCATGTGCCGGCGAAGCAGATGGGCGTCCGCGGCATGTTTTCCGATTGGCCCGCGACCACGACGTTCTACGCGAGCTGCATGGAGTGAAGTGACGCGCGTAGCGCGTCATTCCGGGGCAGCCCGCGAGGGCTGAACCCGGAATCTCGAGATGATACGGCGCGAGATTCCGGGTTCGATGCTCTGCATCGCCCCGGAATGACGGTGTCAGCCCGCCCCGAACTCCTCCGCCAGCACCAGCGCCTCGCGCGTCAGCGTCACCTCCGGCCAGTCGCGGTTGAAATCGGCGATCAGCCGCTTCATCTCCGGGCCCTCGATCGCGAGGTCGAGCGAAACCTGGTCGGCGAATTCATAGGTCGCCTGATGCGCACTCGGATCGGTCAGGCTCCAGAACCGCCACGCCTTTCTCGCCCCGAAGGATCTTGCCGCGTCCGGCAGATGGACGGTCGAATACCATGTGTCGAAGGCGGCACGCCTGGCGGGGTCGGTGACGGCGGCGCGAACGACGAAATAGGCTCGTGACATCGGTTTCCTCCGGACTCATCCATCGTTCCACGGTAGCCTGTCGAGGCTGAGCCCGGAATCCGTAGGTTCCCCGATGTGCGATTGCACATCTGAGGCGTGCGCCTGCAGCGTCAGCGGAATCCCGCCGCCAATCCCACCACCTGCCCATCGAGACCATTGAAGCCATGATGGCCACCAGCCTCGCAGGGATCGCCCTGCTCGGCCCCGCCGCTGAGCCAGCTCACGCGCGCGCGCCCGGCCGACCATTTGATGAAGGGATCGACGCCGGCCGGCTGGGTGAACTTGCAGCCGTCCTGGCGGTGATGGATGACGAGCGTGCGCGGCAACGCCGACGGCGAGCCGAGGATCGACATGACATTGCCGCCGCCGCCCGACTCCGGGCTGAGAAATCCGGACGTGAGCACCAGCGCGTCGGGCCGGGCGCCACCCGCGATCCCCTCGGCCGCGCGGATCGTGCCGCGGCTGGTGGCGATCACCGTCACCGGCCGCTTGATCGCCGCCATGTATTCGACGGCGCTCTGGAGATTGGTGCCCGCGTCGGCGACGAGAACGGCGAGCCCGCGCGCTGCATAGGCCTTTCGGGTGCGGACCAGCTGATTGCCCTGGAGACCGTGGATATCGCCCTGATCGCCGGCGTGAATCGCACCGTCGCCACCCGGCAACAGGATCACGCTGGCGCGCACAGCCTTCGGCCTGATCAGCACGGCGCGCGAGCCGCCGATGCTCACGGTCTCATCGGCAACGGCCGGCGCACAGGCAAAGGCGGCGAGCAATGCCGCGACGCCGAAACAATTCATCCAGGAACGTCTCTTCATTGTTCTTCTCTCCAATCCAACTCAATCGTCTGAAATCAAGGCGCCTCAAGCGAGCGGCCACGGCCGAACCGGCAAAGGCGAGAACCGTGATCTGCCGCAGGCGTGGCAATCAAGCACGGCGGATCACGCCATGCCAATCCTCCACCCGGGGGATGACACCATGGGCTACCTGATAACGCCGGGGATGGTGTAGAAATCTTGGCGACGTAAGGAATATCGCGTGACAAGGGAACAACCCTCGCTCGCCAACTGACATCGGGAGGACATGAGGCCATGCGCAGGATCGTCAGGGCCGTGATTGCGGCGGCATGCCTGGTTCCGGTGACGGCGTGGGCCGAGGTCATCCGCTTTGATGTTCTCGAACGCCAGCCTGCCTTCTCGGGGCGCAGTTTTGGCGAGGTCGGGCCTTACGAACGGATCACAGGCCGCGCGACCATCGCGCTTGACCCGACCGATGACCGCAACGCGGTCATCACAGACCTTGCTCTCGCGCCGCGCAACGCCACCGGGCGGGTGGAAGCGGTTGCCGACGTGGTGATTCTGCGTCCGGCCGATCCGGCGCGCGGCAATGGCACGCTGCTGCTCGATGTGCCCAACCGCGGGCGCAAGCTCGCGCCGCAACTGTTCGATGATTCAGCCCAGCCGGGCGCCAATCGCGCGCAAGCCGCGGAAGACGCCGGCATCGGCTTCCTGCACCGCCAGGGTTTTACGATGGTCTGGGTCGGCTGGCAGGCCGATATTCCATCCAAGCCCGGACAATTGGCGCTGAGCGCCCCGGTCCTCAAGGGCGTGACCGGACCGGCCCGCGAAGAGGTCATCTTCGACACCACGACCAGCCCGGCGCGCGCAACCCTCACCTGGCCCGCCGCCGAACCCGCCAATCTCACTGTGACGGTGCGGGCCGCCTGGGCAGATCCACGTCAGACTCCGTCAGGACTGTCGATCCGGCTGGTTGACCCGACCACGGTCGAGATCACGCGGCCCGACGGTTTCGACGCCGGCGCGCTCTATGAGGTGACCTACACCGCGCGCGATCCGGTGCCGTTGGGGATGGGCTATGCCGCCGTGCGCGACGTGGTCAGCTTCCTGCGACGCGATACCAGTGCGGCCAACCCGCTGCTCGACGGGCTACATCCCTCGGTGAGCCGCGCCATCGGCTTCGGGGTGTCGCAATCCGGCCGCTTCGTGCGCGACTTCCTCTATCTCGGCTTCAACGAGGACGAGCACGGCCGCATGGTGTTCGACGCCCTGATGCCGCACGTCGCCGGCACGCGGCGGATGGCGACGAATTTGCGCTTCGGTCTGCCAGGACGCAATCCTCGCCACCCGCAGGACCCGGCCTGGCAGGCCGACCTGTTCCCGTTCACTTATACGACGCTGACCGATCCCCTCTCCGGCCGCACCGACGGCTTGCTGCGCCGCTGTTCGCTCTCAGTCACCTGCCCCAAGATCATGCAGACCGACAGCGAGCACGAATGGTGGGCCTCGCATGCCTCGTTGCTGGTCACCGATCTCGACGGCAATCATCTCGACCTGCCGGACAATGTGCGCGCCTACATGATTGCCGGAACGCCGCATTTTGCCGAACCCACCGACACCATGCGCACGACCCTGGTCGCCATGGCGCTGCCGCAGAACCCGATGCATGCGGGCGCGCCGATGCGCGCGCTGCTGACCGATCTCGACAGCTGGATCCGCGACGGCGTGCCCCCGCCCGCGAGCCGGGTGCCGATGCGCGCGCATGGCACGCTGGTCCCAGCCGCAGGCGCGGTGCCGACTGACATTCCCGGCCTGCCCTACACGGCGAAGCACACGCTCGCGGTCTTTTCCGACCAGAGCGTGCTGCCGCCGAAGGAGATCGGACGCTACCCGGTGTTGGTGCCGAAGGCGGATGATGACGGCATGGCGATTGCGGGCGTCCATCAGCTCGCGCTCGCGGTGCCCAGGGCCACCTACACCGGCTGGAATCCCCGCGCGCAAGGTTTTGGGCCGACCGCGCTCTATCCGCTGCAGGGCGCCGTGATCCCCTTCGCGCCGACCGAGGCCGCGCGAAAGGAAGCCAACGACCCGCGTCCCTCGATCGCCGCCCGCTATGCCGACGACGACGCCTATGTCGCCGCCGTGCGTCGCGAGGCCGCGCGCCAGGTCGCCGAGCGATTGCTGTTGCCGGAGGATGCGGAGCGCGCGGTCGAGGCGGCACGCCAGGGGAAACTGGCGAAGCTCGGGCCGTGATCGGCGAGCGGCAACGGGTGCGGATCGTTCAAGGCCCCCGCTAGACCCAGCCTCCCCGCGCCATGATCGCGGCACAGAGCACGATGATGACGATGCTCGCAAGCTCGCCATGGATGATCGCCGTGACCAGCCTCTTCTTCTTCGCCTCCATCACCGGCGCCTGGCCGGCCTGGATTGCGTCGCGCCAGGACAGGAATTCCCTGGTCGGGATGATCGACAACAGACCGACGATGATGAACAGCGTGAACTTGGTCAGGAACGCATGGCTATGGAAATAATAGCTCGCGCCCTTCTCGAACAGGAACACCCGCAACAGGCCGATGACGAACAGCGCGCTGGCGCTGATGCCGAGCACGAGGTCGGTGACCTGAAGCCGGCGCGCGGAGGACGGCGTCAGCTCGCCGCGGATCAGCGCGAACTCGATCGCTACCGCCGACACCAGCGTGAAGGCGCAAACGTGGTGGAGGAAAGCGAACAGCGTGGTCATGACGCGGGCTCCGTTTCGCCTGCGGAATGTAGGCGATGAGAGGCTGCGCGCAAGACCATGGCGACTGCCGTGGTCGCAGGCGGATCTGGGGGAAACTATTTCGGCTCAACGATGACGGCGAGAGCGTCAGTACCGTCGGCGTCGCTCAGGTCGCCCTGATCATTGCTTCCGCACCACCAGCAGCGCATAGGGCTGCGTCTCGTGACAATGCTTCCAGAATGCCTCTCCCTGCGTGCTGATGGCGTCGGCCGTCGCACGCATCGCTTTCCACGCCTCGATCAGCATGCCTGCATCGGAGATTGCACGCGCATAGTCGTCCCAGCGATATTGAATCAGGATCGGCGCCATTCTGACCTCGCCCGATTTTTCCAGGAACTGGACTTCGACCTCATGATCGCCGCGTTTGACGAAACGGCGCGGACCGATCGTCTCATTGAAGCGCGAAAATGCCGGGTTCAACGTCACCGACACGAACAGCCCGCCCGGCTGCAGATGCTGCCGCGCGCACCGGAAAAAATCGGTCAGATCCCTGAGCGAGGTCGCGCAGGGGAGAACCATATTGGATGTCGCGGCATCGAACCGTCGCGGGTCGGAAAACCCGCGCTGCGGCACACAGACGTACTCGATCGCGAGTTCCTCGGCCTGGGCTTTTCGCCGGGCGGCTTCGATCTGGAGTCGGGATGGATCGAAAGCGACCACCGACGCGCCGGAACGCGCCAGCATGATCGGCAATTCGCAGTCGCCGCAGCCGACATCGAGAACGAGCTTGCCCCCGACGTCGCCGAGTTCGGCGCCGATAGCCGGATATTGCAATCCGAAACGGAACGGATCGCGGCGGATGTAGTCTCCGTAGCGAGGGAGGTCATTGAAGTCGGTCATTCCACCCTCCCGCATGAACGCGAAAGGCCCCGACGAGTTCTTCGACCTGCTCGAAACTCGCACCCACACGTCCTTATAGTAGGTAATATTCTCATATACAACGCTGGATTGCTGCTCCTCCTTACCGGCATCGAGACCTCAACACTCCCGCAACGCGGCAGGTGCGCAATGCTGCAGCGCGGAACGATGACATCGCCAGCGAGCCGCACTCGGCGGCCGCGACGCAGAGCGACGGGAACCGGTGCCCGCAATCCGCTGGTGGCGAGAAGGAAATGTCGTGTGCACCGCTGGCATTCATGGCGGCGTACTTGACGCGGCCTTCTGTTCCCGATCGCGCCGACGCGCCTCGCGTTGGCGCTACACACGGAAAATTGCGAAACAACAGGCCAAACCGGAACTTGGGTTCCGCGTTGCTATCGATCCACTGAAAACGACAGGAGATCACCATGGCTGCAAAAGTAAAACCGGTGCCCGAAGGGTTTCACACCATTACGCCATACCTCGTCGTCGACGGCGCAGAGAAAATCATCCATTTCATGAAAGATGCCTTTGGAGCCCAGGTCGCGTTCGAGCCGATGAAGCGGCCCGACGGCAAGATCATGCACGCGGAGCTCAAGATCGGCGATTCCATCGTGATGATTTCCGATCCATCCGAACGCGCGCAGGCCACGTCCGACATGCTCCATGTCTACGTACCCAATGTTGACGCCGTGTATCAAAAGGCGCTCAAGGCCGGCGCCATTCCAGAGATGGAGCCGTCGGATCAATTCTATGGTGACCGTACCGGCGGCGTCAGAGATCCCGCCGGCAACCGCTGGTCCATCGCAACCCACGTCGAGGACGTCTCGCCCGCCGAGCTGAAGAAACGCGCGGCAGAGTTCGCCAAGCGGCAAAACAAGGCGGCGTAGGCATCGTCTGTCCCATTTTCGGGCAGGCTCGCCAGATCGAAGGCCGCGCCATCGCACACGGCACAAAAGGATCGGCAACGGCGCGCGACGTGCGCTCAGGCTCGCGGCGGGCGACCGTCAGCGGCAGGAAGATCGGCCGAGCCCGCGGCAGTCGCGCCGCCTTGCAGGCGGAACATTTGCAAAGCGGTCGAAGCGCAAGGTCAAGCCGCGAGAAACGACGCGAAGCCCCGCAAAAGAATGAGGCCCGGAGTGCCTAGGAGTCCGGGCCTCGTAACCGGAACAGTCCAAAGCTTGACCGCTCGGTACAAAGCTTAATTTAGCCTGATTTCGCCCGGCCGCTTTGACGTGGCTCAATTGGCTTGACCGGCAAAATACGGAGTGATTGCCGCGCGAAGCTCGCGGTTCCAGCACGTCCCGCACTCTCACCTCCCGCTCTCGCTCTGCATCCGTGCCAGGACCGCCTGCAGCATGTCGGGCACCAGCCGCTCGGAGAAGCCGGCGAAGAAGGACCAGACCAGCGCCTTGCCATAGTCCGCCGCTTTTTCCGGACCGTAGTCGTTCAGGACCTGGACAAGATCGTTGCAGGTCTTGGTAGCCGCCTTGCAGATCAGTTTCGGAAAGAGGCCGCTGTCGAAAATGCCGGAGATAAAGGCAAGATAGACAACGACGGCCGCGATCGCGCCGACCACCGGCGGCACCACGGAATAGACCACCAGATGCAGTCCGTTCAGCCCCAGCACGGTATCGGACATCAGCGCGAGCGGCAGCTGGTCAACCCTGTGCAGCCGGGTCAGCGCGCTGAAAAACGCACCGACGATGCCGGCGAGCGCGACGACCATCAGGATCGGCGGCTGCCAGACATTGCCTTTCGCAGTCACATAGGAGAACACCAGCACGGCAGCGGGAATCGCCACGAGGATGATCGCGCCGCAAAACTGATAGGCCAACATGCGCTTGTAGGCGGCCAGCAGCTTCTGCTTGGGGTCGAGATCGAGCCCGCCGACCGGCTTGAGCTGCGCCGCCCCCTTGCCATCTCCCAGACTGGACATCCCGGCTCTCTCCCGCTGCATGGCGACTCGGGTCGCGACCCAGGAGTTTCAAGCCGAAAGAAGGCCTCACGGCGGCAAAGAACGGGATGGGTCGAGCGATGCCCATCAACTGCCAATGGCGAAACGGATGAGCTCGACGGAAGCGCTGATCGAAAACCGTTCACGCCCGCTTCGGTGACGCCTGATACGGAAACCGCGGAGGAATAGCGTCAGCTTCGTCCAGTTCGCCGGGCCGCGACCGCGGGCGATGCGGCGCTCAGGTGAATGTCGTCGGCGATAGTCTGAGCAACGTCATCGTCGCGCCGTTCGCGGCGCAGCACCGGGGCACCACACGCACGGTCAGCGCGTCACATCAGTTTCGTGGGGGCGTCACCGACCACCCGAAGGTCGATCCGGCTGATCAACTCCGACCGCAGCGCCTCAGCGGCGCTGATCGCGGCATCGGTCTGCCGCAACGTGCTGACATTGGATCCGAACGACACGATGCCGCCCAGCAGCAGGGCGATCGATCCGAGCGCCGCGACCTGACCAGATCCGAACAGGCCCAAGATCGCGATCAGCAGCAGTCCGACGCTGCCGGCGATCATCGCTTTGGAAGCCAGAATGATCTTCCGGCATCGCTCGGACACCTCGGCAAGCTCCTCGATCCGCGCTTCAAGCGCTGAAATCTCGTCGATCTCGTCGTCTTCGGCCATCAGGTTCAAGCCCGTCGAGCGGAGTTCACGCTGCCGCGACTGCCACAGTCGTCGCGAAAGATGGCGGGTTGGGCTGCGCCGACCCGCGCTACGCGGCTGCCATCATCGCCTCGCAGCGGCAAATTATTGTGCTTCTTCATGGTCATCTCGACCTTCTTGTCGCGCAGCATCGCCAGTGCCCGCGCGATCCTTCGCCGCGTCGAATGCGGCATGATGACGTCGTCGATATAGCCGCGCTCGGCAACGATGAAGGGCGGATCCACCTTCACTCGTCCCGTGCATCCTGTCGGAGAAATCCGAAGAACTCAAAGTTTGGGGGATGGGAAAACACGATTTCCTTCTCAGTGACGATCTTCCTCTTGTCGCCCCATATCTCCAGCTCTTCTCGCGTCATATATCGTCCAGTCAACTTGACGGGGTTTGCGTCGGTGTCCAGAAACACGCAAATCGCCTGGATGCTGTTGTCAGACCCGAGTTTTCCGCTGATCTTGATTGACTCACGACCCAACTTGTCGGGCGCATCGCTTTTCAAATCATCCGAATACGAAACGCGAATGTTGATCTGGCCTTTCTTAACTTCAACGACGGCTTTTCCGCTCCGAGACTCCCACGTTGGTCCCTTCACGACATTCTTCCCAACCTTAATGAAGTCCCATAGCTCAGCCGCGTGCACGCTGCAAACGCCCGCCACCAAAGCAAACACAACGACAATTGCCCCACCAATCGGCGCGACTCGCGCAGAACCACTCGTACCCATCATCTCAGCGTGGCTCCGCTCTACAACGGCAGATTATCGTGCTTCTTTGCGGGCATCTCGACCTTCTTGTCCCTGAGCATCGCGAGCGCCCGCGCAATCCGCCGCCGTGTCGAGTGCGGCATGATGACGTCGTCGATGTAGCCGCGCTCGGCGGCGATGAAGGGCGACAGGAAGCGGTCTTCATATTCCTTGGTGCGCGCGGCGATCTTCTCGGCGTCGCCGATGTCGGCGCGGAAGATGATCTCGACCGCACCCTTGGCGCCCATCACCGCGATCTGCGCGGTCGGCCACGCATAATTCATGTCGGCGCCGATTTCCTTGGAGGCCATGACGTCGAAGGCGCCGCCATAGGCCTTGCGGGTGATCACGGTGACCAGCGGCACCGTGCATTGCGAATAGGCGAACAGCAGTTTCGCGCCGTGCTTGATCAGCCCGCCATATTCCTGGGCGGTCCCCGGCAGGAAGCCCGGCACGTCGACGAAGGTGACGATCGGAATGTTGAAGGCATCGCAGAAACGAACGAAGCGCGCGGCTTTCCGTGAGGCGTCGCTGTCGAGCACGCCGGCCAAGACCATCGGCTGGTTGGCGACGAAGCCGACGGTGCGGCCGGCGATGCGGCCGAAGCCGGTGACGATGTTTTTCGCGAAAGCTTCGGAGATCTCGAAGAAATCGCCCTCGTCGACGACCTTCAGGATCAGCTCCTTCATGTCGTAGGGCTTGTTCGGATTGTCGGGGATCAGGGTGTCGAGCGACATGTCGACCCGCTCGATGGAATCGAAGCTCGGCCATTCCGGCACGCCGTCGGCATTGTTGGAGGGCAGGAAGTCGATCAATCGCCGCATCTGCAACAGCGTCTCGACGTCGTTCTCGAACGCGCCATCCGCGATCGAAGAGCGCGTGGCATGCACCGAGGCGCCGCCGAGTTCTTCCGCCGTCACCACCTCGTTGGTGACCGTCTTCACCACGTCGGGGCCGGTGACGAACATGTAGCTGGTGTTCTTCACCATGAAGATGAAGTCGGTCATGGCAGGCGAATAGACATCGCCGCCCGCACACGGCCCCATGATGACGGAGATCTGCGGGATCACGCCGGAGGCCAGCACGTTGCGGCGGAACACGTAGGAATAGCCCGCGAGCGCGGCGACGCCCTCCTGGATGCGCGCGCCGCCGGCATCATAGAGCCCGATGATCGGGCTGCGCGCCTTCATCGCCATGTCCTGCAGTTTTGTAATTTTCAGCGCGTGCGTCTCGGAGAGCGAACCGCCGAACACCGTGAAATCCTTGGCAAAGACAAACGTCTTGCGGCCGTTGACGGTGCCCCAGCCGATGACCACGCCGTCACCCGGCACCCTGGTCTTCTCCATGCCGAATTCGGTCGAGCGATGCTCGACGAACATGTCGAGTTCCTCGAAACTCCCTTTGTCGAGCAGCAGCTCGATGCGCTCCCGCGCGGTCAATTTGCCGCGGGCGTGCTGCGCCTCGATGCGCTTCTCGCCGCCGCCAAGCTTGGCGCCGGCGCGCCGTTCTTCGAGGATGTCGAGGATGTGCTTCATCTGTTCCCGCCCGCTTGTCCAAGAGCAATTTTGGCGGTTCTAACACGGCCATTTCGGAAACCGAAAGCCGCTTTCAGCCGCCCAAAGGGCGGCGCATCGGCGGTACAAGGGATACAGTCTTGATGGGGTCTTCCGAGGGAGCATGTCAGCGATGAACGACACGACCGCAAGCCAGCCAGTCGGCGCCGTGACAGGTGGACTGCGAACGCTGCTTCGCCTCGAAGGGCTCACTTTGTTCGCCGCCATGGTCCTGCTCTACGTGGTCTGGGGCGGGTCGTGGTGGGTTTTCGCCATCCTGTTCTTTGCGCCGGATCTGAGCTTTCTGGCCTATCTCGCGGGTCCCAGGTTTGGTGCGATCGTCTACAATGCCGCGCACAGCACCATGGCGCCGATGGCATTGATGGCTGCAGGCTTTGGCATGGCTGCACCGCTCGTGTTTTCGATCGCGGTGATCTGGCTCGCCCATATCGGCATCGACCGCGCGCTCGGCTACGGCCTGAAGTATACCACAGGCTTCAGCTTCACCCATCTCGGTCGCATCGGGCGGACGGGTGGGATTTAAGTCCCCCCTCGCGCCATTGTGACCTGCGCGGCAGTTGACCCAAATCATCGAATTGATTGAATTCCTTCGCAGATTGATTTGACGTGTGCCGAAGCTTTCTGCGCCCTGTCGTCGCCGTGACATGTCCCGCTTTCGGGTTCAACCATTCGACCGCGGAAGCCGGCCCCGCTTTGTTTTGCCGGTCGACAAACAGTTTCCGCTTTTGAAATTTTCAAAGTGATCCCGATGCCCGCGACCGTCGTTTCACTGCCACCCAACAACACGGCCGAGACCGTCGACTTTCTGCGGCGGCTCGCCAGCATGATGGCCGGCGGCCGCAACGCCGACATGCTCTCGCAGGCGGCCGCAATGATCGACGCACTGGCCCGCCGCGCCATGGCGGCCGAAGCGCTGTTGCACCAGCAGCAGGACGACAGCGCGGCAAATGCCGATCTGCGCCAGATCGCGGAGATTGCCTCCGACAATCTGATGGCGGAGGTGGAGGCGCTGAAGACGCAGCTTGCCGAGAGCGCGTGGCGGGCGGAGACCGAGCGCACCCGCTTCAGCGAGGAAGCCCGTCGCCTGCGCGCCTTGGCTGAGGATGCCGAGGCGCGCCTTGCCAGGGTCAATGCCGAGTTCGCCGAGCTTCGGGCGTCGTACGACGCCCGCGGCGAGAACGTCGTCATGGTGCCGGTCGAGACCTTGCGGCTGGCGCGCCTCCAGTTCGACCACCTCGCATCGTCCTTTGCCCAGTGCGGCGACGTCATCTCGCAGACCATCTGCGAGATCGGCGGCTGCGCCATCGATTCTGCGCTCGCCGGCGAAGCACCGCCGAAGCGCGCGTAACAGCATCGGCGCGCGAGGCTAGTCGCACGCTTCAGCTAATCTGAAGGGTTCGAAATTCTGTTGGGCGTCCAGGGCCTCGCGGAGCCGCTAGTGCTCCGGAAACTTCGGCTTTCGGGGGCACAGCGCACATTGCTGGGCCTGCTGTCGGCTCGACCCGGTCGCGATTGACCGAAGCTGACTTGGTCCCGCGTCCCCGCCCGGCCGCACAGACGTCTGCTAACCGTCGTCTGCAGTCAACGTGAGCGGGACCACGCATGTCACCCGCCCCATATGTGATTGTGACGCGCCCAAAGCCAACTTCGTGTGGCGGCAAGCAGGCTTGCCTCAATGTCTTCGCCGTCTTGCACCCATCGAGGAGGTCGACATGAAGTCGGCGCGGGGACCTGTCAGGGCTTCACGAACCGATAGACGAAGCGATCGGTCTCGCCCTTGATTGCGGGATCGAACACCTTGATCGCGTGCGTATCGTCCTTGTTCGCGAGCATGGTGCTTTCCGCGTCCAGCACGAAGCCGACCGCCTCCACTTCCTCGCGAACGGATGCAGGCTCGATCCGATGCAGCGACTGGGCGGCGCTCGTGCCGGCGCCTGCGGCGGCGGCGTGGTCGACGATGACGTAGGACCCGCCGGGCTTCAGCCGCTCGTAGACGGCTCGATTGAACTGGGCCGCCGTCGCGCCCCTGGCCTGGATCAGCTCGGTGTGGAGATCGTGGTAGAACAGGTGCAGCCACAGGACATCAGCTGGTTGCGTGGCCTTCGGCATCGCCACGAGGTCCGCCGAGACGGCTTCGACGTTCTCTCGACCCGGCTCCTTCGCAAGCGTCCGCATGCGGCCGACCGGATCGTTCTTGAAGTGGGCGACTTCGGCCGGCACGAAGCTGTAGACCCGCCCCTCGGGTCCCACGATGTCGGAGAAGAGACGGGTCCAGTCGCCGTCGCCTGGGTAAACGTCGATCACGGTGGAGCCCGCATCGGCGCGTGCGAACCGGATCAACTCGGATAGCTTGGATTGGTCGTACATCGGGATCTCCTTTACGGTTTGGCATCCGTAGAGCGCTCTACGGCTCATTCACGGTGGCCGCAGACGGCCAGCGCTTTCACTGTTCGCTCCGAAGCCTGGACTTAGGCCCAGCGGCCGGCCTCCTCAAAACCAAGACGAGGATTGCGCGGGAACACGGAAGCTGGATCGCCGTGACCAATGCTGCAGATGAAGTTCGACCGAACCCGCGTGCCTGAGAAGAACGCCTTATCCACGCCAGCGTTGTCGAAGCCGGACATGGGCCCGCAGTCCAGTCCCAACGCCCGCGCAGCGACCATGAGGTAAGCGCCCTGCAGCGTTCCGTTTCGCATTGCCGTCACCTCGGCCACGTCTGGTGCCGCGAAGTATTTCTGCATGACCTCGGCGGCGTGAGGCAAAAGCTTTGGCAGCTCGCCGGCGAAATCCAAATCGTGGCCGATAATGACCGTGAGAGGAGCCTTCAGAATCTTCGGCTTGTTCGGTTCCGCGGCAAGCCCGGCGAGCCGTGCCTTTCCATCGGGGCTACGCACCCAGACAAACCGCGCGGGGCTGCTGTTCGCGGATGTCGGGCCCCATTTCAGGAGGTCATAGATCTCGCGTACCAGATCGTCCCCTACGGGACGATCTGCCCATCCGTTGGGGGTGCGAGCGGAGCGAAAGATCTGATCAAGCGACTGATCGTTTCTTGCGTCGATCTGCGAGGCCCGCGCCAGTGCTTGCGTGTCGATGTACTCCTGGATGTAGGCGACTTTGCCGTCTCGGACGGTAATGTCGAAGACCCACTCGTCCTTGAACGGCCTATTCGTGGCTTTGATTTTTCCCGTTGTGACGCCGACGATCATAACCCGGTCTCCCTGCGCCACGAATTCGGGGGGCTTCGGGTATTGCGTTTCCACCTCTTCGGACGCCTTCTTGAGCACAGCCGCCAACTCCGCGTGCCCGCGGTGCGTGCCTGCCAGCGGCCAGCCTTCGCCCGGAATGATCCACTCGATATCTTCGGCAGCCAACGCCAGCAGATCGCTCGCGTTGCTGCTGCCCATGGCTGCAAAGAAATTCTTCACAAGCTTGACATTCTCTTCGGTGCTCATCGTATCTCTCCGTTTTCGCTCGGCGCGAATTCAGATGGCCGAGAAGCCGCCGTCGACGGACAACTCCACCCCGTTCACGAAGCTCGAATCGTCTGAAGCAAGAAACAGCGCGGCTGCCGCAATTTCCTCGGGACGACCCATCTTTCCCCGCGGGATCAGGGATTCGAACATCCGCTTCGCTTCCTCGGTGAGAA
>Ga0307508_10002260_pt1 | contig 20542 bp, 13 predicted proteins | sample 9_EM_MG_FD_203089 | JGI IMG/M metagenome (GOLD analysis project Ga0307508, IMG submission 203089) | Populus trichocarpa ectomycorrhiza microbial communities from riparian zone in the Pacific Northwest, United States - 9_EM | ecosystem: Host-associated > Plants > Roots > Unclassified | place...
AGATCAGCGTTTTGCCCTCCGTCGACCTTAGGTGGAAGCCCGGTGCGGGAAATCTGCTCGCCGGGTTTTGTCCGGGGGGCGGCCCGAAAGGGCCGTCCCTACCGGAACAGCCCGAGCGAAAGCCGGACCAAGCTCAAATGATTGGCCAATATTGACCAATTACAAAGCGACGGGGCTGCGCCGACGCAGAGCGAACGGCGATGCACGCGCGTAGTCAAGCCCTGTCAGTGCGCGCCCTCGACGGCGACGCCGGGGCTGGGCCGCTTCAAAAGCAGGATCAAGATCAGGCCGAGCGACATCACCAGCGCGGTCCAGCGGAAACCATTTTCGAAGCTTTGCACCATGGCCTGCGTCGTGACGCGCAGCTTGAGCACCGTTTCGGCGACCAAGTCGCGCTCTGCCGTTTGACTGCCGAGCGACGCCCTCAACACGCCGATGCGTTCTTGCACCAGGGGGTTGGAGGCGTAGACGTTTTCGCCGAGGTACGAACCGAAGCGCTTGATGTCGTTGGTGACCAGCATGCCCATCAGCGCGGTACCGAGCGAGCCGCCCAGCTCGCGCGTCAGATTGAACAGGCCGGTGGCGTTGCCGCGCTGCGACGCGGACAGGCTGGAGAGCGCCATCACGCTCACCGGAATGAAGATGAAGCCGAGACCGAAGCTCCTGATCATGTTCGGCTTGACCATGTCCCAGAAACCCGCCGCTTCGGTCAGGTGCGACGCGACGACTTGGCTCAGAGCGACCACGCTGACGCCGATGGCCAGCAAGTAGCGCCCGTCCAGCCTCGGGGCCAGACGTCCCATCAGCGGCATCACGAACACCGAAACGGTGCCGGCCACCAAGAACACCTTGCCGATGTCGAGCGCGCTGTAGTGAATCACCGAGCCTGCGAAGAGCGAGAACATGTAGGAGCCGCTAAACAGCGCGAAACCCGTCAGAAAGTTCAAGCCGGTACCGGCCGAGTACGAGCGGTTCTTGAACACCCGCAGGTCAACCACCGGGTGCGGAGTCTCGAGCTCGTGGACGACGAACGTGACGAGCGCAATGGCAGCTATCGCCGACAGCGTCATGATCAAGCGGCTCTCGGACCAACCCTCGCGGTTGCCTTCTTCGAGCACGTACTGCAACGTCGCCATGCCGACTGCCAAAAGCGCGATGCCCAGGACGTCGATTTTGGCGGCGGCGCCGCTCGGCGCCTTGAAGCCCGGCTCATCGATGAAGCGCAGCGCGAGCAGCGCGGCGATGCAGCCGAGCGGCACGTTGACCATGAAGATCCAGTGCCAGCTCGACCACTCGATCAAATAGCCGCCGATCGTCGGACCAAACAGCGGGCCCGTGATGGCGCCCAGGCCGAACAGCGCGGCGGCCATGCCGTGCTCTTTCTGCGGGTAGCGAGCGAACAGAATGCTCTGTGCGGTGGGGATGATGGCGCCGCCGCCCAGCCCTTGCAACGCCCGGAACAGCACCAAGGAGGGTAGGTTCCAGGCCAGTCCGCAGAGGGCGCTGGCCAGCGTGAACAGCGCGATCGAGCCGGCGAAGTATTTTTTGTAGCCAAAGCGCCGCTGAAACCAGCCGGTCATCGGGATGATGACGATGTTGGCCATCATGTAGCCGGTTGAAACCCAGCCGATCTGATCGATGGGCGTGCCGAAGCTGGCGCGGATATCGTTGAGCGCGACGTTGACGATGGTGATGTCGATCATCGCCATCAAGGCCGCTGTCATCACGACTGCCGTGATGCCCACTTTGGAGCCGGTAACTTGCGGAGCTTCCATGACTTGGTCCGTTACTGTAGTTTGCGTTTGCCGTGCCGCGCGTCTCACTTCGTGAGGACGGTGACCTTGGCGCTCAGACCAGGACGCAGGCCCAGCTCGGACACGCCGTCGATGCGCACCAGCACCGGCACGCGCTGCACGACCTTGGTGAAGTTGCCGGAGGCGTTGTCGGGCGGCAGGAGCGAGAAGCGCGCACCGGTTCCGCCGGCCAAGCTGTCGATGTGCCCTCTCAGCTTCTGTCCGTCGAATGCGTCCACTTGGATTTCGGCGAGCTGGCCGGGCTTCATTTGAGCGATTTGATCTTCCTTGAAGTTGGCGACCACCCAGGTGTCGTCGAGCGGCACGACGGCGAGCAGAGGCTTTTCGGGCGACGCCATCTGCCCAACCTCCACCGAGCGTCGCGACACGACGCCCGCGATTTCGGCCTTGATCTGTGTGTAGGAGACGTTCAGCTCGGCTTGGTCGAGGGCCGCCTCAGCTTGAGTCAGTTTGGCGGACGCAAGCTCGACCGCGGCCTCGGCGGCTTCGATCTGCTCGGGACCGGACTCGGCGAAAAGCACGCGGCCGCGCGCCGACTCTAGCGTGCCCGACGAGTTCGCCCGGTTGGCCTCGGCGCTCTTCAGGCGCGCCTCGGCCTGGGTGACGTTGGCGTTCGCCTGCTCCAGGCTCGCGCTCACCCCGTCGAGGTTCGCCTTCGAAACCACGTTCGAGTCGAACAGCTTCGAAGTGCGGTCGAAGTCGAGCTGCGCCAGCTTTTGCCGCGACGCCGCCGCGGTGACTTCGGCCTGCGCCTGGTCGATGTTGGCGCGGGTCGTACCTTGCACCGAAGCTGCTTGCGCCATGCCGCCGCGCGCAACGGCCAAGCTCGAATCGACCGACTTTTTCGTGACCGCGAGCTGGGTCTGGCTAGAGTGCAGGGTTGCCTTGGCGGCCGCTAGGTCGGCGTGCGCCGCCGCCAGCCGCACGTTCAAGTCGCGGTCGTCGAGCTCGACCAGGACATCGCCAGGCTTGACGTGCTGATTGTCTTTGACCAGCACGCGTTTCACTTGTCCGGCCACGTGCGGCGCGACGTAGGCGACGTGGCCTTCGATCTGCGCATCGTCGGTCGTCTCTTTGCCGGCGCCTCCCAAGAAGCCCAGCGTGCCGCCCAACGCCGCCAACGCCGTCAGTAGTGGAAGTACAATCAGTGCCTTCCGGCGCGGGGCCCGCTTTACTTGGGCCCCGGCATCGAGGTTCAACACGGGGCCTCCTGATTCAACAACGCTTGCCATGGGCGCCCCTTGTGCAGGGGCCGTGCCCGGGCGTCGCGGCGGTGCAAGACGGCCAGCAGCTGAATGATTTCCAACAGTTATACTGACCATGCGTCAGAAGCGATCTGGGAAGCGGCAGGCTCGGACCAACAACGGATGTCATCCGGAGTGCATCCAAGTGGATCATGTGGAAGGATTCCGGGAGCCATGGCGTCTTCCATTTCGGCGGAACAGGTTCGCGAGCTGCGAGGAGAGGCGAGCCGAGCGGCTTTCGCGCGGCGGCTCGGGGTGACGGCCAACACCGTGTATCGCTGGGAGCTGCCTGACGCCGCTACGGAGTCGCGTCGGCCGCGCGGGACGGAGCTCGAGAAACTGTCGCGTTTGCGCGCAGGTGATGACGTCACGGCGGCGCCGGCTCCACAGTCGACGACAGCGAGCGCAACAGGTGGCTCGCCGCTGGCAGACGACCTGGCAGCCGCACTGGTGAGTGTGGAGCGCGTGCTGAGCGGAGAGGCGCGGCGCGGCCAGACGGAGCTCGTGCAGCTGCTGGCGACGCAGCGCAGCCTCGCGGCCAACGCGCGCGCCTTGGCGGCGTTCGGCATTGCGCTCGCCGAAATCGTGCTCACCGGTGACGCCAAGAGCGCGCTCGTCGCCATCTCACCCGCGCTCAGCGACGCCGACGCCGGCAAGCTCGACGACGCTGTCGCGGCGCGCGTGTTCGCGGTCGCGGCGCTCACGCGCGCCTTGCCCTTCGCGGCACTGTTCGACCATGGCTACGTGCATGCGTTCGCCGGGCGAGCCGAGGCTCTGGCGGCTGGTCATGACCCCGAAACCGTCACGCTCGGCGTGTTGGCGATGTTGTCGGCGGGTATGCTGGTCGGCGACCGCGAGCTTTTGGAGCGCGGCTATGCGCGGCTGGAGGAGCTACCGCAAGCGGGCTTGCGGCCGCTGGTCGCCATGCACCTCGACGAATTCAACGGCCTCCGCCCGATGCTGGCGGGCAAAGCCACCGCGGCGACGCGCAGCTTCGAGGCTCTTGCCCAGCGAGCCGAGCTGGCCGGCTACCCGCTCTTGGCTGCGCGCTCATTGGCTCACCAAGCCCAGTGCGATCTCGACAACCTGACGGACCCCGAGCACGTGCTCGAGCTGACACGGCGCGCGCGGCACCTGATTTTGCGCACCGCCAACGGTGTGCAGCACATCTTGCTCGCGCGTGCTGAAGCCGAGGCGCAGCTGCGCGCGGGGCGACCCGAGCAGGCGCTGGCGGCGCTCGGCGCGCTCGAGACCTGGGCGGACGAGACCGGTATTCCGCCGCTGTCGTCGGTACCGGTTTGGGCGCGCGTGCTGCACTTGTCCGGCAACGCCGAGGGCTTTGCACCGTTGATGGCGCGCTTGCGCGACTGCGAGGTGCCGGCGTTGAAGCCGATCTGTCGGGCCTACCTGGCCTACCTCGAGGCCATCGAAGCCATGGCCAACGCGACCGACCCCGAGCTCACCGTCGCCGCGTTCGAACGCGCCGAGCTCGAGGCCAAGCGCTGGCCGTTCCTGCTACGCCACGTGATGCCGCACCACGTCTTGGCGCGCGTCGTGGCGGGCCAGGACGGCCCGGCTCGCCTCGCGCTCCGCCGTACCCAGCGCTTGATGGACCTGTACCCGGCGCCGTGGGTGACCGCGGTGCTGCGGCGCGTGGAGGGCACGCTCATGGCAGCCAATGGCCAATGGAGCGAGGGGCGACACCTGATCGAGTCGGCCATCGCCACCTTCGACCTCGCCAAGGACCTGTGCGACGCCAGCATCTGCCGCTATTTGCTGGCTGCGTTTTGCGATGCTTACGACGAGCCCGGCGCCGTGGCCGAGCTCGCCAAGCAGCGCGACGCGCTCGACCAACTCAAGCTGCGACCGCCCAAGTCGATGGGCGTCGGCATCGAACGTTGGCGCACCAAGCGCTCGCAGCAGCCGCAGCTTGCGCGTGGACGAGCGCCGGCGGGGGTCGAAGCACTGGTCGTACCGCTGCAGCGGCTGAGCGTGCGTGGCGCTTTGCCGGCGCTGATCTTGCGTGAATTGGTGTCGATCACCGAGGGCCTGTTCCCGGGGCGCCGCGTGCGCCTCGACGAGCTGGATTCGACGGGCGCGCCGCGCGGCTTGCTCGGCAGCAGCGAGCCCGGGGCGCCCACGGCGGTCGAGTTCGGCGACGGCGCAGGTCGCAGCTTTCGTCTCGGGCTTCACGCCGAATCGACTGCGCAAGAGCGCGCGCTGCTCTCGATTCTCGGCACGGTCACGTCGCTGTCGCTCGAGGCTGCAACCCTGCGCGGTTATGACGAACGGCGCGTCGCGGCCACCACCGATGACCGCCTGCCCGAGATACCGGGCTTCTTGGCGGCGTCGCCGGTCATGCGCCGCCTGAAGCTCGAGCTGTCGCGGTTGGTTGGCTCGAACGCGACCGTGATCGTGACCGGCGAATCCGGCGTCGGCAAGGAGGTCGTGGCGCGCGCGATCCACGACTTGTCCGATCGCTCAGGCAAGTCCTACGTTGCCTTCAACTGCGCCACGGTGCCGCGCGAGCTGTTCGAGGGACAACTGTTCGGTTACAAGCGCGGAGCGTTCACCGGCGCCAGCTCCGACCAGCCGGGCGTCATTCGCGCGGCGGCCGGCGGCACGCTCTTTCTCGATGAAATCGGCGAATTGCCGCTGGATATTCAGCCCAAGCTGCTGCGCTTTCTCGAGAACGGTGAGGTGTTTCCGCTGGGCGAGCGGCGCCCGCTGCGCGTCGACGTGCGGGTTCTGGCCGCCACGCACCGAAACCTGAGTGAGCTGGTGCGCGCCGGCAAGTTCCGCGAAGATTTGTACTACCGGCTGCAAGTCGTGCCCATCCACGTGCCGCCGTTGCGCGAGCGGCGTGAAGACGTGCCGGTGTTGGCGCGTCACTTCTTGCGCGAGCTGACGCGCCAAGGCGAGCCTCCGGTGCTGGCGCCCGACGCGCTCGCGGCGCTGAGCGCGCACTCCTGGCCCGGCAACGTGCGCGAGCTGCGCAACGTGATCGAGCGTGCGATGGCGTTCTCGCCGACGCCCAGCGTACTGCGCGCCGAGCATTTGCATATAGATGGGGCTTAGAGCCGAGCCTAAATCCCTCCCGTCGCCCGCCCGCCGATCCGCGTCGCATGCCGTCGTTGCTCCTTCTCGGCGTACTTCAGTACGCCTCGTCGTCGCGCCTAGGCCTGCTCGCGCTTCCTCGGCGGGCTCGGTCCGGGTTTTTGGGACTGGCTCTTAGAGCCTGCTGATCGGAGACGCCGCACCGCCGAAATCAGTTCGAAACGGCGGACCGGCAGACTGCTGGTATGACGCTGGAGACTTCGAAGTTCGTCCAGGGGCTGTATGGCTTCAGCGGGGCGGGCTTACAGCGGGCCGTGCCCCTGTCACCAGAGCTGAAATACACGGTGCCTTTCGACAAGCGCGCCCAGCTCATCTACCTGCGCGGTGGTAACGCACTGGGCGAGCTCATCTATCTGGTCTTGACGCGCAACGGCCAGCCCATGCGACTCTTTCCGATCGGCGCGAAGGGGGCGGTGCACGTTCCGCTCGCAATCGTCGAAGACATCGAACCCGACTCGCAGCTCGAAATCTTGGTCGCAGCGCCGGAAGGGGTCAGTGGACAGGTCGTGATCGACTTGGGGCTGGTGGAGGTATAGCGGTGAGCGCCGTCGCCAAAACGCAAGCCAAAGAGCGGCTGGTCGTGATCGGCAACGGCATGGCGGGCGCGCGCGTGGTCGAGGAGATTTTGGCGCGCGGCGGCGCCGACCAGTTCGAGATCGTGATGTTCGGTGAGGAGCCTTGGGGCAACTACAATCGCATCCTGCTCTCCGACGTGCTGAACGGCTCGCACGAAGAATCAGAAATTTTTCTGAATCCGCTGCCCTGGTACGCCGAGCATGGCATCAAGCTGCACGCCGGCGTGCGCGTGCTGAAGCTCATGCGCCACGCGCGCAGCGTGATGGGCGAGGGCGGCGTGCTCGAGCACTACGACAAGCTGATCATCGCCACCGGCAGCTTGCCGTTCATTCCGCCTATCGAAGGCGTGCGCTTCGACGACGGCAGCGAGAAGCCCGGCGTGTTCTTCTTTCGCAACCTCGAAGATTGTCGGCGTATCACCGCCTACGCGCTCGGCAAGCGCAGCGGCGCCGTGATCGGCGGCGGCCTGCTCGGCCTCGAAGCGGCGCGCGGCCTGCAGAATTTCTCGCTCGACGTGCACGTCATTCAGCGCAGCGACGTGCTGATGAGCCAACAACTCGACAAACCCGCCGGCAGCATCCTGAAAAAGACGCTCGAAGGTCTGGGCATTCAAGTGCATCTGAAGCGCGACACCAAGCGCGTGCTGGGCGAAACTTGCGTAACTGGCCTCGAGTTCGGCGACGGCCAACAGCTGGTCTGCGACTTGGTGGTGATCGCGGCTGGCATCAAGCCGAACAGCGAGCTAGCTTCACGCGCCGGCTTGAGCGTCGAACGCGGTATCGTGGTCGACAATCAACTGCGCTCGCCCGACGATCCGAACATTTACGCGCTCGGCGAATGCGTGCAGCACCGCGGACAAGTCTACGGCTTGGTCGCGCCGATCTGGGAGCAGGCCAAGGTGCTGGCCGATCACATCACCGGGCACAAGGCGGACTCGGCGTACCTTGGCTCCAAAATCTCCACGCGTTTGAAAGTCATGGGGGTCGAGGTCGCCTCGATGGGCATCACCGAGCCCACTGAAGAAGGCGACGAGGTCGTGCAGTTCACGGAGCCGAAGAAGGGCACCTACAAGAAGCTTATCATCAGGAACGGCCGCCTGCTCGGCGGCATCTTGCTGGGCGACATCAGCAAGGCGCCGTATTTGACGCAGGCTTTCGATCGCAACACGCCGCTGCCGGAGGAACGGCTCGGCTTGCTGTTCGACCTCGGCGTGCCCTCGGGCGCCGCCACCATCGACGACATGCCGCTAGAAATGCAGGTTTGTAACTGCAATGGCGTGACCAAAGGCGCGATCAGCGGCTGCGTCACCGCAGGTAAACGCACGCTCAAGACGGTCATGGAAGCCACGCGCGCAGGCATGGGCTGCGGCGCGTGCAAGACTCTGGTGTCCGACGTCGTGGCGTGGGCTTGCGGTGGCGCGGCTGAGCTGGATCCGTCTGCCGACTACTACGTGCCGGGCGTGCCGCTCTCGAAACCGGAGCTGGTCGCCAAAATCCGCGAGCTCGGACTGCGTTCGGTGTCGTCCATCTTCGCGGCGCTGGCGGACGGCAACGAAGATCCGGGCAGCAAGCCCGGTTTGGCCTCGCTCTTGAGCACGATTTGGGCGGCCGACTACGTCGACGAACGCGACGCGCGCTTCATCAACGATCGCGTGCACGCCAACATCCAAAAAGACGCCACCTTCAGCGTAATCCCACAGATCCCCGGCGGCGTCACGTCCGCCGCGCAGCTGCGGCGCATCGCGGACGTCGCCGACAAGTATCAGGTGCCGCTGGTCAAGCTTACCGGCGGCCAACGCATCGATCTCGTCGGCATTGCACGTGAACAATTGCCGAACGTCTGGCGCGACCTCGACATGCCGAGCGGCTTTGCCTACGCCAAGCGCTACCGCACGTGTAAGAGCTGTATCGGCACCGAATTTTGCCGCTACGGCCTGGGTGACAGCATGACCCTCGCGCAGCTGATCGAGGCTCGCTTTCAAGGCCTCGACACACCCGGCAAGCTCAAGCTCGCGACCGCCGGCTGCCCGCGCAACTGCTCGGAAGCTATGGTGAAAGACCTGGGCGCCGTGGCCGTGGAGGGGGGCAAGTGGGAAATCTACATCGGCGGCGCGGCCGGCGCGCACGTGCGTAAAGGCGACCTGCTCTGCACCGCCGAGTCGCACGACGACGTGCTGCGCATCGCCGGTCGCTTCATTCAATACTACCGCGAGAACGCCAAGTACCTCGAGCGCACGTACGGCTTCGTCGAGCGCGTCGGCGTCGAAAAAATCCGCGCCGTCGTCGTGCACGATAACGAGCACATCGCCGCGCGCCTCGACCACGACCTGCAAGCCTCCGTCGACGCCTACAAGGACCCGTGGCTCGAAAGGGCCGCTCCGGCCACGCCCAACCAATTCGTGTCACACCTGCCGATCGTACAATAGGAGCGAACGATGGAAGTGACCCTCGGACCACTTGCTGCCATCCCCGAAGGGGAGGGACGCAACTTCGAAGTCGGCGGTCGCAAGCTGGCGGTCTTCCGCGCGCGCGACGGCGCCGTCTTCGCGACCCAAGCCGAATGCCCTCACCGCCAAGGTCCGCTCGCCGACGGCCTGCTCGGCAGCGGCACGCTGATCTGCCCGCTGCACTCCCTCAAATTCGACCTGACCACAGGCATGGCGCTGAACGGCGACTGCCGCCTCGAAACCTACGCCGCCCGACTGTCAGCCAGCGGCATGGTGCTGGTCGACGTCTGAAGGTTGGGTAGGCCGAGCTCCTGGTTGGGCAGCCCAGCTGGGCTGCCTTGGCTACGTCAGCGTCGTTTGGCCGGGGAAGCGGGCGTCGCCCCAGCTTTCCATGGGCACACCGACGGCTGTGCCGAGCGCCGCTAGCATCTTGTTGTGGGCTTCTTTGTTCAGCTCGATCAGGCGGCCGCCTGTGCGTAGCGGCGTGTTTTTGCCGGCGGCGATGATCATCGGCAGCTTGAGCACGGTGTGAGAAAATCCGCTGTTCAGCGAGTTCATCCACAGCACGATCGTGTTGTCCATCAGCGTGCCGCCGCCTTCGGGTACGGCGCTCAGCTTGTCGAGCAGGCCGGAAAATTGGCTGATGATCCAATTTTCGACTTTGATTTTGTCCACGTTCAGGTCGCCGGGGCGGTGGCTGATGTCGTGGTGATGGCGCGTCGGAAACTCGATGCCTTGCTGAGCGATGCCCAAGAACGGAAAGTAGATGTCGTAGTTCTCGGCGTCGGCGAAGGCGAAGGTCGCCACGCGCGTGAGCCCGCAGGAAAGGGCGGCGGTGATCAGATCGTGCTGGGCGCCGACCAGCTTGGGTAGGTTGTCGTCGAGGTTGAAGTTGACGCCAGCCTCCAGCGTCGGTGGCGTGCAGCTGGCCGTCACGGCGCCGCCCTGCAGCTGCTTTTCGATGCTGCGCACAGCGTCCAGATGCAGCTGCACTTTCTGGCGATCTTCCCGGCCGAGCAGCTTGGTCTGGCGTTCGAGCGCCGTGCCGACGTAGTCGAGCACGCTTTGTCGCTTTTTGCGCAGCCGAACCGCCGCTGGGTCGGGCTGGGTGCCCATGTAGCCGGCGAACAGCGCATCGAACAGCTTGCGCGGATCGCCCTCGGCGCTGAACGCGGCGCGATCGCCCGTCCACGACAGCGTGTTGCGCCCGCTGCCGGTGCCGCCGCGCGCGCGAACGCTGAGCGTCGGAAACGGATAGCCCATGCCGCCGGCCGCCACGGCTTGCTTGTCCAGCTCTTTGCCCAGATGAATATCGATGGATTCCGAAGACGCGAGCGCCAGGCCCGGGCCGCCCGGATCGTGCGGCGCGTCGCCGGTGGCGAGCTTGGTCGCGGTCAGCACGGCGCCCCAATTGTGGTGCGCGTCGCCGTTGCCGCCGAACGGATTGTCTTCCGACCACACGCGCATGTCGACGCCGCGCGTGAAAATCAGCTTCGATTTGTGGGCTTCGAGCGGCGAGGTGATGCCGCCGAGCGTGAGGTTGCCGTCCGTGCCGGTCGGCCAGAACGCCTCTTCGGTCGTGCCGTTGCCGGTCACGCAGAAGATGATGCGCAGCGGAAACGCCGCCTCGGCTCCGAACGAGTGGTCTTGATGTAGCAGCGGCAACAGCAGGGAGGAGGCGCCGGTGGCGGCGAGCAGCGAGCGGCGTGAAAGGCGCGAGCGCGTCATGGCGTCAAGACCTCACCTGGGGCGGGAGCGCGGTGCGAAAACGGCAGCGTACGGGTCAGGTCGACCAGCAGCTGCCGCGTGTTTAGGCCGGATGCGACGAAGTCGTCCGCCAGGTATTGAGCGGCGGCGCCGTCGGCGTCTTGCTCGAAGCGGTCCAGCGCGTAGCGCAGCCACTGGCGCGTGAAGCAGCGCTGCGCTTCGGGCGAGGCCGCCAAGAGCTTGGCCAAATCTGCCGCGTCTTTGAAGGTTACGTCGGCGCCGTCCAGGCTCACGCTGCCGCTCGCGTCGATGGCTTGCGTGCCGTCTTGGTCACGGAACTTACCGGCACCGTCGAAGTGCTCGAACGCGAAGCCGAGCGCGTCCATGCTGTTGTGGCATGCGGCACAGCTGGGATTCGTGCGGTGCTCGGCCATTTGTTCGCGCACGCTCTTGCTCGGGTCGGGCGCCGGCAAATCGGGCACGACGTTGGCGGGCGGCGGCGGCACGCTCGAGCACAGCAGGCGGTTTTGCACGAACTTGCCGCGCTTGACCGGCGAGGTGCGATACGAATTGCCCTTCACGGACATGACCGAAGCTTGCGTGAGCAGGCCGAGACGCCCCGTGCCGCTCAAGTCGGCGCGCCCGGAGGCGTCGGCCGCGACGCCGTAGTAGCTGGCGAGCGCCGGCTGGACGATAGTGTAGTTGGCGGTGAGCAACGACGTGAACGTCGGCGCGGGACCGCGCAGCACGTCGAGCGTGAACGCCAACGTTTCGCTCTGCATCGCAAGGCGGAGCTCGGGCGTGAAGCTCGGAAAGGCTCCCGCGTCTTTGACGAGCGAAGGCAGCGGTGTCAGCTCGAGCCACTGTGAAGCGAAGTCGCTCAGCACCAGATCAGCGCGCGGATCGGCCAGCAGGCGCTGGGCTTGCGCCGCGACTTCGTCGGGCTTGGCGAGCTGGCCCGCGTCGGCAGCAGCTAAAAGCGCGTCGTCCGGCATCGAGCTCCACAAGAAGTACGACAAGCGCGAGGCGACTTCGTAGTTGTCGTATTTGACGAGCTTGCCGTCGCCGAGCGGTGGCTGAAGCCCGCGCTCCCAGCGATAGAGGAAGCCGGGCGATTGCAAGATGGCTTCGACCAGCACGCCCAGCGCGCCCTTGAGGTCGTATTGCAGGTCCGGATCCGTTCGCAGCTTGCCGTACAACGCCAGCAGGTCATCGACCTCGAGCGGATTGACGGGACGACGGAAGGCGCGCTTGCCGAAGCTTTCCACGAACGCGCGCGCGCACGCGGTTTCGTCGCCGCTGCACGGCTGCGCGCCCGGCAAATGGTCGCCGAGCGCGGCCACGGCTGCTTCGCCGAGATCCATGAAGCGATTGACCTCGACGTCCGAGACCGTGCCGGGCACCGCGAACGACAGCGCGATGGCGTTGTCGGGCGGCAAGTCTTTGCCTGCGTCGAACCCCGCGGGCAAACCCGGCAGGAGCGCGCGCACGGTTTGGGTGAGCTCGAGCTGACCGAGGCGACGAATAGGCGAAGGCCCAACGGTCGCTTCGGCCGGCGCCTTGCCATCCGGATTTGCCGTCGGCACGGTCGAAGGCGCGCCGGGGGCGCTCATGCCGCCCGCTGACGAGCTGCCGCTGGGCGCCGAATTGCCTGGAGTCGCCGCAGGACCTCCGCTCGCGGTGCCCACCGGACCATCAATATGCGCCTGACAACCCGCCAAGAGGGCCAGCGTGCCGAGGAGCTGCAGGTCGGGACGGCGAGCCACCTGCGTGGGTGGCCCTTCGACACGGGACCGATCACTCGCCGGTCAACAATCCGCCAGCCGTTGACCTCGGTCCGGCTGCAGCGAAACATTCCCGAAAATCGCGCCTGGTCGTGGTCTCGTGCTACGAGCCGGACCGCGCATGAAGCGGCCGGACTGGTTCTTGCTCGGCATGGCCGCGGCGGTCGCGCTGGCTTGGCTCGCGCCAGATGCGGGGGCGAAGGGCGGCAGCCTCCACCCCGAGCTGCTCAACAAGCTCGGGGTAGCGCTGATCTTCTTCTTGCACGGCCTGATGCTGTCGCTCGAGGCGCTGCTCGCCGGGACGCGCAAGTGGCGGCTGCACTTGTTGGTGCAAGCCTCCACCTTCCTGCTGTTTCCGCTGCTGGGCTTGCTCTTGCTCGCGGTCTCGGGTGCCCATTTGAGCCGGGAGCTTCGCACCGGGCTGTTCTTTCTGTGCGCGCTGCCGTCGACCGTGTCGTCGTCGGTGGCGCTCACGGCGGCCGCGCGTGGCAACGTCGCTGCCGCGGTTTTCAACGCGACCTTGTCGAGCCTGCTCGGCGTGGTGCTGACTCCGCTTTGGCTCAGTTTGGTGCTGGGCACGTCTGGGCAAGCCCTGCCTTTCGGCTCGGTGGTGCTCGATTTGCTGCGCTGGCTCGTGCTGCCACTCTTGCTGGGGCAAGCTGCGCGTCCGCTACTGGGCAAGCTGGCGGCCCGCTACAAGTCCGGCATCAACATCGTCGATCGACTGACGATCTTGATGCTCGTTTACACGTCGTTTTGCGACTCCGTGAAGGGCGGCGTTTGGAGCAGCGGGGCGAAGCCGCTGGCGATCGCCGCGCTGGCTTCATGCGCCCTGCTCGGGGTCGCGCTGGTCGTCACCTGGTCGGCGGGCCACGCCTGCGGCTTCGAACGGCCCGATCGCATCGCAGCCCTGTTCTGTGGCTCCAAAAAGACGCTGGCCTCGGGTGTCCCGATGGCGCGTCTGATTTTCGGAGCGCAGTCGGGCCTGGCGCTGATCTTGCTGCCGATCATGATTTATCACCCGCTGCAGTTGGTGGTCGGCGGCTGGCTCGCCGGCAGCTTGAGTCGCAACGTGAGCGAGCGCTGAAGCAAACCCACCTGCGAAACCCTCGCAGGTGGGGAGCCTCCCTGGCTACCCTGGCTTGGCTCGGCACGTGCAACGAGCCGGTTCAAGGAACGGTTTTGGGCGCCGCAGCCGGATCCTCGGATCCGATGCTGTGCCAGGGTGTGCCGCAATTGACTCCACCAAGCGGCAATTGGGAGCAATACATGTCATCGAGTCGGGATTGGGCCCACGGTTGGCGATCGAATGCCCATCGGGGCGGCGGGAGCGCGGCAGCAGATTGTGCGAGAGGTGGGGGTGCGACTGCGGGACCCGGGGGTGCGACTGCGGGAGCCGGGGTGACCGCGGGAAGCGGGGACGCGACCGCAGGAACCGGCGGAGCCTCGTCCGGACGCGAGGGCCGCAGGTGCCTGGGTCTTCACGTGAAGGAAACGTCCCCCGAGCAGCCGCCCCTGAGCGGCTCTTCCGAAGATCGGCGCCCGAGTGTCCTCGTTTTCGTCATCGCGTACTACGCCGAAGGGACCCTCAGTTCCGTTCTTGAGCGGATCCCGCAAGCGGTCTTCGCCCGCTATCGCTGCGAGATCCTGGTCGTCGACGATGCTTCGGAGGATCGCACGTTCGCGATCGGCAAGGAGTACCAGTGCGCGCACCCCCAAACTCCGATGACGGTACTGCGCAATCAGTACAATCAAGGGTACGGGGGCAATCAAAAAATCGGTTACGCCTACGCCATTGCACGAGGGTTCGATTTCGTCGCGATGGTGCACGGCGACGGCCAATATGCCCCCGAAGAGTTGGAGCGCCTGCTCGAACCCTTGCGCCTCGGCGAGGCCGATGCCGTGTTCGGCAGTCGAATGATGAGCGGGTTCGGGGCCCTCAAGGGTGGCATGCCACTATACAAGTTCGTGGGCAACAAGGTCCTGACCCGGCTGCAGAACTCGATGCTCGGGACCCGTCTCTCCGAGTTCCACAGCGGATACCGCATCTACTCCGTGAAGGCCCTCGATTCGATGCAGTATCGGTTGAATTCAAACGATTTTCATTTCGACACCGAGATAGTCATCCAGCTCCTCAATGCCCGCAAGCGCATCGTCGAGCGGCCCATCCCGACGTACTACGGCGACGAGATTTGCCGGGTCAATGGGATGAGATATGCCAAGAACGTCCTGTGGGCGACCCTGCAGAACGTCGCCCATCGCTCGGGAATCTTGTATCAGCGCCGCTTCGATCCGAAGGGCGAAAACCATACCCAATACGCTCTCAAGCTCGGCTACCCGAGCAGCCACACGTTCGCGCTCGATGCCGTCCCGGACGGGGCCAAGGTGCTCAAAATCGGCGCCGGTCCCGACGGCATGGCACGCGAGCTCCGTCGCAAGGACTGCGACGTCACCGTCGTCGATCGGTACGTACCCGAGGCGGTCGGCAATGACGTTCGGGTCATCCTGCAGGATCTGAATGACCCGCCCCAGTTCGACGCTCGGGAGTACGAGGTCGTCGTCATGCTCGATGTCATCGAGCACCTCGCCGACCCCGAGCGTTTCCTCGAGGAGCTTCGCAAGCAGCTCGATCACGCACCGAGGAAGCTCGTACTCACGACGCCGAACATCGCCTTCTTCGTGCAGCGCCTCATGCTGCTCGGCGGACAGTTCAACTATGGACGCGCCGGCATCCTCGATCGCACCCACAGGCGGCTCTTCACCTTCCGCAGCATCCGACATCTGCTGCGCGACGCCGGGTTCAGGATCAAGACCACCAAGGGCGTGCCTGCGCCGTTCCCGAAGATCTTGGGCGACGGCGCGGTCGGCAAGGCGGCCGTGGCCGTGAACCTTGCGCTCATCCGGCTGTCCCGCACGATATTTTCCTATCAAATCTTCATCGAGGCTGAGAGCACGCCGGACGTCGACTTCCTCGTCCGCGATGCCGAGCTCGGAAGCGCCGCGCTGACCAGCGTGGCGACGGGCTGACCTTGTCGCCCGACGGCCTTGAATCGGTGCTCGCGCGGTCGGAGCGCGCGTTGATCTTCGCGATCCTCGCTGCGTCGACGATCTTGCAGATCAACGGAGTCCTACATCACGGTTTCATGGGCCAGGACTGGGGAAGCAACGCGGACGCCGCCGCCCAGGCCCTCCAAATGCCCGCTCCCCGCTGGATCGTCTATGTCGGCGTCAACGCCCCGGCCCTGTTTTGGCTCAGCGCTCTCGTGCACTACGTGACGGGATCGACGGCCTACATTGCCGCCACGAGCGTCGTCTTGGTCCTGGCCAATACCGTCGCGCTGGGCCTCTGGTGGCCCTTGGCGAAGGCGACGATTCAAGCGCCGAGCCTGCGCCTCGCGGCTCTGGCGACCCTCGCCTTCCTGCCTTGCCGAATCATTCATTCGACCGTGTTCGCGGGGGACGCGGTCGTCACATTGCCGTTCACGCTCGTCCTCTGGCTCAGCTACGAGCTCTTGCGCGAGGCCGACGCGCGTCGGCAAGCCAAGTTCGCCGTTGCCGTTTCCATCGCGCTCTTGGCGGGCATCTCCTCGAGATACACGATGGCGTCGGCGGTGTTCGTCGCGCTCTTGCTCTTGCTCGCCCTCCAGCGAGCTTTCCCCTCGCGCAAGGTCTTGGCCGGCGCTCTTCTCCTTATCGTGATCGTGCCAGGTCTCTTGGCTGCCTACTACCACCACGTTTACTCGCACCTGCCCGCCGCCGACGGCCGCCGGGCCTTTTGGGACCACGACATGGATGTGCGCAGCCTGTTGATGTTCCGAGCCGCCGACGTCGACGTGCTCAGGGCGCCGCAGTACCTCGACAGGGTGTCGCTTAAAGGCGTCGAGGTCGAGAACCTGCTGCTGAGCAACCGGCACAGCTATCCTGCCCTGCTCCACCTCTCGACGTTCACGGACGTGCTGAACATCTTTCAATCCGACCCAAGCGATTCCTACTTCGGCGCGCGGGACGGCCTGCACCAGCAATTAATGACGTTGGCCGTCCGCTCGGCGGTTCCCCTGAGCCTGCTGATGATCTTCGCGACCCTCATTCACCTTTTCCGGACGTTCTCGTATCTAAGTCGCCTTCGTGCTGGTGCCTCTGACAAGAGCCTGGCGACAGTGATCGTCCTGCTCTTCAGCGTCGCATTCATGGCGAACATCACCCTGTTCCTGCCGTTCGTGCAGCTGGCCTATCACAATGGCTATTGGCTCTCCCGGCTGGTCATACCGGCACTGCTGGGGTCGTGTCTTCTTGGCTTCATCCTTCTCGATGAGCGGCTCCGCTCGAGCGGAGCTCGCCTGGCGGTCCTCGCTTATGCCGCCGCGCAGGCAGCACTACACGTGAGCTTTCTCTGGATGCGAGGGCCCTGAGTCTGGGAGAGACGGGCACGAGCACAGCGACGCTGATCGAAAGCAACGAGCGCCGTCCGGCCGCTTCAATTGCTCGGCGGGGTGGACGTGCTGGGCATGCTGGGCGGAGGATCGGCAGCCTCCGACGCAGCTTGTGCGAGCAGTCGCCGCACCGACCCAGCGGTCGAACCACGTCCGGCACTCAGCGGGCCCGGATTCCACGGCCCCGCGAGCGCACCGCTGCTGCGCCCCCCGCGGCACGCCAGTCAGATGGGCTGCACCGGCGGGAGGGGAACATACGTCAAAGGCTCGAGCATCGGGCGTACCTCCCGCCAAGCGGTCTTGAACGTGTCGAGAAATTCATGTTCAAAGATTGCGCTTGCGGCAGACGACGCCTCCGAATCCTTACCGGTAACGTGTACATAGGCTGCTTCGCAGTCTGCGACCGCGTTGAGGACGCTACCTCTGATCTCGTCTGCCAGACTGTCGGGCATGTGCTTGTTGCTATAGAAACCCAGGATGGCTAACACCATCACCGCCTGCCGGTCTCTCACTCGCGGGTGGGTGGTGAATGTTTGGCCGCTACGAATGAACTCAATGTGGAGCAGGGCAGATGAATGCACTGCCATCGTCAAGAGGCGGGCCACGTCCCCATGTGATGCACAGTACGCAAGAACGCGCCGCTCCTCGCGCCGCTTCAATGCGTCCTGACCGAGCAGAGCGAGCGCCAGGCTCGTGGCACCTTCGTCCGCGTCTAGTTCGAGGCATTGCTGCTGTTCGCGACTAAGTTGGGCGGGTTGGCTGAGTAGGGCGTGATGACCGTGGTAGATGTGAGTAGCCTCATGAAGAACGATGGCGTCGAGCGCAATATCCGTCAGGTGCATTGCTGCGGTAGCTCGTATTGGGCACTGCGGTCGAATGATCTGTAGCTCATCCTCGCCGCGCGGCCCTGACCCGAGGAGGTGGTCAACGTCCGAATAGAGATCCTGCAGAGTGGGCGCATCAATTAGTTCTGAGGCGGGGTTGCCGATTGTCGGGAAGTTGCGACGGTGAGCCAGGGCTCGGAGAAAGAAGTCAGCCAGGAGCGTGTACGTGCCCTCGTGCACATGTATCTCCCCGACGTCGCCCCGCATGCGACTGAAGGCCCGAGCGGTCCATTTTTCGTCTGGATGCAGCTCGATAGAAGGGGGAGGCCTCGACGGCGTGCGTTCTTCCATAATTCTCCTCAGCTCCCTTGTGCGGCGCTGAAAATAGTCCGTGACGTTGGGCGCCGCGATGCGAGACGGCGCGGGCGTGTCTGGCGAGTCGATGTCGTCCACGACTAGAAACAGCCCTACCTTTTACTCAGATGCAAGCGAGGGGCACACCTGGGAAAGGTCGCAGCGGCCGCCATCGAGGTGCCCGCTGGAGTACCCTGCCGCGCTTTCCTCGTCGCCGCCCTAGTCCGTGATCTAGCGAGAGCGCGCGCGTAGCGGCGGGAATTTTTTGAAAACCCCCGGTGTTTTGGCGGTTACCAGGCCAACCAAAACCCCGGGAGACCTTTTCAGGTGAAACCGAAACTACGACGACAATGGGAGCGAGGGAAGCGGAAGATCTTGGAGCGGCTCGCGCCGCTGATCGGCGGCACGGAGCCGCGGCAACCAGGGCGCCCGGAGTTCAGCGGACCGCGGCCGACCTACGAGATGGCAAGTCGGACCCACGCCGTGGCATGTGGCGGCATCAGCGCCATCCATCACCTGGTGCGCCGCATCGGGCTGCCCGAGCTGCTCGATTCCGGGCTAGGCATTCTGAAACGGCCGCGGCCGTACCAGGACTCGGATCACGTGCTCAATATCGCTTACAACCTGCTGGGCGGCGGGCAGGTTCTCGACGATATCGAGGTGCGTCGCAACGACGCCGCGTTTCTGGACGCGCTTGGCACGCGCGCGATCCCGGATCCGACGACCGCCGGCGACTTCTGCAGACGGTTCGACGCCGAGGCGGTCGAGCGCCTCATGGCGATCGTCAACGAGGCGAGGTTGCGCGTCTGGCGGTCATCCACGCGCAATCTGACCCGCGAAACGGCGCGCATCGACGCCGATGGATCGCTGGTCCCCACCACGGGCGAGTGCAAGCAGGGCATGGGGCTCCTCGCACAAGGGCGTGTGGGGACACCACCCTCTGCTGATCTCGTTGGCCAACACTGGCGAGCCTCTGTTCATCGTCAATCGCAGCGGCAATCGACCCTCACACGAAGACGCGCCAGCAGCATTCGACAAGGCGATCGAGCTTTGCCGACGCGCAGGCTTCACCGACATCCTGCTCCGCGGCGATACTGATTTTTCTCTCACGACGGAGCTGGATCGTTGGGACGACGCGGGCGTGCGCTTCGTCTTCGGTTACGACGCCAACCCGACTTTCGTCGATCGCTCGGAAAACCTGCACCCAAGCGATTACACAGAGCTTGTTCGCCAGGCTGATCAGCTGTTTGCCGGCAAGCGTGCCAAGCAGCCTCGTGTCAAAGCGGAGATCGTCCGCGAGCGCGGCTACCTCAACAAGCGGCTGGTCGCCGAGGACTTGGCCGAATTCGAGCATCGTCCCGCCAGAGCCGAAAAGACATACCGCATAGTTGTCTTGCGCAAACTCATCGAAGAAGAGCGGGGCCAGCTCAGTGTCGGCACCGATTTCCGTTATTTCTTTTACGTTACCAACGACCGCACCCTCACGCAGGAACAGGTTGTTGCAGAATCAAACGACCGATGCGACCAGGAAAATGTCATCTCTCAGCTCAAGAGCGGCGTCCGCGCCCTGCGTGCTCCGCTCAACACCCTGGAAGCGAACTGGGCCTACATGGTGCTCGCATCGCTCGCTTGGTCGATCAAGGCTTGGTTTGCGTTGCTGATGCCCATCGCGCCACGCGCGAGCGAGCGACACCAAGCCGATCAACTCCGCGTCCTACGCATGGACTTCCGAAGTTTCGTCCAGCGTCTGGTCTTGATCCCAGCCCAAGTTTCGTCGCACGGCCGCTCGCTGATCATCCGGCTACTCGCTTGGCGGCCGGACCTCCCCATTCTCTTCCGACTCCTCGACGCCTGGTAGCACCAGGGTCTGCGCGACGCGCTTCGGCTCGCGCAGACCACTTCCCAAACCTTCCCGCCCGTCTGCCCCCAAGGACCCGATGCCCATCCCACAACCAGATCCCGCTCACTCACCGGTCCCGATACCTGCGCCCTTTCCCAAACCCCATTGCGAACGCGCGCAGCGCGTTCGCCTATCGCTTGATTGGGGCCCTAGTGCGCCAACCCCGCGGATTGATTGGCGCCTCAGACGTCACACAAGTGCGAACTCTTGCAGTCGGTTCACGGTAAGCGTTCAGGGGTGGGGTTGAGGCAGACGTCGTGAGCGTGCGATTGGGTCATGCATGACGAACACGACGGCGGAGTTGGAGAGGCAGATTGAGCAGATGGTGGCGGCGCACGTGGCTGGG
>Ga0307508_10002261_pt1 | contig 20539 bp, 11 predicted proteins | sample 9_EM_MG_FD_203089 | JGI IMG/M metagenome (GOLD analysis project Ga0307508, IMG submission 203089) | Populus trichocarpa ectomycorrhiza microbial communities from riparian zone in the Pacific Northwest, United States - 9_EM | ecosystem: Host-associated > Plants > Roots > Unclassified | place...
GACGGTGCTGGCGGAATTAAGAAACACAATACGATCGGGAGCGCCGGTATAGCGCATGATGGATGCTTCGCAGGGCTCATCGAGCAATGTATCATCGGGTGCAAAGGTGCTGAAGCCGCCTTCGATGGTGCCGCGCGCTACCCATCTCCTGGAGGCTATATTGGCAGAGGCCGAGGTAGCCCTGTCGTTGCGCATCAGGCGGCCGTCGACCAGGTCTATGATGGTGGCTTCGCTGGTAGGCGGTGTGCCGGTTTGCGTCAATGCGTATTGCCAGGTAGCGCCATGATCATCGCTGTAAATATTGCGGCCGATGGCGGGAATGATAAGCCTGGTGCCCTGGTAAATACCAACGCCCGGACCCATGGCATCCCATTTAAGGGTGGACGGCAAAAGCGTACTGGTAAGATTGGTGGGTGTAGCCCATGTGGCGCCATCGTCGTCACTGTGCGAAACATATACGCGGCGCTGGCCCCATTGGTTGATGGGCAGGTAGCCGTTGGTGCCCGACTGGTTGTGCGCGCTGTCATTCCACGACATAAACATCCAGATGCGGCCATTGCTGCGGTCGACTACTGCTGTGGGATTGCCCCAGGTGTTCTGACTGGCGCCTACCACCTGCCCGAGGGCCGACCAGGTAACACCATTGTCGAATGAGCGCTTAAACATGACGTTGATATTACCATAATCGGCATTGCTGCTCATTCTGCCTTCGACAAAGGCGATTAAGGTGTTATTGTTGGTCCTTACCAGGGAGGGTATGCGGTAAGAATGGTATCCATCGGTGCCGCCGTCAAACAGTACCATATGGGTGTGTGTTTGCGTGGCGGTGACGGCCTGCACAGGAGCGGCGGCATCGGCAGGCGCGGCGCTTCCTTGTGTCATGTTTTTCTGGCAGGCTAAGCCGGCGCAGATTAAAACAGCCGCGCCCAGGCTATACACCAGGCGCCGGCTGCGGGAAAGGTTCTTTTTCATGGTATTTAATGGTTGTTTGGTTAATCAGCTCTCAATGCTCAATGATGGGCGAATGCCTGAGGGACTTGATCTTTTCAAAAAACGACAGGCTGCCCAACTCCTTATAAAATTTATCGTATTGTGCACTGGTAAGCGTGGTAAGCGGCAGGCGGCAGGGACCGAAATCCCAGCCCAGCATTTTCATAATGGCTTTCTGGCCAGGAATGGGTGGATATTTTACTAAGAAGCGGATGACTTCCACCATATAGCTGTGGTGCCTGCGGGCGGCTTCGATATCGCCGTTGTTGAACGCTTCGATGGTTTTAAGGTAAAGCGGCGCGGCAAACGTATAGGTGCTGCCGATGGCGCCTTTGGCGCCCACAGCAAGGGCGGGCAACAGGAGCTCGTCGAGCCCGTACAGGATATCATATCGCCCGTTTTCGTATTCGAGGCAGCTTTGGTATTCCTGTATCGTGGGCGCCGTATATTTTATCCCGGCCAGGTTGGGAATACGCGGGCCGGCCAGCTGCAGGAATTCTATCATATCCATGCCTATGCCGGTAAGCTGTGGTATATGGTAATAATAAAAAGGCAGTTTGGGTGCGGCGGAAGCTATCTGGGCCATACAATTGGCCAGGTTATCGACCGATACCGGTTTGAAATAAAACGCAGCTACCGAAGCAATGGCATCCGCTCCTATCTGTGCCGCATGAGCACCCAGCAGGCGTGATTCGGCAATACTGCTATGCCCTACGTGTACGATGATGAGCAGGCGGCCACGGGCGGCTTTTACAAATGCTTCCGCTACTTCCATTCGTTCCTGCGTGGTCATATTGGGTCCTTCGCCGTTGCTGCCGCACACGAAGATGCCTTTTACGCCTTCGGCAGTCAGCCTGTCGACGAGGGATTGTACCATTTCCCTGTTAAATAACCCGTTTTCATAGAAAGGTGTAAACACCGCCGCAATAAGTCCTTCGATTTTCTTCATCCGTGATTGTTTTTAATTTTAAATAGGTCGGGATGGAACCGTGCAAAAATATCTCACAAACAGCGAAAAATCATCCCGCCCGGTTTCATAGTATATTAATAACCGTCTGTTTGCTTCAGTTTACTGTTATTGGCCAGCACGGTGGTGTTTAAAGGCCAGAATAAGGGCGTGGTTTTACCCACGAGATTAGGCACATAGGTGTACACGTTAATAGTGCCGCCATAGTGAAACTTCACCAGGTCGTACCAGCGTTTATTTTCAAAATAAAACTCGCGGCCGCGTTCATCGAGTATTTCTTTTTCCACGCTTGCTTTGTCGGTAGCGCCGGAATAAGTGCCGGTGCCGGCGCGTGTACGTACCTTCTGAAGATAGATAATCGCCTGCGTAGTATTGTTGAGCGCCGCATAGGCTTCGGCTTTCATAAGAAAGATATCGGCGAGGCGGTATATAATAATATCGTTGTCGGAAATGCGGTCGTCGGTGTATACGGAGCCGGGGTATTTGGTGATCCAGGATATTTTTGGGCCGGAGCTCTGGCGCTCCGTTATCCAGGTATAGGGAATGCGTTTGTCGCCGCTGGTGGTAAACAGGGCTTTCGATTTGGCGCTGATTTGATAAGCCCCCTGTCCATTGCCCGACGCTTTTACATAAGGAATGCTGTCGAGGTTGAGCGCACCCTGCACGATGGTCAGAAAGGGCAATGCGTTGAGCCCGTAATTGGCGCCTGCTTCATCACGCTGGAAATACGCCGCCAGTATATCTTCGGTATTGGTGGCGGCACGGATACCCGATACGTTTTTAAAATCGGTATTGAGCGATACGCCGGTCGATTCCACTTCCGTAAGGGCGGTAATGGCATCGTTGAAATCGCTGGTTCCGCCGCCCAGCACTTTGGCGCTCCACAGTTTGGCATCGGCTTTCAGGGCTTGCGCGGAGCCATAGGCAAAGCGGTATTTGGAAGGATAGCTGGTGGCCGAAAACGTGCTCATCGATTTAAATACGATGAGGGCGGTATCTATATCCAACTGTATTTGCTTCATCACCTCCGTGGCCGGGGAGCGTGCCAGCAAGGGAACGTTTTCGTCGGTGATAGCCTGCAGCATCAGGGGCGCATCGCCAATGATGCGGGTGAGGTGAAAGAAGCAATACGCGCGCAGGCAATAGGTTTCCGCGAGGATTCTTTTTTTGGTATCGGCAGAAGAAAAGGCAAAGGGCTTTATTCTATCCAGCAACAGGTTGCAATGCCCGATGGCTTTGTACCAGTCGTTATAGTTGATAGCGCCCGAAGCGGGCGTAATGATTTGCGACCAGGCCACGGTAAACCTCGAGTTGGAGCCGGATATCAGCTCCTCGCTGCGCTCGGTGCCATAGGTAATGTTATTGGCAAAACTGCGCATGAAAGTATAGATGCCGGTGACATAAGGGTCGAAATCCCCTTCGTTTTTAAAATAGGTTTGTTCGGTGATGCTCGACTGGGGCGTTACTTCCAGTATTTTCTTGCAGCCGCCGGCAAGCACCAGCAGCGCGGGTATCGATGAGAGGAAGAATATTTTTCGCATATATAATTCTTTAAATAATTCGACAATCGTTAAAACCGCAGGGTGCCGCCGAGTGAATACTGCCTCGGGCGCGGGTAACCGCCGGGGTCATAGCCGGAATAGATTTCCGGGTTCAGGCCTTTATAGCCGGTCAGGTATCCCAGGTTATATACACTGAAGAATACGTTCAGACCGGTAGCATGAATTTTGCGCATAACACCCGCTGGTATATCATAGGCCAGCGATAATTCGCGAAAGGCGAGGAAGTCACCTTTGTCAAACATGGCCGATACATCGGTTGAATAGCTGGCATTGTTGCCGAGTGTAGCCCCGCGCAGGTAGTTCCTTTGCCCGAAATCAAAATCAGCAAAGGAGAAGCGTGCGTATTTTTTACCTGCATCGCCGGATTTCTGCCAGATATCAGAACCGAGCGCTTCCGGCGGCGCACCTTCATTGAAGGCCCTGCCCTGTCCCAGTGACCTGGCCAGCGCACCATTGGCGATCGTATGCCCCAGTGCATAATCCATCGTAAAGCGCAGGGAAAGCCCTTTGTAGGAGAACGTGTTTTGCATGCCGCCGATCTTATCGGGGTTGCGGTAGCCCATGAACACCTGGTCTTTGGTGTCGATAATGCCGTCGCTGTTCACGTCCCTGAAAATAAAATCACCGGCATGTTTGCCTACAATGATACCCTGGGGAGAAGCGAGGTTGTCTTTTACCTTAGCATTCCATGCAGCCGCTTCGGCATCGGTTGCAAACACGCCATCTACCTTATATCCCCATAATCCATATGGTCTTTCGCCTTCGGCAAAGCCGCCGGCTTCCACCAGCGATTTAGCTGCGGCGTCATAAACGATGTCCCCGCCCTGGCGGTTTTTAGCCCGGCCATTGGACGGAAGCTTTGTAATCAGCGCGCGGTTGAATGCAAACGAGACATTGGTTTTCCATGTAAATCCTTTTAGTTTCAGCACAGTAGCGCCCAATTCTATTTCCACCCCTTTGTTTTGCAGCTCGCCGTTGTTGTAGGTAATCGACGGGAACGGCGATTCGGAAGGCAGTGGCTTGGGGGACAGGCGGTCTTTGGTGCGCTTATCATAAAAATCAACCGTGAGGTTAAGCCTGCTGTTAAAGAAAGACGCATCGAATGCCAGGTCGGTCGTCACCGTGGCTTCCCACTTGAGGTTGGGATTAGACAGGTTTGAGCGAAGGATACCGGAACCCAGGGCATATTGGGTGGCGGAATAGCCGCCATAGGTATCGGTGATGGACAGCTTACTGTTGCCCGTACCGCCCCAGCTGGCGCGCAGCTTGAGGGCGTTCATGAATTTGATGTTCCAGAATTTTTCTTCATGCACGTTCCAGCCGGCGGAAATGGAGGGGAACCATGCGTATTTATTTTCTGGTGCGAAATTGGAATAACCATCATAACGTAGCGCACCGCTCAGGAGATAGCGCGACTTGTAGTCGTAGCTGAACTGGCCAAACATGCTGGCGGACTTAGTTTCACCCAGCGTGGTGTTGAAGTCGGTGACGTTCGAGGTCGTTACACCATTGATAACCGTGGTGGCGGGTTCGTTAATGGTATAGATATAGTCGTTGCTGGCGCGTTGCGAACCGATGCTGATGCTGCTGGCCGTGGTGTGTGTGTAATTGACGCCGCCCAATACGGTGAAATGATGATCGTCGGCCACCGTGATATCGTATTGCAATACCTGGTCGATCATCAGCTGGCGCGCATTATTGGTGTACTCGCTTTTCTGGCGCTGGGTGGAAGGCTGAATTTCGCTGGCGGGAGTTGCCTTACGCATAAACAAATAGCGAAAGTCCTCCATAAAGTAGGAAACAGAAGGACGGAAATGCAATCCTTTCAGAATGCTCCAGTCGCCTCCTACCCTGCTGGTATAGCGTTCTGTTGTTACGCGCGTATCATCGTATTTCAGGGCATGAAACCGGTTCCTTACTGTATATATTTCCCCAACGGTGGGGTCGCCATTGTCTTTAAAGATGCGGATAAGCGGGGTGATACGGATGCCGCGTATCAGCTCGTTCTGGAAGTTTTCTACGTAGTTGGGCCGTATGTTCTGGTAGCTGAGCATCACATCCAGTTTGAAATTATCGGATGCTTTGAAACTGAAATTGCCCAATGCGTTGTAGCGTTTGTAGCGGGTGCCGGCAAAAATGCCGGCCTGGTTGGTATTGCCGAAGGCCACATTATAGCTGGCGCGATCGCTGCCGCCGTTGATAGCCACATTATCGTTTTGGGTAATGCCGGTATTCCAGAGCAAATCCTGGTAATTGTTGTCGGCATACAGGAGCTTAGTGCCCGGGTTAATGGGGTCGTCCATGGTTTTCCAGCCTTTTGTCAAAAGATTATCCACATAGCCCTGGCCTTCTATGGCCACTACATTGTCATACAATGCGGTCAGGTTGATATCCTGTCCGTATTGTCCTTTGGTGGTATAGAGTCGGGTGCCGGCAGAAAAGCCGCCGTTGTTGAGGAGGTTATTTTTATCGATGGCATCGAAAGTATTCTTTACCGTGGTGCGCGCCAGGCGCAGGTATTGTTCTGCGTTAATATAGTTATAGCTCCGGGCCTGTGTTTCCCAGGTGCTGCGGTGGTTAAGCGAAAGGCTCATTTTGCTGTTGAATTTGCCGCCTTTCGTTTTAATGACGATAACGCCGTTGGCGCCCTGGGCGCCGTAGATAGCGGTGGAGGCCGCATCTTTCATCACCTGCAACGATTCGATATCGTCGGGATTGAGATCATTCATAGCGCTGGCGACGCGGAACACCCCATCAATCACGACAAGGGGCGAAACATCGTCGGCAGAACCAAGCACATTGCCTCCGCTGGTGCTCACCCCGGAGCCATACCCGTTTGGTTTGGTGCCGCCGCGTATAATAATATTGGTAGCGCCTGAACCGGGCTGTCCGCCCGTGATGGGAATGGATACGCCGGCTATTTTTCCCTGCAGGGCCTGTACGGGGTTGGGATTGGAGGTGTTTTTAAGCTCATCGGGGAGCAACTTGGAAATGGCGGCCGTCGTACGGGTGCGCGACTGCTGCATATAGCCAACGATAACCACATCGGTCAGCTCATCTTTGGAAATCGCCAGCGTAATGGCCAGGCTGGTATTTTGTGCCGGTACTATTTCCTGTGTCGTGTAACCCACGCGCGAAAATACCAGTACCGGGTTGCGGGCGTTGGTGCTGATGGTAAAGCTGCCATCGGCGCCGGTAGCGGTACCGGTTTTAGTGCCTTTTACCCTGACGCTTACATGATCCAGCGGTGCGCCGCTGCTGTCGGCCACCTTGCCATTAATAAGGGCCGTTTGGGCATGCGAAAAAAATGAGGAAAGAAGAAGCGCCAGTAAAAAGAACAACCGGCCGCGAAGAGGGAAAAAATTCCGTTTCATAAGCAAATCGTTGTTTTGGAGAGTGAGCTACTATAAAATGTTCTTTTGTAGTTATGTACTACATATCAAAAATACATAAAATACCAAACCCGCCAAGTTTTTTTTGCCGGGCGACGCTACCAGGTGAGCCACTTTGCGGCGCACGGAGGCCGGCCACAAAGTGACCCACCTGGTGGCTGCTATCACTTTTCCTTACTTAATATTCTCGAAATGGTGCTGCAGGTGCGAGAGCATGCCCTGGCGGAATTTTTCCTTGGAGTCGTTTTTGAGGAGCTGTACGAGGTCGAGGTGGGAAACCCTGGCGGGCGTATATACTTTTTCCAGCTCGATGACATACCAGAATATGGGCAGGAGCATATTTTGAAAGCGCTGCATGGTCTCGTTGCCCGTCATCTCGTATATTTTGCCGTGGAAGGCTATTTCGTGCTTGATACGCGTGGTTTGGCGGCCGCCGGCGGTGCCGGGGGGCTGGAGCAGGGCTACCTTTTCGAGCTCGGCGATGTCTTTGGCGGTTTTTCTCTTATATAATATATCCGCCAGTCCGACTTCAAGGGTAAGCCTCAGCTCAAAAAGGTCCTGCAATGTGCTGGCATCCATGATGAGGGGGTCGAGCACACGTTCAAAAGATCCGAGGATATCAGGCCTGGAGAGGAGCATGCCTCTTTTCTTTTTTGTTTCCACGATGCCCAGCATGCGCAGGCGGCTGAGCGCTTCGCGTACTACGTTGCGGCTTACGCCGAGGGATTCGGCCAGCTGCTGCTCGCTGGGAAGGGCATCGCCGGGCTTAAACAATTTCTTGCGCAGGTAATCCCTTAGCTGTATCTCTACCAAATCGGCCATGGTTTGCTGGTTGATACGTCCCAGCCCGTGAGAAAGATTGTTGGTAGCCATAGTCAATAGAGCAAATATTTGTATAAATGTAGTACAAATATACAGTTCATTAATATTTAGCTGTTTTTCAAGGCCCTTTTGGGAGGCAGCTGGTTTTTTATTACTTTTGCGGCGTTATAAGAACAATGCCTTTACGGCCTGTTTTTATCCCGACCCGGTAGCTCAGCTGAATAGAGCAGCTGCCTTCTAAGCAGCAGGTCATTGGTTTGAATCCAATCCGGGTCACATAGGTAAGTCTTTAAACTAAAAACCGCTTTCAGAGCGGGTTTTTTGATGCACGGGCATTATCTTCATATAATCTGTTATATAAAACGGAGCTATTGGCAATGATGTTTGGTTTGAATCCAACCCGGCAGCCAGGCTGGACAATTCAAACCTGCTTTTTCTCTCCTCTACTGGGGTGGGCATGTCGGCGAGTTAAGCGAATTGGCGTACAGGGGTTCTTATAATTTTAAGACCTTCGTTACAAATACTTCTTTATTATTTACAAGTCGTATTAAATATACGCCCTGCTTTAAATCACTAACATCGTATTGATTGGATGTAGCTAACGGCAGTTGCCGAATAGTTCTGCCGCTTGCATCAATTATTTGTATTTTGCTAAACTGGCCTGCATTTTTAATAACAAGCATATCCAGTACAGGGTTGGGCGAAATGACCACACCCGGTGCGCCGCCAGCATTAAGTCTTACAATATCGCTGTATTTAAATTTACTGTCGAGATCTTTCATTTTTAACCTGTAGTAAAGATCAGCTCCGGCAATGGGATAGTTGTCATTAAACAGGTACCTCTTCATTACGTTACTTGTGCCGGCAGCAGGAATGCTTCCGATAATTGTAAAGAGGCTTCCATTGAGGCTCCGCTCAATATCAAAGGAACTGCTGTTGCTTTCCGAGCTTGTTTGCCAATCCAGCTCATTTTGATTTTTATTTTTCCTGGTAGCACTAAAGCTGAGCAGCGTTACGGGCATAGCAGCATTGGCTGAAGAAAAGTGGAAGGTGGAAAAAGACGTCACCTGTGTAGTCAAAACATAATTAGTACCCCAACCTGAAGCAGTGGTATTTAACTTGACTACATTTATTCCGACAGTATCGCTGCAATCGTTTTCGCTTTTATAAACTACCAGGTCGTTAACGGAGGTGATACCTGAACCAGGTGTATTTATCAGATCGTCCAGTTCGGACTTTTTTATATAAAGTCTTACGTCTACCGGGTGGCCAGCAGCAGGTTGATTCTGCACACGAATAGTAATACTACGATTAAGGTAATTCAGTCCGCCGGCTATGCGAACGGGATCATTTTGCACGTACAACGATGCGGTTATCGCCCCGAGGTTATTACCGTTGGGGTTAATTTCGGCAATTGCATTGCCCCATTGGTCAGTGATGGCCTGCCACGATGAGTTGTTGGTATTGTCAATTGCAAAAGAGGGAAGCGCGTCACAACTTCCAATAGTGCCACCGGCAACAGCGGCAGGTATTGAAACAAGGGTGCCAGATGGCCCGAAGCCGGTGTGAGTACTGTCAAAATCGGCTTTTTTTGCATAGGTATTTGTTACGGGGTTGTATTCAAATACTTCTCCCTGTTTGTATGCGCCGCCGTAAAAAGTTGTTCCATAAAAAAGGTTGTTCCTAAGCATTAATGTGCCATAAGGGGCTTTGCCAGACGTAGTATCCAGGTTTAGCTTTTTCTGGTAGACATTCGTTGCAGGGTCGTATTCAAAAATCAGGCCGGCATCGTTTGCTTCATCTCCGGACCAAAGACCATAAATTTTATTGTTAAACAAGCTAAGATATCCACCACCGCCATAAGAACCGGGTGACTGGAAATCAATCTTTTTGCTATAAATATTATTTATCGGGTCATATTCAAATAGTACACCCTCGTTATAGCTGCCGCCGGACAAGGTAATGCCATACAATTTTCCATTCCATGGAATCAAAGTGCCCGAGGGCTGTCCACCGGATGCGGAATCAAAATCATACTTTTTCGTATAAACATTATTAGCCGGATTGTATTCAAATAAGACCCCCGAATTATTTATTCCATAGGACTGTGTAGTTCCATATAGCTTATTATTAAAAACAACCATGTTGTTTTGGTACCAATAATCGTAAACGGTACCCCCGTTTAAAGAATCAAAATCTACCAGCTTTGCGTATGTCTTTGCAACGGGATCATAGCTGAATATAACACCTACCCCATAGGCACCCCCTTCGTTGGTCATGCCGTACAATTTGTTATTGTATGCCACCAGATCGCTCAATGGATAACCGCCATTTAGAGCATCAAAATTTACTTCTATAGTGGTAGTATAATCGGATAAGTCGTATTTATACAATACACCTGAGCCTCGGGTGCCGCCATTATAAGTTAGCCCATACAGATTTTTATTGCAATAGGTCAGGCTTCCGGTAGGAAGTTCTCCTTCAGTAGCCATAAAATCAATTTTCTTTGTATATTGGAAAGTGGTGGGATTGTATTCAAAAATAACGCCATAGCCTCCGCTCCCCCCAGTACCTGTATAACCATAAATGGTATTATTTAAAAGTGTTAGCGTACCCGTAGGGCCGCTTCCGTTAAGAGAGGAAAAATCCACCCTCTTTATATAGGTGTTGGTAAGCGTATCGTATTCAAATAATACACCCAAGTCGTCGTTTCCACCGTAAACGGTAAGCCCTAGCAATTTAGTTCCGGAAACGATGAGTTCTCCAGATGGATGCCAGCCTCCGCTCTGGGTTAAGTCGACCTTCTTGGAATATATGTTAGTACCCGGATCATATTGAAATAAAACCCCCTTATTATTACTCCCACCGAGCTGCGTAAGTCCCCACAACTTGCCATTAATGGCTAAAAGACTGCCCATTAATGGAAGCCCATTTGAAGGATTAAAACTCATTTTTTTTGAAATATTACCAGTGAAGGGGTCATACTCAAATATGATTCCGTATACTCCGTCCGGGCCAGGACCGGCACCACCGCGTGTCAGTCCATAGATTTTGTTGTTAAGCATTACAAGACTGCCCGTTGGATGTTCACCATAGATGTCGATAAGATTCGCTTTTTTTGTATAAATATTGGTAGTGGGATCATACTCAAATAGCACTCCATAATCATTATGGTCGCCGCCGCCATTTTCTGTTACTCCATACATTTTATTATTGAACACCAAAAGATTACCGGTCGGATTACTACCTGTACCAGCAACGAAATCAATTAGCTTTGTATAAAGACCAGTAACAGGATCATATTTAAATATTTCCCCGGCCCCGAAAGATCCCCCGGCAAATCCGTACAATTGATTATTATACAGAGTCAAGCTTACATTAGACCAACCATTGGTGCCGGCGATCGAAACTTTTGGAATGCAGGTGCCCGCAACCGGGTCATATTCAAATATTACACTTTTTCCATGTGGTGTTGGTTCGCCACTGGCCATGCCGTATAATTTTCCATTGAATGCCGTCATGGCCCCGAAATTTGGGCTGGCCACCTTATTCATAATTGTAAATGTGTGCCGTCCTGTAAGCGTTCCACCACTGCTATCGGTTGAAAAGACAACCCCGATATTATCTGTTCCGCCTTGATAGGTAGAACCCCAGTTTTGGTAAATGCCTTGCGCCTGCAAAATGGGGCAATAAACGAACACAATAATAATCATGAGGGACACCAGCCGTAACGGACGACAGATAGGAAATAATTTCATTCCGGTTAATGTTAAGGGTCAAAAGAAAGGTTCGAAATAATCTTTCAGGGAGGGATCAACAAGGAATTGGCAGGATGGCGGTTTAGAATAGGCGCAAATGTAAGATAACTTTTTTGAATAGCGCGTCCCTCAATTTAGTATCAGTGCCGGTCAAGAACTTATGTAACTACCCCAATATTAGACTCTTAATAGTGTACAGGTGCCTTAAATCCTCCCTCAATTGGTTTGAAATCAGTCCAGCCTGGCTCACTATGGCAGTCGTTCAAACCGAAAACCCGCTTTCAGAGCGGTTTTTTTGATGCGCTGGCATTACTTTCATTAAATCCGTTATATAAAACTGTAGTAATTTCAATGATTTTAGGTTTGAATCCAACCTGCCGGCCACATTGGACTGTTCAAACCATCTCATGGCTTCCGGATTGGCTGAATAAGTCCATGAAAAAACAATTTCTTTATTGGATTCCTAATTAAATTCATTCAGATTAATACATTACGCTATCGATTCAAAAATTCAATTATCTGATGACTGCGGAAAAACTCAAAGAAATACGGCAAAGGGCGAAAGCACTGAAGTAGAATTCAAAACCTCGCAATTTGAATTAAGCAAAAGTGCCTTCGAATCTATTTGCGCTTTTTTGAACCGCAGAGGTGGACATTTACTGTTAGGAATTAAAGACACAAGAGAAATTGAAGGCGTTATCGACGATTGCGTAGAATCGATTATCAATAATATTATTACGAATGCCAATAATCCGCAGAAGCTAAATCCTCCATTCTACTTATCACCACAGGTTATAGATTATGAAGGAAAGAAGATTATTTATTTGTATGTCCCGGAAAGCTCACAGGTGCATAGTACCAATGGGAAAATATTCGACAGAAATAAAGATGGCGATTTTGAGATCACCAATCAATCTGCCCGGGTAACCCAACTTTATTTATGGAAGCAAACTACTTATTCTGAAAACCGGATATATCCGTATGTTAAGGTGACAGATTTTAAACAGGAACTATTCAGTCGTATCCGTACATTGGCTAAAAATGAAAGGTCGGATCATCCCTGGCAGGAAATGACGGAGCAGGAATTATTGCGTTCGGCGGGATTATTTAAACATGACTACCAGACGGGAAAAGAAGGCTTCACGTTGGCCGCCGTATTGCTACTAGGCAAGGATGATGTAATCCAGGATGTTATCCCTCATCATAAAACGGATGCTATTCTTCGAATCCAGAATGTTGATCGCTACGACGACCGGGATGAAATGCGCACGAATCTCATTGAAAGCTATGACTGGCTAATGGCATTTATAAAAAAGCATTTGCCCGATAAATTTTACCAGGAGGGGCCTCAGCGAATTAGCCTTCGTGATCGAATTTTCAGAGAAGTAGTGGGCAATTTGTTGATTCACCGTGAATATACAAATGCTTTTCCCGCCAAGCTCATTATTGAGAAAGGCATGGTTTATGCAGAAAACTGGAACCGCCCACATGGCAGCATTGGCGTAATTGACCCCACTAACTTTTCGCCATATCCCAAAAACTCTGTTATAGCCAAATTTTTTAAAGAAATAGGCCGGGTAGATGAATTAGGCTCAGGCATCAGGAATGCTTTTAAATACTGTGGCATCTATACACCTGGCACAGAGCCGGCATTTATAGAAGGCGACATATTTAAAACAATTATTCCACTGGAGGCAAAGGAAGCTAAAGCGAATGTTGCGGATTTAACATGGGATAATGTCAGGAGCCGGTTGGGTGATCGGTTGGGTGATAATGAATGGAAAATACTCAAAATCATATGGGAAAGCCCAGCCTCCAGTATTCCGGAAATAGCCCCAAAAGTGGGTATTAGCACTACGGCAATAGAAAACAATTTAAAGAAATTGAGGAATAAGGGCTTAATAGGCCGGGGCGGAAGCCCAAGAACAGGGTATTGGAAAATTAATATTTAAGCGCTACCATGCTCTTCATTTGTAACGCTGGACATTGGGCACTGGTAAGGCTTAATCCTCAATCAAATATATTATGACGCTTCATACTTTTGAGCAACAGCTAAATAAAGTTCAACTTGCTAAAGGTCTTGACTATTTCGAAAGCGGTTGCATCAGCGAACTGGAAGAATGGGAAACCGGTACATGGAACGCTATAGTAGCCGGATCGGAAGATTATCACGTCAAAATAACGTTGAAAAAAGGTAGTATCGAAAAAAGCTCCTGCGACTGCCCGCATGACGCCGAATACTGTAAGCACATCATTGCCGTATTATATGCCATAAAAGAAGAGAGAGATGTTCCTCCAGATAAAACGACCAATATAAAATCAACATCTGCCAAAGGCATAATTATAAAACCCAAAGATGCCATTGGGGAGATGGTAAGCAAAATTCCGGAAAAAGACCTTCGCCTGTTTATTGTCGATCATGCGGAGACAGACCGCGAATTCAGGAACATGCTGGTGGCTCATTTTTCAAGCAGCTTTAGTGAAAGCGGTTCCCATCTATATGCCGGGATAATTAAAAATGCAGCAAGGACTGCAGCAGACCGGCATGGGTTTATTGACTATCATAATGCAACCAAAGCAATCCAGCCTATATACCTGTTGCTTCAAAAAGCGGATACTGCTTTTGGACAAGGACACTATTCGGTCGTGGCCGACATCGCATTTGCCGTGATAGAAAATGTACACGATATAATGACCGACATGGATGACAGCAGCGGAAGTGCCGACGATTGCATTAAAAATGGATTTGAACTGTTAATCAGGCTCTGCCAGGCTGATATTCCTTTCAACCTGAAAGAACGCATATTCAAGGAAGCTGAAATAGAAGCAAAAAATAAAAAATATGATTATGCCGGCTTTGATGACTACTGGTTTGACATACTGGTACATGCGGCGTATGATTCAAAAAAAGAACAGCAGCTGCTGCAATTGATTGACAAGATGCTGTCTGGATTAGTCAGGGATGCTTCTGACTGGACAAACGAATACAATACCAGGCGGTTGCTCCGGCACAAAATGAGCTTGCTGCAACGAATGGGACGAAATGCCGAGGCCGATGCTTTGCGCCTCCGGCATTTGGATATCGCTGATTTCAGAATGGAGCTTATTGAGGAAATGTTGGCCAAAAAAGAATATAGCGCTGCGAGGCAGCTTATTACAGACGGTATTGGAATAGCAATAAAAAAGGACCATCCGGGAACGATTGTAGGCTACAAAGAGAAGTTACTGGGAATAGCCAGGGAACTTAAAGACATAACGTCCATCCGTTCCGTAGCGAAAGAGCTTTATGCAGGCAGGAATATGGAATATTACAAGATCATAAAACAAACCTACAATGCACAGGAATGGCCTGCAATTGCAGAAGATTTGATTAAAGATCTTCAAAAGATAAACCAACCAATTCCCGGCATTCGTGGCACTGTTAACGGGGAGGCCCTGGCGTCCGTTTTTATTGAGGAAGAATACTGGAACAGGTTGCTTGAACTTCTTCAACAAAATCCACGGCTGGAATTTATTGAAACCTATTCCGGGTTGCTGGCCGATAAGTTTGCGGAAGAATTATTGGGCATTTATAAGGAAACCCTGGTCAGCTATGCGGAACAAAACACTGGCCGTAATTACTATGTTACCATCCGGAAGGTGTTAAAAAAAATACAGGGATGGAAAGGCGGCAAAGACATGGTAAAACAATTGAAAGATGAATTCATTCTTCGTTATAAAGCACGAAAAGCCATGATAGAAGAGCTGGGGAAACTGTGAACCTTCGCACAATTACTTAAATATAAATGATCTAATAGTGTATAGCCGCCTTAAATCCTCCCTCAATTGGTTTGAAACCAGTCCTACCTGGCTCACTCAGGTAAGCCTTCAAACTAAAACCTGCTTTCAGAGCGGTTTTTTTGATGCGCTGATATTATCTTCATTTAATCCATTACATATTGCCAGGCGTTACAATAAAAACCGTGATATTTCGCGGTTTTTATTGTCAAACCATCAAATATCGTGGTATTGCTCCGGGCTTAATTTCGCTAATGATTTAGTTTGTAGGTATTTATAAAAGAGGCATACCAATTGGCATAAAGCATTCATAACTATCTGTTATGAGAAAAAGCCAATCAAAAACAATTGTGTTTATTACCGGCGCCTTTGTTCACCACAGTTGCTGGGATGAATGGAGAAGCTATTTTGAAAGTAAAGGCTATCAAACAATCGCGCCTCCCTGGCCACATAAAGACGCTTCGGCGGAAACGCTGCGCAACAGTCATCCAAATACCGGAATAGCATCTAACAGGCTTGCGGCATTGACTGATTATTATGATAATGCTGTAAGGCAGCTTCCTGAAAAGCCCATATTGATTGGTCATTCCATCGGCGGGCTTATCGTTCAGCTTTTATTGCAAAGAGGATTGGGCTTTTCGGGGGTTGCCATTCACTCCGTACCACCACAGGGCATCATCACATTCAAATTGTCTTTTTTGAAAGCCGGCTGGGGGCCGCTTGGCTTTTTTACCCCGGTAAAAAAATCGTTCCTCATGTCCTTTAGTCAATGGCAATACGCTTTTACCAATGGGATGGATTGCGATGCCCAGAAAGAAGCCTGGTACAAATTCGCTATTCCCGAATCGAAGCTGATAGTGAGGGATACCATAACGAAAGCAGCTAAAATAAATTTTGCGAACCCACATGCGCCACTGCTCTTAACTTCCGGCAGCGACGACCACACCATACCTGCCTCGTTGAATTATGCGAACTATATAAAATACAACCATTACAATTCGATTACTGAATATAAAGAATTTAAAGGCAGGAACCACTTCGTTTTGGGCCAGCCTACATGGAAAGAGGATGCCGGGTATATTCTTGAATGGATAGGCCGCCAATAGCTTCCTGCAGCATATAAATCATTTAATACATAAAGCCAAAAAACTCAAACATGAAAAATTATCCTTTTTTACATGAAGCCGGTAAGACCCTACTACTGGCATTCTCCATCGCAAGCTTCGCTGTTTTACCCGGCAACAGCACGTTTGCACAGTCCGAACCCGCTGTAAAAAACATCGTAATCGTGCACGGCGCTTTCGCTGACGGCTCTGGCTGGGAAAATGTCTTTAAAATATTAAAAGCGCATGGTTATAACGTAACCCTGGTTCAGAACCCGCTTACATCGCTGGAGGACGATGTTGCCGCCACGCAAAGGGCTATTGACAGGCAGGACGGCCCCGTTGTACTGGTTGGCCATTCATGGGGCGGCACGGTAATAACAGCGGCCGGTAATGTTGAAAAAGTAGCCAGCCTGGTGTATGTAGCGGCATTTGTGCCCGACGCAGGCGAAACGACACTTGACCTGGTTAAAAAGGAACCCGCGGCTCCTGAAAATGGCATTCTTCCCCCGGATGAAAAAGGGTTTGTTTATTACGACCAGGCAAAATTCCGTGCAGGTTTTGCAGCAGATGTAAGCCAGGAAAAAACCGACTTTATGTATGCATCACAAGGCCCTATCGCTGTTAAAGGGTTTCTTACACCTGTTACAGCGTCCGCCTGGAAAACAAAACCATCTTATGCCATAGTGGCAACTGACGACAAGAGCATCAATCCTTCCCTGCAACGAATGATGTATAAAAGGGCGGCGGCCGTCGCAACGGAAATAAAAGGAAGTCATGTATTATTTATTACCAATGCGGCGGCGGTTGTACGCGTGATAGAAACAGCAGCGAAAGCAAAAAGCAAATAACCAATTAAAAAGCCACACAAAACATGTTTATGACAACTCATCTCAGGAAATCAATGTACGGCCCGGTAATACTATGCTTACTGGCGCTTGGGTTTACCAGGTGCCAAACCAGTCCCGGCAGGCAGCCTGCAGGGGTAAATGACAGCACCGCTATTGTAATCGAGCCTGCCGCTCCCCCATCAAATTTTAAACACGCATACGCCAAAGTAAACGGCATCGATATTCATTACGTCGTCGGTGGATTGGGAGAGCCGCTTGTTCTACTGCATGGCTTTGGGCAAAACTGGTATATGTGGAATCGACTGCTGCCCGAATTGTCCAAGCATTTTACTGTAATAGTACCTGACATGCCCGGCCTCAGCGAATCGGGTAAGCCAGACAGCGGTTATGATAAAAAAAATATGGCGGCGTACATACATGGGCTTGTACAACAACTTGGCTACAGCCATATAAACCTGGCCGGGCACGACATTGGCCTGATGGTGGCCTATGCCTATGCGGCACAATTTCCGGCCGAAGTAAAAAAGCTGGCCCTGATGGATGCCTTACTGCCGGGCGTTGAGCCGGTCTGGAGCCAGGTGAAAGCATCGGCCTGGTGGTTTGGTTTCTTTGCTTTTCCCGCTTCGGGAGAACTGGTAGCAGGAAGAGAGCGCCTATTTCTCACCAGCTTCTGGCCGGTGGTTGGCCATGTACAAAATGCTTTTACGAGGGAGGAAACGGATGAGTTTGTAAGAGCCTATTCAACAAAAGGATCAACCGCAGGAGCATTTCACTGGTTTGGCGCTTTTGAGCAGGACGCAAAGGATAATGCAGCCTTTATGAAAACCAAGCTAAAAATGCCTTTGCTGGCAATGGGTGGCGAATACTTTGGCGCCGGTTTTCTTGTTGAACACTGCAAGCTTGTTGCAGAGAACGTGAAAGGTTCGAACATCAAAGGTTCCGGACATTGGGTTGTACAGGAGAATACCGCCCAGGTTCAAAAAGACCTGCTGGATTTCTTCATGGGTAATTAGCATCATCCATCCCGGAATGAAATAAGAATTATGAAAAAGCTCATAGGAATGATGAAAACAGTAGCAGCAATACACCTGTTTGCTTTGCTGTTTTATTATGGCAAAGCACAAAACCTTCCGCCTTTCAAACAGCTTAGGTACGATGAGGATTATTCTTTTTTGAAAAGGGACAGCAGCGGCGACTGGTATAGAACAACTAAATTCAATGCTCTTTCAAAAAACAAGAATGCCTGGGTCAGCATTGGCGGCGATATCAGGTACCAATACCAGTGGTTCAATAATGAAAACTGGGGCTCCTACCCCGCCGATAATGACGGATTTATACTTACGCGCTACCTTGTTCATGCCGATGTGCACGCAGGTAAACATTTCAGAACGTTTGTGCAGCTACAGAGCAGCCTTGCAAACGGCAAGGCTGCTCCTTCTTCACCTGTAGATGAAAACCAATTGGATCTTCACCAGGGATTTGCAGATATATTCTTTCCCCTTCAGCATTCGCAAACAGTGACCATGCGACTTGGCCGGCAGGAGTTATTATACGGGTCACAAAGATTGGTGGCGGTACGTGACGGCCCCAATAACCGGCAGTCGTTTGACGCAGCCCGGGTGATGTATACAAACCACCGTTGGAAAGCCGATATTTTCTTTTCTCGTTTTGTGCAATCGAAGCAACAGCTATTTGACGACGGCTTTAATAAGAACAACAAATTCTGGGGGGCTTACCTGGTTAAAAACAATGTACCCGTCCTGAATAATATTGATGCGTACTATTTCGGGCTCTGGAAGAAAAGCGCAAAATTTGATGACGGCGCGGGGCGGGAGCTCCGGCATTCCATTGGCAGCCGTATATGGGGTACCCAAAAGTTTTGGCGTTACGACATAGAAGGGCTTTATCAATTCGGCGATTTTTCGGGGAAGGAGATAGATGCCTGGACGTTTTCGGTAAACACCGGATACAAATTTGCCCATACATGGGGGAAGCCGGAAATAGGCATAAAAACGGAATGGATAAGCGGGGATGCAACATATGGGGATAACAAATTGCAAACTTTTAACCCCTTATTCCCCCGGGGTGGCTATTTTGGCCTGGTATCACTGATAGGCCCCGCCAATTTATTTGACATCCACCCATCGATTATGCTGGATTTGTCGAAACGGTTATTTTTAAATATAGATTACGACCTTTTCTCGCGTTATAGCAGGCATGATGGCATATACGGCCCCAATGTGGCGGTGATTTACTCCGGAAAAAACAACAGCAAAAAGTCTATTGGGGAGCAATACTCCACTTACCTTGAATATACGCCCAATAATTTCCTTTACCTCCGGTGGGAGCTTACCTGGTTTAAGGCCGGTCCTTTTTTAAAGGAAGTGAGTACGGGTAAAGACATATTGTTTACGGCTACGACGGTTCAGCTCAGATTTTAATGTAAAGAGTTCTTCCCGGCCACAGGTTTGCTGCCAGTACGAGGACAGGAAATGGCAAATTATTTTTATCTTTCCATTATCGTGTTAGTTGTATTTAAAAAATCTGCATATGGGGCCGCCGTGTAAAAAAATCAGTTGGAAGTTTATCATATGCTTTTTCACCCTCCTACTATCTGCCCTATCTTTTACCGCTGAAGGGCAGGTCTTGCCGGATTACCACAAAATTGATTCAGTATCGTATCAATTAAAAAAAAGCAAGCCGGATTCTAACCGGGTAAGATTGCTTAATGAGCTGTCAGCAGATTATCTTTCGAAAGGAGAGCTGAGCCAGGCAGAGTTTGGTGAAGTTTTTAAACATTTAGAACACGCGGCATTATTGTGCGATTCGCTTGGTTTAAGCTTCGGGCGGTGGAAAGCCAAAAGCCTTCGCCTGATGGGCAATGCCTTAATTCTTTGCAACAAGATAGCCAAAGGAAAAGAGGTTTTTATGGAGCTGGTAAAAAATGCGCATAATGCTGGTGAAAAGAAAAGGGAAGCAAAAAGTTGGCAGGAATATGCAGAGGCATTAATGAATGCCAATAAAATAGACACGTTTAAACATGAGGCAGAAATCGCCTTTATAAATGCGGACGCTATTTACCGTGAGATAAAAGACCAAAAAGCTGATATAGACATGTGCATAGAGATGGGCAATTTACACCTTCGTAATAGTGAGTTCAATAAAGCAGATAGCGAATACCTGGCTGTTGTGAAAAAAAGCGAAGCTTTTAGCGCTTATAACCTGCCTAAAGCTTATTACCTGCTTTCTATGACAAACCGGTACATGGGTAATTATAACAAATCGCTGGGATATGTATTCAAGTCCCTGAAATCCAT
>Ga0307508_10002262_pt1 | contig 20535 bp, 16 predicted proteins | sample 9_EM_MG_FD_203089 | JGI IMG/M metagenome (GOLD analysis project Ga0307508, IMG submission 203089) | Populus trichocarpa ectomycorrhiza microbial communities from riparian zone in the Pacific Northwest, United States - 9_EM | ecosystem: Host-associated > Plants > Roots > Unclassified | place...
TGTGTGGGCGGGCGCGAAGGAACTGCTTGACGGACAGCTTTCGGGCGCCTGTACTCTGTTGACTGGCATAAAAGATAAAAATGAAAATAAAGGGCAACATTTCCCTCATTGGGAATTAATCGAATTTTTAATCCCCCCCCCCCCCCCCCCCACGAATGTTCATGACCAGTCGGTTTAAGGCGTCCCCAACAATAATGATAGTTGATTCGATAAAGATACGTTTTCTTGGGTATCGCTTTTTTATTCATTCATAGACTGCATTTTCTCTACGTACAGGCAGGGTTCCCGACAATTCGTCCAGTCCAGTTCGAGGTAGGAATTGAGACGGATTAAACGATACAATCCCCGAAATATAGGACTATAAGGACTAGGACTGGTAGAGGAAATTGGACGGATCATAGGGCCGACGTTTCCAGAAACGTAAATTTTTGAGCGAATGATCCCTCGCAATGCGGATAAGCCCAAGTAGCTGTGAGTAGGATATCTCAGAAACCCGATGGGCCAGCCCTGGCATTGAACTGGAATAATCTAGGCCCGCTAGTTGGGATAAGTTGGAATATAGGGATCGATAGAGACGAAGATAGAGAATTGGATTGATGATACATTGTTGAGGGCAGAACATTCTCTCTATTACTACTGGCCTCAGGATCTTGTCACGGGAAACGACGGAAGACTGTCCCCCGTCATGGGTACTGGACGGCTCGAGCAGCCGCTATTTCCGGATATCGTCTTCCGCTGTGTGTCATCTCCGAATATCGTAGCTGTTCCGTCATTTCCAGACGTCCCGCATGTTGGCACCTCCTCTCACTTGACAAATGCAAAGGAAGGGGAGGTAAGGAGACAAATAACGCCGAATTGAGAGAATGGCAACAAACAACCGGAAGGAAAAACAGAGAAACTCGGTATCCATGGATGCCGAGTTGAAGTCATATGCGTTCAAAAAGTCTCATAGGAATACCATGGACATAAGTAGGAGAATAGTGCATCCTTCAACGAAAGTACAGAGTAAAAGGAAACAAAGTTTAACCGCCTGCCACGTGCTTCGCCTAATTTCATCTGGATATCAGTCCAATTCTCAGGCTGATCTATAGAGTAATCTGTCCGGTGAGCGCGCACAGCAACTAATTCCTGACCTGCTCGAATAGCTGAACCCGATCGGTTTGCTGGATCTGCTAGATTCGGTCGTCCTCCTTTGCTGTGTCACGTAACCGTTCGATACCCATTGCTCAGTTCAAGTTGACCTGGGGATTCTCATCCTTCTAGCCTTTCTCAGTGGCAGGATTCTTCAAGGGTAGTGGCTGGTGGCTGGTAGGGAGATCAAAGTTTGAATCCGTAGCCTCCATGTTCCGGATTTGAGGGGGCACTCTGAGAATTTATAGCTTGAGAGCGTAGGAATAGTGTTTCATATGGCCGAACAAACAGGTATAGAAGTGAGTTCCGGCTCGATCGAATTTGACATCTCGACAGATCCCTGCTCGGAGACGGGAGGAGTGGTAATGGGTGGCGGGCCCGGTCGAAGCGGGGCGATGAGACAGTACCAGCACCTGTTGGAGTGAGCGTTGGAGAACCTAGGGTTCGGACGTATTTGGCCCTCACACTAGTGTGCCGGCGGCACCCTATAATTTCTGTTCCTCAGTAGCTTAGCTGGATGAGCTCTTAGACATCCTTGACCTTACCGAATACACTGCTATCTACCTCCTTTGGTGTGTCCGTCTCTCTTCTCTCTCTACACCGCCTGCTCCGTGGTGACTGCACTTGGCTCAGACGCCAAAATTTGTATGTTAGCGGAAAGCGCAAACACTGGAGACAGAGAGTTGCTGATGAGTATTTTCCGATACCAGATTGAGTCTGTAGCCCCTGGGCTGCAAACCAGGCAAAGAAATCACCCACAAGGTGTGGTAGCACATTTTGCGGTAATTGTTGAGGCTCAGACATAGTGGAGAGCGTATTGACTGTGATATAGAATCATCCGGAGATTGATATGGTAATTCTGAGTAAAGAGTTGTGAAGAGGCAAGGTGGGAAGGGCTTCAGGTAGGCGTCGAGATGAGACATTGTGGGATGCAGCTGTGACGGGATGAGTGGGTGAATACGCTACGCAATTGAGGTGACGTGTGGACAGTCGGTCAGAAGGGATAACGGGAGCGATGCCTTTTGGCAAGTGAAACCATAGTGGTAAGGAAAAAGGCAATTCCGTACGGATAAGAAATTAAGGTTGGAAGCTTCTTTTCACTCTTGGATTCTATGACATTCTTAGCGACCACCGAACATTGTGAGTGGCCACCGAGCGGGGAGAGCAACCACCGATCATACTGAGTAATCACCAAGCGAGTATAACCACCGATCATACTGAGTGACCGGCAAACGAGAAGAGCAACCACCAAACATAGTGAGCAGCCGCCCAATGAGGAGAGAACCCACAGAACATAGCGAATATCCACTGAGCAAAAGAGAGCAACCACCGAACATACTGAATAACCGCAGAGTGAGAAGAGCAACCACCGAAAATAATGAGTGAGTGGCTGTAACGGTGGGCCCGGCGGGCAGAACTCCAAGTAGCAAGGCGGCAGATGCGCAACAAGGGATAGGATGAGGAACGGATGAGCGCTACGACAAGCGGACGCCGAAGAACAGACCGAACGCTGGACGAGCGAACCCCCATGAACACTTATACAAATACATAGGTATATATTCTACCAAGTGGCACCTAAAGCAATCTTACGGATAAGTTGTGACATGCGGTACACACCCCGGATATTATGCACTACCTGTATAACCTATGGGAATCGGCTATATCGTCCTAGACTTATGCTAAGGTGGTGTAAACTTTTGGTGGGGCCGTGTATAACTCATGCAATTAGTATGCAGCTTCTGTACCATAGGGGAAGCCCCCACTCTTCTGCTGCGGGAGCTCCGCCGCTGCCGCCACCTGCTGGGCCAAGTTGGATGCCTGGGCCGGAGCGCTGGCCGTGGCGGCCACCTGTTACCGGCTTCTCCTCGCCGGAGCGCTGTGTCGCCGGAGCCCGAGCCGAAAGGTGCCGCGCGTTACACTAGGTTGCGAATCCAGGCTAGAACCGGCCCTTCTTCCACCATTTCTCCAGCATTTTCATTCCTGCCATGTACACGCGCCGCTTGCTGGCCAAAGCGTCCTTAAGTGCCAGCGACTCGAGTTCAGTCTCGTCCACCTCCACCGGACTGGCCCCTCCCCCATACGCCGCCCACTCCTCTTCCGTAGGCCACCCCGCTCCCACTTACTCTCCGCTGGCACCAGTTCCACCACCAGGGTCTCAATAGTGCGGCCGGGCCAGTCCTGTCCTCAGCCTGGTCTGGTCTGCGAGACACAGTCCACGCTTGTCCACGGCCTGTGGGCTCACCAGCTTTTTGGCGGCGGCGTGGTCTGGACTGGGTCGGGAAAATGAGGGAGATCTCATGATCCACTAGCATCTTACCATATCTTGGGCGGCGAGTGAGTTTCCAGGTTTTCGACTACAACTAAACCATTACTGGAAGTTCTCGGCATCTACCACAACAGATATAATAACGTACATACCCTGCAGAGCACAGGAAATATAATGCAATGAGACTATCCAAGAATTCTGTTATTCGGAGAAGAGGTTAACTATAAGCGAAATCTGGTGGTTATTTCTTGTGTTGTGGGTGGGTTTCCTGTTACTGAGAGCTTTCGGTCGCCACCACAACAACAGGCAAAACATCATGCACACACAGAAGAGCACCGGAAACATAAGGCTATCAAGATTATTCAAAAATTCCGTTAATCGGAGAAGAGATGGTGGAGTTCTAAGGGAAATCAGGCCCGCATTTCTTTTGGGTTGTGGGATTCGGCCACCAACACAACAATAGATAGAAAATCGGACATACGCAGAAGAGCACCGGGGAGATAGGGCAAACAGGGTTATCTAAAACAATTGCTAATTGCAGAAGAGATGGTGGAGCTGCCATTGTGACAATATGATTTTTTTAACCCTAACACTAGCGTTGGCCCGCAGCCCGACGGCCGACCCGGGCCAAGGCAGTCCGGCCGCCGGCCCCACCCAGCCGGACTGGGTCATCAGGAATCCCTGCCTGGACTGGACCGTCCCAAAAGCCCGCGGGCTGCCCGCGGGCTAGTCGGACTATTGAGTCCCTGTCCACCACCGCCCTCTCTGGTCGCTTGAGGATGGAGCTGACCTCGGCTGGTATTGCCGCTGGTGCCTTGCCCTTGCCCTTCTCCCGCCGCTTCGCTTCGGGCTTTGCCGGGAGCACGCCAAGAAGGTCAGATGGTATATCAGCCTTGGCGGAAACAGTACAGAGCGTCGTGTATCGAAATGTTCGTCAAGCAAGATAAAGATACAGAGTTGGACACTGAACCCCAACGACTGCATGGGCTGCACCGATCTGAGTGTAGGGTGTGCGGACTTCGTTGGCTGTGAGCCCAGTCGGTTGGCTAAGTGCCTCGGTGGACGTCCCTCTCTGGCAGGCGGCAGGGGTCTCAATAGTCCGCCGGCCGGACCGCGGGCTGCCGGCGGGCTTTGCGGACGGGCCAGTCAGGGCCGGGATTGCTGATGACCCAGTCCAGCTGAATGGGGCCAGCGGCCGGACTGCCTTGACCCGGGTCTGCCGGCGGGCGCTCACGGGCCAAAGCTAGTACAAGCGGTTAAAAAAATATATTGTCTCACATAGCAGCTCCACCATCTCTTCTCGAATTAACAATTTTTTAGATGATCCTGTTTGCCTTACCTTCCCGGTACTCTTCCGCGCATGTTCGATTTTCTATTTGTTGTGTTGGTGGCCGAAACCTCCCAGTAGCAGGTTTGGTGTAGCCCAAAATCCGAAAACCCACCCACTGCCCAAGAAATGCGGACCTGATTTCACTTACAGCTCCACCATCTGTTCTCCGATTAACAGAATTTTTGAGTTGTCTTGATAACCTTATGTTTCTAGTGCTCTTCCGGGTGTGTGCGATTTTCTGCCTGTTGTTGTGGTGGCGGCCGAAAGCCCCCAGTAAAAGGAAACCCACCCCAACACAAAAAATACCCACCAGATTTCGCTTAAAGTTCCACCATCTCTTCTCCAGTTAACAGAATTCTTAGATGATTTCGTTAGCCTTGTGTTTCCAGTGCTCTGCAAGGTATATACGATTTTTATCTATTGTGGTAGGTAGATGCCCAGAGCATCCGGTAATGGTTTAGTTGTCGAATACCAGGAAACCCGCCCGCTGGGTATGGTAAGACGCTAGCGGATCATGAGATCTCCCTCGTTTTCCCGGCCCGCCGACCGACCCGGTCAAAGACCAGGCCGGCGCCAAAAAATCCAGTGAACCCGCGGGCCATGGGCTAGCGTGGACTGGGTCTCGCAGACCAGACCAGGCCGAGGCCGGGACTGGCCCGGCCGGACTGTTGAGACCCCTGGCAGGCGGCGTATGGTAACGTACCAGAATGAGCTGTCTGCACCGCAGGCGGTGAATAAATGATCACTAGAAGGCGGCTGCGGGGAGGATCTGGGTAGAAGGACCGGTAATTCAATCCAAATTATGATACATAGATAAATACTTGTGTTGGTTCTTTGCCGAACTTCAGGCAATATCGAAAAAATATGCGGACTGCTGGCGCACGGGTATAGCCTTTTGCGGGATGGCCAGTGATTGAGCCACCTCACCATCCATCAACAAGAAAATCATTTCCAGCTCATCGATGAAACGCTCTGTCTCCACAATCATCTACCGCAACTCAAAGAAGTCCTTCAGGTCTGCCTTCCCGCCACCTCCTCAGTGCCTTCACCTCGTTGCTACCTCTCCACTTTGATGAACCCGGGAAGCACCGAGGCCAAACGCTTGTCGTCGGAGAGTAGGCAGTGAGCATCAACTCCCATTCTTGCGTAACTATTTCATCCGTCTGGCTGGGTTGGTCTCTCAAGAGGACTCCCCACGCCAAGTAACTATCTCCGTGTGACGGTGTGACCTCGGCTCCGGGCAAGCCACCGCAATTCTGTTCAAGATACTCGCGCTCACGGTCGAAGCGATACTCGCTGTATCATCCAGGTTTGTGTCGTGAAGCCTGGAACGCCACTCGCCGCTCGGGTAACCACCACCTTGCGAGCTTTTCTCCCAAAGACTCGATCGTATCACCGAGTTTGAAGAGCTCCTGCGAGCACCTATCGCTTGTCTTGATGCCATCCCATGCTTCGCTAAGAGTGGCTTCTGGGAGCAGCCATTCCGGGACGAAGGTACTATCGTGGTCAGCATAGCCTGGCCTGTTCGGTTTGGGCAGACAGTTAAATTCCGCCGAGGTTCATGATTTCTCGTCCCCGATGCCATGGTGCTGGGGGCTTGCGAGGTGTGCATCATTGTGGGTGGTGCGATGTCAGGTTTAACAATGGCTTGGGTGAATTTGGCTGTATTGCTGCTACCAGGTAGGGTAGTTAGCCTTATCGGATGACCATAACTTACTACGCGGGTTATCCGGTGCCAGAATGGTAGATAGAGTTAAAGATAGTTGATTTGATAAAGATACTTTTTCTTGGGTTTCTTTTCTGTTTTTAATTCATGGACTGCATTTCTCTACATAGTCTACAAGCAGGGTTCCTGATATCCGTCCAGTCCAGTTCGAGGTAAGAACTGTGAGGGATAAAACGAAATAATCCCAGATTTTTTTTTATTTTGTTTAATAATTACTCTCATGCGACCTATCTAGATCATGGCGAGATTATGTACAGTCCGGTTCCCGTCCGCTGTCCGCATGGTGGCGGCACGTTGCAAACACCCCTTTGCCCTCCCCCCAGGCCTGTCCCAAGAAGATGTGAATCGCACCAAGGGAATAACAAAGGAAATGACAAAGGAAAGGAATGCTGCCTCCCTTAGCCCTCTCCTGCAGATGCCATGATGTCAGGCATGGAGAAGAACAATGGTGGTGCTTCCCCGCCCAGCTCCTCCAACCACTCCAGTACCTTCAGCTCAGACACCGCGCTCACGGCGTCCTCCCCGGCCGGCACCCGCCTTCCCACGTCCGTGGAAGGGAGGAAGTCTAGTACCGCCCGGCTGCACCTCTCATCCGCCGGGAGGTCTCGAATCTTCCATACCAGAAAATATAGGACCGTAAGGACTAGGGCTGGGAGAGGGGATTGGACGGATCATAGGGCCACCGCTTCCAGAAAAGTAAATTTTTGAGCGAATGAAGCCTCGCAATGCGGATAAGCCCGAGTAGGGTGTCTCAGAAACCCGATGGGCCAGCCGTGACATTGAACCGGAGTCATCTAGGTCCGCTTATAGGGTAAGTTGGAATATAGGGATCGATAGAGACGACGATAGAGACGAAGATAGAGAATTGGATAGATGATACATTGTTGAGGGCAGAACATTCTCGCTATAACTACTGGCCTCTGGATCTTGCCAGGGGAAATGACGGAAGACTGTCCCCCGTGATAGGTGCTCGACGCTCGAGCAGCCGCTATTTACGGATATCGTCTTCCGCCGTCTGTCATCTCCGAATGTCGTAGCCGTTCCGTCATTCCCGGACGTCCCGCGTGCTGGTACCTCCTTTCGCTTGACAGATGCAAAGGAAAGGGAGGTAAGGAGACGAATAACGCCGAATTGAGAGAATAGCAGCAAACACGAGGAGGGAAAAACGGAGAAACTCGGTATCCATGGATGCCGAGTTGCAAGCCATATGCGTTCAAAAAACATCATCGGAACACCACGGATACAGGTAGGAGAAGTGTGCATCCTCCAAAGGAAGGACAGAGTCAAAGGAGACAAAGTTTAACCGCCTGCCACGTGCTTCACCTGAAATTTCTTCTGGATATCAGGCCAATTCCCAGGCCGATCTGTTGACTAAAATGTCCGTTAAGCCCGCACAGCAGGTCCGTTCAAACATTCGGGCTCGGAAATGAACCCTCAATCGGTTATATGACGTGAACCATTTGGCGCACTCCAGGGTCGCCGCAACGTTCGCAGATTCCGATCTATCTTTGATATGATGCCCGAACATTGCAACGGTCTCTGTCGTCGTATCGAAAACCACCCCATCTTCCAGAGCAATTCACGAAATCTGGTTGGCAAATCTGTGGGGGCAGTGGTCTGTTTACCATCTTCAGCAGCCTCCCCAACAGGTCCCTCAAAGTTGAACGTGAGTTATGGGCTTTTAAGTGGAATTTGGCTGCCTTGGCTCACTTTAACTCACTCTAATTCTCGACCGACTGCATCCCCAACTAAGTTTGAGGACTTAAGACACCATCAGGCGGGTGTCGGTTCCGAACGATGGAGCACGGCCTTAAGGTGGAGCGAAATCTTCATGGGCCTATGGGTGCCGGCTGGTCGCGGGACTTCAACTTCCGTCCCCTGGGAACTCGAAGTGGCTTTCAGTTGGGAAGCCTGTCTGCGATTCTTCCTTCTATCATGTACTTATGGAGCGAGCGTCTGGAGACCCGCGTGAGTAGTTCCCTTCATTAGGGCGACACGGCGAAGCGGGAGTTTCCTGAATGGGGGCTCCAGAAGTACGTGGACAGTGGGGATGCCACGCTTAGTGCGGAGGCAACTCGGGTTCGGGCGGTAATATGGCAACCTGGATGACGATCCGTAACTGTGAATCTGCCTACTGCCTTAACGATCACTTGGAAAAGAAGCGAGCGTCGGCACCGGCATCGGCTCTGGCACCCGGTCAACTGCGGTGGCACCTACTACCACCACGACGGCTTTTCAGCTTCGCTTGCGCTGTCATACCACCACTGTCGGAAGGCGTTGTCTGTTGCAGTACGCCCACTAGCCGTCGGGGTTCTTAGTTGACAAGATGCTAGTGTGGAGGTTTCTCGTTCTTCTTTGTTTTCTCTCTCTTTCTTTTCTAGCTCTGGTTTTCTGCAGCTAGACACTATCATCAACCATCTTCATCAGCTCCCTCTTGTCGCTCTTGTGATCTTTTCCGCCCACACCCACCTACAACCACAAGGTCGCGGGTTTCAGCATGTGCGGTCACATCTTTCTTCTTGTTCTTCTTTGGTATTTCTTTGATAGTGTGGGAACATGGGAGCCCCACGGCGGTGGTATGTACGGCCAGTGTTCTACATAGACCAGTCTGGAATATTTTCGGTAAGGCCAGATCTGAGCGGGATAAATCGAGACCAACAAATCCTAGGTCAAGTCTGGTCCGAGATATATCCACGTAGGTCGGGTCGGTCTGCCGATGTCGGGATAGGTCTGCCAGAACAACGTTCATTTGAGGAACGCTTTACGGTGTCACCGTAGGGATCGCTCATTCGTAGGTATAGGTATGTCACAACGATGAACGTTTGGAGATGATGGACCGGACACGGCGTTCGGAGATGGCGGACCAGAGACGACACGTCCCGATATGACGGCTGGCTGAGCTTCCAAGCTCGAACTCGGGAAACAGTCTTCCGCCCTTTCCCCTTACGAGTCCCTGAGGCCTGCCGTAAGAGAATGTTCCGCCCGAGGCTATGTGCCTTCAATGCAATTTACTATCTTCATCTCTATCGATCCCTATATTCCAAGAGTCAACCAAGGTGCTCTGAGCCAGAGACAGACCGCCATCAGTCTGTATTTCCGAAGTGGTACCGCCACAAGCCTGGTGATATTGGCTGGCTTTCTTTCCCCGAGGATGTGGCATTCGTAGTAGTGGCGGTGGGAGATAGATTGCTGTCTGGGTACCCCGCTTCGACTGGACTGCGCCGCCTGCGCCCGCCAAGGAGGGAAGATATTTTTCTTGAGGTCATCCCAGTATCGGCCGACGTCGGCCGACGTAAACATGTGAGTAGGGATCGGTCTACATATATCCCGACCGACCAATCCTTAGTCGAGATCGGCCTAATTTTATTCAGACAGACTTAGACCAGTCTGCAGACAGGTCTGGTCTATGTCGAACCTTCATTAGAGGGCTATCCTTTGTGGACGATATCGGATGGCGGGCGGATGGCAAGGATGACGACGCAGTTACAGCCAAGCTCTCCGAGGCAGCAGCAGCAGGTAATGGGCAACGGAATGGTCTTTGGCAACGGAAAAACAGAGGTGGCGATCTTTCCAGGAAGGAGACCTCCTACCGCAGCGGTGAAGGTTGGCCAACACCATCGCATTCAACAAGGAGGCGACGCATCGGCTTGGAGTCTGGCTAGACCCCCAGCTGACGCTCAAGGACCATCACGCCATACGGCTTAAAAGCGAGAAGAATGCGACGTCATCGCTCCACCAGCTCTCAAGCCAGATGATTTTTATTTTATCTTTGCTCAATCATACTCGCATTTAGCCTATCTAGACTTTTTTTTTTTGACAAAGGATACATGTGAAGAGGTCATGAAGAACATTTGTTAAGACGCTTCTCGGAACAAGGGCCGCCAAAACCTCTCTTACCAAACTACCACCTGTTCTGCATCAGAAGCGCAAGGAAATTCCACAGATAAATACACTTCTGTGCAAGGTGCGTGGGTCCAAGGCGGTTAGCCACGTCGACTATATCTCTGGCGACAATGCAGCCCTACACAATGAACCACACATTCCCCCCAACAGACCATCTGTCCCAGGCACCATACAGCCCAACACCGCCTTGGAAATGCCACAAACACTTGCGGCAGAGTGCCCACCGCTCCGAACCCCTCCCAGTCGTAATGGTTAGTTACCCCGAATATGGTCAACAACCAACATATCCCTTCCCTGCACATATCTGCTAGCTAGTACGATTGCCCCTCCATGGCGCATGATACCGCACAGCCAGTCAGCGTATCACCAGAAATATTTCAGATCGGAGGGGTGTCAAGGAGATAACCCAGTCTAATGCAAGATACTTTCATTCAGCTGCCCCCCTGTAACTGATGCTGAAATAATCTCAGGTACCGATTGCTATCGCCACCTCAATGGAGGCAGAGAACACCACCACTGGTTCAGTATGTGGCAAGAGGCAGTCTGACTCCATTGCAAGATTGTATTCTAGTTGGTACAGGCCAACACTGATAAATCTCAGGCGCCAATTGCTGTTATCACAACTGTAAACAGTTTCTGATTTTACAAAATATACTTGATCATTTGTATCTATTGTGTAAAATTCACTTCTTGGGAGTGGTTACTCGAGAACAGTAGGCTGTTGGGCCGATGAATGGGCCTGCATCTCTGCGATTACCCTCTCCCCCGACACGATTACATTTATAAATTTTACATACATCTTTTGTGTAAGAATTGCACAGGCATTGTATGAAATAGAAAAAAGAAACCGTTTAACTTACTCCCATCACAACGCTGGCCTTCAACCATCCGTTTGAATAAGTAATACTTCTTTCCTGCATTATATGCAGATAAAATACGCCGACAATTGGTGTATATTCTGGTATTTGAAAACCTAGCCTATCCCGCAAATTGGTTGTAATCAATATGCAGCAAAAATATTAAGATACCTCAATTTGTGCGTGTATCTTCTACAGACATTCGGGTGCACTCACAAACACGGTCATATGTTTGAATTCTACTTAAAATACAGCTTTCAAAGGTATAAGTAATCATCCAGCCTCCGCCCGGAGTTTACACATGCCCACCCGTATAGAATATGTTTAGATATTTTATGCCAAGCTGTATATACTCTATACCCATCGCTTGTGCCATAGGGCATGGGCTACAACCAGAAGGCCTACGACGCAGAATGCGCCGCTCTCGTAAGGGCACTGTAAATGCTTCATACAGATAGATGGCACTGGAAAGGGTCATGGTTTTCACAGACGCGCAAACTACTATCGGACGGAAGACATCAGAGGAGCCAAGCCTGACATCATTATCGAGATCAGGTGGAGCGCAGCACACAAAGGGGTCACAGGAAACGTGAAGACCGATGAATGGGCAAAGTTTGCAGCCGAGGAGCCTAGCGCTCACAGGGTAAAATTGCTAGGCTATTCCGATCGGACGGGAGCGCAGGGAGCGGGAAGAAGAGAGGAGGGCGGAGGCAGAGGAGCTGGGCGCTGGGAAGGAACTACGGCTATCCCTACCCATGCCCTCCTTCATGCCACCATCAGACGAGGACTGGGGGGCGGGTTTGGCTTTCTTTTGTTCTTTGTTTTGTTCGGACTCTTTTCCTTTGTGATTTTTTGGTGCCCATCATATCTTCTTGGGACAGGCCGGGGGCGGAGGGCAAAGGAGAGCTCGCAACATGCCGCCTTCGTGCGGACAGCGGACGGGTTACCCGGATAAAAAGTGCACCGCCATAGCCTAGATAGGCTGGATGCGAATATGAATAAACCAAAAAAAAAAAACCTGGACTCTGTAGTTATAGCCGGAATTCGACTCCCTGAAAGTCAGGCTCCTCAGCTGCCAGCTTGGCCACTCGTTAGCCTCCTCATTAGCACCACCAGGAGGATTTTTCAATTACTCGCATTCAGCTTATGTAACCATGGCAGCGCATCATAAACAGAGGCGGGTCCCGTGACACGATTTACTGACCGCCGCGAGTGAGAGCCGATGACTGTAAATCAGTGCCGCAATGTTGTTTCGTCAAACCGTCACGCAACGAATAGAATAGGTGATAGAAGCATAGATACTAGATACGCTCTGAGGCTGCGCTCCGCCACTAGACGTTTTAGTGCCGAGGTACCAGGCATTTATCACGCGCGACTGATCGAGGGTCTGGTTCAAGAAAACTCTCTGGGATCTAATATAGCACCCCGGGGTTGTTTGTCTAGATTCGCATCACGGACATGTGTCTAATACAAAAAGATTAGTATGTTGACACAACCACAACGCCTGCTGCATCTCCTACTTATTCCACTAAATATCTCTATTAATCTGTTAGGCAATAGAGAGTCTATCTCCTTATCGGCCAAGCCATGCAAAGCCTATTAAGACTGGAGCCCAGACGGAAACCCGGCTTTGTTCGAACGCGACCTCAATTGGGACGGACTATTTCCAACCGTGGTTGCTCATTTTGGCGTTAGTCCAATGATTTGCGCGGTTACCGAAGCCTAGGATTCGTTGATTCCAGAAATAGTATTAATAATCTGAAAGATAATCTCGATCGGGACGAAAGGGAAGGCTTCAGTTTCGTTTTCAGGGAAGGCGGCCAGGTACGAGAAGGGTACTTTCGATTGTCGTGGACATATGTGTCGCTCCGTGGGGCAGTCGGCATTTATATGTATGCCCGGTTGAGTAAGCACGATGCCGAGCTCGGGAGTGCTGAAATAACCTTCCGAATATCATACAACGTCCGGCCAATCCAGACGACAACAATCACTATGTAGCGCTAAAGCAATTGCATCTTTAATTCCTTTGGGTGCTCGTCCCTGGAGTGCAAACAGTGATATGACAGGAGTGCATGTGATGGTATCATGATAACACATCTGGGTATGCACTTTTTCGGGTTCGTCGTTCAAGGTTTCATGTCGACAAATCGGGTCCCACGACAAGCAGCGGGTCCCTCCAAAGCAACATCACACACACAGAGTACCGCTGACTAGGGAGATCTAGTGGTGGCCCCTTCTACACCCAGTAAGCCATCCAGGGGCATGTCTGATAGATCTTTGGTGATAAGTCTTTGCAGCGGAAGCCGCCGAGGGGTGGGAGAGGTGAAAGTGGGGGAGTGGAGCGAGAGGCGATTAGCAGGACTTCCTTGAGAAGTGGTATTCTTCAGGTTTAAACTTGAGGTTCTCCAATGCACTCTAGCAAAGGGGAATGATATCTGGACAGCCACTGGATATCTACGCGTCCCCAAGGATCGACATGGCAGGCCAGGCACTGGTAACGGAGGACGGTACCATAGCGGAGGGCCACCAGGATCGGGAATGGGCGGTACTAGCGGCGCACCTCCCAAAAGGCCCACCAGGAAGTTACGAGCCTCGAGAAGGAAGGGCGTGCCTTTGAGCGGGTAGATGCACAGCCAGTCGGCGCACTGCTGGGATAGTCTGCCAATACTTCAGCAACAGGGACGACAGGATCTCAGCAGACATTGTCAAAGTCTTCTGGCAGTGGGACAAACAGAGGATCACGCAACTTATACGGGCGTGCATTTGGCTTGGCTACTATGTATCCAGGAATATGGAAAACTCCTTGACATGTTCCACCCAGCAGCTTGTTGAGCCGATGCATCACACGAACTTTGATGGCAATCCGAGACGTACCTAACTAACTAGTTGTCGAGGTTTCGCTATTCTGTGTGTCCGGGTAAGGGGCACCGTCGCGACTAGATATGTATTCGGGGTGGTCGCGTTGATAAGCGAGCTGGCAACGTGCATCATCCGGCTTACGTGAAGTAAACTTCGTTCAGGGTGCTCCTTCCAGACCGGGCGTAGGTAAGATAGTGCGTGTGAGCAACGATTCACGCGAGTGCCAAGCAATGCGGCTGAGCCACAGCTTGCACCGCAGCGATTGCCACCTCTGGCCTGTTCTGTGCGCTGCCAGCCACTTCCAATGCCCCGCATAGAATACCGCCCCAGACACTGCTACGACTGCCATCAACATCTCAACGAGCGACTAGCTCCATCATTCGAACTCGTGAACTCGCGCTCTCCCACGGATGTACTCGTTTCCCGGAGGTCCTCCTGGGGGCGCCCCCCAGGCGAATCAGCACGCTCCACTGGGCTCCATCGCTCCTGGAACCGCGACTGGTGTTGCGCCCATCTCCACGCAAGGTGAGGCCGGTAGTGCGACGCGTCAGAGAGCTGTGTTTCCAACCGGTATTTAGGTTACGGGTTCCGCCCGGCTCCGCTACAGCACACCGGCACGTTTCAGTATCAGCAACCTCCACAGCAGCAGCAGCAGCAGCAGCAATACCAATATCAGCAGCCCCCCCCGCCTCCACCGCCCTCGTTCCCCCAACAATCGCCCCAGCAGCCGTACTTCCACCCCCAGAGCCTGCCTCCTCCTCCCCTGCCCTCTACGTCTCCGCACCAGCAGCAATACTCGTGGTCACCGCAGGCGTCTCAAGTAGGGTACAACCCCGCGGCACCGACGCCTCAATTCGGACCTCAGGCGAACTCGGGGACTGGGTACAATCCTAATGGTCGGCCGATAGTCCATGGCCAGTACGTGCCGTCGAGCATGTACGGCCCCCATGCCACCGGCCAACCTGCTCCACCGCCCCCCCAACATCAATATCAGTACCAGGCTCCGATGCCACCGCCGCCGCCGCCGCCGCCGCCCCAGGCCCAGCAGCCTCCGCAGCAATGGAACCGGCCCAGCTATCAACAGCAGCCTTACCAACAGCAGCAGGAGCAGCAGCAGCTTCCACCCCCGCCACCTCAACAAAATTACGGCCCGTCTCAGAACCAGTGGAATTCGAACCAGCCCCAACAGTTACAGCCTCAGCAACAACCACCGCCTCTTGGGGACTACTACTCGATGTCGCAGCCGCCGGCGCCTGCTGCAGGTGGCGCGTCGCTCGTCGGTGTACGTGTTTCCCAGCAGCCTAATTCTGAGTTACCGAGGCTAATACTCACCCATTTCGCAGACACAGATTCAATCTTCCTACCAGTTTGGGCAACCCCAGCAGCCCGTCTCCCCGCCGCTTGGGCAGCCGACCATATTTTCCGCTGGTGGAGGAGGCTACAGCCATCTCAACAATCCAGTGGCAACTCCGACTCCACCTCCACCTCCACCACCTCCGCCTCCATTACCATCCCACCCCGCAGCGCCACCAAACGACTATACGTACAGTCAGAACGTGCAGGTCTACAATAACGAGCCCGCAAAGCCGACACCACCTCCCCAACCACACCATCTGCTATCACAGCAGATATATACCTCCACGACTGCTACGCCGCCCCCACTGCCTCCACCGACGGAACAGCTTAATATGCCCGTTCCGCCGCCTGCTTTGCCGATTGCTCCTGCATCAACTGCCTACACATATACCTTCCCCATAGCCCATAGCGAGCCACCGGCCAAGCTGACTCCGCCCTCTGCTTTGCAGCAACATCAACCACCCCAACAGCTTACGTTTGTGGCAGCCGCCTCACCTCCACCAACGCTCCAAAACCAACCGCAGCCTCCACTGAAGGATTACCGGTGGGTGCCAACTCCCCCACCAAAGCCACCGACTCCAAAGGCGCCCGAGCCTCCCAAACCAACAGGCTCGGCGTGGACTTCCGCGTCCGTATTCACAGGTGGACTCACAAGCTGGGACACATACTACGCGGACGGGCCGGGCGACGATGAGGAGTCCGTAACAGCCGAAAATTCCTCCGAAACGGGTTCACCGGCGAAGCGCTCAGAAGTTGAGGACCAACAGAAGCCGGATGAAGTTGCCGCAGAGCCCGTCTCGACCAAGGCGGCGGCGGATGTCATAGAACAAAAGGTAGCCAACGTGCCTCAACCCTTAAGTCAACAGGATCCGATCGCTGCTCCCACTGCATCTCCACCTCAGACGAATGTTAGCTACATAACCTCCGATGCGCCCCCACCGTCACAGGAGCCAGCACTGCATCCTCAGTCGCAGCCATGGCTGCAGCAGTCCACTACAATCCCTCCCTTGGTCGAACCGACAACCGTGTTTGTTATGGGTGACATCCCTCCGCCGGCGCAACCCGTGACGCTGGCCGATTCGAGCTGCAAGGCGCCCATAATGGGCGAGATCGTGGTAGGAGCGCCGTTCGTGCAAGCAGTTCAGCCCGACACCACGACCATAACGCAGCAGCCTGGGCAACAGGCTACGGAGCAGGACGAAGAAGACGCAACGATCGAACGTCTTCAGGAATTGGACCAATTCTACCAGGATTCCATCACGAGGTTCATCGATATGATTGAGGCGGAGGCAGCTGCGCCAAGGGACGAAGACAAGTTGACGGTTTTCAAAAGCTTCATGGAGCAGGAGTACTTCATTCGAGGACAAAAGTATCCTCTCGCGATAGGCGATCCCCCGAGCAGACAAAGTAGCCTGGCGAGGCTTCCCGCAGTCGAAGAGGCTCAGTCGCCTGCAGCGACGCCTGCGGTGGACGGTACTGCCACACCACCCACGGCCTTGATTGAAAACGAGCAACCACCCGTGCACGTCGAGCCTGGTTTTTCGGAGCCGGTTATCAGTAGCCAGCCAGCGCAGGCTGCCCCGACTGTGTACATGCCCCCAGCAGCCACCCAGAGTCAGTCCGCGCCGGCGGTAGATCCATCGGCACTAGCAACAAGCTTGCACGCCAGTGCCGAACCGATCGAATGCCGCCCACATGAACAGCCGCAACAGGACGCTGCGCAGAAAGCGGAGCAACCCCTCTCACAGCCGCAACACCCCCGGCACCCTCACGAGCAGTATCCTGAGCAGCACGAGCGATACCTCGCACACGGCCAAGAGCAGTATCCACAGAATCCGCAGGAACAACATCCTCCACAGCTTCAAGACCAGTATCACCAGCAGCCTCAACAACAGTACCCTGAGCAACAAGAGAGATACCCGACGCAGTCACAGCAGCAACACACCCCGCAAGAACAGTATGTTGAGCAGCACGAGCGATACCCTGTGCCTAAGCCTGAGCAGCATCCTCCGCTGCCGCAAGAACAATATGCTGAGCAGCAAGAGCATTATCCCGCGACAACTCCTCAGAAAGGACTCCCACGTGACGAAATTGTGGAGCCGCCTGCTGCACTTGCATACACACCGTTCCGGCCATCTGTCATCGATAAATGCTTACCGCCTCATGGTCTTTCAAAGCCAACCTCGCCCAAGCCGCAACCTCCCGCGCCAGAGCCGCCTCGGGCCGAACAGCCCAGGTACACGCCGTACAAGCCTGGGGCAGTCCCAGCTAGCTCCATCCAACGAAGGAATTCGTTCTCTGGGGAACAAGCGCTCGTGGACGCTGCTGCGGCACAGCACAGACCGCCGCAGTACAGACCGTTTAAAGACGCCAAAGTCAACCCCCTGGATAAAACTCCGACGGCACAACAGTTGGAGTTTGGACCATTTCGCCGGGCAGGAACGATGGTAGACATGGATTTACCTACGAGGCTTTCTCTCAGAGTGGACGAGACCTTCCTGCCCGTAAAGGAGAAGGCATCGGACGACTTTTTCCCCCCCGGACCCGAAGAGACTGGGGAAGAGCCAATCCTTCCTGCTCCTCCCAGAGCACGTGACACAGTAACCCGAGATCTTGCACGTCTATTGCCCCCGAATGGTGCGACACGGGAAAAGTCTCGCGCGCTGGAGGATATGAAATTGGAACTCACGAACATCAGCGACGATTTCTCATTCATCGACAGGTTGACGTCGGAATTCGAGACACAGGAGCTGGCCAACCGCAAGAAGCTCGATGACGAGCGTAGGACGAGACAGGAGGAACACCAGGATTATACCGACAGCCTCTTCGCGGCCAACAAGATCGGATACGCTGATATCAGTGATATGGATGAGGAGTTCAACAAGAAGGAAGAGTTGATACTGAAGGAAGAGGAGAAGAGTTCGTACGATCGGTACGTAGCGAAAGTGTTTGAGCCGGTATACAATCAACTGCAGGGTGGAATCAAGAAGGTTATGGATCTCCATTTCCGAACGAGCAGGGAGTTCCTCGGGAATTCCGTCGCCGGCCGGGATAGGTGGAACACGGCCGGTCGGGCGGAGCGCGATGCGGCCTTGCAGATGCTGGTTCGCCTCGATGGAATGGCCGAAAAACGGCACGCCAAAGTTCACGAGGCGATCGTGGCCCGGGACCGCAAGTTCCGGAAGACGGTGACGGAACCGCTCAGGGCCGTCAGCGACTTCAAGAAGATGAACACCATGATCAAACATTTTGACGACAGCGAGCGTAAACTGTGAATACTCACTTGGTTATCCCCGAATTTCCCGTCGTAGCGCGGAGAGACTAATGTGTTGTGTTCCAACAGAACCCTCGCCAGCTGCCGCGAAAAGCAGCTGCGCGCGCGAACGCTTCTCTCGGCGGTAGAGCGGGCTGTGGACGCTGGGCTCGACGAAGATCTCGACTATATCACACAGCTCACGACGGAAATCAACAAGATCCTGGCCATGCTACCCGGTCCACCATCGGCATACACTGGCAACAAGATACACCTGAAGGAAGATCTCCTCCACGCGCAGAACACGCTCAAGAGCTGCCTGCAAGCGGCCGAGAGCCTGATGAAGGTGGCGCACGTGGCATCGCTAGTGATGAACGCGGCCGATTACGCGGTTTCCCTCGCCGAGGCGAAGATGAAGGAAGAAGACGAGAAGCAGGTCGAGGACAGGCACCGCCTGGCCGACGAAGCCGCTGACGCTGAGCTGGAGGAGCGTGTCCAGGGAATGATGCACGAGTACGGCGTCGTGGTTGGAAACCTCGAGATGGTGCACGGAGGCTTGGCTATGACAGCGACGACGACGACGCCCTTGCAGGTGGAGAGGTCGCGGACGTTGGGGCCGGCGAGTCCCGGACGTTTGAGTCCGCAGCAGCAGCAGCAAATGGGGCCGCTGGAGAGAGCGAAGCTAAGGAGTCAAGGCGCGGGTGGTCTTCCGTATGCATAGGAGACAGGGGTTCTTTGTTTTTGTTTTTGATGTCGGTTCGTGTAGAGTTCCTATGTAGGAGCCCGTAATGCAACGATGAATCCTTTTTGACCATTTTCCCGTGATGCACCCGCGCACCCGAGTAACCAGTTGTTGGGATCAAAGCGATGTGTATAGATGCGGGATTCGATACCGTAGCCGTCGCAGTCCCGTTTCTTTTTCATGATTCTTGCTTTTATCGCGGTATGTTCGTGGGTAAGTACATACCTAGTGGTTATGTAGTAAGCATTTATGTAATTGTAGTGCGCAGCAAGCTTTCAGCACCTGTCCCCTCCAATTCGCGCAGAGCAGAGCACGACGGCGTCAGACGGACAACAATATCTCGACCGTTGGTCTGCTGTTCGTTGGCAGCTCGAAAGCGAGTCCCCTTACCCAACCGCAGCACTCGGGCCGAATGAACGACGGCGAATTACGACACGTGTTCGGTCGGCCCCCACTGCAGTGTCGATATCATACATACAGTACATATGTACATACGAGTCCTGTAGATGTGGACAGCGGATGGGAAACCCGGACGAACAGCGCGCCGCCATAGTCTAGACGGGCAGTGTGCGAGCATGAATAGATAAACAAACAAATAAACAAACAAAAGGACCTGTATTCTGCAGTGCACGTGCCCACGCCCACATGTCACCGTTGGCTTCCGGGATGCAGAGTATCTACGTATACATACTTGCGCATGTAATTTACGTACATAGTCTACACACGATGACAGCGACCGCGAGCGAGATGACTGTTTCCCGCCGGGCGGGGCAGGGGGGGCATGACTGGCGTGACTGGCTGATTAAACGGGTCGCGGAGAAGTCATACACTAGTTACTGGATCACCCGCTCTGGCTATCGCTGCGCACCGAGTCGTTCGCTGAATCAATATCTAGCGGGGAAGCGGGGTGGGGGGCAAGGGCGGTGTTGGCTGGCTGGCTTTCATTGGTCGGGCCGCATTGGGTTGGGCTGGACTCCGCTCCGAGAGACAGACCGACATCCCCACATCGTCACTCTCGCCCCCCCCCATCCTCGAACTACTTGCGTCTGCTCTCCTTCCCCCGGATCCCACCGCCCATCTCTCTGCGAACAACTGCCCCGCCTCCGTCCCCG
>Ga0307508_10002263_pt1 | contig 20535 bp, 26 predicted proteins | sample 9_EM_MG_FD_203089 | JGI IMG/M metagenome (GOLD analysis project Ga0307508, IMG submission 203089) | Populus trichocarpa ectomycorrhiza microbial communities from riparian zone in the Pacific Northwest, United States - 9_EM | ecosystem: Host-associated > Plants > Roots > Unclassified | place...
CACCTAAACCCCACCCAAACCCACACAAACCCCCCCCAACCCCCCCCGCAAAACCCCCCCCCCCCGTTTTATGCCCCCCCCCCCCCCCCCCCCCCTCCCGCCCAGATGCAACTCAACCAAACCAATCAAACGGCAGTCCTCAAGGAAAGAACAAGCAAAGAAAGATAAAAAATAACACGCAGAGACGAGAAAATAGGAAAGATTTCCACCCGACCATCCCATCCGTTCCGTACTCGTGGCAGCTACCGGCGATAACAAGAGAAAGGAAAAGAGAGAGATTGTGTGGGAGGAAGAGAAAGAAGGAAGGAGAGGAGGAGCGTGGATACAAATTAAAACGGCAGGCAGGCATCATAGAAACGAAAAGAAGATAGAGTAAAAGACCACCACTATGCCATGCTTTCGCGTGGACAAGCAGCGGCTTGTTCTTGCTCTTCTCTCCATTGCAAACCCCACCGAAGCAAATCAAGCATAAAGAAGAAACCCCGACGCAAACCCCCCTCTCCCCCACCCGAAAAGAAGCCCGCACACCCAACAACAGCAGCCCCAACTCCAAATTCATTAAGCACACACAACTCACTATATGAAGGAACAAACAAATTGCGTCTTAACCGCCAATGGATGAAAACCGATTGCTCTGTGCTTCTTCTACAACGAGCGCCGCCGCCAAACGCATAGATACATTGTATGATCTCCGGGGGCTTAGGCGGCCGGTGACTTGCCGCCACCGTTGAGATCCTTTCTTCTGTCATCGAGGCCGAGGCTTGCGAGTCCGCCGGACAGGAATGAGAAAGCTTCGTTATCCGGCAGGCCGGCGTACAGACCGCTCCCATTGGGTCCAGATGAAAACGCCTGCTCGGCGCGGTGATCAAAGGGACCACTCGAATTGGGGCCAATACCTTGGCCGAGCGAGGTGTTCAGCTGAGGGAATCCACCGCCACCTCCGCCGAGTCCAGATGGCAAGCCAAAGTTGTTGGGCTGGCCTCCAAAATGTTGCTGGCCGGGGAAGCCGCCACCAAACTGACCACCAATTGGCCCAGGACCACCCATTCCGTGACTGGGCCCACCCATTCCAACTCCACCGTACGCGGACTGCGAGTCGACGGGGGAAGGGAAAGCCGTATCCGCGACCACAGCCGCGCCTGCTCTACTGGCGCCACACCTAAGACAGCTAACGTTCTTGGCGAAGTTGTGGTAGCCGCAGTTGTCGGAACCGCACTTCCAATCACCCGCCCTGAAAGGCACCATTCCACCACTGTTTGGCATTGACCGGGATGGCATACCGTGGCCGCCTCCGTGGCCCATCGACGGTGGTTGAGGGGGGACCATCGAAGCGGGAGAGTACTGCGAATAGCCGAACATTTGGTCGGCGCTAGGCGCCGAAGGCACCGCCGGGAAAGAGCACCGGAAGCAGGCAGTTCTGCGCTGGAAGTTGGAGAATCCACAAGAAGGGCAGGACCAGTCTCCGGGTCTCGGTCGGTTCTTGCTGGGCGGGAACGGCGTCAAGATCTCGGAGGCACGATCCAATACCCGGCTGCTGCTCGGCGAAACTTCGATGGCCTTTTCGTTCAGTGCGCGGCCGTTCATACACAGACTTTCGGCAGCCTGTGCGGTGGGGCGTGTTAGCTTGAAACGACCATCGACCCGACTCGGTAGTGAGATAATACCTCCTCGTGCGAGGAAAACACGGCAAACCCGGTTCCGGTAGGCTTGTGTTGATCCGGTGTCCGGAGAGTCCAAAAAGCGATGGGCCTCCCGCCGTACTGCGTGAACCAACTTTCCAGCTCTGATTGTGTGGTGTCGTGGGGCAATCCATTCATGTGAAGCACCTTACTTCTCTCGCTTAGGAAAGCTCTGACATCTGCTCGGGCGTCCATTGGCCGTGCCAACACATCCGGGTGCTGCTCTGGGGGCTGCGACTTCTTGATCAGACCCTTGAGCACCCGCGCCAGGGTGATGGCCTCGTCCAGGGCTCTACGCGGCGACGCGGGGGCCAACGCTTGCAGATGGAACGGAAGATTGTGCTTGATCGGGGCCGACGACTGAATGGGCTCGACTTCGAGGGCGGCACAGATGTTTGCGAGCGACGAGGGACCAAACGGAAGGGACTCGGGGTGGTGAGACTGCCAACGCGTGTATTCCGTCCGGAGATCGAAGGTGCGGGAATGCTGCAGGTACGGGGGTAGCACGACCGCCTTGTCTCGAGCCTCCCGCGGCAATTGAACGCGGAGGTCCCAGGCGTCGAGGGTAACAAATGTGAAGTCGAGGTTCTGGGAGAGAAGCGTCTCCTGGGCGAACGCATCGAATCGGTTCACGGCGTCCCTGAAGGAGCCTGCGGTTCTAACGTGCTCCCATGTAAGGGTCGTGAGACTCGCTGCCAATCGTCAGCAATATTCATTTCCACCGGCGAAACGGTTCCGCCAAATAACCGCGATGTATCAGGGGGGAGGGAATGACAACGACTGGAGGCGACATACTGCATAGCGGAGTGATGGGTGTATTGACGGGCCGTACGAGAACGCTTTCCCGGTGAAGCTGTAGTCGTACAGAACCATTAGCATCTCCAGCCCACGGGACTGGCCATATGGAAAGAGGACGGGCGTAAGAGAGGAGGAGGAGGAGGAGGAGAAGACGGTATTTCGATCCATCATCGATTCAGTATGAAAAGCACCAACCTCTTCTAGCGTCTTCGCGTTCAGCAAGATCCAGCCAATCTCGATCACCTCCGCGGAGTCCTTAGTTACGTAGACACCATGCTCATCACAAGTCGTTGCCACGTGAATAACCACATATCGATCCATGTTACTGAATTATCCGATCGTTTTTCTCTCCCGTGAAACGAAGCGAACACCGAGGGGGGATGCGGAGGAGAAGTAGGAGCCGAAGTAGAAGCCGCTGTAGGTGTGTAGCGCGACTTTGTTCCGCTCGGAAGGACGTCTTGTGGCGGGAGTGATTGGCTGGCTGCTGCTGATCCTAGTGGGATCAAAAATACTCGGCGGAAACAGGGAAGCCGATGAGAGCACAAAGGGTTTCGAGGTCGTTAAGCGGCCGTTGACTATTAAAGATGGCGGCGCGATGTGTCCGGATTGCCGGCGGGTAGCGGAGGGATGAGGAGGGGGACGGGATAAGGAGAAGGGGCTGTATGGGGCGAGTCGGGCTCACGGCGGAGATGAGGCGTGGTGGTGGAGGACTGGTGATGGAGAAGTGACGAGGAGGGGGTGGCGGGAGAGACGGAGGCGGGGACGGGGACGAGGACGGGGGGTGGAGAGAGAGGTGGATGGGAGATGGAGAGAGAGGAGGAAGGAGGAGGAGGAAAAGGCTGCGGAGAAGCTGCGATTTCTTCAGTCTTGTGTCGTTGCCCGGGAATGAAAGTGAGAAAAATGTAAAGTGTGGTCGTAGTGCCGTGTGGCCCTGGTCCGAGCTTGCTTGGATCGCTTGGGAAAGTTCTCCTCTCGCTCTCCTCCTCTCCAACCGAGCACGACTTTCTCGTTCGGATCAGCAGGTGTCTATTAATTCGATATCATCCACGCGTGCTGCCTATTATTATCTCCTATTATTCTGGTTCTGGTCCTTTCCGATCATTTTCATGTTGCCCATTTCCACGATGGGTGCGCGGCCACTGGGAACGACAGCCCGGGTTAGCACCGAGTCGTGGGCAACTAACTACTGTACGTACATAATGTGTGATGTATGTATGGGGGGGGTGGGAGGCCGTGGACGTGTAAGAGAAGGGGACAGACAGATACTTATAGTGTGCTGCACAAGACAAGTCAATTGCAACACCACGCGCCAGAGACACGAAACGTCAAACCGTTCGGCGAGAATCCGAAGAAGGTTCCAACCGTCTTCCTTTTCGGCTTCCGCGTGGCGGTCTAGAGTGCGCCCCAAGCGTAGATTCGAGCACGAGAGAGACACAGCTGTGGAAGAACCGCAACCTCGCCCCCACCGCAAAGACAACAAACGACAAGATCCACGGCGTGCACAGAAGCGGAAGGGAGAGGCTCGGACGGCTGGGCGCATATGTCCACACCGACTGCTACGGCGGGGCAGCCAGCCAACTCGCCGACCGCGCGCCCCGGCTCCCCTTTCCTCATCTCGTCGTCGCCGCGCAGGCCAGCCCAGCCCAGCCACCTTCCTCCTGACGTCTATGGATGGAGACGGACAACCAACCAAGCCCATCAACAAACCGCTCGAATGGTGATCGACGGCCACAACCGGCAGGAAAAGAGAACAAAAGGAAAAGAAAGAAAGAAAAAAAAGAGGGAGGAGCATATAACTACAGCACATACACCGTGAGCAACAGCCCCGCACTCCATAATATCCCCACCGCCGGGACAGCTCACTGACTCTTGCCGTCGGTGAGTCCGCAGAGTGAAGTATCTAGGGCACACGCCTCATTTTCATCTGGCCTTCATGGGTACAATACGACCCCCCATCCTCGTGCACGTATGTATATGAGAAGCTGGGGGGGCTGGGTGGTTGAATTGTGATCAGAAGACACCCCACGAAAAACGAAGCATTCGAGCAGGCAGCCAATTGCAGCGCCGGTTTCGTTCCGGTGCTCAGGACACGCCTGCCAGAGCGAAGGATGGAGCGATATCTGCACGCCTGCACGCTTCTGCGTATCGAGGACCGCCATACACAGCGAGCACTGCGATCACCAACCCCTCTGGGCCGAGCCGGAACGCAGGCTAGAGGTGGGCGACCCCACCGGACGTCTCGCTTCCCTCTCCCGCAAAAGGAATATCCGGAAAAGGAGCTTTCTTATGCTTCTTCGGCCTGTCCGCCAAAGTGTTCTGCATCCCTCGCAGCTTCCGACGTGTCCGGAATCCAATACTCCCTATCATGAGATGAGGGATGTGCTTAGGCAGTTGCGAGCGGGTACATAATAACTTTCTACCGTCTACATACTGACCATGCAATCCACCGGTCTGCGCTCTCGAAGACATTCCGCAGAAGCAGACGGAGGCTGCAAGTCGATCCAAAGAGGACAACCCGGGGGGTCTCGGAGGAGACGTGCCAAAGTACTTTCAGCATGTACACTACACTACATACATACATCATAAGTCACATATGTATGTACATACACACGTACCAATGTAAATCATCACGTCACGTCAGCCGCACCCACGCCGTTTTCCACGTTATCTATGTTTCACCCGGCCCGTCCGCGCGCCCAGCCCCCAAGACCGGAACGGGATCCCCCGACGCAGTGACCACGAGACGGGACAAAAGCAGAAGAGTTGCTTTTTTTTTTATAAATTTTTTTTTTTTTTTTTTTTTTAGTACTTTCCGCTTTAACTAATGTACGTACCGGGCCGCAAAATCGACGCGTTTGCGGCGCGTCCCTCGTCTGGTCTCGTCTAAGGAGGTATCGGACTGGTACTGTACGTATCTATGTATCAGCGAAGAACCTGGGGAGCAGGTGGTGACAATATGCAACTGGTGGTATGCGTGCAAACGCCGAGTCAGCGGCGCCCGTTGCCGACCGGGGCGCATTCCTATTCGCGTAGGCACGTGTGCAGATCGCAGCCAGTCCGGACGAACGCCCATCTGGCATCTGGCATCTGGCAGATATGTACACATTGTTTCTCACTCGCGCGCGTGCGCAGATCACGGAGCATTCCATGATATGTACACAATGGAAACTGCGGCAGTGCAGAGATCTGGCCAAAGAAAGAAAGAAAGAAAAAAAGAAAAAAAAACTAGTTGGAAAAGAGATATCACATGAACAAGAAGACAGCTGGTGGTAAAATGACGAAGTATGTAGGCCAGACCAAAACCGAGTAAATAACAGATCATCGCAGCCCAGCAGCAAAATCACCGCCAAATATCATGTCTCGAATTCCTCTTCTCCTTCTTCGCGAACCCGGGGCTGGGCGGCGCGAGACCTCCGCCTCCAGTGAGCGAGGAGTAACTGTCTCTCCTGCCCTGGCCTTTCGAGAAGGGTGCATCGACACCTCTACTCCTCGGTCTGTCCTGCGTTGCGGCGAATCCGGGGCTGGGGGGCACGAGCATGTCCGCATCGCCACCCCATTCCATTGCCTTCAGGAACCCACTCATCCTCGGATCCGAGAAGTCCGCCACTAGCGAGTTTCTCGGCATCTCCCACAACGCACGGACCTCGAGGCCGCCGCTCCCGCGACCGCCGGGAGTGCGGGACGTGATCGGCGGCAGGATCAGGAACTTGTTCCAGTCGAGGTGGTCTTGGTCGGCGGACTTGGTGTGGATCGTGAGCGGGTGGGAGAGCGTCGAAGCGTGGCCGGCCAGGCGCTCGGCGAATTCGGATTCGCGGACGTATAGGGAGGTCAGCTTGGGGAGAGAGCTGGAGAGAAGAGAGGAGGCTAGGTATGAGTAGTAGCTGGGCGTAGGTAGCGCGAGGGACCTGGATGACGGGTCCGATGTGATTTCGAAGCGGAGCGTTGTGAGAGCCCGCGATTTGAGGTGCGGGGGTTCCGGAGCCGGGAGTGTCCGGGCTACGACGTCGCGGAAGGTGAGGGATTCGAGGGATGGGCACCAAGAGAGCAGCTCGTGGAGGGATTGCGGCGAGATGGCGGTGTTGGTCAGGGAGAGTTCGGTGAGGGAAGCAGCGACCAGGGGCCGGCTGAGGTACGTCTTGAAGCCCTCGAGCGTGAGAGCGACCGTGGTATCTTCAAAGGCCAACCTTGCGAGCGCGGGGAAGAGGCCGGCGGGATTCGGGGTCGCGTCAAAGACTGCGTCCGAGATCCACGGGAGACCTTTCAGGGCTAAGTCTTGCAGGGCGGGGAGTGAGTTGAGTACGCGCACCAGGTCCGCGTTTTCGATCCGGAGGGACGTGAGATTGACGACCTCAAGGTTGCGCCACGGAGTTTGCGCCCAGAGGTCCACGAAATTCTTTTCGCTGCCGGTGGTCCAGGCCATCTTGCGAAGCTCCGAACAGCGCGCGTACAGGATCGCCTTCAGACCAGCGCACGACACGTCGTCCGAGAACACCCCCTCGGGAACATCGCAATACCGCAGCTCCGGAGTCAGCGACACCAGCCGCGCAAGGTCTGCCTTGCACGTTTCCCGCGTCATGTACGGCATCTTGAGGAACTGCACCAGACAGGCCACGCGCTCGTTTTCCTGGAGAGTCCGGTACAGAAGGCGCATCCGCATCTCGGGGACCTCCATCGGCGGTTCGTGCTTCTTCTGGAAGAAACTGCCGCGGTTGCGCCGCGTCTGCAGCTCGTCCTCCAGTCCGCAGTAATGCACCGAGTCCAGCCGTACCGAGGAGTACTGCAATCGCTCGGCCACCTCGTGCCAGCCCCGACACACCGATCCGCACTGCGCGAGGTCCCGCATGTCGCAGAGCATGCAGCCAGCCTCGGTCGTCGACTCTTCCGCCGAGAGGTAGGAGTGATCGATCGCGTGCGGGCAGACGTAGGAGAAGATTCGCTCGAGCACTTGGGCCGGAAGCTGCGGCGCTGGAAGCCGGCCATTGTGGAAGCTGACTTGTGGGTAGTGCGAGTAGTCAGCCGGCGAGGACGGCGCGCTCATGGGACGGCTTAAATTCGCATCTGGAAACCGCGGGGGCTGCAGGCAGCTATCGTCCTTGGAGGCGCGATGATCGCCAGTGGCACGGCCGTTGCTGTGTTTGTCGAGCCGGTGGTTCTTGCGCGCTCTCGACCACTTCTTGAAGCGAAAGAACTTCCGGAAGAAGTTCATGATGATGTATCGATCGGTTGCGAGATGGCCGTGGGCGGTGGGGCTGGGACTAGGACAGCCGTAGGAAGGAACGCTTTCGGATTGTGTACGTCGCTGGAGGTCGCACTGCGATGGAGCAGCTGGTCGTCGACGTCGTGTGTTTTCTTTGCTGTCACTAGTGAGAACAGCACATGGTGAGCAACCAGACGGCGCCTGACTTGGATAGTGCCGGTGCGAGTGTACCTCCAGAGGTGGGAGCATCGAACGGGGCACGAGAAGATTGGCGGAGCAAGGGCGCCCGAGGCGGGATCGGATTCAATGTCGTCCGCCGCGGCCGTGGGACAGGAAGGGTCGGCGATGGCGAGGTCGGAGTTTGGCGAGAGGCGACGCGGATGGGAGAGGAGCAGGTTCAGGTTTTTTTTGCAGTCGAGGCAACCAACCGACTTCTTGGCTTGCTCGCCGTGCCGGCAATTGTGCGACGACGGCGGCCGCGGAGGGGGCGACGGAGCGAACCCTTCCCGTGAGTAAGCGGAAGCAGCTCCAGAGCACCGTCCTCATGCTGTTGCTTGCATGGCCATCGGCTCCCTATCCGAAACTGTGCGATGCCCTGTCATTTACCAAGGGGTCTGGATATATCGCAGGACAGGTTCGGAGACTTGTGGACATGGGATGTGCTCGACTCTAGCTGTGTATGTACTGAGTGCGACACATAGGAAGGAGGGATGGCTGGCTCTCAGTCCGTTGGAAGAGGACATCGATGCTGTGTGCAGGTGGTGATGGTTCGAACCACGACCACGAACCGCCGCCAACTCCGCTGTGTCCAGGCGAGTATGTAGAGTAACTATCTGCGCACCGTCAACCCCACGGGCTGTGCAGGGTGGGTTAGCGAGCGCGGCAGTCGGGCAGTTTTGCGTTCCCCGCTTTCTCCGCTTCTTTTTCTTCGTCTCTTTCTTCTTCTCCCATATCTATATGTATACATACCCTCATTCACGCACATGTCTGCAATATTGTAAAGCATTGTTCGTGTGTGGGGGCAGTTCGCTGCTTCTTGCCAACTCTTGTATTGCGGCCAGCCAGAAGAGTACGGACGAAAGAACCCTGCCCAGCCAGCTCGGCCTGCGGAAGCACTATGGAAGCATCCAAAAATACAGAGAGTGAGGCCTGAGTAACGTTTGCGGAGTGATGCCCAGGCTTCGGAGGCCCCATTTCAGTCGAAAGGGACGAGAAACAATAACCATCAGCAGGACAGACCCGGCTTGCCTGGCCAGCGATGTCCAAAGTGGCCGGCCCCCCCCTCCCCCGTCTCGATTTGTCGCTCAATCCGTCGAAAGTCGGCAGATGGTGGTATCCAGACCACGCAAATCTCACTCGCCTTCTTTCTTTTGTCTTTCCTTGGTGCGCCCTATCTACTTGGGACAGGCCTGGGGGGGAGGGCTGATGGACCCCTTCGCGCGGACTGCGGACGGGAAACGGACGGTGTGTGCTAGCACGTCGCAGGCTTGCATGCGATAAATGACAAAACAAACAAAAAAATCTCGCCCGTCCAGTCTGGTCGGAGTCGGCGCAGTTTCTCTGTTTTCAAGCACCAGCTGTCGTCATCGAAACAGCGAACCTCACGCCAGGCTTCTTCTCGTGGAGGCGAATCGTCCAATTCTAATAGGTACTAGAGTAAGTGCTTGTCTCCGCGAACAGCATACCTCAAAACAATAACGACAGCTAGTCAACTACATGTTAGTTATGCCCGTGTGCTGGAGCGGCTGATTACCTCCCTAAACCGTGATGATGCCACCTTCGCCTGCTGAAGATGGTGAACATCGAACGGAAGCTGGCAAGCCGTTGCTTCGGCACATATTCCGTTCGGTCCCGGATAGAACCAGCTTATCTAAGCGAGTGCAGCCCGGAAGGTTCCCGTGCACATAACTAACTCACATCACATGTCGTTGGTTCTGCACGCATCCTAGCGTCGACCAGGTGGGGAGTCGCGTCGTCCCGTCTTGCTCGAACGACACGCCACCACAACTACCCACACACCAACACCAACCAACAACGACGCCATGACATCGACCCAGCTCCAGATCAAGTCCCTACTTGGAGACCTGATCGAGCGCGAAACCGGCCTTACTATCGAGGTATCATTTCCATCCATCCGGTCGGAGTGGAGGAGAACGACTGGTCGCTTGTTCATGGCTTCGGGAATCTAACTGCCGACATATCGCGCATTGCAGAGCGACGCAGAGAACTTTACAATCGCGCGAGTGTGTCGCCCCTTCTATGTCTCTTGCTCGCCATATCGTGGCCTGCACATCGTACTGAACTGCGCCTGACGCATCCGCCCGGCCGCTGAAAAAAAAAAGGATTATGCGCTGAGCAGGTTCAAACACCACAAATTCGGACGCACGAACCAGTTCGACGTGATCTCGCGGCTTGAAGGGTATGCTTAAGTACCGCTGTCGTGTCCTCGTCCAAAACTGCCGAGATGCTCACCTTTGCAGGTTGGAGGAGAAATTCCGCATCATTAACGGCGAAGCGCTCGCCGACGCACTCCAGTCTCGGATCGTCGAACTCAAAGGCCTCACCGATATCGGGAGCTCCAGAAACAGCGTCCCCGAGACTCTACACTTGCTGCTCGAGCTCTCGAACGAGCCCCTCAAGAAGACTCGTCTCACGGACCTCGAGCGACTGATACCTCCGTCACCGCCGAAAGAGCTGACTTGGGAGGATATCATTGCGGATGATCCGCTAGAAGGCGAGATTTGGGATGACGTCGACTTCGGCGCGGAGAGTAGCGACGCTTGGTCCGGAGACGAGATAGCGGTTCTTCCAATAAGAGAACGGCTACGGAGGGTAGGCGAAGAGTTCGACAGCACCAGCAATGCCAAGCGAAGAAAGAAGCGGAGGGGAAATGGCGAGAGCGACGACGATGAAGAGGAGCACACGACTTCAAGAGTAGAGGTGTTTCCCGTCGACGGGAATCGCGCTGGTCTGGAAACGCTCAAGACTGCTCAGTACTGGATACGAGGAGTCGTACCGATCGAGAACGAGGTGGATGTGGCTCTTGGAGGTGCTACAGAGTGTATGCGCGTCCGCGACTGTTTGTAGTGCTGCGCTTGGCTAACGCACCTGGTGTAGTGAACCAAGTTTGGATCGTATCTGAACTCCAGGCGCTGCGTGAGGTTATATTTATGCTGCTCGGGCATCCTTGCGTGCTCTTGAAAAAAGGCCATGAGGATGACGAATGCATTGTTCGGATAGATACTGAGATTTTTGAGAAACGGTTCGCCCTGCGCCATGCATCTGTAAAGGGATTTGAAGCTGTGCTGGAATGGTTTGCTGTTCAGGGCACAACCCTGAATAGAATCCGAAAATTCACTCGCAGCAAAGAGGACTCTCCCGAACAGCAATCGCTCATAGCTGCTGTGGAAGAGAAGATCATTGCTTTAGATCAAAAGTTGATAGCCATTGAAGAGATGCATGTTGGCAAAGGTCAGTCAATCGATGTTCTTCCCGTGGCGCGACTATCCGCTGATATTACGTTTTCCCAGGTGAATCGCAAGTCGTCTCTCTACTTGCCCTTCAGTCTCGGCTCGAACCATTGATACGACCATTTAGGAGTCTGGGTCGCATCATCGCCAACCGGGGCGATTCCTCCCATCTAGAACACCTATACCTCGCTGCCTGTGCGCTCCAATCTACTGGGAACATGCCGGCCTATGGCTTCATCGCAACCATATTCTTCTCCTGCCTTCGGACCTACCTCCGTCCCATCCGTCTCTGGATGGAGGAAGGATTAATTCCACCGGCTAGTGATTTCCTGATCGCACAGACCGAACCCGATGCTGAGGTGGAACTCGGAACTTTCTGGCACTCGCAGTTCCACCTTCGCCGTACACCCCACGGCAGTCTCAATGCTCCTTCCTTCGTGCATCCTGTGGCACAGCGTATCCTCACAACCGGTAAATCCGTTGTCTTTCTGAAGCTGCTTCTACCCACAGCCGAGGATGCCCCCCCGACTGCCAATTACAACCTCGAGATCACATTCGAAGACGTTTGCTACCCAGGCACCGAGCTGGCTCCGTTCACTTCGCTGTTTCTAGCCGCTTTTAATCGATGGATCACGGCGAGGCACCATAGCATCTCTTCACGATTAAGGACGCATCTATTTGAGAATTGCGGGCTATGGAAATCACTCGACGCTCTCGACCTCATCTTCTTTGCCCGCAATGGCTTTCTGTTTGAATCCCTCGCTCAGGGCATATTCGAAAAGCTCGATCGCAAAGCAGCGACCTGGAACGATCGCTTCCTCCTGACCGAACAGGTTCAGAGCGTATTCTCGTCTGCGCCGCAGATCGAGCCACATCGCCTTCGCATGGTAGTAAGAAAAGAGGACCTTTTCTCCAGATCCGCCCATAAAGATACAACGGGCTGCAAGACCGTCAACTCTCTCGAGAACGTCGAGGTCGAATATCGACTCCCGTGGCCGGTCCTTAATATCGTCCGGCAGGACTCTTTCGACACATATCGCCGCGTGTTTACATTTTTGTTGCAGCTGCGGCGCGCACGGTACCTACTCGAACGATTGAGCCCCCAGCGCCGACAGGCGGATGCGGAGGCAAAGGTCTTTTATGCGCTGAGGCAAAGGTTGCTGTGGTTTTCTGGGGTGATCGTTGGATACGTCACAGACCTTGTATTGCGCCCGCTGACGGCAGTGTTAAGGCGGGACCTGGGGAAGGCGGACGATGTTGACGGAATGGTGGCTACTCATTCCGCCTTCATTGTTAAAGTCAAAGAGCACTGTCTGCTCGGGACGAAACTGGCGCCGATCCACAAAGGGGTTATCTGCATCCTCAATCTAGCCGTCAAGTTCAGCCGCGTCCACTCCGCGTTCCAGAGCCAGGCCGGCGGGGAAACGTCGACACCCGGCAGGGGCGGTAGGCGGAGAAGACGGCATAGAGGCCACGACAGCTCCGATGAAGACGAGGAAGATGCAGAGAACGAAGGATCGACCCCGGGAAGTCCCAGCAGCACGGGAATGACCTCGGTACTTGGCCGCGAGGATGGCGGGGACGGTGACGATGAGGACGGAGACGAGCAGGCGCGATACCTGAACAGGCTTAGCGCTATGAGCGACGAAGTTCGTGGACTGGTCGGGTTCGTCAAGGAGGGTTTGCGTGGAGTGGCGAGAGCAGGCGTTATGCCCCATCTGGAGATGTTGGCGGAAGCTTTGGAGGGATATGGCGCTGGCTGGAACGGGCCGACGTAAGGTTATATAGATCCGATCACATATCTAGGTAGTGATCCCAATCCCACACTACCCAGCCGAACACACAGGCTTGATCGCTGGGCGGGCACACACACACATCTATCTGAAAAAAATTGAGTGCACATAAGTACATGACAGCAGAAAAATCTTGGTATGTATGTATACCAGGCTAGTGCCTCTTCATGCAACCCTGCGACCAGGATCAAGCATAAGCATTGCTAAGACACGTAACTCCCCGGAGCTAAACGTTGAGGCTCCTTTGCAGTGCCCCTAATAGGTACACGAATAACCCGCAACTCACCTTTCACGACCCATCATCACCATGGCGCTCGCGCGACCCAACGGCGTGGTGCGCCTGATATTCGCGGTTCTCCTGCTCTCGTCGTTCCTGCTGATAATCTACAATTTCTCGGCGATCAGCTCGCGGATGCCCAAGTCCTTCGAGGATGTGACGGGACCCTCCCGCTTCCAGCGACCGAGAAAAGGCGGATCGCTCAAGGGCATCGATCCACTGCTGCAGCCGGAGATGGGCCCGCCCGGAAAGCTCTACGGTCCCGGCGAAATCAATCGTACGTCGGCGACGATCCTCTCGCTCGTCCGCAACAAGGAGCTCAAGGGTATGCTGCAGAGCATGAGGGATCTCGAGGAGACGTGGAACCACAAGTTCCATTACCCCTGGACCTTCATCAACGACGTCGAATTCTCGAAGGAATTCAAGGAGGAGACGGCCAAGCTCGCGAGCGGCGAGGTCCGATACGGTTTGTCACACACACACACACACATACTATATCTCTCTCCCGAGCCGGTCGCGCTGATATGTGACGGTCGTACGCAGAGATCGTGCCGAAAGACCATTGGGAGATCCCGCCGTGGATCAACAGCGACCTGTTGAGGGAGTCGTCCGACCTGCTCATGGAGAATGGGGTGCAGTACGCGGAGGAGAAGTCATACCACCAGATGTGCCGGTGGAACTCGGGCAAGTTCTACCACCACCCGGCGCTGAAGGACGTGCGGTGGTACTGGCGTGTGGAGCCGGGCGTGCACTTCTTCTGCGACGTGGACTACGACGTGTTCCGGTACATGGAGGACAACGACAAGCTGTACGGCTTCGTGATCAACCTGTACGACTCGCCGGAGTCGATCGAGACGCTGTGGCCGCAGACGCTCGAGTTCCTCGCCGAGCACCCGGAGTACATCCACAAAAACAACGCCATGGAATGGCTCACCGACTCCACGAACCGGCCCGAACACAACCGCAAGGCCAACGGCTACTCGACCTGCCACTTCTGGAGCAACTTTGAGATCGCCGACATGAACTTCTGGAGGTCGAAGCCCTACGAGGACTACTTTGAGCACCTTGACAGAGCCGGCGGCTTCTTCTACGAGCGCTGGGGCGACGCCCCCGTCCACAGCATCGGCCTCGGCCTGTTTGCCGACAAGAACAAGATCCACTGGTACTTTTACCCCCCCCCCCCCCCCCCCCGCCTTCCATATGTAGCCGACCAGCTAACGCAACGACAGGTTCCGCGACATCGGATACCAGCACATCCCCTACTTCAACTGTCCCAGCAGCCCCAAGTGCAAGAAGCGCTGCACGCCGGGAATGTTCACCGACGGCCAGGGGTTGGACGAAGAGGACTGTCGCGCGAATTGGTTTGAGATGGCGCATACCAACTGAAAGTTGGTCGGTCCTTGATGATTCTTGTTTTTGTCGGTTCTCGTCTTGTTTGTTAGTGCCTTTTTTGGGGGGGGGAATGGAGTTTTATTTCTCTGTACATGTTTGCATCTTTGCCGTCCTTCGTGTGTGTGCGTTCGGTGCCGGAAAATGTCTTGTATAATTTCGTGTGTAAGTTCCGTGATGACTGGGATGGGGATGGGACGAGGGGAAAAAACTGGGATGGATGGAATAGGTGGGATGGGGGGCGGAAGGACCAAGGTCCAGACGGATATCACGATATAATTGTTGTGCGTCGGAAATGGCAAACGGTGATACGGTATACCCACACACATACACACACACTGCGATTGTCGTTTTGGAAGCACAGGTGGGAATCGAATGCTTGTGGCTGCAGCACGGAGTAAACGCATCGCCCGCCCGTCGTCGGCCCCGTCCAGCTGCCGAACCACGGAATCGTCACATACATACTCTCCTGCAATCCGACTCAACTCACAGCCTGGCGGACGGTTCTCGCCATCATCCGTAGGCGGCGTGCGTTCGTACGCAGCAAGTAAGTATTCAAGTCAAGGTACATCCGAAGTCTCGGGTCGTCCGGCCGGCTCAACGAGTGACAGTCAGTCGCACAGCATCTTGCGGTGTCCATTGCCTTCCCGCCCCGTCCGTCCAGCAAACAGATATCCCTCCAAAATGCCCCTCGCATCCCACATCGTACTCGCACGCATACATTCATTTAAATATCACCCAAACAGGTGGTCACACCGACGCTTACAAGCATGTGGTGCCGCTGCCGCACGTCGTGGGGCCGATCCAACCGGTTCCACCGCTGTCGGCGTTAGCCGTCGTTAGAGAGGAGAGTAGAGGGGGGGAACGTGCCAATGTCCCCACTTGGCAGCGGTCAAGGTCGTGGACGTGGCGTCAGTGGCGGCTGCGCCGCTTATCAGCGAAGAGGTCCCGGATCGTGAACCTGCCATATCCCCACCCAGTCTTTCTCCGCACCTCTGCCCACAAGAGCTTCTGCTGGGCTTTCCAGTGGAGGCAATTCTTGAAGAGGTGCTCGCTTGACTGGGCCCTGTACGGGCACTACCGGCAGCCTCTGCCGGGGGCTCGTTGCAAGCTCCCCTTCGCCCTCCGCGCAGGCCTGTCCCAAGAAGATACTCGGCGCACCAAGGAAACCACAGAGAAAAGACAAAACAAAAGAACAAAGTAAAGCTGCCCCACATCCTACTCCTCTTCTGCAGACATGAACGAGGGTGCGGGAAGGAAGAGCGGTGGCTCCTCGTCCCCGGCACCCAGCTAGTTCCTCAGCCTCTTGCCTTCCCTCTTCTCCCCTTCTCTCCGCTCGCGGAGTTCCCACTCCAACGCCTCGCTCTGTGCGTCTTCCTCAGCCAGGGCTAGGAGCAGCCTCCCCACGTCCGCGGTAGAGAGGAAGTCAAAGATCGGTTGGCAGCAGCGCTCGTCGGCGAAGAGGTCCCACAAGATTTCCTGCTGGCATTTCCAGAGCGGGCAGCTATTGGAGATGTGTTCCCGCACCTGGGTCCTGTGAGTGCACCAGCAGCACTTAGCGGTGGGCTGCTTCTTCGTCCACGCGAGATATTGGCTAGTGGGGCAGTGGACCACCTTCAACTGGTAGAACCTCGCAGGGAGCCGCTCATGATGGCGGCGATGATACAATTGATCGCATGCGACCCTGTTGGATCGATCATTGAGATATTATTTACAGTCCTACATATCTCGTTCGCCGTCCGCCGCGACCCCTCACAGTCCGCCGGCGGCCCGCGGCCACTCCCTCTGCCCCCGCCTGGCCTGTCCCCGAGAGCTCTCAAGGGAACAAAAAGAAAAAGGAAAGACATGAAAAGACAGGAGGGAATAGAAAAGTAACGACAGTCATCTTGCACGGCCCAAGGAAAAGACTTCTTCTCTCCCACCCCCTATTCTTCTTCGTGCTCCGCTCCCTGCCCTTCTTCTGGTTCCTCACCCTCCTCTCGGTCCCCGATTCGGTCCTCGCCCGGTTTCGGTGGCACTGTCTGCGGTCCCACCCCCTTCGTGGTGCGCAATTTTTTTATATTATCGACTGAGTGCACCATTCATCCGCGAACATGTCTCGGATTTTGAAGTGGCTCTTCCCTCTTCCCCGTATCCCTTCACACCCCCGCGTACAGAATTTCCCACTGCGTCTTCCGTCGCTTGCAAATTCTTCAGCGGGTGCTCTCGTGCCTGTGTCCCGCACTGTCACCCGCCCGCCGCCGCGTTCACGTCCCTCGCCTACTTCAGGCATCGCCAGTGCCCCGTCCTGAGCTGATGGAATCGCCCTGCCAGTCGATTTGATCCCCGTGCCGCTGCTCCGTTTGGCCGTTGAGTCTTCGGCATTCTGTACTTCCTCCCATTGACACTTTCCTTTGGCCAGTGCAGCGAGCCGCTTATTGGTAAGGGTCTCAACAGTCCGGCTAGCAGACGAGTGAAATCTCATGATGGCGTCCTGTTGCCGTTATCGGGAGCGATCGGCCACCATCACAACAAGAGCTAGAGGTAAGCGGAATCGGGTGGCGCATAGGGGCCATAGCTGATAGCTGTCTGGCATCGTGGGTGCATACGTAGTTGGCTGTTGTGGGTGGGCTGGCACGATGGTTGGGTTACTGTGGGGGCAGTTGACCTACGGTTCTCGGGAGCTTGATTTTTTTTTCTGACACTACTACTAGCGTAGGCCCGCGGGTGCCCACCGGCCGGACTGGGTCAACAGAAAGCCCGACTTGGACTAGACGGTCTCAAAAGCCCGCGGGCCGCTCATCCTCCTCGCCTCCTCACACCCTGCTTACCGGCGTTTGTTGGGCCCGGTCGGGTTTCTGGCTTGGTTCCCGGAGTCGGCTGTGCCGATATTTCTTCCCGGTAACCTTGGGCTATGCCCACGCCTTTGTTTCCTGCCACTTGACCTCGGTGAGCCTGGGCGTCCTGATGCGGACAGGAGGGCGGGCGGGCGGACTGCAGTTGAGCAGACCGGATGAATTCTCATAACGCGATCGGTATCGATATCCCGACATTCTCAATACACCAGCAGCCTTTGAGTTGCGCAGATTCCGATATTCGCTCCGCTATAGGGGGCTGGCAAATTGATAAATATTCACAACCAACTAGGGTGTTGAAATCAAGGAGCGACGATGGTAGCCCAGCAACTCGACGCCATGAGCGTCTGGCTCGTCTGCCGCCAGCTCCGCCCACCCGCCTGCCTTCTCATTGCCCACCACTCTGCTGTGAGCCGGGCACCACCGGATCTCGATGTGCATATCCGACCTTGTCTGCCCTCAGTGCGGTAACTCACCCCCTGGCCTGTACGGCATGCCCTTGGCCTGGGCCTGGCTCTTCCCATAACATGCACCTAATCGCGGTCTGCATGTCTGTGAACACCGTGACCCTCTCCGGTTTGGTCTGCCACCTCGCGGCTGTTTCAAGGCCCTGCCCAGCGCCGCTCACTCCGCGTCAAACGCCTTCTGGTTGTACCCCATGTGGGCCTTGATGTTTTCCTAGTACATAGTCTCCATTCTTCCATGCTACATAACTAGTTGCCACGTACCCTGCCGCGTTGCTGTCAACTTCTCGATCCATCTGTGAAGGTGGTGAAGCCCAGTCTGTCACGTTCTGCCTCCGCCCTCGCCTCTTCCTTTCCTCCCACTATTATGGTCTCGCCGCTCATCTCACCCTCGATCTGTTTCAGGTGCAACTTTGATGTCCGCGCCTGGTGCTTTCGAACCGTCAAGAGGACTGCGCTCTCCGCCTGCCTGCGCAGCAAACAGCCTCCTCAAACTTCTTTCCGATGGTTGACGCGCCCCACAACATCCATGGCCTGGTGGCCCTGGGGGAGGCTGAGCAGTCGAAGGCCGAAACGCCTGTCGTCCAGATGTAGCGACAGGTGTGTACGAATTGACAAGATCGGAGATGATCGAATGAAGCAACCTCACAAGAGGAAAAAAAAGACCCATGCTTCAGATCTTCGAAATGTACAAGTTGTGCGATTTGATACTGCGCGCGCAACAAATAGCACCAACCGTCTCGCGTCCGAATCACCACGATTCCTCCGAACATGCATGCTTCAGTTGGGATGGCTGGAAGTTGCTTTGGCAAAAAGGGAGAGGTGCATGGCGGATGGAACACTGTCGCCGATCGCGGGGTTTGCTATAGGCATTGTCTGTCGTGATTGGCCTCACTGGTGCTCAAACGATTGGTAGGAGTGTGTACATTATGTGCATCCAGTGACGTGGCAGTACCAATCCTAACACGGGATCTATTCGGGACTAGAAGTCCGAGGCTCTTTCGTTGCCCCTCTTTATAATTACTCGACGTCGAGAAGGTCTAATCAGTCGTCGGGACTATCGTCAACACCAGCTACCTACAAACGAGAAAACAACGCCAACCCTAACAATGGAAACGGCCGGTAATGAGTCATCCCGGCGCCGGCGGCTCCTAAGTTAGTACATAGCTGATTATCGTCGATCACTCAAGGTCTTGGAATCGCTGTTGTCGGGCTCGCTAATCAGCTTGTGACAAGTTACAATCTGCTGTCGACGGCACGATCATTCGGTCGGGACTACGGGGACCTTGATTTTCGGCTCTCGGCGGAAAAGTTCTGCCTGGAGCAGTGGGCCGAAGCCTGGGCGCTGGATCACAGGAGCCGAAGCGACGGTGAGCAACGTTTTGCAATATATGCGCTGGCACGAATCTCGACGGTCTTAGCCGAGCTACTCGAGTACAGCTCCAGGTACGGCGCGCCAGACGGTGATCGCGGTCCGCGAAAACGCAATGGCGCTCGTGCGCTATATCAATCAATCTCCGTCTCACTCCATCGCACACAGAAAAGTCCTCAGCCAACCCAGCCCCGACTTAACCAGGACGTTGCCGAACTTCATACTCAATCTTGTCTGTTGAGTTTGTACCAGATAAGACCAGAACTTGAGAACGAGGTGGAGCGGCTGAAAGACAGCACGGAAAGCCTGCAGAGGGCACTGCCTACTTTGAAGAAACTGCGATGGGCTTTTGTTGATAGGGATAAGTTCGAAAGATTGATCGGCCAGTTGAAAGAATACAACGAGACCCTGAACAGGGCACTACTCTCCGTCGGTGTCAGGTCTAAGACGCCAGTTCCAAGAGGTTTGCGATATCCTCCTCCTCTTGAGCTGCTTGATAGCTAACCCGCAGCTGAAACAGGGACCCAACCTGGCGCGCCTGACTTCACATTAGCCCCACAACTTCCGTTCGCTCGCAACCGCATGTTCAGTGGTCGGGAGGATATCATCTGCACTATCTACTCAACTCTCAAAGGAAGGACTTCCATCGATGGTGATTTCCACCTACCGACCGACAAGGTTGTTGTTCTTCACGGACTCGGAGGAATGGGGAAGTCATCCATTGCATTAGAATATTCGTTTCGATACTCAGATTCATACACGGCGGTAATTTGGATCGATGTCACCAGCGCGGCCTCATTATCTCGAAGCGCTCGGATAGTCGCCGAGCATATTATCGACAGCTATGCGAAACAACGACACTCATATGAAGATATTGCTTTGCTGTTAGGACTGGGGGGCGTTCTGAATGCAATGGGGCAAATATCGTCTGATAGCGCCTCAGATTCTCGATTGACCGGAGCAGTTAAGAGCTGGCTAGCTACAAAACACAACGAAGGGTGGCTACTCATATTAGACAATTACGACGATGTCGATGCAGTTGACATCCGCCTTCTCCTTCCAACTTGCAATGCCGGCAATGTGATCATAACATCCCGGAAGAGTGATCTTCGATCGTTGGGCAAGACAGTGGCAGTTGAGGAGATCAACGAGGAAGCATCTATGGAGGTGCTAACGAAGAGTGTTGGCAAGCAAGTGCTCGAGGGGGAAGGCGAGTACCAGGTACCCATTGGTGAGAGTATAAGCTAATATGGCGTATTAGA
>Ga0307508_10002264_pt1 | contig 20532 bp, 17 predicted proteins | sample 9_EM_MG_FD_203089 | JGI IMG/M metagenome (GOLD analysis project Ga0307508, IMG submission 203089) | Populus trichocarpa ectomycorrhiza microbial communities from riparian zone in the Pacific Northwest, United States - 9_EM | ecosystem: Host-associated > Plants > Roots > Unclassified | place...
ATCATGATCAGGCAAGGGCTGCTCTCATGATCGACCGGGGTCACATCGACGAACCCGGCAGGTTAAACGCCAAGCTGAGGCGTTTAGGATGTGCCGCGCGGCGCAGCCGCGCGGCACATCTCTCAGGATGGACCCGGATCGTCCGAATGGCATGGGCGTGAGACCTCGGGGCTGGGTGTGGTGGCTCGCCTTGGCCGTGCCCGCCTCTCTCAGCTATCTCCTGCTCCCGCGGGAGACGCCGTACGCCTCAGTCTGCTTCGAGGGCGTCGGCTTCGCGTCGGCTATCACGATCTTCGTGGGCATCCATCGGCGCCGGCCGGCCCGGCCGCTGCTGTGGTACCTGCTGCTCGCCGGGACGCTGGCCTCGGTGCTCGGCGACTCGATCTACGACTACCTGTCGGCGTACGCGCACGTTCAGGCGTTCCCGAGCCTCGCGGACCCGTTCTACATCGCGTCCTACCCGCTCGACGCGGCCGGGTTGATGCTGCTGATCCGCAGCCGCACCGGAGGGCGGGACCGCGCCGGCCTGCTGGACGCGGCCGTGGTCTCGACCGCGCTCGGGCTGCTCTCCTGGACGTTCCTGGTGCGGCCGATCGCGGCGCAGTACGACACGGGCGCGCTGGACCAATTGGTGTCGCTGTCCTACCCGCTCGGCGACGTGCTGCTGCTCGCCATGACGGCCCGCCTGCTCACCACGACCGAGCGCCGCTCCCCCGCGTACTGGATGCTGGTGATCGCCCAGGCCACCCGGCTGTTGCCGGACGTCACCTTCAGCATCGGGTCGGCCTTCGGCACCGAACCCTTTCCCTACTTCGACAGCGGCTGGCTGCTGACCTACGTGCTGACCGCCGCCGCGACCCTGCACCCGTCGATGCACCGGCTCAACGAGCCGGTGCCGCCCCGCGAGGTCACCCTGAGCGTGCCGCGGCTGTCGCTGCTCGCGTCGATGTCCCTGTTGGCGCCCGCGGTCCTGGTGATCGAGGGCCGCCTGCACCCGTCCAACATCGACTGGGCCGGCGTGGCGGCCGGCAGCGCGGCCCTGTTCCTGCTGGTGCTGGCCCGGATGAGTGGCCTGCTCGGACGGATGCGGCGGCTGGCGCAGCAGCTCGACTCGCTCGCGCACGCCGACGGCCTGACGGGGGCGCCCAACCGGCGCGCCTGGGACGAGGCGCTGGAGCGCGAGATCGCCGCCTCCCAGCGGGCCGGGACGCCGCTCGTGGTCGGCCTGATCGACCTGGACTTCTTCAAGAGGTTCAACGACACGTACGGCCACCAGGCCGGCGACGTGCTGCTCACCGAGGCCGCGGCGGCCTGGCGGGCGCAGCTGCGCGACGGCGACCTGCTGGCCCGCTACGGCGGGGAGGAGTTCGGCGTCATCGTCAAGGGACTGTCCGCCGAGCAGGCCAAGGCGGTCGTCGAGCGGCTGCGGGCGGTCACGCCGAGCGGGCAGACGTTCTCGGCCGGGCTGACCCAGTCGACCGGCGCGGAGAGCCCCGACGAGCTGGTCCGCCGGGCCGACGTCGCGCTGTACCGGGCCAAGGAGGGCGGCCGCGACCGGGTCGTCCTCGATCCCTCTATCGAGGTACCGCCCACACTGCCGCCCGCGGGTACGGTGAATCCCACACCGGCCCGCGCGTGAAGGGAGCGACGTGGTCGAGGCAGGACTGCTCGATCGGCTCACCATCGGTGACCACGTCTGCTGGGCGGTCGACGACGACCGCATCCGCATGCGGTCGCTCGCGGGCTATTTCCGAGCCGGCCTGCGCGCCGGCCAGAAGATCATCTATTGCGGCGACGACACCGGCGCGGTGCTCGCCGGCGTCGACTCTCTCGGCATCGACACCGCGGCGGCGATCGCCTCCGGCCAACTCGCGGCGCACCCGCCCGGCGCGGCGTACGTGGCCGGCGGCGTCTTCGACCCGGTGGCGATGCTGGTCGGCTGGCGGCGGACCATCGACCGGACCCGCGCCGAGGGCTTTCCCGGCCTGCGCGTGCTCGGCGACATGGCCTGGGCCAGCCGGGGCGTGCCCGGCGCCGAGCGCCTGCCGTCGTACGAGGCGGAGATCAACCGGTACTTCGTGGACCACGACGTGGTCGGCGTGTGCGCGTACGACACGCGGATCTTCGACCCGCTCCTGCTGCGCCGGATCACCTGGTCGCACTCGGGCGCCGCGTCGACCGGCGCGCCCTTCGACCCGCAGCTGTCGCTGCGCGTGCGGCGCACCCTCGACCCGCTCGGCGTCCGGATCTCCGGCGAGGCCGACCTCGCCAACCGCGACGCCCTGCGCGCGATCATCGAACACCTCTTCGCGGACGCCGCCGACGCCGCCGCAGGTAGCGCCGCCTCGGGTAGCGCCGCCTCGGGTAGCACAGCCTCGGGTAGCACAGCCGCGGACGACGCCGTCTCGGGTGGCGCGGGCGAGGTGACCGTCGACGTCGGCGGCCTGCGGTTCGCCGACCGGGCGGCCGTCCGGATCCTGGTCTCGGCCGCCGCCGGCGGTCGCCGGGTGCGGCTGGTCGGCTGCTCGCCGGCCCTGATCCGGCTGCTCGACTTCGACGGCGTCGGCGCCACGCCGGGCCTGACGATCCACACCCGACGGTGACCCGCTTGACCCTTGTGCATCGGTCGAAGGGCTGCGCTCGACAGGTCGGATTCGGGGTGCACACACGGAGTGTGAACGGTTTATGCTTGCGAAGATCACTCCACGTTGTTCCGCGCGATCTTAAGGATGAGCCTCGTGTCAGACCGGCCGGACATGCCCAAGTTGGACACTTCAGTGCCACAGACGGCCCGGATCTGGAACTATCTGCTCGGCGGCAAGGACAACTTCGCCGTCGACCGCGGGGTGGGCGATCAGATCATCGAGTCGATGCCCGAGCTCGCCGAGAACGCCCGGCTCTCCCGCGCCTACCTGGTGCGCGCCGTGCGCTGGCTGGTAACCGAGGCTGGCATCCGCCAGTTCCTCGACATCGGCACCGGCCTGCCGACCGCCGGCAACACGCACGAGGTCGCGCAGGAGGCGGCCCCCGACGCCCGCGTCGTCTACGTCGACAACGACCCGCTCGTGCTCGCGCACGCCCGCGCGCTGCTGACCAGCACGGCCGAGGGCGCCACCGACTACATCGACGCCGACATGCGCGACCAGAAATCGATCATCGAGCGGGCGCGCGAGACGATCGACTTCGGCCAGCCGGTCGCGCTCATCATGATGGGTATTCTCGGTCACCTGGAGGACGACGCCGAGGCCAAGTCGATGATCGACGGCTTCCTGGGCGCGATGCCCTCCGGCAGCTACCTGGCGATGTACGACGGCAGCGACACCAGCCCGAAGGTCACCGAGGCGGTCCGCATCTGGAACCTCTCCGCCAACCCGAAATATCACCTGCGCAGCCCCGAGCGGATCGCCGCGCTCTTCGACGGCCTCGAACTGGTCGAGCCGGGCGTCGTGTCCGTCACCCGCTGGAAGCCCGGCACGGACGAGTCGCCCGCCGTGATCGACCAGTACTGCGCCGTCGGTCGCAAGCCGTAACCGACGTGAGGACCGCATGACTGAGGCACAGCAGAACGGCGGCCCGACTGTTCGTCGCCTTCAGCTCGGCGCCCGGCTGCGCAGCTGGCGGACCTCCGCCGGGGTCACCCGCGAGCAGGCGGGCTACGCCATCCGCGGGTCGGAATCGAAGATCAGCCGGATGGAGCTCGGCCGGGTCGGCTTCAAGGAGCGCGACGTCGTCGACCTCCTGAAGCTCTACGGCGTGCACGACCAGGAGGAGATCCGCCGGCTGCTCGAGCTGGCCCGCGAGGCCAACACGCCCGGCTGGTGGCATGCCTACGGCGACATTCTCAGCACCTGGTTCCAGAACTATCTCGACCTGGAGCAGGCCGCGGAGCTGATCCGGACGTACGAGGTCCAGTTCGTCCCCGGGCTGCTGCAGACCGACGCGTACGCCCGCGCCGTGATCCTTCTCGGCCACCCGATGGCGAAACCGCACGAGGTCGACATGCGCGCGCAGCTGCGGATGGAGCGCAAGAAGGTGCTCACCTCGTCGCGCGCGCCGTGGCTGTGGGCGGTGATCGACGAGTCGGTGCTGCTGAGGCCGGTCGGCGGTCCGGACGTGCTGCGCGAGCAGATCGAGGCGCTGATCGAGGCCTGCAGCCTGCGCAACGTGCGCCTGCAGATCATGCCGTTCCGGTCCGGCGGCCACGCGGCGATGGGCGGCGCGTTCAGCATCCTGCGCTTCCCCGACCAGGAACTGCCCGACGTCGTCTACATCGAGCACCTCACCAGCGCGCTCTACCTGGAGAAACGCGAGGACATCGACCAGTACGCGGAGGCCATCGGCCGGCTGTTCATCGAGGCCGAGCCGCCCGACCGCACACCCGACCTCCTCCGCAGGGCCCTGCGCGACCTGGAACGCGACCCGCACGACTAGATGATCTCTGTCGGTGGTCGTAGGTGATGAGGGAGCGGATGACGGGTTGGCCGGTGTGTCAGCTGTGCCAGATCGCGGCGGTGAGGGCCAGGACGTGTTGTAGGACGCGGATCGGGACGCCGTTGGGTGTGTGCCCACCGTGTGGTTCGAGTCCGAGTTGTCGTTTGAGGGTTTCATTGACTGATTCGGTGGTTTGACGAACGGCGTGAAGCTGTGCCCTGTCGGGGCGTGGGGCTTCGCCTTGGCATGCGGGTCGGATCATGCCTGCTGCCCGGGAAACTGTCTTCGCTGGGGCATCACAACCAGGCAGGCGTGGGCACATCCCGCCAGCGGTGAAGAAAAATCGAATACCGTCTTCCAAGCGCCCGTCACTCTGCGTACATCCGCGCGGACCTGTGAGTTGACGAGCAGGCTAAGGCGCAGCGGGTCGAAGTCACCGATCCAAGGCGATCCAGTAGCGTCGCACCCGACCGTGATCGGTGGCGCGGATACCTTCAAGGACACCGCCGTTGCGTTCGATCGTGCGGGCCGAGGCGACGTTGTCGGCGAGGCAGGAAATCAGAACGCGGTCCAGGCCCAGAGCGGAGCGGGCCTCGCCGAGCATCTCGCCCAACGCCCAGCTCGCCAGCGAGTTCATGCGGGCGAGGACCCCCATACGAGTTCACGCAGCGCAAGCACGCTGGCACGACGCCCCTTGGTATCCGATGCTTGCCGGAACGACACCCGAATCGATCGCGTTCCTCGCCGGCATCGCCGACCACGATCCGACCTCCGCGCTGGCCGCCCTGTCATGCCCGTTGCTGGCCATTTTCGGCGCCGACGACCTGCTCGTGCCGGTCGAGGACAGCGTACGCGTCATCATCAGGACCCTCGAAGACGCCCACCACACCGACCACGCGATCGTGGTGTTCCCCCACGCCGACCACAACATCCGCATCTACACCGGCCATCGAGTGCAGTAAGCGCTGCGGGTGGGGTCATGGTTGCGATCGCAACCATGACCCCACCTGCCCGAACAGATACACCTCAAGATCAAACCGCGGATAACTCAGGACACAGAGGATGTCAATTCAGGGTGATGTTCGTGGCGGCGCAGGTGGCGTTGGGGACGGAGCTGACCAGCGTGGGCTCGCCGCTGGTCACGCCCTTGAAGCTGGCGCAGATCACGGTCTTGGCGGTGCTGCCGATCACGGTGACGTGGTCGACCTTCGCGGTGTCGCCCAGGTTGGGATTGATGCCGACCAGGTCCTTCAGCGGGGCGGTGACCGTCACGCCGGAGATCTCCACGTGGCGGGCGAACTGCTTCTTGCAGTTGCCGCACGACCGGTACAGCTTGCCGATGTCCACGGCCTGGAAGTTCCTGATGACGAACGACCCCGGGCCGTTGTGCTGGAACACCTTGTCGGCCGCGTGCATCGCGCCGCCGCCGTCGACGGTCATCACCTGGCCGGCCGAGGTTCCCTTGAGCGTCGCGGCGTCCTCGCCCACGTCCAGCCACCACACGTTGCGCAGCGTGCAGGTGCCAAGACAGTGCACGCCGTCGGCGCCCGGAACGCCGATGATCACATTGGACAGCGTCGAACCGGCGGCAAGTTCGAAGACCGGCAACTGGTTCTCGCTCTGGCCCCCGTCTCCGAGCGCAGCCCCAGCGACGAACTCTGTATCGCCACCGTCGAAGCTCCCGCTGATCTTCCGCGTCGCGGTCAGCGTGACCGTGCTCGTCGGCTTCGGCCACGCCGCCGGGGTCGCTCCCGTGCCGCCGGCGGCGGCCGTCGGCCCGGTCGTCGCGGCCGTCGGCCCGGCCGTGGCAGTCGACCCGGTAGTCACGGCCGTCGCAGTGGGCCCGGTCGTCGCAGTCGGCCCGGTCGTCGCAGTCGCCGCGGCGGAGGCGGTCGGCGTCGCGGCTCCGGTCGGCGATGGCGTTGCCGGCGCGGCGGCGGGGTCGCTGACGTAGACGTCGTCGAAGGACGCCGAGGCATGCACGGTCTGCAGGCCAACCCGCCCCTTCCCGAGCGTGCGGCCGGCCACGTCGCCGACCAGCGCACCGTCGACGTAGCCGGTCACCCGCGTGCCCACCACGTCCAGCCGCAGGGCGTGCCAGCCGGTCACGGCGAGTTTCGCCTCGCCGAGCAGCGTCACGGCCGAGCCGCGCACCTCCTCGAGCCGAGCCCCGCCCGCGACCAGCACCAGCCGCTCGAACTGGTGCGCCCCGCCGGCGCGGGCCGCGATGCCGGCGGCGGCGCCGCTCGCGCTCAGATCGACCGGCCGCACCCGGGCCTGCAGCGTGTAGTCGGTCCAGCCGCTGTCACCATCGAACATGCGAGCGAGTTCGCTGCCGGTGTCGGCCTGGCGCAGCGCCTTGCTGCCATCGGTGACCACCGACCAGGACCCACCCGACTTCGTCCAGCCCGCGATGTTGCCGTCCTCGAAGTCGTCGTGCAGCGACGTGGTCCCGGCGAACGCGGTCGCGGTGATCCCCACCGCGCCCGCGAGAACCACCGCGAACCCACCGATCAGGGCGGCGCGACGCCGCCCCCCGGCCCGTGCATGCCTCATCCGCGCGTTCCTCCCGATAGAAGTCGAACGCACTCCAGTGGCCCAGCACCCCCGAAAGGTTGCCCGCGGTCCTCAATTTCCCAACGACCAGCGCCGTTCGGCACGACGATGAATGGTGGTCACGACCTCCGGCAAGGCGCGTTGGCGGGAACGGCTTAACGCCGCCCGTGACGCGATCGACTGGGACGAGCGGAACGCACTGAGAGAGCACAGCTCGGCCTGACCGCGAAAACTCCGTGACACCTATCCGGTTCTCGCTATGACGCTGCGTCTGCGGCGCTGGCCGCGATCGATGCGGGCGCGCTGGTACTGACCCGGCAGCCGGCCGTGTATGCAGGAATCAAAGCCGGCGGGCTCGCTATCCCGATCACCGACGAGTGGTGAGACTCCAGCCGACATCGAAGCGCCGCTTGCCACGCCGACACGAGCGAGGTTCGGGGGGCTCACGTGGGTGCGGATCGGGCCGGGACGCCGACGGAGGCGACCCGGCCCTGTCCTCGGCCGTCGGTCAGCGGGAGGCGCCGGCGCGGCGCTTGGTCCAGACGTCGAAGGCCACGGCGGCGAGCAGCACCGCGCCCTTGACGAGCATGACCTGCTCGGACTGGGCGCCGATCAGGCTCATGCCGTTGTTGATCACGCCCATGATCAGGCCGCCGGTGATGGCGCCGATCACCTTGCCGACGCCGCCCTGCACGGCCGCGCCGCCGATGAAGGCGGCCGCGATCGCGTCGAGTTCGAACTGGTTGCCTGCCGTGGGGTTCGCCTGGTTGAGCCGGCCGGCGAAGATGACGCCGGCCAGGGCGGAGAGCACGCCCATGTTGACGAAGATCCAGAAGACCACCGACTTGACCTTTACGCCGGAGAGCGTCGCGGCCTGCACGTTGCCGCCGACGGCGTAGATCTGCCGGCCGAAGACGGCCCGGTTGGTCAGCAGCGAGTACGCCAGCACCAGCACCGCCAGCAGGACGAGCACCCACGGCAGGTTGCGGAACCGGGCCAGCTGCACGATCACGAACATGACCACGGCGGCGGCCACCACGATCTTGCCGATGAACAGCGGGAGCGGGTCGACGACCTGGCTGTAACGCAGGCGGGCGCTTCGTGACCGCCACTGAGCGACCACGAAGCCGGCCACGGCTAGGACACCGATCAGCAGGCTGACCAGGTCGGCGCCGCCGAGCGGGCCGAGGCCGACGTTGCCCAGGTAGCCGTCGGTGAAGCCGTTGGACAGCGTGCGGACCGCGTCGGGGAACGGGCCGATGCCCCGGTTGCCGAGCACCGTCAGGGTCAGCGCGCGGAACAGCAGCATGCCGGCGAGCGTGACGATGAAGGCCGGGATGCCGAAGTACGCCACCCAGTAGCCCTGCCACGCGCCGATCAGGCCACCGACCACCAGGGTGATCACCAGCGCGAGCGGCCACGCCATGTGGTGGTCGACCATGAGCACGCCGGCGACCGCGCCCGTGACCGCCACCACCGAGCCCACCGACAGGTCGATGTGGCCGGCGATGATCACCAGGATCATCCCGATCGCCAGGATCAGGATGTACGAGTTCTGGACGATGATGTTGCTGATGTTCTGCGGCGCCAGCATGTCACCGCCGGTGAGCACCGTGAACAGCAGCACGATCAACGCGAACGCGATGTAGATGCCGCTCTGCCGCAGGTTGATCGAGAACCGGAACGGGCCGCGCGAGCCCGGCGCCGCCGGCTGCTCGTCGACGGCCGGACCGGCGTCGGTGGGTGCGATGGTCATCGGGGCACCTCCTGACCGGCGGTCATCAAGGTCATCAAGCCTTCCTGGGTGGCCTCGGCCCGGGGCACCTCGCCGGTGATCCGGCCGGCCGAGAGGGTGTAGATGCGGTCGCAGAGCCCGAGCAGCTCGGGCAGCTCGGAGGAGATGAACAGCACCGCCTTGCCCTCGTCGGCGAGCCGGTTGATGATCGTGTAAATCTCGTACTTGGCGCCGACGTCGATGCCCCTGGTCGGCTCGTCGAGGATCAGCACGTCCGGGTCCGTGAAGATCCACTTGGAGAGGACGACCTTCTGCTGATTGCCGCCGGAGAGCTTGCCGGTGATGCTCAGGACGCTGGGCGCCTTGATGTTCATGCTCTGCCGGAAGTGGTCGGCGACACGGTACTCCTCGTTGTCGTCGACCCAGCCGCGGCGGGCCAGCTTGCGCAGGCCGGCCGCGGAGACGTTGCGCTTGATGTCCTCGATCAGGTTGAGGCCGTAGCGTTTACGGTCTTCCGTCGCGTACGCGATGCCGTGCCGGATGGCCTCCTGCACGGACCGCAACTTGATCTCCTGGCCGTCCTTGATGATCCGCCCGCTGATGCCCGTGCCGTAGGCGCGGCCGAAGACGCTCATCGCGAGCTCGGTGCGCCCGGCGCCCATCAGTCCGGCCAGGCCGACGATCTCGCCGCGGCGCAGCATCAGGTTGGCGCCCCGGACCAGCACCCGACCGTGCTGAGTCGGGCTGTGCACGGTCCAGTCCTCGATCCGGAGGATCTCCGCGCCGATCTTGGGCTCGTGCGGGGGGAACCGATGATCGAGGTCGCGGCCGACCATGCCCGAGATGATCTTGTCCTCGGTCAGGCCCTCCGCGGGCAGCGTGGTGATCGTCTTGCCGTCGCGCAGGATGGTCACCCGGTCGGCGATCGCCAGGACCTCGTTGAGCTTGTGCGAGATGATCACGCAGGTGATGCCCTCGTCGCGCAGGCCGCGGAGCAGGTCGAGCAGGTGCGCCGAGTCCTCGTCGTTGAGCGCCGCCGTAGGCTCGTCGAGGATGAGCAGCTTGACCCGCTTGGAGAGCGCCTTGGCGATCTCGACGAGCTGTTGCTTGCCGACCCCGAGGTCGATCACCGGGGTGACCGGGTTCTCGTGCAGGCCGACTCGCCGCAGCAGTTCGGCCGCCGCGGCGTTCGTGGCGTTCCAGTCGATCATGCCGCGGTGCGCCCGCTCGTTGCCGAGGAAGATGTTCTCGGCGATCGACAGGTTCGGCACCAGCGCCAGCTCCTGGTGGATGATCACGATGCCGCGGTGCTCGCTGTCCCGGATACCGGCGAACCGGCATGGCTCGCCCTCAAAGGTGATCTCACCCTCGTAGTCGCCGTGCGGGTAGACCCCGGAGAGCACCTTCATCAGCGTCGACTTGCCGGCGCCGTTCTCACCGCAGATCGCGTGGATCTCGCCGCGGAGCACCTCGATGTCCACGTCCTCGAGCGCTTTCACGCCCGGGAAGGACTTCGAGATGCCCCGCATGCGCAGGATCGCCTCCGTCATTGGCCCAGCTGTGCGGCGGTGTAGTAGCCGGTGACGACGAGCTCCTTCTGGTAGTTCGTCTTGTCGACGGCGACGGACTGCAGCAGCATCGACGGGACGACCTTGATGCCGTTGTTGTAGTCGGTCGTGTTGTTGGTCTGCGGCGTCTGTCCCTTGAGGACGGCGTCGGCCATGGTGACCGTGGTCTTGGCCAGCTGGCGGGTGTCCTTGTAGATCGTCGAGTACTGCTCGCCGGCGATGATCGACTTGACCGAGGCGAGCTCGGCGTCCTGGCCTGTCACGATCGGGTACGGCTGGGCGGCCGTGCCGTAGCCGTTGCTCTTGAGCGCCGACAGGATGCCGATCGAGAGGCCGTCGTACGGCGAGAGCACGCCGTTGACCTTGGCGCCACTCTTGTAGCTGGAGGTCAGCAGGTTCTCCATCCGCTTCTGGGCGGTCGCCGGGTCCCAGCGCAGGATCGCGACCGTCTTGAAATCGGTCTGCGTGCTCTTGACCACCAGCGTGCCGGCGTCGAGGTACGGCTTGAGGATGCTCATCGCGCCGTTGAAGAAGAACGTGGCGTTGTTGTCATCGGGCGAGCCGGCGAAGAGCTCGACGTTGAACGGGCCCTTGGCGGTGCCCTTCGAGCCGTCGGCGTTGAGCACCTTGAGGCCGGTCAGCAGCGAGGTCGCCTGCTGGACGCCGACCTTGAAGTTGTCGAAGGTGGCGTAGTAGTCGACGTTCGGGCTGTTGCGGATCAGCCGGTCGTACGCGATGACCGGGATCTTGTTGGCCTTCGCGTTCTCCAGCTGGGTGGTGATCGCGGTGCCGTCGATCGAGGCGATGATCAGCAGCTTGGCGCCCTTGGTGATCTGGTTGTCCAGCTGCTGGGTCTGCGTCGGGATGTCGTTCTCCGCGTACTGCAGGTCGACCTTGTAGCCGAGCGCCTCCAGCTGCGCCTTGAGGTTGTTGCCGTCGCTGATCCACCGCTCGCTGGAGCGGGTGGGCATGGTCACGCCGATCAGCGCTCCCGTGCTGCCCGACGCGCTCGTCGTGAGGTCCGACGTCTTCGTGCTGGAGCCGCACGCGGCGAGGGCGGCGGTGAGAACAGCGATGGAGGCTGCCGCCCCCAGTCTGGCAAGTCTCATGTGGTGGAACTCCGTTCGCGGGGGTGACAGCCTGATCGGCCGGTGCGGGCAGCCCCCACCGCGACGCGTCTTTGTGGACGGTGTTGGCGGGCGCGGCGTGCGGTCGAGTGTGAACGCTCACAGTGGGCCTGTCAACGAATTCCAGCAACGTTGCGGACACATCATTGAAACGCCCTGCGTGGCGTTCTTCGCGCGCGCCCGGCGTTCCGCGTGGCGGAACGCCGTTGCCAGGTTGTTACCGATAACAACTTGGAAACGATCTCCGGACGGGCGGCTACGCGGTCGCCCAGCGCGGCAACTCCCTTGACAACCTTCGATTCCGACCGTGGGATGTTACCGGGAGGTCGCCTCATGATCACTTGGTGGAAGCGTGCGGTCGCCGCGGTCGTCCTCACCGTTCCGACGATGCTCGCCGGTTCGCCGGCCGCCGGGGCGCCCGCCTGCGCCGCCCCGACGCCGAGCGCCACCCAACCCGGCTACCTGGTCGCCGACCCCGACTGCGACGTCGACGGCACCCCGTTCGTCCCGCTAACCGACGGCTCCGGCGCGGCGACCTCGCGGACCTACACCGGCATCCGGGACGGCGCGGCCTACCGGATCGAGGTGCCGCTGCGCTGGAACGGCCGGCTGGTCGTGTACGCGCACGGCTACCGCGGCCAGGGCACGACGGTCTACGTCGACAACCCGGACCTGCGGGCGCACTACATCGCCGCCGGGTTCGCCTGGACCGCCTCCAGCTACGCCACCAACGGCTACGACGTGGGGCAGGGCGTCCGCGACTCGTACCCGTTGATCGATCTCTTCGGGCAGGTCGTCGGGTCCCGGGCGAGCTCGGTCTACATGACCGGCGCGTCGATGGGCGGCCAGGTCACCGCCGTCATGATCGAGAAGCATCCGCACGCCTTCGTCGGCGCGATGCCCTACTGCGGCGCGCTCGGCGACACCGCGCTGTTCGACTACTTCCTCGACGCCGGCGTCACCGCCGCCGCGCTCGCCGGTGTCGACATCGATTTCCCGCTCGCGCCGAGCGCGGACTATCCGGACCAGTGGCGTACGCAGGTGAGCCGGATCCTGCCCGCCCTGGGCGTGACCGCCGGCGCGCCGCCGGATCTGACCGCCGCCGGACACACCTGGTCGGACGTCGTCGAGCGGCGCACCGGCGGCGACCGGCCCGGGTTCGACGGCGCCTTCGCGTACTGGAACGCCGCCCGCTCGCTGAGCCCGCTCGACGACCTGCCGTTCCTCTTCGGCCTCTACCCGGGCCTGACCGGCGGCACCGCGTACATCGCGCCGGGCAACGTGACCGACAACCGGTTCACCTTCTATCGCAGCACCGACGGCTTCCGGCCGACGGCGGCCGAGTGGCGGCTGAACGCCGCCGTGCTGCGGGTCGCGCACACCGCCACCGCGTCGCGCGATCTCACCGGCATCCCGCGGGTCGAGGGCCGCCCGAGCGTCCCGGTCCTGTCCCTGCACGGCATCGGCGACCTGTTCGTCCCGTTCTCCATGGAGCAGGTGTACGCGAAGCGCGCGGCCGCGAACGGCCGGGGCGGCCTGTTCGTGTCCCGGGCCATCCGCGGCGTCGGGCACTGCGACTTCACCCAGCAGGAGCTTGCGCGGGGCTTCGACGACCTGGTCGGCTGGGTGCGCACCGGCGACCGGCCGGCCGGCGACGCGATCCTGGACCGCCGGACGGTCGCCGACCCCGCGTTCGGCTGCCGCTTCACGGCCGGCGCTCACCCGTACTTCGTGGCGCCGGCCTGTCCCCCGGTCAGCTCGCCGCCGAGACGACCGAGCCGTTCGTGACGGCCACGTACTTCTCGGGCCGGATGGTGAAGATGACGCGTACCGCGGCGTCGGGGATCGGATAGCTCAGGCCGTACCGCTTCTGCAGCGACTGGTAGAACGACGCCTCGGCGTCGTCGTCCTCGATGCTCTCGACCACGCCGCGCACCTCGAGGAACCGGTACGAGTCGCTCGGGTCGGCGATCGACAGCGCGACCCGCGGCTCCTCGCCGAGGTTGCGGAACTTCTGCCGGGTCTTGGTGTGCGTCATCCGGATGCGGTCGCCGTCCCAGTCGAACCACATGACGCTGGACTGCGGCGACCCGTCCGGGCGGACCGTCGCCAGGTGCGCGAAGGTGGGCTTCTCGAGCAGGTCGGCATGACTCTCAGGTGGCAACATGATCCAAGCCTAGGCGGTCAGCGGTACTCGCCGAGCCGCGGGCGCACACCGAGGACCAGCAGGACCAGGACGACCAGCGCGCCGCCGGCCGGCACGAGCCACCAGGCCGTCAGGGTGTCCCGGTCAGCGCGCGAGGCCGTCCGGAACACATCCTCGTTGATGGTGATCACGGAGGTGAGCGCCGTGTCGAACCGGTCGAAGGCGTAGTTGGAGCCGCCCGGCGCGTAACTGGTGCACAGGGCGACGGCGGCGCGCCGCTGACCCGAGCCGGCCAGCTGCCTGATCCGCCGGTCGTCAGCCTGGTATTCCCGGTAGCGGTCGAGGGCGAGCTCGGCGGCCGCCCGCTCGCCGGGAAAGGTGATGTTGCGGAACTCGCTGCCCAGGTACCCGTTCCAGCCGACCCGGCTCCGATCGCGCCGGTATGCCGCCACCGCGGCGTCGAGCCGCTGGTCGAACACCGCCAGGGAGTCGGCGCCGACGTCGACCAGTTGCTGGGTCTTGGCCTGGAACGCGCGCTCGTACTGCTCCGAGCGCTGCGGGTCGAGCAGGTAGCGGCTCTCGTCGGCGTTGGCGTCATAGCTGACCGCGCGGGCCTGCTCGAGCACGAGCAGCGAGTCGAAGGCGTCGCTCTTCGCGGTCCGCAGGCGCTGCAGGTGCACGCCCTCGACCAGCACGCTGGCCGCCAGCATGCCGAGCACCAGCAGGGACGCGGCGGCCAGCGCGGGATTGACCAGGCGCCGGAAGCGGCGGGTCAGGTAGAGCTGGGTGACCAGCAGCAGGACCAGCAGCAGGCCGCCGAGGACGGCCGTGGCGGCCAGCGTCGCCCGGGCGCGGGACCGCTCGGCCGCGTAGCCGGCCTCGAGCGTACGGGCCTGGCCGTCGGCGAGGTCACGGGCCAGCGGCAGCAGCGTGAGCCGCAGCAGGTCGGTCGCCGACCGGTAGGCCGTCACGGCGTCCGCCCGCGGCCGCAGCAGCACCTCGGCGGCGAGCGCCTCGTAGCGGCCGAGCCCGTCGAGCAGGCCCCGGATGTCACGGGCGCCGGCGGGGTCGGACACCGCCGCGGCGACCTCCTGCACGTCGGCGTCGCCCTGCACCCGCCGGCGTTCGAAGATGTCCAGCGCCTGGCTCCGGGTGACGCCGAGGCCGGTGTCGTCGCCCACCAGAAGCACGTTGGCCAGTTGGGCGTCCATGTCGTTGAGGGCGAAATACAGGTCGGAGGCCGCCCGCACCACGGGCGCCCGGCTCTGGCTGAGCACCGTCACTCCGGTCCGGGCCTGCCGGGTCTCGACGACCAGCACGAGCGCCCAGACCGCCGCGAGAACGCCCACGCCCGCGGCGAGCAGCCGGAGGCGGCCGGGCGTCTCCGCGGGAAGGCGCACCGCCGACCGTCTCGGCGCGCGGATCTCGACCCTGCCCCCGTCAACCAGCACGACGTCACGGTGCGGGGCCAGGACGCCGCGTCGCCAGAGCCGTTCACGTGAAGACGACGGCGTACGCCGATTTGTTGACGCTCCTATAACACCTCAGCGGGCGCAGGTCGTCGTGTACTGGCTCGTCACGGCCGTGCCGTCGTCGGAGGCGGCGACGATCACGGAGACGTCGCCGTCGCGGTAGGCGAGCCGGTTGGACCGGCCCGCCGTGAACGGCTGGACGCCGGCCGGCACCGCGGCGGCGAGCCGTTCGCTGAGGCCCGCGCTGTCGACCGGCTCGCTGACCGCCGCCACGGTCACGATCGCGCCGGAGCGGCAGTCCAGCCGGTGCTCGCTGAACGACGCGGGCCGGGTGCCCAGCCGGCCGAAGAGCGCCGTGATCCCGGCGGTCGCGGCGCCGGCGTCCGACGGGGTGACCTGCGGCGCCTGTGTGCCGAGGCTGCAGCCGGTGCGGGCGGACACCTGCAGCCAGCCGCCGCCCAGGCTGCGCACCGCCAGCTGCACGCCGCCGGCCAGGTCGGCCAGCAGCGGGCGGATCCCGGCGACGGCCGGACCGCGGGTCACCGTGTAGGCGCCGGAGAGCCGCTGCGCGATGCCGCCGATCAGGCTGTCCTCCGTGCCCGCGTCGGTGTAGAGGTCGGCGTTCGCGGTGAAGGCGCCGCCGGAGTGCAGGAAGTTGATGCGGCACCCGGTCGAGCGCACGACCCCGCTGAGCGCGACCGCCGCGCCCGGCCCGGCGGCGACCACCGCGTCGGCGACCGCCCGGTCCATCGCCGCGACCGCGTCGCGCACCGTGGGCTGCCGCCCGGTATCCCACCGCCACCAGGCCGCGCCCGCCGCCGCGCCGCCGACCGCCACCACCACCGCGACCGCCACGAGTAGGATCAGCGGCCGGCGCACCCGTATCGTCACCCGACCATTGTGCGGCGGCCGCCGCGCCGCCATCTCACGCGGCGGCGGCCCAGGTCGGGAAGCTCTGGATGAACTCGCCGACCTTGTCGTCCTTGACCGCCTTCATCAGCTGCAGGCTGGTCGAGCTGAGCAGCTCGACGCTGCCGATGCCGGGCACGGTCTGCGGGTTGAACTTGCCGTCGTTGGTCTTGATGGTGACCAGGTCGTCGGGGCGGATCGCCTTCATCGCGAAGACCCAGTCCGGCAGCGAGATGTCGCCGCTGTCGACCGTCATCGACTTGCCGAAGGCGGAGAGCAGCCCGGGCAGCTTCGTCGGCGAGTCGAGCCCGTCCTTCACCGCCTGCTGCAGGATCGCCTTGAGGAACTGCTGCTGGTGACGTTGACGGCCGTAGTCGAAGTCCTTGTTCGCCAGCAGGTCGCGCTGGCGGACGAAGTCGAGCGCCTCGACCGGGGTGAAGCAGTGGTTGCCCTTGGCGTAGAAGTTCGCGGTAACGCCTTTGATCTTGCTCTTCAGCGTGCCGTCCGGGTTGATCACGTACGGCGCGGCGGTCTTGCCGTTCTTGTCGTGGCCGATGTGAATCGAGGTGGTGTCCTCGTCGACGTACATGCAGACCTTGCCGAGGACGTTGACCACGTTGCGGAAACCGGTGAAGTCGATGATCGCGCCGGCGTCGGGGGTGATGCCGGTGAGCTGCTTGACCGTCTCGGTGAGCAGTTCGAAGCCGTGCGAGAGCGCATCGGCGCCGGCCAGGCCCCGGCTTCCGAAGAAGAACGCCGAGTTGATCTTATTTTTCCCGCCGCCCCAGGACACCTTGCCGTTGTTGTAGGCCGGGATCGGAACGTAGCTGTCACGCGGGATCGACACCATATACGCCTGCGAGTGGTCGGCGGATATGTGCATGATGATGATCGAGTCGGACCGGGTGCCGAGCGTCGCCGCCGCATTGGGCCGGGCGTCGATGCCGACCAGCAGGATGTTCTTCGCGCCGGTGATCGTCTTGTGCGTGGCGGTCGTCTTGACCGAGCCGAGCAGGTTCTGCTGGGTGACCGCGCTGGTCGCCGCCGCGAGCGTGGCCTGCACCGCGACCAGCGACCCGCCCGCGCCCACCAGCAGCACGGCGCCCAGACCGACGCACCAGCGCGTCCACTGCGGAGATCGGCGGCGTCGGGGTGCGCGTTTTCGCAACTCAGTCTCCTCGTCCGGGCGGGTTCCTTCCTCTATACACGGACCCCGCGACGGTACAGATTGCTGTTCGCGGATTAGTTTTCTGTGAGAATTCGCTACCGACTTCCTGAACGCCCGGACGCGGCCGGCTCCCCGGCCCGATCATCGAGGCAGTTGCTCCCCTGTTACTCCCGAGCCCGCCGCCCGCTGTTAACCCGCGCGCCGTCCGGCACTCATAGCCTCGCCGTTCTACGCGCCGGGGCGGGCCGGATAGCCGCCGTGGGCGCCATCCGAGTCCTCCTTTCCCGCATAAGCAGGTCGACATGCCCTCTGCCCCCGACGTCAGCGTCGTCATCCCGACCTGCAACCGTCCCCGGCTCGCCACCCGCGCGGTGCGCAGCGTGCTAGGGCAGACGCACGACGATCTCGAGGTCGTCGTCGTGATCGATGGCCCCGACGAGGCGACCGAGGCCGAGCTGGCCGCGATTCCCGACGCCCGGTTGCGCGTGATCGTGCTCCCCGAGCAGGGCAAGGCGCCGAACGCCCGCAACGTCGGCGCCCGCGCGGCGGCCGGCCACTGGACCGCGTTCCTCGACGACGACGACGAGTGGCTGCCGACCAAGCTCGCCGTGCAGCTCAAGCTGGCCGCCACCGCGACCGCGCCGTCGCCGGTCATCGCGACCCGGCTGATCAGCCGCACGCCCCGCTCCGACACCGTGATGCCGCGCCGGCTGCCGTCGCCCGGCGAGCCGCTCAGCGAGTACTTCACCGTACGTCGCGGCCTGTTCTACGGTGACGGCTTCATCCAAACCTCCACGATCATGGCGCCGACCGAGCTGGTGCGCCGGGTCCCGTTCACCGTCGGCCTGCGCCGCCAGCAGGAGCTCGACTGGACCCTGCGGGCGATCCGGCAGGACGACGTCGAGCTGCTCTACGCCGACGAGGCCCTGGTGCTCTGGCACCAGGACGAGGACCGCGACCGGATCAGCCTGGAGAACCCCTGGCAGGAGCAGTTGGAATGGCTGCGGGGCAGCCGCGAGCTGTTCACCCCCCGGGCCTACGCCGCCTTCACGATGAGCGTGCTCAGCTCCATGGCCGCGACGACCCGCAGCGCCCGGGTCTTCGGCGAACTGCTGCGGGAGGCCCGCACGCACGGCCGCCCCGGCGCGCTCGACTACCTGACCTACCTGCAGATCTGGACGATTCCGCCGGCGATGCGCCGCTCGCTGCGCGACAAGATAGTCGGCCGGCGGTCCCGGGCCGTGGCCACGCCGGAGCCGGCCGCCGAGGTCGCCGATGTCGCCGATGTCGCCTGAGAGCCGGCGGCTGGTCATCTGGCGCAGCGCGATGCTCGCCGAGTCGGAGACCTTCGTGCGCAATCACGGCGACGCCCTCACCCGGTGGACGCCGACGTATCTCGGGGCTACGAGGCAGGACTCGCCGCTGGCCCGGGACACGGACCTCATCGCGTACCCGGGTGGCGGCGGCGACCGGCGCGCCTTCCTGCGCCTGCGGCTGACCGGATCGTCGCCGCGGCTGCGGCGGCTGCTCGCCGACGCCCGGCCCGACCTCGTGCACGCCCACTTCGGCGGCGACGGCTGGCTGGTCGGCGGCTCGGCCGCGCAGCTCGGGGTTCCGCTGGTCGTGACCGTGCACGGGCACGACGTGACCCGCCAGCCGGACAGCGGCGGGCCCAAGGGCGTGCGCTACCGGCGCAACCTGCGCTCGGTCTTCGGCTCGGCGGCGCTGGTGCTCGCGGTCTCCGAGGTCATCCGGGACAAGGCGATCGCCCGGGGCGCGGACCCGGCCCGGGTACGCGTGCACTACACGGGCGTGCCGATCCCCGGCGAGGTTCCGGCCGCGCCGAAACAGTGGGACGTCGCCTTCGTCGGCCGCTTCGTCGAGAAGAAGGGCGTCGACGACCTGATCGCGGCCCTCGGCGTGCTGCGGCCCACCCGCCCCCGGGCGCTGCTCATCGGCTCCGGGCCGCTGCTCGCGCAGGCCGAGGCGCAGGCGAGGGATCTCGGCGTCGAGGCGAGCTTCGCCGGGCTGTTGCCGCCCGACGAGGTGGCCCGCCGCCTGGCCGCGTCGCGGGTGCTCGTCGCTCCGTCGAAGACGGCCCGCGACGGCAACACCGAGGGCCTGCCGACCACGATCCTCGAGGCGGGCGCGCTGGGCCTGCCGGTGGTCTCGACCCGGCACAGCGGCATCGGCGAGGCGGTCGTGGACGGCGAGACCGGGCTGCTCGGCCCCGAGGCCGACCCGGCCGCGCTGGCCCGCAACCTGCGCCTGCTGCTGTCGGACGAGGCGCTCCAGGCCCGGCTGGGCAGGGCCGCGCGGGCCCACGTCGCCGCGAGCTTCAACCTCGCCACCCAGACCGCCCGGCTCGAGGACCTGTACGACGAGGTGGTCGCCGCGCGACGGTCCCGCGCGGCGTCGCCGTCGCGCCGGTAAGCCGGGCCAGCGACCGCAGGCCTTCCGCCGCGGACGGGCTCAGCCGCGCAGCTTGCGGATCGCCGCCCGGGCCGCGCGCTTGCCGGCGCGCAGGCCGCCGACCGAGGCCGTCGCCGCCTTGCCGGGCAGGGTCGCCAGCAGCACGGCGTTGATCCGGCGGACCCGCTTGAGCTCGTCCTCGCGGGCGGTCAGCATCTTCTCCAGCCACTCGTGCCGGGCGCGCGCCTCGGCCAGCTCGCGGGTCAGCCGATCGCGGTCCATGACCAGTTCGCGCACGGCCGGCGCCCGCGGTACCGCCGGGAGCGCCGGCACCGCGCCGGCCTCGATCTCGCGGCCGGCCATCGCCGCCAGCAGCACGGTCAGCTCCGGCTCGCCGGCCGGCGCCGGCCACAGGAAGGCGTGCCCCTCGCCGATCATCGCGGCGGCGAGCAGCCGGAGCGCGACCAGTGGATCGCCGGCCGGCGCGAGCGCGGTCAGCACCCCTGAAGCCCCGGCGACCACGCGGTCTGCCGGCACGCCCGCCGTGCCGCCGGCCTGCCAGGCGGTGAGCAGCTCGCGCAGCCCGGGCAGGTCACGCCGCAGCGACGCGGCAAGCAGCAACTCGTCGAGCGTCCCGCCAGTCGGAACCGCCGCGCCGCCTCGGGTCCACCGGCCGGCCGCATCGCGCCGTACCTCGTCGGCGACCGGGCCGTCCGCGACGATGCCGGCGGGCGTGTCGAGCGCCTCCGCCGGCCCACGCCGGGCCAGCACGAACCAGGCCGGCGCCAGCTCCGCGGCGATTCCGGCGCGCAGCGCGCCCGTCGCGACGCGGCGGGGATCGGCCAGGGCGCCTCCCTGCGGTACGCAGACTGACCGCACCGCCGCCGCCACGAAGCCCCGCACCTCGTCCGCGGCGAGCAACTCGCCGCCGAGCAGCACGGCCGGTTGTCCCGGGGACGGGAACGCGGCGTAGTCGCGCACCACCGTCAGGCCCGCCTCGCGCAGGGC
>Ga0307508_10002265_pt1 | contig 20531 bp, 28 predicted proteins | sample 9_EM_MG_FD_203089 | JGI IMG/M metagenome (GOLD analysis project Ga0307508, IMG submission 203089) | Populus trichocarpa ectomycorrhiza microbial communities from riparian zone in the Pacific Northwest, United States - 9_EM | ecosystem: Host-associated > Plants > Roots > Unclassified | place...
TCCTGGCGGCCGCCCCCGCCCCGCCGCCCCCCCCCCCGCCCCCCCGCCGGGGCCCCGCGCCCCCCCCCCCCCCCCCCCCCCAATTGCAAACAATGCTGTAGCCCTGGCGCAGGATAACAAACGGTTTGTGATAGCGGTGGTGCAATGATTCGTTTTTCCTACACGTATGGGGGGCAGTAGGAGGGTAAGTAATTTGGGTCTTCAAGGATGGTCCATGTTCTTCTCTAGGCGGGATCCGCCAGTTAAAAGTGTCTTCTCACGCATCTGATAACCGCCGCCAGAGGGCCGACCTTCCGCCCGGTAATGTACCAACTCCGGCGGGAAGGGGATTGCGCAAGTGCCCTGGCAAAGCTGCCCACCAAGTCGCCGTGAATCGCAAAAGCAGCGGTTGGATAGGCCTGGAGGCGATTCCAAACCGGCAAGTTACATCGTGTTCCGTGGATGGGAGACGATGTAGCCGCCGGCCAGAGGAGGATCTGGGTTGGCGATTGCGTGTTAGCTGTGCTGGACCGGCTAGGGGGACAATAGCATGAGATACGTTTGGGCGGTGCTGTACCGTTCGCAAAGCCTCCGAGCCAGCGGGACGGATGGGCGCGGGGTGACCGACTGGCGAGTGAACGGACCGTCGGGGGGGCTCGTTGGCGGCGGAGATGGATATGGCAGTGGTTCGGGGAGAGCGAGCTGGACGGAGGGTGGATTGTGGTGGATGTCGGGAGGGAAGAGGGGCTGGAACAGCAGAGGAAGAGCGACGCCGAAGATATGAGACCGCACCCCGCGGCCAGAACTGAACGGACAGGGGAGAGGGAGTGGGGGGGGGGGGGGGAAACAAGAGGCCTGGAGGCAAACCAGTCGGCGTGGCGGCATGGCGACGGGAGATGTGACGGGTTGCAGCTGCCGGTCTCCGGACGTGCATAAGCAGATTAACTGTATTAGTAGTCACTTGCATGAACTTAATGGAGACCTCAGGCGCGCAAAAACACATTGCGCGAGGGGAAACGGAACACAGCCCCTGAGATGAACCCGAGTCCGTTCGTGCAGAGGCCCGGGGCGCAGGCGAGCCCGGTGTAGCAGAGCAGAGCACTGCAGCCGCCACGAGACGCTGGCCCTAAAGCCGGCGGGAGGGTGCCGGGCCCCAGATCGATTGATTTCCTCGCAGCGTGCGCCTCGAGATCGGGCTAGGGACGGTGTTTTGACGGCAACTCATTTCCCGCGGGACCACGGTGACTAACGCTGCAGGGTGGCTCAGCCGCACCCAAGCGCCGGCTGTGGCGCACCGAATTGTGGCGCCGCACTGCCGGCAACACCAGCGCACGCTCCCGCCACGCACGATGCACATATGTGTCTGTGTGCATCTCTGCACCCTCCGCCGAGCCGCACTGCCCACCCCCACAAGTACCGTGGATGTCTCCGCACGCTGCTGCTGCTGCTGCACCGCCGCCCGCACACTCGCTGCTCCCGGCCCAATCGCCGAAGACGTGGCCCGCGGCGGTGCTCGGCGAGTGTGCAATCCATTTGAGGGGTCTCGCTCACACACTGCCGGGCCACTGCCGGATTCGAACCACAGCAACTGCTGCACTTGTCCCTGTGGCCAGCCGCGGCCCCGGCCAGCCAGCTGGTCGGTGGATCGTTCTCGCCGAAGCGGATCGATGCTAGCTCGGCGGCGTCCTGTGCGGGGAGGGGTGCGGTGGCCCAATGCCCGGCGCGCCTCAATGATTGCTGCTTCGTGGCTAAGCTTCCGTGCATTGCATTGCAGGCGCGGGTGGGCGATGGCGGGCTGCGAATGGCCGTCCCCGTATGGCTGTGCTCCGTCGCTGTGGGACAGTGCTCCTGGTGGACACGCTCGGGCGTGCTGTTCGGTCGTGCGCTGGGTCCGGCTCGCGGCCCTTGGGCGGTTTGTCTCGTCTTCGCTGCCCTCGTTCCTTCTTCCTTCTTCCGGCTCCGTTCCTCCTGCATTCTAGCGCTGTATTTCTCCTTTGTTTTTCTCGCCGCCATCGGCCGTCCTGACGTCTCCCAGCCTAGTTCGGCCAGTCGGCCTTCCGGCCTTCTGCCCTTTGCTGTCCGATTGCACTTCTGGTGATCCCTCAACGGCTCCGGCTGATCCGCAACTGCGACTGCTGCCGCTCCTGCCCTCCCCGCCCCCACACCACCCAAACTCCCCCTCCCCCCCCCCAGTCGTCTCTGATACCGTGTTTTCGTGCTACTGTGCCCGTGGCGGCCCTCGTCTCCGTCGCCGCAGGCACCCCGGCCCGGCCTGCCTGCAAACCTGCTTCACCTCCATCTCTGCCTTCCTCGTTACGTTGCGCGTCTTCTCAGGAACCACGTAGATCTTCTGCTCCCTCATAATCCATCCTCGCCATGTCACAATTATCTCTACCAAGACCGTCCGAGTCCCTCCTCCTTGGCAACACGGCCCATCAAACTATCCCGTATTTATCACACGCCCCGGGCGATTCGAATGCTCGCAATACCGCCATCACCGTGAATCAACAGCCATCTGCTATCTTGACGTCCCGTCAATCTGCGTCTCCGTCCTCCCGTTCCTCCTCATCAACGGAGCCCTTGCTGCTCTCCGTTCGGACAGTCCCTCCCCGTCCCCCGGCCCGGGCTATCCCAATCTCAGTCGAGAAACCTTCACCAGCGCTGTTGGCAGAGGACAGCGCCAAAACAGTATCACGATCCGCGCCTTCTTGGTCGAGCACGACCTCTCTCGCCCGGCCCGGTAAATAGCGAAAATAAGACAAAGCAGTTATCCACCGTGGCCTCATATCCTCAGTCTGGGTCTCTTCGGCCTGTGTCTTCCGCAAGTCAGGAGCTGTCGACGTACACACCGCCCAGAATGGAAACGGACCCATTCCAAAGAGCACCACTCCCTCAATTGTTCCGCCCTAGTTCGATGCATCCTCCGGATAGGCCCAGATATTTCAACTCCCCGTCCCCCATACCCGCCAGGCGGATGTCAATGACAGATGCCGGCCGGAAGCCGGTGGTCCAGACACAGACAGCACCCGCAGCAGCCTTGGATCTGGCCAGTGCCTTCCAGCATCTTCCTTTCCAGCGGCTCAAGTTCGTGTCCAATGATGGGCAACCTCACGCAAAGAGGCGGAGGATAGCAGCCGCGTATGTGTTTCCCTTCGTGTTGTTGGTGGCATTGTGGCCTGGTGCTGACGAGATGGGATAGTTGTCGAACATGCCGCAAGCGCAAGACGCGATGCAGCGGCGAGAAGCCGGTCTGCGAAACTTGTAAACAGAACCGCCAGGAATGCCTTGGTTACACCGAATCAACCTCGAAAGGCAAGAGCACCTTGGACCCTCACCAGGATCGGATTCGGGATATCGAGGTCAGAGGTGGAGACGCAGATACACCATCTCCTGTCTACGTGAATCGCGCCCAAGAAGAACCCTCTTCGCGCTCCTCAACACCGAGAATCCACCAACGCCATGCATCGCAGCCAACTTCCCTGCCCAGCCATGTGTCTATAAAGCCCGAAGAATCTCCAGTCTCCTCTCCCAGGTTGCACAGCCCAGAGTACATCATCAAGGAAGGCAGTGTCGAGGATGGAGAACAATCCGAGCAGCATCTGGACACGATCCGGGACTTTGGGTTGCCGGATGACGGCGTTCAAACGGAACCGACAAGTAAGCCCTGACCCACTTCCGAGAAACAGCACCCAAGCTAAACGCAAAAAAAAAAGCCCCATACCTGGAGGTAGCTCAGCAACGAGGCAACCGGATCCCCTACTTCCGGTACTTCGGGCCTACAGCGATTGTTCCCGGTTTCAAGCAGATGGTCGTCGAGGTCAGGCAACCGAAGCATAATGCCTACTCACAGTCGGTCAGCTCTGCTTCGACTGTCGGCTCGCCCCGCTCGAGTTACGACTGCGCCACCCCAGTCATGCTTTCGCCATCGAATCGTGAATCCGAGGACTGCATCCCGTTGTACGAGCCCAACGAGGCAGGACCAGTCGACCCGCTCATATTTGGCCTTGTTGGCGAGTTTTTCGTTCATGTTGGCGCCAATTTTCCATTTCTCCGCCGAGATATCTTCACGCGCGGTGTAGAGGACAAAAAGGTTGACGCTCTACTGGTTGACGCTGTCTGCGCCGTATCGGCGCGTTTTTCATCCCACCCTCTCTTCAGACGTAACCCCCCAAGCGCGGCAGGAAAACCTTTCTCTAGCCGTGCCAAATCGTCGGTGGTCGAGACGTTCTCTTGTCCGAGCCTGCAGGCAGTTCAAGCATGTCTCCTGTTGGCATATGCCGAATTCGGGAGCAACCGAGACAGCGGCCTGTGGATGTTCTTGGGATGTGCGATCAGAATGGCCCAGGACCTCGGCCTTCATAAGCTCGACGGAATGCGCGGTGAGGGAACGAGGATTGTCGCTGAGAGTAGCCCGGGCTGGAGCAGGAGTCTCTCACCGACGAACACAGCAAAGACACGGATGGATAAGTCGGAAGTCGGGACTTTCCAGGCATTTGGGGGAACCGACGATAAGGAAAGGACTGATACCTTTTGGGCGGTGTACTTTCTTGATCGAGTCGCCTCTTCAGGAACGGGGAGGCCAGTCACCCTCAAAGATGCGGAAATCGAGGTCCATATGCCACCAGTCAGCGAACCTCAGGGTGGCGACGAGCACCCCCATCCTTTCCGCGGGTTGATCCACATCATATATCTGTATGGCATAGCCACAGACAAGCTCAATAACATCAACACCAGCGGTGACTCCAACGAAACAATCGAAGGCCTTAAGGCGCTCTCCGAAATGGCTGGAGCGCTCTACCGTCAACTCCCTGGTGAACTCCATTTCAATGTCGCCAACTTCCAGCACTATGCGAAGGTCAATCAGTCCGCAGTGTTTCTGCTGCTCCACTTTTGGTTCCACGCACTCATCGTGCTCCTCCACCGCCCCAACGTCCTTCGCGGTGTCGATGGAGAGCCTCAACAGCTCTTCTCGGAGTCGAACGAACTGTCAATGTCGTCGGCCAAGACAATTGTCGATATCTATGCTTTCGCCGAGGCGGTAGACGCGGATATGAGCTCGGTGACGGGTAACCCGTTCAACAGCCAGCCGATATACATCGCGGCGTGCGCCTTCCTGCAGGAGTTTGCTGCGCACGGGCTTATCTCGAGGAGCCTGTTGACTCCAATGGATCAGGGCGCCGGTAGCTCTCTAGTCTCCGCCGGCAGCACCGTCACCGAGAATAGAGCCTCACCACAGACGCTCAATACCGCCAATCCAACTTCTGCTAAGCTACGAAGGAACTCTTCCAGCCACTCAATGCTCGCTATCACATCCCATGAGCATTACCAGCGCTGCTATAAGGCACTTAAAGATATCGAGCCTTATTGGCAAGGCGTCAAGTATATTTTGGCAGTAATGGATCAGAAAGCTAAAGGGGTCGTCGATCCACTCCTTTACATTCCGGACGAGGAAATCGAGAGCGTTGAGGTGCATCAATGGGGCCGCAAAGTCTGGAGTCTCCTCAAACGGCGAGAAAAAACCGTTGGGCCTGTCGGAGAGGGTACGGGAGCTCCAGAGATGCTTACCCGTGGAAATTCCGAATTCCCCGATGAAGGTGAGTTCTACTTCCGATACTACCATCCTTGCCGTTACTAACATCTATCGAAGCAATCGGCCTCTCCATGACTGGCTTCACAGACTCAGTGAATTCGACATACAGCGTCCACTACCAGCCTCCAGAACGCTCGCAACCGCCATTCTCACCGATGGCAGCGATCCCGAATCCCAGCCATCACCACCACCACCACCAGCAGCAGCAGCAGATTGCGCACCAACCACACTCTACGACATGCTCTTACCCGGACCCGCATACGTCGATCCCGCTCGGGGCGGCAAATGTGGGGGTCGCGGTGACTACTGGAGACGCATACCTTCAAAGCGGTAGTGGTAGTGGTGGTGGTAGTGGTGGGTTTGACCAACGGGCCCTGGCAGAAATCTTTGGTGCCGGTGGATCCTCGCTCGAAACGGGCGTCGTCGATCTAGGGATGTTGGGTGCCGAAATGGGAATACCGGACTGGTTTTCTCTCGAGTATATGCCGCATGCTCCGGATGGAGGCATTTATTGAACAAAAGAAAGAACAAAAAAAAACAGAGAAAGCGTGGCGGATGGGGTGTTTGTAATTGGTTAAAGGGAAGTTTGACTAGAACAGAAGGGACGGTCATTATTGTTATCATTTTTCGGCTCATTTCTGATGGTATTTTTTTTGTTCTTCAAGGGAAGGGGGGGCGGGTTGGGCGTAGGGGTTCTGCTTTTTGGGGGTTAACTTCTTATTACCATCTTTTATATCTGCGTGCAGCATGGAGGTGCGATCTAATATCATACATACCGATGTGTCTAATGGCTATACATGGTTGTTGGAATGGAGAGGAGAGGAGAGGAGAGGTGGAGGTGGGGGTGGGGGTGGGGGGAGTCGAGGGAGAGGAGACGCGAAACCGGAATGCTGTTTCTTTTTCGTTCTGGATGCTCCCCCTTTTTTTTTGCTGTTCGCCATGGCGGATCGTCGGTTGGTTCATGGAAGCCATACATATATCTCCGCGCCGATATGGCTATGTATGTACATACATATGTCCTACGAAGAGGCCACGGCACGATGACGATTTCGACTCCGCAGATGGCTATTATTATTGCATATCCAGAACAATAATTGTAGTATCTAAGCACGTAGGTATGGCGTATGTGGTCATCTGGTATCGTTACAAAAAAAAGAAATAGAAAAAAAAAGCAAGTTGGATAGCTAACTACATGTATCTGTACCTGTCAACTCCCCCAAAGTTTCATGTGCACTGTAGAGTACATACCAAAAAAAAATAAAAAAAAAATGAAAGATAGTTATGTATCGTGTACATAGAGTACATCGTATCATCTCTCACCTTCCATCTTCTCTCGCCAGGTTTGCGAAGAAAAAGAAATATTAGGAAATATGTATCACCAATCAAAAAAAAAAGAATTGCAATATCCAACAGCCCCCACCCCACCCCCACCCCCAAAAGACCCAAGACATTTCAAACACCCGCCGCTCCACTGCGCATCGTTCCGGCCCTCGGCGTCGTCCCTGGTACACTGACAGCGTGATGGGGATGATGTGTCCGTCCGGAATCGTTGAGTGTGACGTCGTTAACGCCGTGGTGTTGTCCCCGGTGTCCCGGAGCGGTGGTAGTGGTGGTAATGGACGAGGTGCCGTTGAGATCTGACGAATCGTGATTTTGGTGCTGCTGTTGGTGGTGGTGGTGGTGGTTTCCAGCACCATTTCCGAAAGTCCCGCCCTCGCGGTTGGCCGGAGCGAATCCGCTCACGAACATCGAACTCGAGTCGCCGGGCGCACCCATCACGTTCCCCCTCGCGACGCCCCAGCCGGCGCGGCGAGTAGCGCATCCTCCGCACCAGTCCCGCATCTCGTCGCCCGTGTAGCCCAGTCCCAGCACCTCCTCGCGGCCGCGGTTCGCTCCGCGCTTCAACGGCACGTGGTTCCAACGGAAGTCCCAGACGCTGGCAAAGCACATCCGGTAGGAGAGGATGGCCATGGCGATGCCAATCAAGGAACCCGCGAGGATGTCGTACCAGTTGTGAGACATGTCCAGCGTCAGCGAGCCGACGATCAGCGTTGCCGCGACCAGGGGTGTGATGAAGATCAAGAGCTTCCAGTAACTCGGGTGGTAGTTGGAGAAGATCTTGAGATGGGCGTTGAGGTAGAGAGAAAGGTACAGCAGCCCAGCCCAAGCGGCGACACTGTGGCCCGACGGGAAGGATTGCAGCGCGTTCGCGATCTCGTCTTGGCGCTTCTTGTCGGCGTGGTCACGGCAGATCTCGGTGGTGAAGTACATCCCCCTGTAACCCTCACCGACAGTGTCGGGGCCAATCTGCGGGTCGCAGACGGTCAGGAAGTGGGGTCGCATCCCCGGGACGACGAGCTTGATAATGATCTGAGCCGTGGCGCCGGTCATGACGGAATAGATCACTCCCATGCAACCGTTGTTGACGTTCCAAAACGAGCCGCGCCGGAGGAAGAAGCTTCCGCGGAGACGGGACTCGGGAACACGCACTCCAGGGGGATAGTAGGTGCCGATGCCGAACAAGTTGAGGATCACGATCGTGGCGATAGGAGTGAAGACAGCGATCATGGCATCGCCGATGATGGGGACGTACTGACGCCGCTTCGGGTAGGCATACTCCGCGCTGATAACGGGACTGGTCGTCGAGCCGGGGTCATAGGAGATCGCAAAGTACTTCTTGTACGGAACCGGAGACCACATCAGGAGCCACAGAGCGATGCCGCCGAGGAAAATAAATCTTTTTTTTTTCCCACATCGTCAGTCAGACAGACGAAACGCGATTTCCGGCGGTCGAGAAGGGGGGGGGGACACGAACGCGAGGAGGTCGTGCCAGTAGAGCTTGAGCCAGCCCTTGAACCCAGGAGCCGGTCCGTAAGGATCGGCCCATCCATCCGAAGCCTGTGCCTCCAGATCGCAGTCGGATGATCGCTTCTCGCGGACAGCATTGAAGTCGCTGGTGCTCGCACGAGGGGCCACCGCCGAGGAGGGCTCGGTATCATTTGTGGGGTGCCGTGTAACCGTGTTGTTGCGGTTGGGGCGGAAGCGGCCAAACATACTGGCAGTACGTACGGGTGGAGAGGAGAGATGTGAGGTGTGGGACAGAGGAAGAGAATATTCGACGGCGACGAAGCGTTATGCAACGAAGGGCGCCACGTCGTGTTATTTGTAGGGGGAGCCAGCATGAGGTGGAAGCTGGTTTTCCCTGTGGGAATCGTGAAATGGAATAACGTAGGTATGACATCATAGGCCTGGATCAAGCCTATTTATTCGCGAGGCTCGGCGGGAAAGAGCCGCACTTTAATGACGGGTTGGTAGAGTGCTCGAAAAAGATTGTTTGCCAGGATTCCTGAGATTTACGCAAAAAGCTCATCGACCCGAGTGGGGTCCAGAATCATGGGGGCTGACTATGTAGCATGTGATGAGAGCAAAGACTCACAGATCATCACTCGCTGCATGGCTCCTCAACTCCTGGCAGTCTCCAGGTACCGGTACGAAAGGCCTTCCGCCTACTGGAAAAGGCCGGCCGAATGGCGTTCAATGAGTAGTAGTTGACATATGGGTTGGGGTGAAGACGCCGATGCTCCGTATGATTTGGGTGGTCCACTCGAGATCGCCATGCAACTCCCCATTCGGGGGAAGGGGTGGTCGGAGAGGTTTCTCTCGGTACCCAATCACTTGCGTTTCACCAAAAGTCACCCGCACCCGTATTAGCGCTAGTGCAATCACCCTCCCTTCTCCGTTCTGCTACGACATCCTCGCCGCGAATGGCATCGTAGCCGAGTCCGTCCCGAAATAGGGTTGTCTTGGTTGGGCTGGCCTTCCAGACCGGTGGCCAAATGTGGATTCACTAGAGCACTGTATCGGTCCCGCAGTGCATGCGTTTTGCCGGTCCATCAGATTAGCTAGCATTTTTTTTTCCCGATTCCATGGGAAAAGTGATATGTCTCATTTTTACGGCGGGGTGCCATCACGCTGCCACCGTTGCGATGCATTCAGCTGCAGATGCGGTGGTGTGGCCTACATTCCGGGGACAAAAAAGGAAATATGGAGGGAGGGATCCGCTCTCAGCAGTTCCCAATTCGTCCAAGGATCTAGAGCAGGGTGGAAGCACGGAGAGAGGTATCGCCACAAATACCGCCGGCCCGATAATGCTATCACATGGGGCTGTTCCAGCCAATCACCCGACGGCAACGAAGTAACCAGCGGCAGTGGCGCTGTCTCGCCGAGGCTCTGCTTCCAAACCTCCGGCATGTTGCTGCCGCCCATCTCCGCCAGCGGAGGACAACCATCGTCCCCCATCAAGTCGCGAATGCCAAATCCACAAAACACTCGCCGCCGCCCTCGCCCACATCCGGGATTCAAGTTCAAGATTCCATACAACTCGGTTACCAGCCCCCCGCTCGAGTGCACGACGAGTCCTTTCTTGCCTCCACGCATCCCACCCGACCCCTCGGCGAGACCTCGATGCCGAACGACGCACGCTCAGGCACGAACGTTGCCTTACATCCCAGGACGAGCCTCCCTCCCCCCCCCCCGCCACTTCCGCTGCTTCTCGGAAGCCCATGCGGTTGGGTAGTTAGGGCGTTGGGGGAACGGAGAGGATGCCACGTCCGCAAGACAAAACGTTCGGCGTCTAGCACTAGGATTCTGGGCACAGATATAGGCGGGCTCGAGCGCATCCATCAACCGTCGGACGACGATAGCGCGGCAGATGCACGGCGCTTGCCCACCAATCCGACCGTTTTCGTCGACTGGGCCCGTGGGGGCTGCTGGCGGGACCGGCTGATTGGCGGCTGCCGCGAGCGTGCTGCGGTTGCTCGCGGCGCTTGTTACCTACCGACGTCCAAACCCACAATCCCGACACCGGGTGGATGCCTAGCCCAAGCTATGTACCCCTCACAACCAACGCCCTTTGCCCCCACTCCGGGTCACTTCCACCCAGGTTTTTCGGTCCCGTCGAGACCTTCCTCGTATCGATCGCCGCTACGAGCGGAGGGTGACCACGGCTGCCGCCCACTCGAAGCAGGCACCCAGCTGCCTCTGGCGTGTCCCACTGTACCGGCCTGGGAGTCAAGGATTCTCACCGACGAGTCTCGCCAGCTGCACACCTACCAGGTATGGATTTGGAGACTTTATCGCGATTGCTCTCGTCCAATGCCGTCTGACAAGAGTGCAGCGATAGCCCGATGGCTTCGGAGGAACACAGCACCCCGCCATGACCGCAGGTCTCGCTTCCCCCGGTACGAGACCAGCGCATCAATCTCGTTGTGCTCTGGAACATGGTTATTTCGCGCCACCCCCGCCCCCCCCCTTGGCAGGATTGCGTTTCTGGATAGCGATATAGCGGATGTCATCTGCATCCGCCGTGCAGAACTACTGCGGGATTGACTTCCGTCTCGCGGATTCGACATGTATCCAGATATGATAGTTGTCCTTGAGGCTTCCGGGGTGAGGAGGGCTACCGTTTCTTCCTGACCTCGCTCCTCCCCCACTCCTAGGCGCACATCGCCACACCACATCGAACACGGCTGGGATCGGTGATGGACACCAGGATTTTGGCATTTTCCAGGCGCAGGTGCGGGGTATATGTAGTTCTGAAAAACTACCGCACGCACAGGGCCACCTGCGGCCTAGTGCGTGCGTAGAGTACGTACACATACATATCGGTACAACCCCCCGCTCCCGTGTGTGTGGAAACCCTTTCTGAGCTTTTCGTCCGGCAGATCAAGCGACCTGGGTGCTGCAGCGGGGAGCTGCGAATCTCAGCCTCGGCCACTCGCCCGCTCGCTCGCTTTTGTCTCGGAGTATGTACATTGTGCAGTCGCTAACCGCCCTGTCCCTCGGAGTCATGAGAGCAACGGGTTTCTATTTGTTTTTTATACGAGCAAGAACGACACCGGATCGACACAGCAGATCCCGTGCAAGAGCGAGGAGGAGGGAGAGAAACAGCGCTTCCAAAGGGTCATGTGTTCGAAGCACCGGCCGTCGGGAGAGGGAGGTCGTGACAATGCCGGAGTCGAAGGGCGCCGGAAGGAATTGGGTTCGGTGCTTATAGGAGGAGGGCTGCCTGCAGCCAATTAACCACAGCCAACTGCAGCCAACTGCAGTATGCGATTGCTGGCTCTGCGGACACCGACGGGTCAGATTCGGAGGTGTAGATACCGGGTGTTGGATGTGCTCTGTAGGGTTGCCTGTCGCCCAAGCGGCACATGCGCAGTCGTAGGGGTCGTGCGCGGCCTAGCTGTTCGTACATATGTGTGTGTGTACATACAGTACCATCAGTTACAGAGATACCGGGGCCACGCGGCGGTTTCTCTGCTCTCACCTCCCAACGTTTAGTTACACGGAGGACTCGACTGGATTCGGCTAGACCGCACCGAGCGCCCCTCACCCCTCGCCCGGGCAGCGCGCACAAAGAATGCGAAGTGGCGGGGAGCCTCCAGCGAAACCCGTCGACTTCTGGGCGCTCTAGGCATCTACGGACGGCGCCCTCCCCGTTGCTTCCAGGATTGTGGGACTCGTTGACCAGAGCCTCATCGTTAGCTCCCATGTTGTCCAGGGAGCGCTCGCTTGCCAGCCAGCCAGCCGCATCTATCTAACTCTATGTACCATCCACTCGAGTCAAGACTGCGCTGCATAGGGCTGAAGGGGATGAGTTGCTAGCTCGGCCGTATCTAGTTAACTATCGAGAGACATGCTGGGTCCGTCGAGACACACCTTCCTCCAACTGCATATCTATCCTCCTGGGTACCTCCCCCTCCCCCTCCCCCTCCCCCGAGTCAGTCGGCCGGCCCGGGCCAAAACTAGATATCGGAGTCAGGAGGTCACGTCACACTTTGGCGGGGTTGGGCCGCACGTGCGGGCTCAAAGCGGGCACGGTGGCTAGCTGGCGAAGTGCCTCTCTAGAGCAGGTATGCAGCCTACCATCCGTGTATCCACGGGACACTGCGCTGTGGGGGCGGCGAGCGCAGTTTCTCGCCTCTTTGGGCGGGGCTGGGCGTCCCGGGCTCCGCCTGGCGCAGTGCGGGCATGTGTCTATACCGAGCGCTGCAGAATCTGCCCCGCCCGTCGCGTCTGCATCCGGGATGTGTTGCGCTCGGGATTGCGATGCAACCAGCCTCGCGCGCCACTCCCACGGCGCGCGCGCATCGCCAGAGCAGCCCATTGGCAACCGAGAGCCGTCCGGTTGGCTGCTGCTCGCTGTCAGGAGTGGCAGTGTGCAAGCTAGCAGCTACAGTATCTGGCTGAGCCGTGGGCTCGAGACTGTCCGGCCCGGCGGTCGGGTTGCAGTTGTAATCGATCCTCACACGCATCCGCGCTCCTGTCTCTCTTGCTCTTTCTCGCTCGTGGGCGCATCACGTCCACGGTCTGCACTCTGCCATTGGATAACCGCTCGCCATGATCTGCAGCCAGCATTTTCCAGTTGGTTAACCATGTACGGTTGCCCATGGCGGACTATGTCCACCGATGAGAGAGAACAGCAATCGTTACACGACCACAGCAAGCAGCACGCGGAACGAAAGCAGGTTTTCGCTAGAACCTGAGGACAGCAATCTGTTGACTGCCACTGCGAACACGCAGGGCCGAGTCGAGACACATGGTCGTGGTCCCACAGCGCAGAGGTACGTGTACGGGGAGAGGGAGAGGGAGAGGGAGGGGGAGAGGGAGAGGGAGAGGGAGAGGGAGAGGGAGAGGGAGAGGGAGAGGGAGAGGGGAGAGGGAGAGGGGAGAGGGGAGAGAGGATTGCGCATGCCAGTGCTCGCGCAGATGCTACCACGACCCATTGGCTGTACACAAACATCCAATGGCCGCAGCAATCGCACATCATCATCATCAGCATCGTCATCGTCATCAGCATCGCCCCCTCGACGTGCCCCGATCCCGCTTGAGGCGACGATGATATTCGTGAGATAATAGCCGTCGATGTCCACGCGCTCGGCAAACGCACAGTGGAAGCGGCCAGGGCAAATAAGCGGCAGGCGATGTAGCGTTGGCTCCCTCTAATGAGCGGGAGGGAGACGAGAGGAGTGAGTGCTGGCTTTTTACCATCTGTTGCGCTCCGGAGCCGTCATCCATTGAGGGAGCGCGATTGCTGGAGGCGGCATAGATTGCATCGCGTCTTGTGCGAGGCTTTGGCTTGCTGCGGTCGTTTTCCGATGACGGCCACCACCACAGCAGCAGCAGCAACAGCTCCGTCCGTCGTCGTTGGCAGGCGGGCGCGAAACCTAAACTTGGGCGTGTTTTCCGCAGAGTGGACAACTCCGTGACGCGCTTAAGCCGGCAACAACATAATTGCCATGCAAACGGCAGCGCCAGAAGCCATTTGTCGATGCATTGAGAGAAATATCCTTTTTTTGCCGTCGCACTTGACTGATGGCGCGGGTGGCCTGAAGTATGCGGAGATCCCTCTCCCCTCTCTCGCGGTCGAGTTGGTTGGTTGATCTGCTCAAGAGCGTTCAGCTTTTTTTCCGTCTCTCGGGAACGGTAGCCATCGATCGAATCCGTGAAAGTGGCAATTTGCCACACTACACCTGCTCTTGCTTTGCTCTTGCTCTTTGTCGCCCGCCTCTCCTCCCTTCCGTCTTTCAGCTCATGTCGTGCAACGGGAATGCCCCACGAACTTGGGCTTGCGACCATCTACCACCAGTGTTAATTACCTCCCAGCTAAGAAAGACCAACGAGGGCAAGGCGGGGGGGGCCCCGCAGCGTCGGTTTTGCTTTCTGCAGGTACTGGCTTTACATACACACACACATAGCTGGCGGCGAGGTAGAAGGGGAAGCAAAAACAAAGAGACGAACGTGGACAGGTGTCAACAAACCCGTACCGATATGATTGTGCCGGTGTCCGTGCCACTCATGGGAGGCCACAAAGTGATAACTAGCAGTGCGGTGGCGAGCCCCCACAGACTTGCAGCACCGTGCAAGCTTGCTTCGTGCTCATTCACCCCACATCCACCGCCTCAGACCCGCCGGATCCGTGAGCGAATGATCGGCCCCGTTCAATTGGGTCCATGCCTCCGGTGCGGTCCCGGCCGCTGCCGGTCGCTATGTTCGGCCCGTCTCCTGCATCGGGAAGGGCAAGTCGATCTCAGCTTTGCCGCCGCGTCCGAACATAACACCGTCATCATCTCCAGCGCCACCAGGAGCTGTAGCGTCCCTCTCGCACTTCTCTCCTGCGTGTAGCGGGGAGGGCACGTGTGTGACGCCGTGTGCGGTCAATTTGTGTAGGCTTGCATGAGGCAGTAGGAGCTCTGAGAATGGAAACAGCAATCGAACATGCCTGTCCGATCATTCCTGCGCTGCGAGATGGGGGTGCCCGGTGCACGGCTCGCTGCAACCGGTTGAGCATTTGTTCTGGCGCAGCCATGTATCGTCTACGTCATTTGGTCCCCGTCTAGATATCTGGAGAGGGACACTGGACTCAGTTGTGAAACTGCAGCTCCCAAGAGCTCATGCATGCTGTCTCGCACTCACCATCAAATCTCACGCACGCCTACATCACTCTCCCCCCTCCTAGGGGCACTCCGGGGCTGTCGCTTCAGAGATACGTCCAGAGCCACAGCTAGCAGCCTGAGCCTCGACGCGCTCTCCCTCCACCGCCGTGAGCAATATAAGTATCTTCCCCCCACATCTTCCTCCCTTGTTTCCCTCTGCTCTCCAACGGACTCCATCTCCTCCCTCCATCTCTGGATCCTCTCTTCCGTCAAAGTCCTCAACACCGCTCCTCTCCTCCCGCCCCCAATCCGACCTTCTCAATGGCAATTGCTCTTCAGCTGCTGTAATCTGCCTTCAGCACCTTCTTCCCCATTCTCCAATCCTTGCCGGCCGCCGGACCTCGTATTATCTGTCCGTCGGATCGCATCACCGCAGTTCAGAGAGTCAACAAAACAAGCAAACAGCTTCCGTAATCTCTCGCCCCGCTTCAATCGAGTCAAACAAAAGAAGGAAAAAGGAAAGAAAAAAAACAGCGGAAAAACAGCAGAAAAACAGCAGAAAAACAGCAGAAAAAAACAAAAAAAAACAAAAACAAAAAAAACAAAAACAAAAAAAAAGAAAAAGGCTGCCCTGGATCTCGTCAACAATATTGGCCCCCCCCCCGGATCATCGGAGTAAAGATGATGGTGAACTTTTCTTCGGCCCTGCCTCGAATAGGTAGTCTGGGTACAGCCCCTGGCCTCCACGGACCCGCTCCGTCTCCCGGTGGAGGCTTCGACATGGGTGGATTCCCAGGTTTCGATATTGTTCAAAGATTGCTCATGAATTTTGGACTGGATCCGAATCTGCTGGGTATGTCCCTCCTCCTCCTCCTCCCCCTCCTCCTCCTCCTCCTCTTCCGGGCCGTAGCTGCGGGATGGGCGGTCCCCACCTGGCGTATTTCGTCGCTGTGCTCGACCACTGGATGTGGATCGAAGTACAGAATTAGGTTGCGTACTAACGGATTTCATGCGGTCCCGGGAAAAAAAGTCACGTTGGGCATGTCACTCACGCTGGTGACCTCACTACTGTCTTTCTTCACATACTCATTCGGTTCGATAACCACAATTGGACGCTTCATGTCGGCGAATCTGGTGTCTTCTGCGACTGTTCACTCCTCTGATGTCACTTACCTCTACATCATGAGGTGGCTCGCCGTGCACAAGATTTCGACCGATTGCAGGCTGTTCTGTGTGACCTCCCGCAAGAACCCCCAGAGTTACGCCGTGCGCCGATACAGCTCGTACGCCCCCTACGGAGACGGCAACAGGGCCTGTCAGGAGGACGACGAAGATGGGGATGATGACGGAGGTTGCGAGGACTCCCTGGGACCCAGGTTAAAATATACCCCGGCTCCCGGTAAGCCTTTCTCCTCTCTATTGTGTGTTACACCCTAGGTTCCTCGTTACTCTTGGCCCGATTGGGGCGAATTGGAGGGATTTCGGTTGAACCTTTTCGCCGTCAGCCCTGTAACACTGATACCTGGCAAACTTGTTACGTTCATGTGGGGTTAGGGCCATGTTGCTTTTTCCTATCTGGTGTCGTTTTTCTTTTTTTCTCGGGCATAAGCGGAGTTCTCAATCTATCTGGAACTGTTTCCCCTCCTCCACCACCTCATCTCCAGGAATTTGATGAATCCTTCACAATATCGAGAGGGGGTTATTGCTATAGTGCGATCTGTGTAAGGCACTGGAACGAAAGCTAACTGTGTCCCAGGCTTTCTCTATTTTTGGCACGGGGGGCGGCCAATAATTATCAACCGCAAGCTGGATTTGTCCTACTACACCGGCGACATACCAGATGAGACGATTGTGAGGTCCGCCGGCAGCCTAGAAATGTTCGCAGAAGCTAACCCGCCGTGTTCCAGGTCCTTACGACGATAGGCCGGTCGCCGTCCTTCCTGCGAGACATTCTCAGCGAGGCCAGACGGAATTATCTGCAGGCCCAGTCTCGCAAGACGATGGTGTACACGCTGTCGCCGACGCCTTTCGCTCAGAAGACCTGGGACCAAGGCAGGCATCGCCCGTCTCGCGACATCTCGACGGTCATCATGCCTCCAGAACAGAAGGAATTTCTCCTGCACGATGTGAAGGAATACTTAAATCCGCATACGATGAAGTGGTACGCTCAGCGCGGATTGCCATATCGCCGTGGCTATCTGTTTTACGGGCCACCCGGAACGGGGAAGACCAGTCTGAGTCTCGCCCTCGCTGGCGAATTGAAGCTGCCTCTCTACATCCTCAGTCTCTCGACAGGATCACTAACTGATGAGACACTCACGATGCTGTTCGTCGGATTGCCGAGGAAATGCATCGTTTTATTGGAGGACATTGACTGCGCTGGTGTCCACCGCAGCGGTGGCCACACGGATGATTACGATTCGGATTCCTCCGATGACGACTCCGACGAGGGCGAGAACGGTGAGGAAAGCGACTCGGACGGGGGCGGCGCGGCAAAGTCTGGGGGCAGAGCGACCACGAAGGGCAGTGGGGGTAGTTCAGGAGACAAAAAGGCGTCGTCAAAGGGCGGCAGCAACAACCCTAAGAATTCGGGCCCGGGCCAGGCCCGCCGGCCACGTATATCGGTCAGCTTCTCTGGATTGCTCAACGCGATCGATGGGGTTGCCAGCCACGAAGGACGCATCCTAATCATGACGACAAATCACCGCGAGCGTTTGGACTCTGCGCTCATCCGCCCGGGTAGGGTCGACATCCAGGTCGAGTTTGGGTACGCGGCCAAGGAAACCCTGTCCGAGATCTTCCGCGAGCTCTACAAGGAGATTGGTGGGCGAAGCAGCACCAGCCTTGCCAGTGGCGGCAAGCCGTTCGACAAGAAGGAGAAGCAAAAGCCGGAATCTGCGGAGAAGGAACGGGTACGCCAGCTGGCAGACACGTTCTCGGAGCGAATTCCAGCCAACAGGTTGACCCCAGCAGAGATACAGGGTTATCTGATGTCTTACAAGGGACAACCCGAGAAGGCGATGGATAATATCGATGACTGGGTTCTGGAGAAGACCAAAGTGGAGAGAGAAAAGAAGGCGAAAGCGGAGAGAAAGAAGCGGAAGGAGCGGAAGGATGCGGCCGCCGAACAGGAGAGGGAAGCTGCAACGCAACCCAGCACAAACGGCTCCGCCGGCAGCGGCGGCGCTAGACTACCTCCCGATGCCCAGGACGCGCTAGCTCACAGTCTCGCAGCCATTGCCAGCAGCGAAAACCTACAACCGGTCTTGCAAGCCCTACTCCAGCTCGCCGCCCAGAACTCACCACTTCCCCTGGCCATGGCTGCGAGTGCGACTGCGCCTCCACACACCAACGGGCTGGCAAATAATGGATCCGGAAACGCGGTGTATGATTACACGGACAATAATTGCGGCTCGCCGCCGCCCGCATTGACTAAGGACGAAGAGTGGGCGAGGATCACCAATGGCGCCAATGGAACCGATGGGGATGCGCAAATGACCAATGGCACCCACCGGGCCAACGGGGCTAGCAAGACCAATGGTGTCAGCAGTGTGAATGGTGTCAACGGTGTGAATGGAGTCAACGACATCAGCAATCGCAATAATTCCCACGGTCGAGCTTATTGAGGATCGAGCATTACGGGACGTTGCATGGCATGCAATAATGAAGAGAAGGTGACAACGGATTGTGCACGTTGGTGACACGGGGGAAAAAAACAACAACGAGGCGGATGCGTACGGGATGCTGTTCACGGGAGGGGGAGGTTGCTTTGTTGGCGGGAGGTTGTGCTCTGGACGACGGCTAGGGAGCGAGCGGCTCCGAGGCTTCCGGGTTTTCGGGACGAAGCGTTTCGAGAGTCGCTTCTGTTTGTGAGTTGTGTTGCACTGCGCTTTCCATCTGCAAAAAAGCGCTGCATGGTGGTAAATTTTTCATGTAAATACCTCTGTCTAATTGGTACGCGGTCACTGGATGGTTCTCTTCTTCTTCGTGATCATTTTTTTTCCGATTTCCTTTTTTTTCTTCGTTTTTTTCCTTCTCCTTATTCTATCGGAGGTGGTGCGAGGAGTTTGTTATTTTGACACATCTCTCTCTCTCTCTCTCTCTCTCTCTCCCTCCCTCTCTTTCTCTCTTTCTCCCCCCCCCCTCTCTCTCTTCTGCAGGGTGCCGAGATCGCCCTATAGATACCTCGATCCGCGATCCCCCTTCCAACTACTCGATATGGAACCAGTTCACGCCGGCAAAAACCGCCGGCAGTGTGTGTAGTTTATAGTTTTTATAGTTGGTGATGTATTCCGCCAACATTCTGCAGAGAATGTCGTACCTATGCCTATCTACCGATTACGTCCTGTGAGCGCGAACATGTGTGCGTGCGACTGTGCTGGGCCACGCCGCCCGCCGCCGATCAAGTGTTCAATGTGCGTAGGCTAGTGCGGCTAGGGGAGTAATTTTAAGTTTTCGCCTCTCTTGCGACTCCAGAAGCACTGTATTATATGCTATATGCACAAGCGGTGACTGTGTAGTTATAGACCTACATTACCTTTATATGTGGTCATTGTGGCGGAAAGTGCTTGTCTATCACACGCGCGCACACACACACACATCACACGCACGCACACACACACACACACACACACACACACACACAGATACACACACAGATACACAGAGACACACACAGACATGGCATCGCTGCTCGCTGTGTTATGTGCCCGCAGTGTGCTTGTACTGGGAGGGGGAGTTGGCGGGGCCTGGTCTAGTACACCGCAAGTCCATGTCCTTCCCCCTCCCTTCCTCCCCTTGTCCAATGCGTTGTCCCGTCCGTGTGCTGTTGGATATCGTTTTTTTTTTTGATTGTTTGTTTATAAGAGGAGGGGTAGACGGGGCATGGTTGTCTCGCAGAGTATGTGCACGTGGAGGTGGTGGCCACTGTTCCCGCCGCCCCCCCCCCCCCGCCAAAGCGGTATGTATGCTCTTACTGCCGAAACCCGTGCCTTTTGTTCCAGCCACCCCTCCTCCCTACCATACCCTAACCCCCCCGGTTGAACCATATCACATATCACGAGGATGGCGGGGACGACGACGGGGAGGACAGTCTGCTCCGACGATGCGGACACATAACATGCCGTGTTCCGTGCCGTCCGATAGAGCTGTCGTGTTCATGCCCCTCCTGGGTGGATTGAGCTTGAGCTTGAGCTTGTGCTTGCGCTTCTTCAGCTGGCAGTGGCGGTGGTGCTGGAGGCGGATCGCTGGCTGCCGGTTGGAGGGGGTTGGCTTTTCTTGCACCTCATCCTCTTGCTGCTGGCTGGCTGCTGTCGGAGGCCGTCGGTTCCGGTCAGCAGACGCCCCCCCCCCGGTGCGTAGCTGGCAGGGCGGTGTGCGATGGTGCGATGGTGAGCTGGAGTTAGCGGCGACGCCGGAGGGAGGGAGGGAGGTGTCCACCTCCTCCCTGGATAGGCGGTGGTGGGAACACGGACCTCAGCCCATCGGTGGGGGGGGGGGGGGGGGGGGGGGGGGGGGGGGCGGGGGGC
>Ga0307508_10002266_pt1 | contig 20528 bp, 7 predicted proteins | sample 9_EM_MG_FD_203089 | JGI IMG/M metagenome (GOLD analysis project Ga0307508, IMG submission 203089) | Populus trichocarpa ectomycorrhiza microbial communities from riparian zone in the Pacific Northwest, United States - 9_EM | ecosystem: Host-associated > Plants > Roots > Unclassified | place...
CCGAGGACGAGGCCAAGGCCCAGGGCATGAAGGTCACGAAGGGCCTGTTCCCGTGGAACGCGTCGGGTCGCGCGATAGCGAACGGCCGCGATGAGGGCTTCACGAAGCTGATCTTCGACGAGGCGACGCACGCGATCGTCGGCGGTGGCATCGTCGGCATGCATGCGGGCGACATGATCGGCGAGATCGCGCTGGCGATCGAGATGGGCGCGGACGCGGTGGACATCGGAAAGACCATCCATCCGCACCCGACGCTGGGCGAGACCATCGGCCTGGCGGCCGAAGCCTTCGAAGGCGCGTGCACCGACCTGCCGCCGGTGAAGAAGAAGTAGTAGTCGTCGACGTCGGTCAGGGCTTGCGCGCCGGGGCCGGCGCGACGGGTGCCGGTGGCGCGATGGGCACCGGCCGCGGCGCGCTCTCGGCGAGCTTCTGGGCCCGCGCATCGAGCTCGCTGTGGTCGGTCGCGACGACCTCGGCGACGATCACCGGGCAGCGTGTCGGCGCGTCCTCGCCTTGTTCCCAGCCGGAGGCATCGTTCGCGACGTTGTCGACGCGGCCCACGCCGAGCTGCGAGCCGAGCTGGTACATCGCCGCGTGCGTGCGGGCATACGCGAACCCGAGGTCGTACTCGGCGTTGGCATAGGCGCGGCGCGCGGTGTAGAGCTCGTTCTCGGCGTTCAGCAAGTCGAGCAGGCTGCGCTGGCCGATGTCGAACTGCTGGCGGTAGGCGTCGCGCGCCTTTTCGATCGCGAGCGTGTTGCGGTCCAGGTAGACGAGCTGATCGACGAGCTTGCGCGTGTCGTTGTAGGCGATCGCGGTGGTCTGGCGCGTGTCGCGGCAGGCCTTGTCGCGCAGATCGGCGGCCTGGTTCAGCAGGTTGGTCTGCTGGCGCACGCGCGCCTGATCGGCGCCGCCGTTGAAGAGGTTCCAGTTCAGCACGATCTCGGCCGCGGCGTCGCGCGTGCGATCGGCGATCGCGTCGACGTTGCGGCCCGCGCTGCCGCGCAGGCGCGCTTCGATGCGCGGCTGGTAGACGCCCTTGCGTGCGTCGGCCGCAGCGCGTGCCGAGCGCAGCGCTTCGATGCCGGCGCTGATGGCCGCGCTCTGACGCACGGCGGTGTTCATCGCCTCGGTCGGCGTCGCCGGCAGACCGCTCTTCAGCATCGAGATCGTCGGCAGGTTCTTCGGCGCCGGAATGCCGACGACGCGCTGGTAGCGCGCCATCACGTCGTGCAGGTTCGCCACTTCGGTCGAGAGGTTCGACTCGGCCAGCGCGACGCGCGCACCGGCCTGCTCCAGATCGACGCCGCGGCCGACGCCGGCCTTGAAGCGCGACTGGATCTGCAGGTACGCGTAGCGGTGCTGCACATAGTTGTCTTCGGCGAGCTGCACCAGGCGGCGATAGCGCTGCACGTCGAAGTGCGCGCGCGCGGCTTCGAGAGCGGTCTGCTCGGTCACGTCGAGCAGCTCGAAGTAGCGTGCGAGGCGATCGTGGCCGGCGCGCGAGACATCGTTCTTCGTGCCCATGCCGTCCCACAGCAGCTGCGTCAACGTCAACCCGGCCTCGCGGCGGTTCAGGTTCTCGGTCTCGGGGCTGCGCATCGTGATGCGATCGGTATCGCGGCCGACGTTGGCGCTGAGATCCAGGCGCGGCAGGAAGCCGGCGCGCGCGACGTCGACGGCGTCGACCGACGCGCGGTAGGCGTTGAAGCGCGCGGTGACTTCCGGATTGGAGTTGACCGCCTGCTCGACCGACATGCGCAGCGGGTCCGCGGGCTGCGCGTCGGCACCACCGGTCGCGAGCATCAGCGCGATCGCGCCGGCTATGTGTCGATTCAGTCTCATCTGGATTCCCAACGTTGTACTCAACAAGATCGTCTGTGCGCGTTCGGCGTGATTCGCTGTTCTTATTTTTTAATGCGCTGCGGCGCGAGTGTAGGGATGCGCGTGACGAAGTGATCCCCATGTCTGCGGGGTGGAACGCACTAAGTCGTGCGTTGCGTGATCGAGTGGGCGCGCGTGCTGCATGCACTGCACACGGCTGCCACATGGATCGTGACTTTCTGCCTCTCGCGCAAGCGGCGTTGGCGCGCGGCCGACGCGTCGTGCCGAGGGCGAACAACGCTCAAGTCGGGACGTTTGCGGACGAGAACATGGGGTTGACCCCAACCGCGTGCTGCTGCCTGTGATCTGTGTCGTTCCCGTCTTTCCCGACGCCCTGGCAGCCGCCCGGGTTGCGGGCGCTCTGGTGCGGCGCGCCCTCGGGACGGCACGTGCGTGGCTGATTCGCGCCGCGCTGGCGGCATTGGCCTGCAGCACGCTGGCCCCGCGCGCCTGGGACGCCGATACGATGCTGCGTGCCGCGCAGACCCACGGTCCGCAGGCGCTTGCCGGCGCGCGCGCCTTGCAATCCCTGCTCGCGGGGCTGGCGGGCCAGGACGAGCCGGCCAAGCTCGCGGCGATCAATCAGTTCTTCAACCGCCGCGTCGTGTTCGCGTCCGATGCCGAGGTGTGGGGCCAGACCGACTATTGGGCCAGCCCGCTCGAGATGATGGCCAAGGGCCGCGGCGACTGCGAGGACTACGTGATCGGCAAGTACTTCAGCCTGCTCGCGGCCGGCGTGCCGACCAGCCACCTGCGGCTCGTGTATGTGCGTGCGACGATCGGCGGGCCAGGCGGCGAGGTCATCGCGCACATGGTGCTGGCCTACTACGCGGCGCCGGGTGCCGAGCCGATGATTCTCGACAATCTGGTCGGTGAGATCCGGCCGGCCTCGCGGCGCGCCGATCTCGAGCCGGTGTTCAGCTTCAACGGCGAAGGGCTGTGGCAGGGCGTCGGTGCGCAAAGCGCCGGCGACCCGGTGGCACGGCTGTCGCGCTGGCGCGAGGTGCTCGCGAAGGCCCGCGCCGAGGGGTTCCAATGATCAACGAAGAAGTGAGGCGCACATGTCGCTGATCCGTCAAATCTGGTTGCTGCTGCTCGGCACACTGCTGCTCGCGCTGCTCGCCAGCGTCAGCATCAACGTGAGCTCGGCGCGCGACACGCTGCAGACGCAGCTGCGCCTGAAGAACAGCGACAACGCCACCGCGCTGGCGCAGGTGCTGTCGCAGCAACGCGGCCAGCGCGAGATGATGGAGCTGGCCGCGGCAGCCCAGTTCGACACCGGCTTCTACCGCAGCATCCGCTTCACCGCCGCCGATGGCCAGCCCGTGTTCACGCGCGAGGCGCTGGCTCATCCGCTGCATGCGCCGGCGTGGTTCGTCGCGCTCGCGCCGATCGAGTCGACGCCTGGCGTGGCCCAGGTCTCCGACGGCTGGCGTGCGCTCGGTTCGATCGAGGTCGTCAGCCAGACGGCGTTCGCGCACGACGAGCTCTGGCGCGGCAGCCTGCGCGCCGCCTTCGCGCTGGCCATCGTCGGTGCGCTCGCCGGCCTGCTCGCCGCGCTCGGCGTCGGGCGGATCCGGCGCCCGCTCGACGAGACGGTGGAACAGGCCGCCTCGCTGCAACGTGGCGAATACCTGACGGTGACTGAACCGCACGTGCCCGAGCTGAAACGCCTGACGCGCGCGATGAACTCGATGGTCGCGCGGCTGCGTGTCGTCTTCGAGGCGCAGGCCGCGCAGGTCGAGAGCATGCGCCGCCAGGCGAGCTGCGACACGCTGACCGGCTTGTCGAACCGCGCCCACTTCATGGCGCAGCTCGGGGCGGCGCTGAAGCGCGAGGACAGCCCCGCGAGCGGCGGCCTGATCCTGTTGCGCGTGCTCGACCTGGCCGAACGCAACCGCCAACTCGGTCGGGAGACGACCGATCGCCTGATCCGGACCATCGCGCAGACTTTGCAGGCCTACACGCAGCGCGTCGGCGGCGCGTTCGTGGGGCGGCTGAACGGCTCGGACTTCGCGCTCGCGCTGCCCGAGGGCGGCATCTCGGACGAAACCGCGCGTGCGCTGGTCGACCTGCTGCGTGTGGCGCTGCCCGCGTTCGGCACCGAAGTGTCGGTGGCCGCGGGCGCGACCGAAACCCACCACGGCGAGGAACTCGGCGCGGTGATGGGCGCGGCCGACTTCGCGCTCGCCACGGCCGAGAGCGGCGGCGCCTACACGGTGTTCTCGACGAGTCCCGGCGAGAGCACGTTCGCCGGCGGCGGCGAGCACGGCTGGCGCGAGCGCGTGCGCGACGCGCTCACGCACGGCCGGGCGCAGCTCGCGGCCTTCCCGGTCGTGAACCAGGCCGGCGCGCTGCTTCACCTCGAGTGCCCGCTGCGTTTGCAGCTCGATGCGAACGGGCCGTTCGAGACCGCGGCGCACTGGCTGCCGCTGGCGATCCGCAGCCGCCTCACCTGCCATGTGGACGAACGCGCGCTCGCGCTCGCGCTCGACGCCATCGCACGCGACGGCCAGCCGCGCGGCGTCAACATCTCGCCCGCATCGTTGCTCGACAGCGGCTTCGCGGCGCGCCTGCGCACACAGCTGCGCGACGCGCCGCAGGCCGCGCGCTTGCTGTCGATCGAGGTCGACGAAAGCGCCGCCGTCGATCACTTCGATGTTGTGCGCGAGCTCGCACGCCAGCTGCGCCCGACCGGCGCGCGATTCGGGCTGGAGCACGCGGGCGAGCGCCTGAGCCGCATCGATCGCCTGTTCGAGGCCGGGCTCGATTACGTGAAGCTCGACGCATCGGTCGCGCACGGCGTGGCCGATGACACGCAGCGTGCCGCGTTCGTGAAGGGGCTGGCGACGATGCTCCACAGCCTGTCGCTGCAGGTCATCGCGGAGGGAGTCAACAGCGACGCCGATGCGCAGACGCTGTGGACCTGCGGCGTCGACGGCCTGACCGGGCCGTGGGTCAAGACGCCGGCGAGCCCGAGCGCCGCCTGATCGACGGAACGCGCCGGGCGCCAGACCCGAAGCGAGGGCGCTCGGCGCCGCGGGTCAGTGCCCGTCGGTGACGAGCTTGCCGCGCTTGAACAGGTCCGCGATGATCGCGCCGTCGTTGCCCAGGCCGGCGACCAGGTTCACGCCGGTGATCGTGATGACCTGATCGACGGCACCGCTGCTGTAGCCGCTGGAGAAGCCGCCAGTCGAGCTGATCTCGAGCACCGTGTTGCCTCCCGAGGTCGAGAAGTGCAGGTAGTTGCCGAGGTTGCCGGCGTCGGCGACGGTGGTCAGCGCATTGGTGCCGCTGTTGCCGGCGGTGGTGCTGGCGCTCGTGATCGTGTTGAACGCATGGTTCTCGCCGACGAGCAGGTCGCGCAGGTCCAGCACATCGCCCGAATAGCTCGCGTTGTCGAAGCCGTTGATCGTGTCGCGTGCCGGCGTGCCGGCCGTGCCGCCGTCCGCCAGCTCCCAACGGAACACATCGTGACCGGCGCCGCCGGCGAGCGTGTCGTTGCCCTTGCCGCCGATCAGCACGTCGTCGCCCGCAGCGCCGGACAGCACGTCGTTGCCGACGCCGCCGACCAGCTTGTCGCTGCCGGTACCGCCGGTCAGCGTGTCGTTGCCGGCCGCACCGTTGAGGATCGAGCCGCTCTCAACCAGCCAGCTGCCGGCGGTGCTGCCGGCGATGAGGTGCTGGTTGTCCGCCAGCGTCGGGGCGTTCGCATCGCTGAACATCGGCAGCGTGTTCGTGCCCAGCACCTGGTAGGTGGCGTCGGCGGCCCCGTTGAGTTTGTACTCGACCTTCAGCTGTGCGTTGCCGCCTTGCTCCCAGTACAGCAGTTCGAGCGCCGTCATTCCGCCCGCGACGCCGATGCCCGTGTACACGTGCGAGGTCGGCGACTGGATGTCGTCGACCATCGCGACGACGTTGCCGCCCAGTTTCAGCCGGTAGCCGTCGTCGCCGGTCACGCGGATGTCGTAGACGCCGGCGGCCATGTAGACCTCGCCGTCGAGCCGGATTCCGACATCGCTGGTCTTGCCCAGGCCGCTTGTCGGCCCGGCGCCGAGGGCGTCGTTGTCCGCCGTGCCCTGGTGAACCACGAGCGTCGACGCGTCGCTGCCGGCCGTGCGGTCGAGGAAGCGGTAGAGCTGGCTGTTCGCGTCGGTCAGGCCGGCGATCGAGCCGTCTGCCGCGACGTTGACATTGGTGCCGAGCGAACTCGTGACGGTGGGGGAGCCGCCGTAGTCGATGCTGCGGGCCAGGAAGCTCGCATCAGCGGTGTTCGCGGCCGCGGCCGCCGAGGTACCGAGGATGCTGGCGCTGCCGCCCATGGCCGCGTTGCGCGCGTTGACCAGCGTGGTGAAGTCCGCGACGTGGTCGAGATTGCCGACCGTGCCGTCATCGGAATGGCGGCGGTTGGCGTCCGCGCCGCTGGGGTTGTAGTCGTTGTAGCCGTAGTACTCGCCGTTCAGGCCGAGCGTGCTGGTCAGCGCGGTCGTGGTCGGCGCCGCGGCGGTGACGGTGTCGGCCTGGCCGCCGACGCCGATCGTCAGCGTGGCGGTCGACGTCCCGCCGTGGCCGTCGGACACCTGGTACGTGAACACCTCGTTGACGGTGCTGCCGGTGGCGATCGCGTCGGCGCGGGTGGCGCTGTAGGTGTAGCCGCCGTCGCTCTTCAGCGCCAAGTCGCCATACGTGCCAGCGAAGGTCGTGCCGGCGGCCGTGACCGCGGTCGCCGGTGTGCCGACGCCGATGGCCGCGTTGATCACGCTCAGCGTGTCGCCGGCATCGATGTCGCTGTCGCGGCCGGCCGGCACGCTGCCGGACAGGATCACGCCGTTCGCAGCCGTCTGCGTCAGCGCCGAGCCGGCGAGCACGCTGCCAGTATCGTTGCTGGCCCCCGGCGCGTCGTTGGTGCCCAGGATGTTGACGGTGATCGTTCTGGTGGTTCCATCGGCCGAGGTGACAGTCAGTGAGTCGGTGTAAGTCGTGCCTGCGGCGAACTCGTTGTGGGCGGTGTCGGTGGCGTAGGTCCACATGCCGTTCGTGCCCAGCGTGAAGTGACCGTAGCCGTTCGAGCCTGCAACGTTGGACTGCGCTACGAACGTGGCCGGGCTGTCGACATCGGAGATCGCCAGCGTGCCACCGGTGGACAGCAGCGCGTTGGTCTCGGTCAGGTTGACCACGGCCGGGGTGATCACCGCCGCGTCGTTGGTGCCGAGGATATTGACCGTGATCGTGCTGGTGGTTCCGTCGGCCGACGTGACGGTGAGCTTGTCGGTGTAAGTCGTTCCCGCAGCAAACTCGTTGTGAGCGGTGTTGGCGGTGTAAGTCCACGTGCCATTCGTGTTGACGGTGAACGCGCCGTAACCGCTGGAGCCTGCGACGTTGCTCTGCGCCACAAAGGTGGGCGAGCCGTCGACGTCGGAGATCGCCAGCGTGCCACCGGTGGACAGCACCGCGTTGGTCTCGGTCAGATTGACCACGGCCGGCGTGATCACGGCCGCGTCATTGGTCCCGAGGATGTTGACCGTGATCGTGCTGGTCGTGCCGTCAGCCGACGTGACGGTCAGGCTGTCGGTGTAGGCCGTGCCCGCGGCAAACTCGTCGTGAGCAGTCGACGTCGTATAGGTCCACGCGCCATTGGTGCCGAGCGTGAAGCTGCCGTAGCCGTTCGAACCCGGCACGTTGGATTGCGCCACGAACATGGCGGGGCTGTCGACGTCGGAGATCGCGAGCGTGCCTCCGGTGGACAGTACCGCGTTGGTCTCGGTGAGGTTTGCCACTGCGGGCGTGATCGCGGCCGCGTCGTTGGCACCCAGGATCGTGACCGTCAGCGTCGTCGACGAGCTTGTGCCCGCGGCGTCGCGCACGGTGTACGTGAAGGTGTCGGTCAGCGTGTCGGCGACCCCGCGCAGCGCCTGCACCGCGGCCGAGTTGTTGTCGACGTTGTAGGTGTAGCTGCCATCGGCGTTGAGGACGAGCGCGCCGTAGGCGCCGGCGGTCGAGCCGCCGACGGTGCCTGCCGCGGCACCCGAAACAGCCGAGACGGTCTTGGTATCGCCGGTGTCCGCGTCGGTATCGTTGCCCAGCACGTTGCCGACCGGGTTGACGCCGGCCGTGCCGTTGGCGACGCCACCGGCTTCGACCGCGGTCGCGGTGTCGGCGACGGCCACGGGGGCGTCGTTGACGGCCGCGACGTTGATGGTCAGCGTGTTCGCCGACGCATCGGTATCCGACCCGCCGTTGGCCGTGCCGCCGTCGTCTCGGACGTTGAACTGCAGCGTGGCGTAGCCGTTGCCGCTTGCGTTGGCCGCGGCGCTGAACACGAGCGTGCCGGCGTCCAGGTCCGCCACGCCCACGGTCGTCGCCGCGCTGAGCACCACGCCGTTCAGCGTCAGCGTACCGGCGCTGGTCGGGTTGACCGTGACGGCGGCGAAGTTGTTCGCGTTCGGTGCGTCGACGGCATCGGTGAAACCGAAGTCCGCGCGATGCAGCACGTAGCCGCTGTCCTCGGTCGCGGAAGCCGTGCCGTCGGTGCCGGCCGGTGCATCGTTGACGGGAACGATCGTGATGCGCGACACGGCGACGTTGCTGTTCGCCGAGCCGTCGTTGACGCTGATCTCGATGACGCGCGTTGCGGCACCGAGGTTGTCGCCCGGGTTGCTGAACGTGATCCCCGCCAGCGCGGTCTGGTAGTCGGCCAGCGACGCGGTGCCCGACAGCGTGAGCACGCCGGAGACAGGGTCGTAGACCGCGGCCGAGATGCCGGTGGGCAGAGCGCCGATGGTCAGCGTGTCGCCGGCCTGCAGGTTGGTGATGGCTATGCTCGCGCTGTGCAGCGTGGTCGAATCGCTGTCCGCGATCGCGATGTCCGCGTCGACGATCCTGACCGCGCCCGCGTTCTCGACGACGCTGCCCGCGTAGCCGGTGCCGGCTGCGCTGGAGTTGTCGCCATCCAGATCGAGCGCCGGTGCGGCGTTGACCGGCACGACGTGGATCGTCGTGGTCTGCACGTTGCTGTTCGAGCTGCCGTCGTTGACGACGACGGTCACGATCCGATCGACCGCGTCCGACGGGCTGTTGCTCGTGTTGGTGAACTGGACCGCCTGGATCGCCGTCTGGTACGCGGCCAGTGTGGCCGAACCACTGAGTGTGACCACCGTGCCGCTGGCGTCGACGCTGGCCGTGATGCCCGCCGGCAGCGCGCCGGCCTGCAGCAGGTCGTTGGCCTGTGCGTTGGTGAGCGTGATCGTGGCGCTCTGCAGTGTCGTGTTGTCGGCGTCGGTGATGGTCGTGTCGGCGTCGGCGATCGCGACCGGCGAGCCCTCGACGTAGATCGTCGCGTAGTCGTTGACGTGGACGCCGCCGCTGGGTTCGATGACCGCGACCGTGCCGCCCATGTTGTCGATGCGCAAGCCGGTCGGGCCCGACGAGCCTGGAGACCCGGGGTCGCGGTTGTCGACCACGAAGGTGATCGTGTTGACACCGCTCTGGAACGCCGCGTTGCTGCCGAACAGGTCGATGTGCGTGGCGTTCGCGTACTGGATGTTCGAGCTGATCCCGGTCGACACGCCGTTGATCAGGATGTCGCGCAGGTTGTTGTCCGAAAACAGATCGAAGTCGATGTGAACCGAGCTCGGATCGGCACCCGGCTGCAGCGTGAAGCTGGTCTGGTACTGGTAGACGCCGGTGACTTCTTGGGCGATCGAGCCGATCCAGGTCGAGTTCGCATCGTTGGGCACCCAGGCGAAGCCCAGGTCCACCGCGGTGTTCGACGTCGCGCTGCCCGCCGGCTTTGAGATCAGCGCGTAGTGCGCGTCGGCCGTGCCCAACGCGATTGCGTTGCCGGCGGCATCTTCACCGGTGTTGAAGAGCCCGCTGATGGCTTGGACCGAGACGGTGTTGTGCGAGTGGTCCGCGTCCAGGCTCAACACCGGGGCGTCGTTGACCGCGGCGACGTTGAGATTGATCGTCGCCGTTTCGGTGACACCACCGGACGTGACGGTGTAGCTGAACGAATCCGGACCGTTGTAGTTGGCTGCGGGCGTGTAGGTGATCGTGCCGTCGGCGGCGAAGCTGACGCTGCCGTGCGCCGGCGTGCCGACCGCGGTCAGCGTGCGGCCGGCGTTCTCGAAGTTGTCGGCGCCGCTGCTCTCGTTCAGGCCGGTGATCGGATTGAACGTGATCGGCGTGTCTTCGGTGGCGGCGACCACGTCGTTGACCGCATCGGGCGCGGATGTGACAGCCAAGTTCAGATCCGCCGTGGTGACCGTGCTGCCGTCGGTGACGGTGTAGGTCGCCAAAGGTACCGGGCCGTTGTAGTCGGCCACCGGCGTGAAGGTGTAGCTGCCATCGCCGGCGATGACGAGCGTGCCGACACCGGCGAGCGTGGCGGTCGCCCCCGCCACGAAGGACGTTCCGCCGACAACGAACTGCGTGACACTGAGCGTGTTGCCATCGACATCGGTGTCGTTGACCAGCACATTGCCGGTCTGTTGCGCGTCTTCGCTGCCGCTGCCGCTGTCATTGACCGCCAACGGCGCATCGTTGACCGGTGCAACGTTCACGCTGATCGTCGCCGTCTCGGTGACGCCACCGGACGTGACGGTGTAGGTGAACGAGTCAGGGCCGTTGTAGTTGGCGACCGAGGTGTAGGTGATCGTGCCATCGGCAGCGAAAGTCACGCTGCCGTGAGAAGGTGCGCCGACGCCAGTGAGCGTGCGACCGGCGTTCTCGAAGGTGTCGGCGCCGCCGATCTCGCCCAGCCCGCTGATCGGGTTGAAGCTGATCGGCGTGTCCTCGACCGCGGCGACTACGTCGGCGACGATGTCTGCCACCGGGGTGACGGCCAAGTCCAGGTCGGCCGTCGTGGTCACACTACCGTCGGTGACGGTGTAAGTCGCCACGGGTACGGGGCCGTTGTAGTCGGCCACCGGCGTGAAGGTGTAGCTGCCATCGCTGGCGATGACGAGCGTGCCGACACCGGCGAGCGTGGCGATTGCGCCGGCCACGAAAGTCGTACCGCCAACGACGAATTGCGTCACGCTGAGCGTGTCGCCGTCCACATCGGTGTCATTGCTCAGCACGTTGCCGGTCTGCTGCGTGTCTTCCGCTGCCGAGTTGGTGTCGGGCAGGGCAACCGGGGCGTCGTTGACGGATCCCACGTTGACCGTGATCGTCGCCGTCTCGGTCACGCCGCCGGCGGTGACGGTGTAGCTGAACGAGTCTGCGCCGTGGTAGTTGGCGAGCGGCGTGTACGTGATCGTGCCGTCGGCCGCGAAGGTCGTGGTGCCATGCGCCGGCGTGCCCACCGAGGTGAGCGATCGGCCGGTGTCCTCGAAGTTGTCGGTGCCGCTGGTCTCGTTCAGGCCGGAGATCGGGTTGAACGCGATCGACACGTCTTCGGTGGCGGCGACGGTGTCGTTGACGATGTCGACGACGGCGGTAACGGCAATGGCGACTGAAGCGTTGGTGGTGGCGACGCCATCGGAAGTCGAAATGGCGAGCGAGTCGCTGCCGTAGTAGTCAGCCACCGGTGCGTAGCTGAGGGCCGCGAGCGCCGCGTTGATCTGCGCTGCGCTGCCGGACAGCGTGACGGTACTCGTTCCGTCGCCGGCGACTGTGGCGCCACTGCCCGCGCTCACGAGCAACGTGCCGTGGGCGACCGTCAGCGTGGCCGTGAGCGGATCGCCATCGACGTCCGCGACTGCGATGCCGCTGATCACGTGAGCGGTGTCTTCGAGCGTGGTCTGCACGGCCGGCACGGTCAGCGTCGGTACGTCGTTGGCGGCCGCCACGTTGATGTTGATCGTGGCCGTCTCGGTGACACCGCCGGACGTGACGGTGTAGGTGAACGAGTCCGGGCCGTTGTAGTTGGCCGCAGGCGTGTAGGTGATCGCACCGTCGGCCGTGAAAGAGACGGCGCCGTGGGCGGAGGCGCCGACTGCCGTGAGGACAGGCGTGCCCTCTAAGTTGTCGGCGCCACCGACCTCGTTCGAGCCGGTGATGGGATTGAACGTGATCGGCGTGTCTTCGGTGGTGGCGACCACGTCGTTGACGACATCGGCCACGGCCGTGACGGTCAGGGTCAGCGTCGAGTTCACCGACGCCGTGCCGTCGGAGCCCGTGTAGGTGGCCACGGGCACCGGGCCGTTGTAGTCGGCCAGCGGCGTGTACACATACGTGCCGTTGGCGTTGATCAGCAATGAGCCGACACCGGCGAGAACGGCCGTCGTGCCCGCGGCGTGGGTCACGCCGTTGACCACGAACTGCGTGACGCTCAGCGTGTTGGCATCGACGTCGGTGTCGTTGCTGAGCACGTTGCCGCTCTGGACCGTGTCCTCGGGGGCCGAACTCGTGTCGACCGCGGCCACCGGCACGTCGTTGACCGGCGTGACGTTGAGCGTCAGCGTGTTCGGTGCGGCATCGAAGGCGCCGGCGCTGTCCTGCACGCTGAAGCCGAAGCTGGCGTAGGGCGAACCGTTGCCATCGGCCACCGGCACGAACACGAGATGGCCCGCGACGACGTCGGCCGCGCTGACGATCGTGCCGGATGTCACCGCGACACCGTTCAGCAGCAGGCTGCCGCTGGCCGGCAGGCTGTCGATGCGCACGTTGGCCAGCACCTGGCCGGCGTCGGCATCGGCGAAGCCGAAATCGCCGACCGCGACGGTGTACGCGCCGTCCTCGGCGAGCGTGTGCGCGCTGTCGGCACCGGTCGGCGGCGTGTTGCTGCCGACGTTGACCGTGACGCTCGCGGTGTCGCTGCCGCCCTGGCCATCGGAGACGGTGTAGCTGATCGTCACCGGGCCGCTCACGTTGGTGGCCGGCGTGAAGCTCAGCGTGCCGTCGGGGTTGACGCTGACACTGCCGCGCGTCGGGTCGATGAGCACCGGGTTGCTGACGGTCAGTGCGTCGCCATCCACGTCGTTGTCGTTGGCGAGCACCGTGATCGTGACCCCGGTGTTGATCGGGGTCGACGCGAGGTCGTCGCCCGCGACCGGCGCGTCGTTGACCGGCGTGATGGCGAGCGTCAACGTCGCCGTCGTGCTCGCCGTGCCGTCCGTCGCGGTGTAGGTCGCGACCGGCACCGGGCCGTTGTAGTCGGCGGCCGGCGTGAAGCTGTAGCTGCCATTGCCGTTGATGACCAGCGTGCCGACGCCCGCGAGCGTCGCGGTGGTTCCGGCCGCGTAGGTCGTGCCGGCGATGCTGAACTGCGTGACGCTGAGCGCATCCCCATCGACATCGCTGTCGTTGCCCAGCACGTTGCCGGTCTGCGGCGTGTCCTCGTTGCCGCCGCCGACATCGTTGGCGGCCACCGGCACGTCGTTCACCGGCGTGACATCGAGGGTCAGCGTGTTCGGCGCGGCATCGAACGCGCCGGCGCTGTCCTGCACGCTGAACGTGAAGCTGGCGTAGGGCGAGCCGTTGGCGTTGGCGACGGGCACGAACACCAGTTGGCCCGCGGCCACGTCGGCGCTGCTGATTACCGCACCGGCGAGCACGGCCACGCCGTTCAGCAGCAGGCTGCCGGTGGCCGGCAGGCTGTCGATGCGCACGTTCGAGATCGTCTGGCCGGCGTCGGCATCGGCAAAACCGAAGTCGGTCACCGCCACGGTGTACGAACCGTCTTCGATCAGCGTGTGAACGCTGTCCGCACCGGTCGGCGCCGTATTGCTGCCGACATTGACCGTGACGCTCGCGGTGTCGCTGCCGCCGTGGCCATCGGAAACGGTGTAGCTGATCGTCACCGGCCCGCTCACGTTGGTGGCCGGCGTGAAGCTCAGCGTGCCGTCCGGGTTGACGACCACGCTGCCGCGAGTCGGGTCGATGAGCACCGGGTTGCTGACGGTCAGCGGATCGCCGTCCACGTCGCTGTCGTTGGCGAGCACCGCGATCGTGACCGGCGTGTTGATCAGGGTCGAGCTCAGGTCGTCGCTGGCGACCGGCGCGTCGTTGACCGGCGTGATGGCGAGCGTCAGCGTTGCCGTCGTGCTCGCCGTGCCGTCCGTCGCGGTGTAGGTGGCGACCGGCACCGGGCCGTCGTAGTTCGCGACCGGCGTGAACGCGTAGCTGCCATCGGCGTTGATGACGAGTGTGCCGACGCCCGCGAGCGTGGCCAGCGTGCCGGCGGCGTGCGTGCTGCCCGCGACGACGAACTGCGTGACGCTCAGCGTGTCGCCGTCGGCATCGCTGTCGTTGCTCAACACATTACCGGTCTGCGGCGCGTCCTCGTTGCCGCCGCCGGCGTCGTTGGCGGCCACCGGCACGTCGTTGACCGGCGTGACGTTGAGCGTCAGCGTGTTCGGTGCGGCATCGAAGGCGCCGGCGCTGTCCTGCACGCTGAAGCTGAAGCTGGCGTACGGGGAACCGTTGCCATCGGCCACCGGCACGAACACGAGATGGCCTGCGGCGACGTCGGCCGCGCTGACGATCGTGCCGGCCGTCACCGCGACACCGTTCAGCAGCAGGCTGCCGCTGGCCGGCAGGCTGTCGATGCGCACGTTGGCCAGCACCTGGCCGGCGTCGGCATCGGCGAAGCCGAAATCGCCGACCGCGACGGTGTACGCGCCGTCCTCGGCGAGCGTGTGCGCGCTGTCGGCACCGGTCGGCGGCGTGTTGCTGCCGACGTTGACCGTGACGCTCGCGGTGTCGCTGCCGCCCTGGCCGTCGGACACGGTGTAGCTGATCGTCACCGGGCCGTCGACATTGCTCGCGGGCGTGAAGGCGAGGCTGCCGTCGGGGTTGACGCTGAGCGTGCCCTGGGCCGGGTTCGCCAGCGTCGCGCCGGTGACGGTGAGCGGGTCGCCGTCGCGGTCATGGTCGTTGGCCAGCACCGCAATCGTCACTGGCACATTGATCGGCGTCGAGGCGAGGTCGTCGGCGGCTTCGGGGGCATCGTTGACCGCCGTGACGGCGAGCGTCAGGGTCGAGTTGCTCGTGAGCGTGCCGTCGCTGATCGTGTAGCCGATCGTCGGCACCGGGCCGTGGTAGTCGGCGACCGGGGTGAAGCTGTAGCCGCCGTCGGCGTTGACGACGAAGCTGCCGATGCCGACGATGGACGTGGGCGTGCCCGCGGCGTGCGTGACGCCGGCAATGCTGTACTGCGTCACCTGCAGTGCCGGGCCGTCGACGTCGGTGTCGTTGCTCAGCACATTGCCGGTGATCGGGGTGTCCTCGGGCGTGCTGCCCGTGTCCGGTGCGGCGACCGGCGCGTCGTCGACCGGCGTGAGCACGATGCCCACGCTGCCGCTGGCGCTGCGGCCGCCATCGCTGACGGTGTATTCGACGTCGCCGACGCGGTCGCTGCCGTTGTAGTCGGCCGGCGGCAGGTACTTCAGGCCGACCAACTCGGCCGGCGTCAGCACGCTGCCCGCGCTCAGCGGTGTGCCATCGGCCTTCTGCAGCTGGCCGATCGCCGGCACCTGCGTCAGCGTGATCACGGCGCCGGTGGAGGTGCCGGTCGGCGCGCTCAGGCCGAGCTGGACGGCCGGGCCTTCCTCGGTCGCGTCGATGATGTTGGAGCTCGCGGTGATCGTCAGGCGCGGGGCTTCGACGGCCGTCGTCAGCCCGCCGCTGGTCAGCGGCGGCAGCAGCGCACCGTCGCTGATGCCGGAGCGGGTCAGGCCGGTCGGCGTGACGGCTTCGCTGATGCGGTCGACGCGCAGGCCGGGCGCCAGGTCGCCGGCGCCATCACCGCCGTTCAGACCCGCGGCCGTCGCGGCCTGCGAGTCGGATTCGTTCAGCGCGCTGAGGACGCGGTCGATGTCCGCCTGCGGGCCGGGCGTCGTTTGCGGTGCGGCGCGGGCCATCACGGCCTGGGCCGTTGCCGAATCTTCCGGGCTGAGCTGGACGATGCCGTTCTGCGTCGTCAGGATGACGTCGCCCTGGTGCACCATGTCGCCCAGCTTCAGCAAGTGCATCTTGCCGTCCTTGCCACGCATGTGGGCCGAGCCCCAGAGGCCGGTGACTCTGCCTTGGAATGTCTGGACGATGGTGGGCATGGCTGACCTTGCAACAGAATGAAACGCGACTGAGCAAGGGTACCGCCGCGCGTCTGCGCTATGTGTGTTTCAGCGCAGGGTGTTCGTGAACAGAATCACCGAAGCACCCGGTTCATGTGCAAATAGCGCAGCCGCCCGGCCCGCGGCTTCACCCCCTGTTTCGGGGGTCGGTCAGCGTTCGCGGAGGGCGTAGGCCTTGCCCTTCAGGACCGGCTTGAGCAGGTAGGACATGACGGTCTTGTTGCCGGTCAGGATGTCGACCTCGGCGGTCATGCCGGGAATGATCGGCATCTTGTCGTTGAATTTGACCTGGGTCGTGCGCACCCGCACCAGGTAGAAGGCGTTGCCGCGCTCGTCGACCACGGTGTCCGGGCTGATGTTGTCGACCTCGGCCGCCATGCCGCCGTAGATCGAGAAGTCGTAGGCGGTGAACTTGACGGTCGCGGCCTGCCCCGGATGGATGAAGGCGATGTCTTTCGGCAGCACCTTGGCTTCGAGCAGCAGCGCGTCGTCCAGCGGCACGATCTCGACGATGTCCTTGCCGGGCTGCACCACGCCCCCGACGGTGTTGGCGAGCAGGCGCTGGACGCGGCCGCGCAACGGCGCCTTGATCTGCGACTTGTCGACCTTGTCGTTCAGCGCCACCGCGCCCTGGTTCAACGCGTTGAGCTTGCCCATCACGTCGGCCATCTCCTTGCGCGCGTCGTTGCGGAAGGTCAGCTCGGTTTCCTGGATCTTGCGGGTGGCCTCGCCGATCGCGGCCTGGACCCGAGCGATCTGCGCGGTGGCCTGCTCGGCATCGCCGCGTGCGCGCGAGACCTGCTGGTCCAGGCGCAGGATGTCGACCTCGGAGACCGCGCCGGTGGCGAGCAGCGGCTTGGTCTTGTTCAGCTCCTGTTGGCTCAGATCCAGCGTGCGTTCGGCCGAGGCCTTGCGCGAGCGCATTTCGCTGAGCTCCTGTTGACGCTGCGCGAGCTGCTGCTGGTTGATCGCGACCATTGTGTTGAGCTCCGACAGCCGCGTTTCGTAGAGCCGCCGTTCCTCTTCGACGATGCGCTTCTCTTCCGGGCTGTCGCTCGGCGGCGGCGGCTGGAACGCCGCGCCTTCGGCGATCGCGCGCAGCCGCGCCTGGCGCGCGCGCAGCGCGAAGCCTTGCGCGGCACTCTCGCGCACGCCCGAAGTCGCGCGCGTTTCGTCGATCTTCAGCAGCAGCTGGTCCTTCTCGACGACCTGGCCTTCCTTGACGAGGATCTCCGAGACCACGCCGCCGTCCAGCGATTGCACCAGCTGCAGCTGCCGCGACGAGATCACGCGCGCGTCGCCCTTGGTGATCTCGTCGACATGCGCGAGGCAGGCCCAGGCGATCAGCAGCGCGACGACGACGAGCGCGGCGCGCACGATCTTCTGCGCGCGCTGGGTGCGCGAGCGCGACATCACGTCCCCGGCTTCGAGCTCGAAGCTGCGGAAGCCGGCGGCGTCGCCCTCGGCGGGCGCGGCGGCCAGCGCGGTCTTCATGTGATCGAGCAGGCTGGGCACCTTGGCCGGCCCGGTCGGCACCGCGGGCAGTCGGTCCGGGGGTGTTGTCTTCATCACGCGGCCTTCGCGACGCGGCCAGTGGCCAGCGCTTCCATGATGCGGTCGCGCGGGCCGTCGGCGACGATCTTGCCGCCGTCGATCACGATCACGCGCGTCACCATCGCGAGCATCGAAGTGCGGTGCGTCACCAGCACCACGGTCTTGTTCTGTGCGAACGCGCCGATGCGGGTCGTGATCTGCGCCTCGGTCGAGAAGTCCATCGCGCTGGTCGGCTCATCCAGCAGCAGCAGCGGGGCGTTGTGCAGCAGCGCGCGCGCCAGGCCGACGCTCTGGCGCTGCCCGCCCGACAGCGACTCGCCGCGTTCGCCGACCGGCATGTCGAAGCCGCGCGGATGCCGGTTCACGAGCTCGCTCATGCCGGCGATCTCGGCCGCGGCCACGATCGCCGAATCGTCGGCGTAGGGCAGGCCGAGCGCGATGTTCTCGCGCAGCGTGCCGTAGAACAGCGTGACGTCCTGCGACACGTAGCCGAGGTTGCGGCGCACGTCGGCCGGGTCGAGCTGGCGCAGGTCGATGCCGTCGAGCAGCACCGCGCCCTCCAGCGGCTGGTACAGCCCCATGATCAGGCGCTGGATCGTCGACTTGCCCGAGCCGACGCGGCCGATCAGCGCAACGCGTTCGCCGGGGGCGATCTTGAAGCTCAGGCCGTCGAGCGCCGAATCGCTGCGGCCCGGGTAGGCGAACTTGACGTTGCGGAACTCGATCTCGCCGCGCAGCAGCGGGCGCTCGATGAAGGTCTGGCCGGGCGGGCGCTCGACCGGCTTGTCCATCACGCGGTTCAGGTTGTCCATCGCGGTGCGCGCACCCTGGTACTGCATCAAGAGGCCGACGATCTGCCCGGCCGGCGCGAGCGCGCGCGAGGCCAGCATCGTCGACGCGATCAGCGCACCCATCGTCAGCTCGCGCTGGCCGATCAGGTAGACGCCGATCAGGATGATCGCGACCGACACCAGCTGCGTCATGAAGCTCGTGCTGTACATCGCCATCGACGACAGCGAGCGCATCTTCACGTTGGTGCGCGCCAGGAACACGTTGGCGCGCTCCCACTTCGACTGCACCACGCTCTCCGCGCCTTGCGCCTTGATCGTCTCGATGCCGGTCAGGCTCTCGATCAGTGTCGCGTTGCGCTGCGCGCTCGCCTTGTACGTGGTCTCGGAGAGTTCGTGCAGGCGCTGCTGCTGGATCATGCCGAGGCCGAAGATCACGACGGCGATCAGGATCACCGGCAACGCGAGCCACGGCGAGATCCAGAACATCACGACGACGAAGATCAGCGCGAACGGCAGGTCGATCAGCGCGGTCACGGTGCTCGACGCGATGAAGTCGCGCACCTGCTCGAAGCCGCGCAGATTGGAGGCGAACGAGCCCACCGATTCGGGACGGTGCTCGAGCCGCATGCCCAGCACCTTTTCCATCAGCGAGGCCGAGATCTGCACGTCGATGCGCGCGCTCGCCTCGTCGACGAAGTGGCTGCGCAGCAGGCGCATGAACAGGTCGGCGCCGAGCACGAGCACGACGCCGATCGCCAGCGCCCACAGCGTCTCGACCGCGTTGTTCGGCACGACGCGGTCGTAGACGTTCATCGAGAACATCGGGAACGCGAGCGCGAACAGATTGACCAGCAGCGCCGCCCACAGCACGTCGCGGTAGACGAAGCGCTGCTGCAGCACGGCACTCCAGAACCAGTGGCGCGAGCGCGGCGCACGGCCGGCCCCCTCGCCGCCGCGGCCTTCGGTGCGCGCATCGAAGCGGAAGTGCGGCCGCACGAACAGCACGACGCCGATGAAGCGGCTGTCGAGGTCGGCGCGCGCCAGCGTCACGGTGCCCTGGCCGGTCTCGGGCAACAGCACGCGCGCTTCGCTGCGGTCGGCATTCCAGCCCATCAGCACGCAGGCGCGGTTGTCCTTCAGGATCAGCGTGGCCGGCAACGCCGCCGGATCGATCTGATCGAGCGTCAGGCGCTGCAGCTTGCTCGACATGCCGGCGCGCGCCACCGCGCGCTCGGCGAGCTCCAGCGTCATGCGGCCCGCGACCAGCGGCATGCCCGCCGACAGCGACGCGCGCGACGCGGCCTGGCCGAACAGCCGGCAGACCTCGACCAGGCAATCGAGCAGCGGGTCGGGGTGGATCAGGTCTTCGCGCAGGCGCGTCGGGGCGTTGACGGTGGCGGTGTCGGGCACGAGCGGGTTCATGGACGGCGGAGGTACATCACGCGATATCGGCACAGTGCACGCCGAATTGACCCCGGCGCTTGTCGGCGAAGTAGTGCTTCAGGGTTTCGCGCACGGTCCGGAAGGCGAGCTCGTCCCACGGAATCTCGTCTTCGGTGAACAGCCTCGCCTCGATCGTCTCCGGCCCCGGCGCGAAGACCGTGTCGAGCAGCCGGGCCCGGAAGTAGATGTGGACCTGGCCCACGCGCACCACGCTCAGCACCGTGAACAGGCCCTGCATCTCGAAGTGCGCGCCGGCCTCTTCATCGGTCTCGCGCGCCGCACCCTGTTCGGTCGTTTCGCCGAGCTCCATGAAGCCGGCCGGCAAGGTCCACAGGCCGTAGCGCGGCTCGATATTGCGCCGGCACAGCAGCACCTGGTCGCCCCAGCTCGGCACCGTGCCGACCACGTTCAGCGGATTTTCGTAGTGGATCGTGTGGCACACGCTGCAGGTCGCGCGTTCGCGGTTGTCGTCTGCCGGCACGGTGTAGACGGTCGCGCCGCCACAGGTCTTGCAATGCTTGATGCTGCGCGGGGTGAACATGGGCGCGAGTGTAGCCGCGGGGCCCGCTGCGACAGGGCTGGCGCGCCTCGCTGCGTGGCATGATTCGACGACCTTTTCCGCACGTTCGGCTTCACAAGGATTTCAGACATGAGTTTCGTCTTCACGCCGCCCGCCACGCCCTCGGTTCCGGTCCAGGGCGGCGCGGCCACCGCGAGTTTTCCGGTGCATCGCATCTACTGCGTCGGCCGCAACTACGTCGAGCACGCGATCGAGATGGGCCACAGCGGGCGCGAGGCGCCGTTCTTCTTCATGAAGCCGGCCGATGCGGTGCTGCCG
>Ga0307508_10002267_pt1 | contig 20522 bp, 17 predicted proteins | sample 9_EM_MG_FD_203089 | JGI IMG/M metagenome (GOLD analysis project Ga0307508, IMG submission 203089) | Populus trichocarpa ectomycorrhiza microbial communities from riparian zone in the Pacific Northwest, United States - 9_EM | ecosystem: Host-associated > Plants > Roots > Unclassified | place...
GGCCGTCGCGGGTGTCGCACCGCTTGGGCAGTACGAGCAGCGCGTTGTCGCCATCGGTGGTCCCGGGCAGCCCGTCGGGCAGCGGCATGGCGCGGTCGCCGAGGTACCCGTCGATCCACTCCAAGCGGTGTTCGGCGGCCTTGGGCGCCGGGCCGAAGGCGACCGTGACCGTCGTATCCCGGACGTTCTCGTCGCCGTCGCTGCTCGTGTACCCGGAGCGGATCGCGACGGTGCATTCACCGCGCGGCCGCTGTGGGGTCGGCGCGGTCTCCTCGGACGTACGGCTGCCGCCGCCGTCGAAGAACGCGTCGTCGCCCAGGAAGCCGGGCCCGCTGTCCTCTTTCCAAGCGCCCCAGCAGTAGCGGTCCTTGCGGTCGAACGGCCAGGTGTCCGTCGCCCAGGTACCGAGCCCCGCCGCCAGCAATACCGCGATCGCGCCCGCGAGAACGGTCTTGCGGCGCGCGCGTATCAGCCGCTTCATCATGTGCTCCTGTCCCCCGTATGGCGGCCGATCTTACTCAGCGGCTCCGTCACGACGTGAAGCGGGCATGGCAAGTACGCTCGGTCGTTCTGCTGGTCGCGGCCCGGGGGCCGCGCGAAATCCCGTCGCCGCCGCCCTGCCGGGCAGGGCACTGTGGTCTCACCGCCGAGACGGCGAGAGGAACCAACGATGACCTGGGAGAGCGGCCGTCGGCCGTCGTATCCGTACTCCCCAGCCTCGTCATCGCGGGACGGCTCCGGGCAGATTCTGTAGCCCCCGCTGCTCTCCGCTGATACGCCAGGAGGAGCCAGCCGACAGGCGGCGCCGGCCGCGGCCCCGAAAACCGTCGGGAAGCCTTCGTACCCTACGAACCCGCCACGTGGTTCCCGCCGCAAGCCCCGAGCAGGAACGTATCCAGCGAGAGCATCAGGGAATGGGGGCGGGCGCACGGATACCAGGTTCCCGCCCGCGGCCGCATCCCGCGCGAGGTGCTTGAAGCCTGGGAGCAAGCCCACCCTGCTTGAGGCCGCAAGCGTCGCGTTGATTGAACGCATGGCCACCGGCCCTCGCGCAGAAAACGCTCCTCAAACGCTGACGAAGCGCGCGCCGGGTTCGCCGCCGAGCCGACCCGGCGGGAGCTTGCGGCCGTAGGTCAGCAGGAGGAGGTCCTGGGCGGCGCCGGTCAGCGGCGTGCCGGTGCCGTAGGACCAGTCGAGGTCGGTGGCGCGGAGCTGGACGCCGGTGAGGTGGGCGCCGAAGAACTTCAGGGTCCTGGCGTTGACGGCTCCCAGCAGGGTGCGTACGCGGTCCTCGGGGACCCGGCGGTCCAGGCCCAGCGCGACCGTGATGTCCAGGCCGTGGATCACGTCGTGGCCCAGTGCCGCCGTGAGGCCGCCGACCGGCGGCGTCCAGGGGTGGTGGGCGTTGTCGCGGAGGTGCGCGGCGAGTTGGTCCGTCGAGGCGGTGGCCGCGTCCGCGCGGGCGAGGCGGTCGGTCATGCGGTGCAGGCTGGCGCGGGCCTTGAGGAGTTCGAGCAGCGTCCGGGACAGTGAGTAGCGGAACCCCTGCGACATGTGCGCCGCCACCTCCCGCACCCGCCACCCCGCACACAGCGAGGGTGCGTCCCACCGCGCGGGGCTCAGACCGTCCAACAGGTCGGCCAGCTCACGCCGTTCGGCCGCGATCGCGTCCTTGATGTTCCCCGTTGTCTCCATGTGTCCAGGGTGCCGGGGTGCGTGGCCATACGTCCAAGAGCTGGTTCTTCTGGCCGTCAGAAGCGATGGGTATGCGAGGGGCCGTGTCATAGGCTGCGCCGATGGGCCTCTTCGACAAACTGACCGGCACGAAACGACCCGCCGGCGGTCTCGTGCCGCGCCCCGCCGAGGAGCTCCGGGCCGCGGTGCTCGGCCTCAACGGGCCGGACGTCCTGTACGTCATACGCGACGGCACGCCGGAGGGCGTCGACCTGGTCGCGGAGTGGCGGATCACGGAACCTGCCTGGCGGACCTTCTTCGCCAGGTCCCGGCTGAGCCGCGCCATCGAGATCCGGATGCGCCTCGTCCCGGAGGACCACGAGATCCGTGCCCTCGACCGGCAGTGGGAGGTCGACCGGGTCGGGGGCATGCCGGTGGCGAAGAGGTGCGGCCGGGGGCCGGTGAAGACGAAATCCGTGCGGTGGACGATCGGGCGCGGTGCCGAGAGCAGGCCGGAGATGACGGAGACGTTCCGCTTCGACAGCGCGGATCTCAAGGAGCCCCTGCGGAACGCGGTCCTCGATGCGGGGTGGACATGGCGCGGAGTGGTCATCGGCCAGCCGTGACCGGCCTGTGCGCACGCCAGATCACGTCGATTCCCACCTCGCCGGGCGCGGTTGGCCCGCCGGGGACCTGATGGCGTGCGACCTCGGTGAAGCCCAGACGGCGCGGGATGGCGCCGCTGGCCCGGTTGGCCTCGTCGTGGTGGATCTCGATGCGGTCGATCCCCGGCAGCGCGAATCCCTGACGGACCAGCGTCGCCACGGCCATCGTGGCCAGGCCCCGGCCCGTCCACGCCGGATGGAACCAGTAGCCGATGTCGAGCCCGCCGGGGCCGATCCGGCGCATCAAGCCGCAGCTGCCGACCACCATGCCCGCCGTGGTGATGGCGTAGCCGTACGCCTCGCCCTGGTCCCACTCCCTCCCGCTCCGCTCCAGGAACGTGGCCGTCCGCTCCCGGTCCTGATCGGCGGCCCAGGGCATCCACGGAATGAGGTGATCGCGCGACTCCGCGATCGCCCGGCTCAAGGGCTCGAGATCGCTCACGCGCCAGCGGCGCAGTTCGACCTGGCCGCCGCGGAGCGTTTCGGCGGGTTGTCCCCTACGACATGGCATCGGCACCTCAGGACCGCGTCCCCGGGCGCGGCAGCAGCTTCCGGACCAACGGCCAGGCCACGATCAGGACGATCACCACGTACACGGTCACCGCGAAGGGCGTGTTGACCAGGCCGCTGAGGCTGCCGTCGCTGAGCTGCAACGCGCGCCGCAGCTGGAGTTCGGCGCCCGGGCCGAGGATGACCCCGATGACGGCGGGCAGGACGGGGAGGCCGTAGCGGCGCATCAGCAGGCCCAGCAGGCCGATGATGAGCAGGATGACCAGGTCCAGCGGTTCGCCGCCGACCGCGTACGCGCCGACCGCGGCGAAGAAGAGGATGCCCGCGTAGAGGTACGGCCGGGGGATGCGGAGCAGCTTCGCCCAGACCGGGGCCAGCGGCAGGTTGAGGACGATCAGCAGGCCCATGGCGATGAAGAGCGAGGCGATCAGGCCCCAGACGAGGTCCGGTTCGCGTTCGAAGAGCAGCGGGCCGGGCTGGATGCCGTACTGCTGGAACGCGGCGAGCATCACCGCGGCGACGGCAGTGGTGGGCAGGCCGAGCGTGAGCATGGAGACGAGCGTGCCCGCGGCGGACGCGGAGGCCGCCGACTCGGGGCCCGCGACGCCCTCGATGGCGCCCTTGCCGAACTCGTCGCGGTGCTTGGAGAGCCGCTTCTCGGTCACGTAGGAGAGGAAAGTGGGGATCTCCGCGCCGCCCGCCGGGATCGCGCCGAAGGGGAAGCCGATCGCGGGGCCGCGCAGCCAGGGGCGCCAGGTGCGGCGCAGTTCGGCCTTGCCGAGCCAGGGGCGGCCGACGGGTATGGGCTGGTCGGGGCGGGTGCGCAGATGCAGCGCGACCCACAGCGCCTCACCGATGGCGAAGAGCCCGACGGCGACGATCACGACGTCGATGCCGTCGGCCAGCTGCAGCGAACCGAAGGTGAGCCGCTGCTGTCCGGTGAGCCGGTCCAGGCCGACCAGGCCGAGGGTGAGGCCGATGAGGAGCGAGGCGAAGCCGCGGACGCGGGAGCTGCCGAGGACGGACGTCACGGCGACGAACGCCAGGACCATGATGGCGAAGTAGTCGGGGGCGCCGATGTCGACGGCGAGGTCGGCGACGGTCGGGGCGAGGAAGACCAGCAGGGTCGTGCCGATCATGCCGCCCGCGAAATGCCCGATGGCGGCGGCGGCGAGGGCCTGCGCGCCGCGCCCGGACTTGGCCATCGGATGGCCTTCCATCGCGGCGACCACGGCCGCCGTCTCGCCCGGGGTGTTGAGCAGGATGGACGTGGTGGAGCCGCCGAACATGCCGCCGTAGTAGATGCCCGCGAACATGATGAACGCGGCCGTCGGGTCCAGCCCGTACGTGACGGGCAGCAGCAGTGCGACCGCCATCGCCGGGCCGATGCCGGGCAGCACGCCGATCGCGGTGCCGAGGAGCACGCCGATGGCCGCCCACAGCAGGTTGATGGGGGAGAGGGCGGTGCCGAATCCGTCGAGGAGATGGTTCAGGGAATCCATCGGTCAGAGCACCCCCATCAGCGGGCCGCCGGGCAGCGGCACCGCGAGCAGCCGGTCGAAGACGACGAACGTGACCACGGACAGGACCGCCGCGACGATCGGATCACGGTGGAAGGAGCGGCTGCCCAGCGCGTACGCGGAGCCCCAGAAGAGCAGCGCGCCGGAGATGGGGAAGCCGAGCGGCTGGATGAGGACGGCGTTGCCGAGGAAGACCCCGGCCAGGAGCAGCACGGTGCGCCAGTCGCCGGGCGCGCTCAGGTCGATGTCCTCGCCGCCCTCGGCCTCGCCGCGGCCGCCGCGCAGGACGTCCACGGCGAGCAGGACGGCGACCAGGAGGAGCCCGGCGCCGACGACGAGCGGCACGGTCTTCGGGCCGACGGGGCCGCGCTGCGTGAAGCTCGTGTCCATGGTGAGGGCGTCGGAGAGGACGAGGACGCCGAGGACGAGCAGCAGCGCGCAGACGCCGAGTTCGGAGCGGCCGCGCAGACGTTCCGCGAGACTGGTGGGCGGTCCCGCCGCGGGGCCGGTGGGGGTGTCGGTCATAGTCCCAGCTCCTTGAGCACGGTGTCCACGCGCTTGTCCTGCGCGTCCAGGAAGCGCCCGAAGTCCTCGCCCGTCAGGTAGGCGTCGGTCCACTGGTTGCGCTTGACGGCGTCCTTCCACTGCTTGGACGCGTGCAGCTTGGCGATCAGGCGGGTGAGCTTGTCGCGTTCGCTGTCGCTCAGGCCGGGCGGGGCGACGACGCCGCGCCAGTTGGTGAACGTGACGTCCAGCCCGGATTCCTTGAGCGTCGGGGCGTCGAGCCCCTTCGGCCGTTCGGCGCTGGTGACCGCGAGCACCCGCAGATCGCCCGACTTGATCTGGTCGAGGTATTCGCCGATGCCCGAGACGCCGAAGGCGACCTTGCCGCCGAGGACGGAGGCGAGCAGCTCGCCGCCGCCGTCGTACGCGATGTAGTTGACGGTCTTCGGGGCGATCCCGGCGGCCTTGGCCATGAGCATGGGGGCCAGATGGTCCGGCCCGCCGGGCGAGGAGCCGCCGCCCACCGGGAGCGAGTGGGGCTTCCCGCGCCAGTCCGCGAGGAGCTGGTCGAAGGTCCGGTATTTGGAGTTCTTGGCGACGACCACGATGTCCGGCTCCTCCGTGAGCCGGGCGATGGGCGTGGTGTCGGCGAGCGAGGACGGCGCGTGGTTGGTGTGGACGGCGCCGACGACACCCAGCCCCATCGACATCGCCAGCTTGCCGTTGCCGCGCTCGGCGACGAGCTGGCTCAGCCCCACCGTGCCGCCGGCGCCGGGGAGGTTGAAGACCTCGACGTTCTTGCCGAGACCGGCGTCCTCGGCGCTCTTGGCGGCCGTACGGGCGGTGATGTCGTAGCCGCCGCCGGGAGTGTTGGGCACCATGAAGCGCAGGCCCGGAATGTGGGTGCCGCCCGCGGAACCGTCCCCGGAGCTGAGCAGTGGCGGTGCGAGGAGGACGAGCAGGGCCGCCGAGAGCACGGCGAGCGGGGTACGCAGAGCAGGACGCGGCGGCAGACTCGGACGCTGTCGCACCTGGTGACACCACCTTTCGGACTTGCCTGTGAGGTGGGCCACATGTTGCCTATGGGTTACCGGGCTGTCTCGCTTCCGGTATTAAAAGACTTTGTGGTCGTTGTGGCCGCAAGTGTGTTCGTGGGAAAGGGGCCGGCCGGTGACGACAGTGCTGGTCGTCGAGGACGACTTCATGGTCGCCAAGCTGCACAGCCGCTTTGTGGCGGCCACGGAGGGCTTCACGGTCGCCGGGGTCGCGCACACCGGGGCCGAGGCGCTGCGCGCCGCCGAGCGGCTCCGCCCCGATCTCGTCCTCCTGGACATCTATCTGCCGGACATGGACGGCATCAGCGTGCTGCGCGAGCTGCGCGCCAGGGAGCAGGGCGGCGGGCATCATGTGGACGCCCTGTTCGTGACCGCCGCGAAGGACGCGCACGTGGTGCGCGAGGCGCTGCGCGCGGGGGCGCTGCACTACCTGATCAAGCCGTTCGACCGGGCCGCGCTCCGGGACCAGCTGCGGCACGCGGCGGCCCTGCGCGCCCGCCTCGACACCCTCGGCGAGGCACGCCAGGAGGACGTGGACCAGATCTTCGGCGGCCGCCCGCGCGCCTCCCGGGAGCTGCCCAAGGGGCTGGCCGCGCACACCGCCGACCTCGTCGAGCGGACCCTGCGGGCCCACACCGAGGGGCTGTCCGCTGCTGAATGCGCCGAGGCGGGCGCCTTTTCGCGGGTGAGCGCGCGCCGTTATCTGGAGTACTTCGCCGATACGGGCCAGGCCGAGGTCACCCTGCGGTACGGCGGCACGGGCCGCCCGGAGCACCGCTACCGCTGGATCGCCTGACGGCCATGCGCGGCCGCACCGGACTGAGCCGGGGGACGGTCATGGTGAGCGCAGATAGTTGTAGACCGTGGCGCGGGAGACGCCGAGAAGTTCGGTGACCACCTGCACCGAGTGCTTGACCTGGAGGAAGCCGCGGGTCTGGAGGGAGCGGACGAGCTCCTTCTTGGCGGCGGAGCCCAGCCCCCGCGGGGTGTGGCCACGGGCTGCGGCGAACTCCTCGACGACGGTGCGCAGCTCGGTGACGGTGCGGGCCCTCAGGGTCTCGACGAGGGGCTGTTCCTGATCGTCGGTGCGGACGAGGTTGTTGAGGCTGCGGGCGACGCTGGCGAAGAGGGAGACGTCCAGGTTGAGGCAGATGGCGGCGACGTACCTGCCCGCGCTGTTCTTGATGCCGATGGACGTGCTCTTGGCCGGGCGGCCGTCCGGGAAGCGGTTGGAGTAGTTCTGGACGATGCCGGGGAACTCGGGGTCCTCGATGCGGGCGAGGCCGAGTTCGGTGGCCGGATCGCCGACCGACCGGCCGGAGAGATTGGACTCGATGGCCCGGATGGCCTGGTCGGGGCGGCGCAGATCGTGCAGCACCACCTCGCACAGGCCGGGGAACATCCGGCCGATGGCGGTGACGATCTTCTCGGCCTCGCGCAGCAGCAGTTCGTCCTCGGCGCTGCCGAGGGGCTCCTCCCCGGCGGCTTCCCGGTGCTCCCGCTCGCTCATCGCGGCCCACCGCCCTCCGGGGTGTCCTCCGGGCTGAACAGGGCGCCCATCGCCGTCGCCGCCTTCAGCCCCGAGCCGGTCAGCAGGACGGCCGTGGTCTCCCCGGGGCGGATCGCGCCGCGGGCCCGGAAGACGTCGATCGCGGCGGCCGCGGTCGCGCTGGTCGGCTCGGCGTACAGCCCCATCGCGGCCAGCCCGCGGACCGCGGCGACGATGGCGTCCTCGGGGATGGCGGCCATGTCGCCGCCGGAGCGGCGGACCGCGCTGACCACCTCCGGCAGCCGGACCGGTTCGCGGATGGCCGTGCCCTCGGCGACGGTGGGGGAGAACGAGGGCGCCGCCTCGCCGTGGAACGCGGCGTGGATGGGGGCGCAGTTGGCGGGCTGGGCGACCAGCAGTCGTGGCCGGTGGGCGATCTGGCCCGCGGCCAGCAGCTCGCCGAAGCCGAGGTCGCAGCCGAGCACGGTGGACCCGGCACCGGCGACCGTCACCACGGCGTCGGGGGCGGTGAAGCCGAGGTCCTCCCACAGCTCGTACGCGAGGGTCTTGGTCCCCTGGAGGAAGAAGGGGTGCCAGTTGTGGCTCGCGTAGTACGTGGCGGCCGACTGGCGCAGCGCCTCGGCGGCGGTGGCGTCCCGGTCGCCGGGCACCAGTTGGACCTCGGCGCCGTACGCCCGGCTCTGCAGGACCTTGGCCGGTGACGTCGACTCCGGGACGAGGATGCGGGCCCGGATACCGGCGGCGGCGCAGTACGCGGCGACGGAGGCGCCGCCGTTGCCGGAGCTGTCCTCGATGACCTCGCGGACGCCGCGCTGGGCGAGCAGGGAGATCATCACGCTGGTGCCGCGGTCCTTGAAGCTGCCGGTGGGGCTGAACCACTCCAGCTTGAAGTGGACTCGACCCTCGCCCCAGTCCTTCTCGACCAGCGGCGTGCATCCTTCACCCAAGGACACCGGGGCGTCGACGCGCACCGGGAGGGCCGCTCGGTAGCGCCACAGCGACCGGGCCCCGGTGTCCACCTGCCCGGGGGTGATGCCGGGCAGTGCGGAGACGGTGAGCGGTGCGCCGTCGTCGCCGCGCCAGCGCGGCTCGTCAATGGGATACGAGGCGCCGGAGCGCTCGTCGACGTAATGTGGTTCGGCTCGCACCTTGGACATTCTGTTTAGTTATAAATCCATCGTCAAGGTCTCCGAAGGCGACTCAAGCCGGGAGCGAGTCGGGATCAAGGTGCACTCAAGCGGACGCGACGTGGGCGAAGAGCCGCTCCAGCACCACCGCCACCCCGTCCTCGTCGTTGCGCGGTGCCACCTCGTCGGCCAGCGCGAGCAGGTCCGGGTGGGCGTTGCCCATCGCGACCCCGTACCCGGCCCAGCCCAGCAGCGGGATGTCGTTCGGCATGTCGCCGAAGGCGATCGTGTCCGCGGGGGTGAATCCCATCCGCTCAGCGGCCAGCCCCAGCCCCACCGCCTTGGTGATGCCCGGGGGTAGCAGCTCGATCATGCCCTTCTCCGAGTGGGTCACCGACACCTCGTCCGCGCCCATCCGTGCGGCGGCCGCCGCGACCAGGTCGTCCGCCACCTCCCGGTGACGCATCAGCACCTTCTCGATCGGCCGCGCCCACAGCGCCTCCCGGTCCACCATCCCGTCCCAGCCCGGCCGCCGCAGGGCGGCGAACCCGGGCGTGACCACGAAGTGGTTCTCCGGCGCGGCGGTCACCACGGCCAGCTCCAGCGGGCCCGCGCCCAGGGCCTCCTCGGTGCGCTCCACCACCGACCGGGCCAGGTCGCGGTCGAGCGCGGCCGAGACCAGCAGCCGGTCCGCGGTCGCGTCGTACAGCTGCGCGCCCTGCCCGCACACCGCGAGCCCCTGGTAGCCCATCGCCACCAGGAACTTCCGGCAGGAGGCGGCCGCGCGTCCGGTGACGACCAGATGCCGCGCCCCGGCGCGGACCGCCGCGGCCAGCGCCGTACGGGTGCGCGGTGAGACCGTCAGGTCGCCGCGCAGCAGGGTGCCGTCGAGGTCGGTGGCGACCAGCCGGAAGCGCGGACCGGCGGCCCGGGGGCGGGGGAGCAGGACCCCACCGGGGGCAGAGGTGGCAGGAGTGGCGGAAGTGGCGTCGGCGATGTACACGGTGCATCAGAATGGCGGCTCCGCCGGGGACGATCAAACCGTGCAGGCAGGCGCCGATCAGGCCGTGCGGCCGAGGTCGGTCGGGGTGTGCGGTCGGGGACCGTCAGGCGGTGCGGCGCGGGCCCGTCAGGCCGGGCGCAGCTCGCCCTCGGGCGCCCGCCGCCGCCCGGTCACCTGCTTCGGCAGCCGGTACGGCAGCGCCCCGTACCAGGCGTACGACAGCCCGAAGCCGAAGGACAGGCAGACGATGCCGCCGACCGCGTCCATCCAGAAGTGGTTGGCCGTCGCGACGATCACCAGCAGCGTCGCCGTCGGGTACAGCAGCCCCAGTACCCGCGCCCACACCGGGCGGGCCAGGGTGGCGATGGTGAGGCCGCACCACAGCGACCAGCCGATGTGCATCGAGGGCATCGCCGCGTACTGGTTGGACATGGTGGCCAGGTTCCCCGAGGCCATCGAGCCCCAGGTGTGGTGTTCCACGACCGTGTCGATGAAGTGCCCGCCGTGCATGAGCCGGGGCGGGGCCAGCGGGAAGAGGTAGTAGCCGAGCAGGGCCACGCCGGTGGTCGCGAAGAGGGCCAGTCGCATGGCGGCGTAGCGGCCCGGGTGCCAGTGGTAGAGCCACACCAGCACGCTGAGAGTCACGATGAAGTGGAGGGTGGCGTAGTAGTAGTTCATGCCGACGATCAGCCAGCTGATCGAGTCGCTCGCATGATTGACGCCGCGTTCGAAGGCCATCCCGAGCCGGTGCTCCCGGTCCCAGACCCAGCCCGCGTTGCGCAGCGCCTCGGCGCGCTGCTCGGGGACGGCGTTGCGGATCAGGGAGTACGTCCAGTAGCTGACCGCGATCAGGACGGTCTCGAACCAGAGCCGGGGCCGCCGCGGCGTCCGCAGCCGGTCCATCGAGGTCCGAGATGTCGCTTCACCCATAGGGCAACAGTCTGCCAGAGATGTCCGATACGAGGTGGGCTTATGTCCCGTTACGGGCGGGCGCCGGGCGCCGCGGCGGTGGACCCCCGGACCACCAGCTCGGGCAGGAAGACGAACTCGCTGGGCGGCGCCGGAGTGCCCCCGATCTCCTCCAGCAGCGTCCGCACCGCCGCCTGCCCCATCGCCTGCACCGGCTTGCGGATGGTGGTCAGCGGCGGGTCGGTGAAGGCGATCAGCGGGGAGTCGTCGAAACCGACCACCGAGACGTCCTGCGGGACGCGCAGTTCCCTCCGGCGGGCCGCGCGTATGGCGCCCAGCGCCATCATGTCGCTCGCGCACACCACCGCCGTACAGCCCCGGTCGATCAGCGCGCCCGCCGCTGCCTGACCGCCCTCCAGGGTGTACAGCGAATGCTGGATCAGCTCCTCGGACTCCTCGGGCGGCACCCCCAGCCGGTCCCGCATCGCGTGCTGGAAACCCTCGATCTTCCGCAGCACCGGAACGAACCGCCTGGGCCCGAGCGCGAGCCCGATCCGGGTGTGCCCGAGGGAACCCAGATGAGTGACGGCCAGCAGCATCGCCGCCCGGTCGTCGGGGGAGATGAACGGCGCCCGCACCTTCGGCGAGAAGCCGTCCACCAGCACGAACGGCACGCCCTGGCCGCGCAGCTGGTCATAGCGCTGCATATCGGCCGAGGTGTCCGCGTGCAGTCCGGAGACGAAGATGATCCCGGCCACGCCCCGGTCCACCAGCATCTCGGTCAGCTCGTCCTCGGTCGAGCCGCCGGGGGTCTGGGTCGCCAGCACCGGGGTGTAGCCCTGCCGGGTCAGCGCTTGCCCGATGACCTGGGCGAGCGCGGGGAATATCGGGTTCTCCAGCTCGGGCGTGATCAGTCCCACCAGCCCCGCGCTGCGCTGCCGCAGCCGCACCGGCCGCTCGTAGCCGAGGACGTCCAGGGCGGCGAGGACGGACTCGCGGGTGGCCGTGGCCACCCCCGGCCTGCCGTTGAGGACGCGGCTGACGGTGGCTTCGCTGACCCCCGCCTGGGCTGCGATGTCGGCAAGCCGTGCGGTCATGGAGTGGGACCTTACCGGTCGCATGTCAGATTGCCCACCACGCACAGGATTCGGCGGGAATGCGCACCGTACCGGCGTCGTACGCCAGCGGCGCGGAGGACAGCAGCGCGCGCCCCGGGACCGGCAGCCGGACCTCCTCCCCGAGGGTGTTGAGCGTGCACACGACGCCCGGACGGGACAGCGCGAGCACCCCCGCCGGGGCGTCCAGCCAGCTCATCGGACCGTCGCCCAGGCCCGGCAGCTCCCGGCGCAGCGCGAGCGCGGCGCGGTACAGCTCCAGCGTGGACCGCGGGTCGCCGGTCTGCGCCTCGACGGACGCATCCGCCCAGCCATCGGGCTGCGGCAGCCAGCTGCCGCCCGGCCCGAACCCGTACGACGCGCCCGAACGCGACCAGGGCAGCGGCACCCGGCAGCCGTCGCGGCGGCCCTCCTGACCGTTCTGGCCGTCCTGCCCGTCGGCGGAGGTACGGAAGAACGCCGGGTCCTGGCGGGCCTCGTCCGGCAGGTCGGTCACCTCGGGAAGGCCCAGCTCCTCGCCCTGGTACAGATACGCCGAACCCGGCAGCGCCAGGGTGAGCAGGGCTGCGGCCCGGGCCCGCCGCAGCCCCTGCCCGGGGCCGTCGGCGGCGTACCGGGTGGTGTGCCGGACGACATCGTGGTTGGAGAGCACCCAGGTGGTGGGGGCGCCGACCGAGGCGGTGGCGGCCAGCGACTCGTCGATCACCTCGCGCATCGCGGCCGCGTCCCACGGGCACTTGAGGAACTGGAAGTTGAACGCCTGGTGCAGCTCGTCCGGGCGTACGTACAGGGCGAGCCGCTCGGCGCTGGGCGCCCAGGCCTCGGCGACCCCGATCCGCGCCCCCGGGTAGGAGTCCAGCAGCCGCCGCCAGCCGCGGTGGATCTCGTGGACCCCGTCCTGGTCGAAGAACGGCAGCACCTGCGAGCCGATCAGCTTGGCCTGTTCGGTGCGGCCGATGTCGGGCAGCCCCGGGGCCTTGACCATGCCGTGTGCGACGTCGATACGGAATCCGTCCACGCCCAGGTCCAGCCAGAAGCGCAGCACGGAGTCGAACTCCTCGCGGACCTCCGGACAGTCCCAGTTGAGGTCGGGCTGCTCGGGCGCGAACAGGTGGAGATACCACTCGCCCGGGGTGCCGTCCGGGCCGGTGGTACGCGTCCAGGCGGGGCCGCCGAAGACGGACTCCCAGTCGTTCGGCGGCAGTTCACCGCCCGCGCCCCGGCCGGGACGGAAGTGGTACCGCTCGCGGGCCGCCCCCCGAGGCCGGTCCGCGAGCGCGCCGATGAACCACGGATGGCGGTCCGAGGTGTGGTTCGGGACGACGTCGACGATCACCCTCAGCCCCAGCTCATGGGCGGTGCGCACCAGATCGTCGGCGTCCCCGAGGGTGCCGAAGAGCGGATCGACGGCACGGTAGTCCGCCACGTCGTAGCCGCCGTCGGCCTGCGGGGAGGCGTAGAACGGCGTCAGCCAGACGGCGTCCACCCCGAGCCGGGCGAGATGCGGCAGCCGCTCGCGCGCGCCGCGCAGATCCCCGATGCCGTCGCCGTCGCTGTCGGCGAAGGACCGGACGTACACCTGGTAGATGACGGCGTCCCGCCACCAGCGGGGCCCCTCGGGGCAACGTGCCAGCTCGGCCTGGAGAGAGGTCGTGAGCTCCTGGGTCATGCCGGTGAAAGTAACAGCTCTGCAATGTCTTGCGGAAGAGCTTGCAGGGGTGAGTGGCGTCCAAAGGCGCACTACGGGGCCTTATGGCGCCCCTGTCAAGCGCCTGGGCGGCTACCACCGGGACACGCGGGGGTAACGATCCGGTCCGCTTGCAGAAAACCTCCGCAAGGTCTTTCCGGCGGTCTTTCCGGGGCTCCGCGGCGCTGTTACGTTCCTCCGCAACCCGGCGCCGCGCTGGTGCGGCGGCGGTTGGCTCGGGGAGGGGTTCACATGCGACACGGCATTGCGGCCACCGCGCTCATCGCGGCCATCGCGCTCGCGGCAACCGCGTGCGGCGGTGGCGACACCGACGGCGGCGGAAAGGGTGCCGACGGCAAGATCTCCGGAACCGTGACCTACTGGGACACCTCGAACGAGGCCGAGAAGGGCACGTACGAGCAGCTCGCGCTCGGCTTCCAGAAGAAGTACCCGGACGTGAAGGTGAACTACGTCAGCGTCCCGTTCGGCGAGGCGCTGGCCAAGTTCAAGAACGCCGCGGGCTCCGGCGGCTCCGGCGCCCCCGACGTACTGCGCGCCGAGGTGGCCTGGACCCAGGACCTCGCCAACATCGGCTACCTGGCCAAGCTGGACGGCACCTCCGCCCTCGCCGACCGGTCCGACTATCTGCCCAAGGCGGCCGCCGGGACGAGGTTCAAGGGCGCGACCTACGGCGTGCCGCAGGTCATCGATACCCTCGGCCTCTTCTACAACAAGAAGATGCTGAAGGAGGCCGGGGTGCGGCCGCCCACCAGCTGGACCGGGCTGAAGGCCGCCGCGAAGAAGATCAAGCAGAAGACCGGGAAGACCGGGCTCTATCTGCGCGGCGACGACGCCTACTGGTATCTGCCCTTCCTCTACGGCGAGGGCGGCGATCTGCTCGACACCGGCAAGAAGCAGGTCACGATCGACGACGCGCCCGGCGTCAAGGCGTTCGCCGCCGCCCGCGGGCTGGTCGCCTCCGGCGCGGCGGAGACCGACGCCACCGACGGCTGGGACACCATGCAGCACGCCATCAAGAACGGTGACGTGGCGATGACCGTCAACGGGCCGTGGGCGATCGAGGACACCCTGGCCGGGAAGGCCTTCGCGGACAAGTCCAACCTCGGCGTGGTCCCGGTCCCGGCGGGCAGCGGCGGCCAGGGCGCCCCGCAGGGCGGCCACAACCTCACCGTCTACGCGGGCTCGAAGAACCTCGACGCCTCGTACGCCTTCGCCCGCTACATGAGCTCGGCCGAGGTGCAGGCGAAGACCACCGAGAAGCTGAGCCTGCTGCCCACCCGCGCCTCCGTGTACCGGAACGAGGCGGTCGCGGCCAACCCCAATGTGAAGTTCTTCAAGGCCGCCGTCGACAAGGCCGTCGAGCGCCCGTGGATCCCCGAGGGCAACAGCCTCTTCCAGGCGGTCCTGGTCCAGTTCCCGAACGTGCTCGCCGGCAGGACATCGCCGAAGGAGGCCGCCACGGCGGTCGGGGACGCGTACCGGAAGCTCCTCAAGGGCGACTGGAAGTAGGGCCGGTGACGATGACCGTCGACACCGGCCGGATCCGTACCGCGCTGGCCCGCCACTGGTACGCCTGGGCCATGGTCGCGCCCGTCGTGATCGTCCTCGGCCTGATCATCGGCTATCCGCTGGGCCGCGGCGTCTACCTCTCGCTCACCGACGCCGACGAGACCAACGTCGAGCGCACCATCGGGATCAACCATCTCCCCGCCACCTACCGCTTCACCGGCCTCGACAAGCTCACCGCGGTCCTGAAGGACGAGGTCTTCCTGGACCGGCTCCTGTGGACCGTCACCTGGACCGTCTCCTGCGTCACCGTCACCTTCGCGCTCGGTCTCGGCCTCGCCGTACTGCTGAACCGCCGGTTCGCCGGGCGCGCCGTCTACCGGTCGCTGCTGATCCTGCCCTGGGCGGTGCCCGCCTTCGTCTCCGTCTTCGCCTGGCGGCTGCTCTACAACGAGCGGAACGGCATCCTCAACAAGCTGCTCGACGGCGGTGGCATCGACGCCGTGCCCTGGCTGAACGACCCCACCCTGGCCAAGGTCTCGGTGATAGCCGTCAACGTCTGGATCGGAGTGCCGTTCATGCTGGTCGCCCTGCTCGGCGGGCTCCAGTCCATCCCCGGCGAGCGGTACGAGGCCGCCGAGATGGACGGCGCGAGCCCCTGGCAGCGGTTCCGCCACATCACCCTGCCCGGGCTGCGGCCGGTCTCCTCCACCGTGGTCCTGCTCTCCACCATCTGGACCTTCAACATGTTCCCGGTGATCTACCTGCTGACCCGGGGCGGGCCCGGCGACACCACGGAGATCCTGGTGACGTACGCGTACCGGATCTCCTTCGTCAACAGTCCCCGCGACTACGCGGGCGCCTCCGCCTGGGGCGTCCTCATCCTGCTCATCCTCCTGCTTTTCGCGGTGGTCTACCGCCGCGCCCTCCGCAAGCAGGGAGAGGTGTGACAGCCATGCGCGACCGTCAACGCGGCCCGCTCGCCTCGATCGGGCTGCACACGACCCTGATCCTCGCCTCGGCCGTCGCGGTGTTCCCGCCGCTGTGGCTGCTGATGACCTCGTTCAAGCCCAAGGGCGAGGCGTTCAGTACCGATGTGATCAAGGACCCCACGCTGGGGAACTACACCCATGTCCTGGCCGATACGGAGTTCCTGACCTGGTTCGGCAACTCGCTGCTGGTTGTCGGCTGCACGACCGTGCTGGGCGTGTTCATCGCGGCCACCACCGGCTACGCCGTCAGCCGCTTCCGCTTCCCCGGCATGCGGCCGCTGATGTGGCTGCTGCTGATCACCCAGATGTTCCCGGTGGCGATCCTCATCGTGCCGCTCTACACGATCATGTCGACGCTCGGCTGGCTCAATCAGCCGGTCTCGCTCATCGTCACCTATCTGACCGTGGCCGTGCCGTTCTGCGCCTGGATGATGAAGGGCTACTTCGACACCATCCCGGCCGAGATCGACGAGTCCGGGCGGGTCGACGGGCTCACCCCCTTCGGCGCCTTCTGGCGGCTGGTCGTCCCGCTCGCCAAGCCGGGCATCGCGGTCACCGCCTTCTACACCTTCATCACCGCGTGGGCCGAAGTCGCCTACGCGTCCGCCTTCATGACCGGCGAGGAGAACCTGACGCTCGCCGCGGGTCTGCAGACCTTCGTCAACCAGTACACCTCCGACTGGGGCTCGATGACCGCCGCCGCCGTCATGATCGCCGTCCCGGCGGCGCTGGTGTTCGCCTGGGTGCAGCGCCACCTGGTGGCGGGGCTGACGGCGGGGGCGACCAAGTCGTGAGGATCACCCCCGAACTTCCCCCAAGGAGGAACGATGACCGGCAGCCGTAGGTCCCTCGCCACCGCGCTCGCCCTCGCGGCGGGCGCGGCGACGCTCGTCGCCGTGCCCCCGCAGCCCGCGCAGGCGGCACCGCCCGGCACCAAGGACGTCACCGCCGAGCTGTTCGAGTGGACGTACGCCTCGGTCGCCAAAGAGTGCACCAGCACCCTGGGCCCCGCCGGATACGGCTATGTCGAGGTGTCCCCGGCCACCGAGCACATCCAGGGCGGCCAGTGGTGGACGTCCTACCAGCCCGTCAGCTACAAGATCGCCGGACGGCTCGGTGACCGCACCGCCTTCAAGAACATGATCGACACCTGTCATGCCGCGGGCGTCAAGGTCGTCGCCGACGCCGTCATCAACCACATGTCCGCCGGCTCCGGCACCGGAACCGGCGGCTCCTCGTACACCAAGTACACCTACCCCGGGATCTACCAGCCCCAGGACATGGACGACTGCACCGCGCGGATCAGCGACTACCGGGACCGCTGGAACGTGCAGCACTGCGAGCTGGTGGACCTCGCGGACCTCGACACCGGCGAGCCCTACGTCCGCACCCGGCTCGCGCAGTACCTCGACGACCTGCTCTCGCTCGGCGTGGACGGCTTCCGCATCGACGGTGCCAAGCACATCCCGGCCGAGGACCTGGCCGCCGTCAAGAGCCAGTTGAGCGACCCGGGCGTCACTTGGAAACAGGAGGTCATATACGGCGAGGGCGAGGCGGTCTCGCCGACGGAGTACCTGGGCAACGGGGATGTCCAGGAGTTCCGCTACGGCCGCGACCTCAAGCGGGTGTTCCAGAGCGAGAAGCTGGCGTATCTGAAGAACTTCGGCGAGGGCTGGGGCTATCTGGCCGGTGGCCAGGCCGGTGTCTTCGTCGACAACTGGGACACCGAGCGCAATGGCTCCACCCTCAACTACAAGGACGGTGCCGACTACACCCTGGCCAACGTCTTCATGCTGGCCTGGCCCTATGGCTCCCCGGACGTCCACTCCGGCTACGAGTTCGGCGACAACGACGCCGGTCCGCCGAACGGGGGCACGGTGGGCGCCTGCTACCAGGACGGCTGGAAGTGCCAGCACAAGTGGCCCGAGATCCGGAGCATGGTCGCCCTCCGCGACACGGCCCGGGGCGCGTCGGTGACCGACTGGTGGGACAACGGCAACGACGCCATCGCCTTCGGGCGGGGCGACAAGGCGTACGTGGCCATCAACCACGAAAACGGCTCCCTCACCCGGACGTTCCAGACCTCGCTGCCGTCGGGCGGCTACTGCGATGTGCAGAGCGGCAGGACCGTCACGGTCGACTCCTCGGGCCGGTTCACCGCCACGCTGGGCGCGAACACGGCGCTCGCGCTGCACGCGGGCGCCCGTAGCTGTGGCTGACCCCGCGCTCCGCCCACCGGCCGCTCAAGGAGTCGTCAGCCCCGTGAAACCTCCGAAAACCCCCCTCATCCGCACCGCCGCCCTGCTCGCCGCCCTGACCCTGGGCGCCGCGGTCGTGCCCGCCGTGTCGCAGACCGCCCGGGCCGCGGCCCCCGCCACCGCCGAGGCGCAGTGGATCGACCGCGCCACCGTCGTCTGGAAGGCCGAGCACACCGCCGCGACCACCGAGGAGCTGAGCTACGCGGACGGCCGAGCCCTGCGGCTGACCCCGGCCGCCCTGACCGGCGCCCAGCGGGCCGCCTATCCCCACCTGGCCGGGCGCCCCGCCTATCGCCTGGACCCGCGCGACCGCGACAAGGCCTCCACGGCGCTGCGCGGGCCGCTGGCCGCCGTGCAGCGCGCGGTCGGCGACGGCCGCGTACTGCACCGCACCGGGGTGCAGATCCCCGGCGTCCTGGACGACCTCTACGCCGACCGGGCCCGCCGGGCCCGCCTCGGCCCGGTCTTCCACGGCGCCCGCCCCACCCTGTCGGTGTGGGCGCCGACCGCCCGGAGCGTCTCGCTCGACCTCGACGGGCGCACCGTCGCCATGCGGCGGGACGCCCGCAGCGGGGTGTGGAGCGTGACCGGCGGCCCCGACTGGCGGGACAAGCCGTATCGCTACCGGGTCCGGGTCTGGGCGCCGAGCGCCGGGAGGACCGTCACCAACGAGGTCACCGACCCCTACGCGACCGCCCTGACCGCCGACTCCGCCCGCAGCCTGGTCACCGACCTGGCCGATCCCCGGCTCGCCCCCGCCGGATGGGCGGCGCTGAAGAAGCCCAAGGCCGTCCCGCCGCGCGACGCCCGCATCCAGGAACTGCACATCCGCGACTTCTCCGTCGCGGACCGCACCAGCGCCCACCCCGGCCAGTACCTCGCCTTCGCCGACCAGGGCTCGGACGGGATGCGGCACCTGCGGCGGCTGGCCCGGTCCGGCACCTCGTACGTCCATCTGCTGCCCGCCTTCGACTTCGGCACCGTGCCGGAGCGGCGGTCCGACCAGGCCCGGCCCGGCTGCGAGCCGGCCGCCCTGCCCGCCGACTCCGACCGGCAGCAGAAGTGCGTGGCCGGGACGGCCGCCAGGGACGGCTACAACTGGGGCTACGACCCGCTGCACTACACCGTGCCGGAGGGGTCCTACGCGAGCGACCCGGACGGCCCGGCGCGCACCCGCGAGTTCCGGCAGATGGTGCGGGGCCTGGCCCGGGCCGGGCTGCGCACCGTCATGGACGTGGTCTACAACCACACCGTGGCCGCCGGTCAGGACCAGAAGTCGGTGCTCGACCGGATCGTGCCCGGCTACTACCAGCGGCTGCTGGACGACGGCAGCGTGGCCACCTCCACCTGCTGCCCCGGCACCGCGCCCGAGCACGCGATGATGGGCAAGCTCGTGGTGGACTCCGTCGTCACCTGGGCCAAGCAGTACAAGGTCGACGGATTCCGCTTCGACCTCATGGGCCACCACCCCAAGGCCAACATCCTGGCCGTACGCAAGGCGCTCGACGCGCTGACCCCCGCCAAGGACGGGGTGGACGGCAAGGCGGTCATTCTCTACGGCGAGGGCTGGAACTTCGGCGAGGCGGCCGACGACGCCCGCTTCGTCCAGGCCACCCAGCGCAACATGGCCGGGACCGGCATCGCCACCTTCAGCGACCGGGCGCGGGACGCGGTGCGCGGCGGCGGGCCGTTCGACGAGGACCCCCGGGTGCAGGGCTTCGCGTCCGGCCTCTTCACCGACCCCAACGGCTCACCGGCCAACGGCACCCCCGACGAGCAGCGGGCCCGGCTGCTGCACGCCCAGGACCTGATCAAGGTCGGGCTCTCCGGCAACCTCGCCGACTACACCTTCACCGACACCGGCGGCCGCCGGGTCAAGGGCTCCCAGGTCGACTACAACGGCTCCCCGGCCGGTTATGCCGCCGCCCCCGGCGACGCGCTCGCCTACACCGACGCCCACGACAACGAGACCCTCTACGACGCGCTCGCCTACAAGCTGCCCGCCACCACCTCGGCCGCCGACCGGGCCAGGGCGCAGGTCCTGGCACTGGCCACCGCCGCCCTCTCCCAGGGCCCGGCGCTCAGCCAGACGGGCACCGATCTGCTGCGCTCCAAGTCGCTGGACCGCAACTCCTACGACAGCGGCGACTGGTTCAACGCCGTCCACTGGGCCTGCGAGGACGGCAACGGCTTCGGGCGGGGGCTGCCCCCGGCGGCGGACAACCAGTCCAAGTGGCCGTATGCCGCACCCCTGTTGACCAACCCGGCGGCGCGCCCCGGCTGCCCCGAGATCACGGGCGCCTCGGGGGCCTACCGGGATCTGCTGCGGATTCGTACGACCGAGAGGGCGTTCAGCCAGGCCACGGCGGAGGGGGTGCAGGACGCGCTGTCCTTCCCGCTGTCCGGGACGGGGGAGACACCGGGTGTCCTCACCATGCGGCTCGACGGGCTCGTCGTGGTGTTCAA
>Ga0307508_10002268_pt1 | contig 20521 bp, 14 predicted proteins | sample 9_EM_MG_FD_203089 | JGI IMG/M metagenome (GOLD analysis project Ga0307508, IMG submission 203089) | Populus trichocarpa ectomycorrhiza microbial communities from riparian zone in the Pacific Northwest, United States - 9_EM | ecosystem: Host-associated > Plants > Roots > Unclassified | place...
ACATGACCAAACACCCCTCGGCAACTGCCTCGCAGGACGTCGTAACGTCGGCGCCACGCCGGCGCGATCTCATGGCGTCGCTGTACAGCGGGTCAGCGTCCGTCGCCGTTCATCGATCAACGCCGGCTCGGAAACGAAAGCTTCTCAGCCTCTGAGTCGGCGACCGGAGGTCGCCCTGGGTGGGGCTGCGAATTGAGCAGTGTTTTCCCTCTTGCTCGGCGCATGGTGCACACCGGGCGCGCCGATGATGCTGCACCGAGCCGCGCTGACCCGTGTGTGCCCGGCAGCACCGTGCAAACCGCCCACCTGTTCAATTCGCTGAAATTCAGAATCGTTGCCGTCGCCGCGCTCGCCAGCGTGATGGCCGCCCTTGGGGCTGCCACGATCGTGCTGAACGTGACGCAACGCGAAGTTCAGCGCCTGCTGCTCGCGAACGATCGCCAGGACCGCGAGCAGAACGCGGCGTTGTTCGCAAGCAAGCTCGAAACACTCAAGCGCAGCCTGGTCGCCGTGCGCGCCATGCGCAACCCGAACTCTGGCAAGAGCGTGAGGCGATGGCGCGCTTTCTGCTCGACAAGCCCGAGCTCGAGGCGCTGTTCGACAGCGTCCTGGCCGCCGCGCCCGATGGCAGCATGCTGGCTCGCATCGAGCATGGCCACGCCACCACCGTGGCGCTGCCCAATCTCGCCGATCGCGACTATTTTCAGCGCGCGATGCGGACCGACCAACCGGTGGTGTCCGAACCCCTGATGGGCAAGCTCGCCAAGGCGCCGGTGATGATTGTTGCGGTGCCGGTCATGGCCTCCGATGGTCGCGTTCTGGGATTGGTTGCCGGGGTGCTGCGCCTGCAATCCAACAGCCTGTTCACCGATCCGATCGCGACGACACGCGTCGATGTGCGCGATCTGGTGATGGACCGCAACGGCATCCTGCTGTCGCACACCGATCCGCGCCGTGTGCTCGGGCGCGCGCAAGACGAGCCCGGGCTTGGCGATGTCGTCGCGCGCTGGCAGGGCTCGGGCAGCCCGATCGACACCTTCGCCACCGCCGAACTGTCGCAAGATCACCTCGTCTCGATGGCCGGGGTTCCGATGTCGGACTGGATGCTGGTGCGCTTGACGCAGCGCTCGACCGCGCTGGCGCCCATGGTCGCTGCCCAGCACACGGCGTGGGTCGCGGCGCTGGGCGCGGGAGCGCTGGCGGCGCTGCTGGCGGGCGCGGTGGCCTGGGCCGCGGCGCGGCCGATCGCGCGGCTGCGCGATCGCGCTCAGCGCATGCTCGCGGCGGGCGACACCTCCACCGAGGGCTGGCCGCAGGGCGCCGGCGAGATCGGCGAGATGTCGCAGGCCTTCCAGCAGTTGCTGCAACAGCGCGAACGGCAGCGCGTCGAAACGCAGGCGTTGCTGCGGCAACTGCAGGCGGTGCTGGACAACGCTGAAGTCGGTATCGCCCTGACACGCAACAGCCGCTTCGAGATGGTGAGTCGTCAGTTCTGCGCCATCTTCCAATGCGAGCCGACCCAGGCGGTGGGGGAGCTCACGCGCATGATTCACCCCTCCGACGCCGCTTGCGAGGCCCTCTCGCTGCGCACTCAGCCGGCATTCCTGCAGTACGGCATGTTCGATGGCGAGGTCGAACTCGTCCGTCGCAACGGTGCGACATTCTGGGCCCACATGCGCGGTCGCGCCGTGGTGGCGGGTGACCGCGCGCAAGGGACGATCTGGGTCATCACCGACGTGGGACACAGGCCCACCGGCGGCACGAGCAGCTGACCTGGGCCGCCAGCCACGACACGCTCACCGGCCTGGTCAACCGCGCCGCGTTCGAGGTGCTGCTGGAGGAGGCGACCGACCGCGCCGCAGAGCAGCCGTTCTGCATGCTGTTCATCGACCTGGATCGCTTCAAGCAGGTCAACGACATTGGCGGCCATGCGGCCGGTGACGCATTGCTGCGCGACCTCGCACGCGTCATGGCCTCGCGACTGCGCAAGGCCGACACGGTGGCGCGCCTGGGCGGCGACGAATTCGGGGTGCTGCTGCCGCAGTGCCCGATTCCACAGGCGCAGACCATCGCCGACAAGCTGCGCGTCGCCGTCGACGACTACCGCCTCGAATGGGAAGGACAGACCCACAGCGTGGGCGCGAGCATTGGCCTGGTGGCCGTCAACGGCACGCATGCCAGCGCGGCCGAGGCGCTGCGCGCAGCCGACGCCGCCTGCTACGAGGCCAAGCGGCAGGGACGCAATCGCGTTGCCACGGCGCGGGCTGAGGTGCCCTGAGCAGGCGGTCGGCCGGTGCCGGCGTGCGCCGCGTTGCAGCGAGATGGCTTCCGAGTCATCGAAAGATTGAACCGGGCGCATCCGCCAGGGCAGGGGGCACGTATGAGCCAGCACGCAAGCTTGCGTACGGCTCAAACCACTTCAGGAAGACCCCATGAAATCCATCAAGCTCTCCACTCTCGCATTGGCTCTCGTGATGTCCGTGTCCACCGTCAGCGCGCTCGCGCAGGTCACGGTGGGCGGCGCCCCGATGTACGCGTCCAAGGACATCATCGACAACGCGGTGAACTCGAAGGATCACACGACCTTGGTCGCCGCGGTCAAGGCGGCAGGCCTGGTCGAAACGCTCAAGGGTCCGGGTCCGTTCACCGTGTTCGCGCCGACCAATGCCGCGTTCTCGGCGTTGCCGGCAGGAACGGTCGATACCTTGCTCAAGCCGGAGAACAAGGCGGCATTGACGAAGGTCCTGACTTACCACGTCGTCGCCGGCAGGATGGACGCCGCGACCTTGGGCAAGGCGATCATGGCGGGCGGCGGCAAGGCGATGCTGAAGACGGTCTCCGGCGGCACGCTCACGGCCATGTCGGCCGGCGGAACGGTGATGGTGATGGACGAGGGCGGTGGAACTGCGAATGTCACGATCGCCGACGTCATCCAGTCCAACGGCGTCATCCATGTCGTCGACAAGGTGCTGCTGCCCAAGTGATCGTTGGCTGCCATGCGCAAAGGCAGTCACCGACTGCCTTCTTCGTGATCTGGAGCGCGCCAGACCCTTTTCCGGTTGCGGAATTGAACCGCTTTCGCGACCGCCTGCGTGCAGGTGTCGCAGCGGAAATCCGGAAGACTGGGAGAGAATCCGCCGGTGGCCGATGCTCACGCAATCCTACGCTCGATCGCCGCAGCGCTTGATGGCCTGGACGTTGCGATGTGTGCGTTTGACCAGGACGACCGCACGTTGCTCTGGAATCGCGCCTTCCTGCGCTTTTTTCCGGAGCATGCCGGCCACGTCCACGCGGGCGAACCCTACCGAGCGAACCTGCGGCGCTTCTACGAAGGGCGCCTCGACGCCGCCGAGATGGTCTCGATCGACCGCTACATCGAGGAGGGCATTGCCCGGCACCGCGAACAGCGCCGGCCCTACACCTTCAAGCATCGCGGCATGTGGCTCAAGGTCGCGTCGCACGTCATGCCCGAGATCGGACGCGTTCGCGTCTGGAGCCGCGGGGACCTGCCCCGGCTGAGCGACACCGAGGAAGTCACTTCTCTGCCCGCGTCCACGAACCTCGCGGACAACACGGAACTGTTCGAACACGTCGGTGACGGCGTCATGCTGACCAACGCCGACAACCGCATCACCTGGGTCAACGAACACTTCCTGCACATGTTCGCGCTGGCGGACAAGACCGCGGCGATCAACGTCGACTTCGAGGAGATTTACCGCCGCGCCTGGCGTGATCACCACGACGCCGATCGCTCGCTTCTCGTCGCTGGCTTGTCGACCTTGACCGAGAATTTGCGCTTCGCCGGCGCACCGTTCGAGCTGGCGCTGCCCGGCAAGCGGTGGATCCGCGTCATCGAACAGCGTCGTCGCGACGGTGTGGGCTTCTTCGCATTCGTCGACATCTCGTTGCTCAAGCGGCAACAGCAGGATCTCATCGTCGCCGAGCGACACGCGCGCGAGAGCCAGACGCTGCTGACCGAGAAGTCGCGCATGCTGGAAGCCACCCTCGAGCGCATGGAGCAGGGGGTGATGATGGTGAGCGCCGACATGGTGGTCGAGGTGTGCAACCGCAGGGCGATCGAACTCCTCGGACTGCCGCCGGAATTGATGGCCTCCAAGCCGAAGTTTTCTGAGGTGCTGGAATACCAGTGGTCCACCAACGAGTTCGCCAACACGCCGGAGTTGCTGCGACAGTTCGTCCGTGGGGGCGGAATCGCCGACCAGCCCCAGTGCTATGACCGTCAGCGGCCGAACGGCCGGGTGATCGAGATTCAGAGCATGCCGATCGAAGGTGGCGGTGTCCTGCGCACCTACACCGACATCACCGAGCGCAAGCGCGCCGAGGAAACGCGGCGGATTCTCGAGTCGCAGCTGCGCGAGGCGCAGAAGATGGAAGCCATCGGCACGCTCGCCAGTGGCATCGCGCATGACTTCAACAACATCATGGCCGCGATCCTGGGCAATGTGGCGTTTGCCCAGGAGGCGGTCAACGAAGGCAATCCCTCCCAGGTCTATCTGGACCAGATCAACAAGGCCGGGCGGCGGGCAAGAAGCCTGGTGCAGCAGATTCTTGCCTTCAGTCACAAGCAGTCCAACGAATTTGTGAGCCTGGCGGTGCAGCCGCTGGTAGAGGAAACGGTGGCGATGCTGCGCTCGACCGCGGGCCCATCGGTGCACATCCGCGCGGTGCTGCCGGATCGCATCCTGGCGGTGATGGGCCATCCAACCCAACTGGAACAGGTTCTGATGAACCTGGGCACCAACGCCTGGCAGGCGCTTCGGGGCAACGTTGGACACATCGAGGTCGGTTTCGAGGAGAAGGTGCTGACCCAGGACAGGCACCCGTCACGGCCTGCGGGTCTGGCGCCGGGATCCTACGTCCATCTGTGGGTGCGCGATGACGGCTGCGGCATGGACGACGAGACCCGACAACGCATCTTCGAGCCGTTCTTCACGACGAAGCCGGTGGGCCATGGCACTGGGCTGGGCCTGGCGGTCGTGCATGGAATCATCGAATCACACGGGGGCGCGATTGTGGTCGAGAGCAAGGTCGGAGAGGGCAGCACCTTCAGCCTGTACCTGCCGCAGGTCGACCTCGAAACCCAGCCGATGCCGCTGGAGACCGACAATGTCATGTCGTTGCGAGGCCGCGGTCAGCACGTGCTCTATGTGGACGACGACGAAGTGATGGCGGTGATGGTGCAGGGCCTTCTGCAGCGATTGGGGTACCGAGCGACGAGCACGCTGGATGCTCACGAAGCCATCGAGATCGTCGCTCGCGACCCGACGGACGTTGATCTCGTGCTGACGGACTTCAACATGCCGAATTTCTCAGGGCTGGACGTCGCGCGAGCGCTCGCCGTTGTCAGACCCGGCTTGCCCGTGGCGATCAGTTCGGGATACATCTCGGATGAGCTGCGGGCGAGCGCCTCGGAACTCGGTGTGCGCGGCGTGATGCAGAAGGAACACACCTTGGAGGAACTTGGCGCCTTGGTGCACGGAATCCTGGCTGCGGCCCCGTCTTCTGGAGCGGAACGCTAAGGTCAAGCCGTTCGGGCCGCGCGCTGCGCTGCTTGCCTCAGACCAGTGAACCAGCGCAGCTGGCGACTACAAACGCAAACGCGGCCAGCACAAAAAGAACCCAATTTGGCACCGATCCATGCGGCACGATGTCGCGGTGACGATGTTTGTCAATCATGTGATCTCCGTTACGGCTCGCCCGGTTGGAAGTCACATCCCACTATCGGGACACGCCGCGGCGAGCTGGTTCTCGCTGGACGTGCGATCTTCGTGCCACGTGCAGGCAGCGAACGCCTCGTGGCACCGGCTCACGGGGTTGTGGCGCGCCGTGCTAGGTGCCTGTGAAGACGGCATACGACACGATCAGGACGAGCAGGACGGCGCAGGCCACGGTCCAGTAGTCCGACAGGCTGCGGGGCTGATTCGGGATTCTTGCGGGTTCTTCCATGCCCGGATGTTGGCGCGCGGCGGCCCCATGGGCAATCCTCGAGTCCGGGGGATCGCCTGAACGCCTCCCGCCACGGGGCTCAGTCCGCCTGCATCGATTCGTGAGGGGCGGCGTGCCGTCGCTGGCCCGATCCGCCGCCATCGCCCGAATCGGCCATCGCCTCTTTGTCGAGCGCACGAACCGTCGGCACCGACTGAACGAATGGGACGATGCCCATGGCTTCGTGCAGATCCTTCGGCGAGATCCACTGCCCTTGCGTGATGACGAGCGCGACCTTGCGGATATCGGCGATGTCTTTCGTCGGGTCGCCGTCGATCAGCACGAGATCGGCCAGCTTGCCCGGCGCGACGCTGCCGCGATCGTGGCTCGTGCCGGTGTACCGGGCGCCATTGCGCGTCGCGACCTGGATCGCCTGCGCCGGCGTCAGGCCGGCCTGAACGTACAGCGCAAGCTCCGCCTGCAACGTGAAGCCGGGAATCGCGTCGGTGCCGGCGACAAGCGGAACGCCGGCCCGATACAGGCGTCCGACAAACTCGACCATCTTCGCGTAGGAACGCTTGTAGCGCGCATCGGTCGCGTCGTCGGGAATGTCCATCGAGCCGACCAGGAAGCCGCGCCGCACATCGGGCGGCATGTGATCGGCAATCGCCGCGTACGCCGGCGCCAATTCGCCATCGCGCTGCTGCATGAAGTTGAAGGTCGCGAGGGTCGGGTCGATCACCGTTTGCCGGCGCGCGAGCATGGCGATGAAATCCTGCACCGGCTTCGAGTCGAAGTCCATGCCTGCGACCTTGTCGGCGGGCAGGCGGAAGCGCTCGAGCGTGCGCGTGTCCGTCTCGGGGGTGACGAGGAAATTCAGCAGCACCTGGTTGACATGCTGCACCTCGTCGAACCCCTGCTCGACCACCTCCGAGGCACGCATGAAGGCCGGCACGTGACCGCTCACGCGCATGCCTCGGCTGTGCGCATACGCGACCGTCTCGCGCAGGATGTCTCTCGGGAAGGAGTTGTAGATCTTCAGCTGCGGGTAGCCGCGTTGCGCGTACCAGTCGACACCGCGCTTTGCTTCCTCCAAGGTGCTGATCTGGATGCCGTTCGAGCTCGAGAACGGGCTGCGCCCCTCGAGAAATCCGCAGGGCGTGACTTGCGGCATCAGGATGCGCCCGGCGGCGATGTCGTCCAGCATGCCTTGCATCGCACGGTTGTTGTTGCCCATGTCGCGCACGCTCGTCACGCCGGCGGCCAGGTCGAACGAACCGTTCCAGCGCCAGACGTGCGCGTGCATGTCGAACAGGCCGGGCAACAGCACGCGGCCGGCGGCATCGATCTCGTGGTCGGCATCGCGTGCCGACGAGCCCGCGGGCAGGACCTGGGTGATTCGGCCGCGAAGCACGTAAACGTCCGATGGCGCCTGCAATGCGGCCGTCTCGCTGTCGAAGACGCGCGCGTTGCGGATCACCGTCACGCCCGGCATCGGATGGCGCAATCGCGAGGCCTGATCGCGCAAGGCCTGCTTCTCGGCGGCACGCTGGTGGTCTTCGAGCAGCGCGCGATTGCCCTCCCACCCCGCTTCGATAAAGATCTCGCCGGCCAGGTCGGCGACCGCAAAGATGCGCGGTTCGGCGCCGATGGTGATCCATTCGAACCAGGGTTGCAGCCCGATGCCGGTCTGCGCGATCAGTTGCACGCGCTGCTTGCGGCTGCCGCTCACGACCTCGACTTCATCGAACTTTTGCATTCGAAGCACACCGTTGGGCAGGAGGGGCATCGACATGTCAGGGCGCTTCGCGAGGGCGGCGACGAAGACGCTGTTCGGAGCGTACGAGCTGTTCAGCGGCACGTACATCGCCGGGCCTTGGACGCTCGTGCTGCCGCGTTCGGTCGTCGAGCGCCACTCGGCCTGCGCGCCCTTGCGCTCGAAATGCTCGTCCACGACAGCGCCGAAAGTCGACTTGCCGCTGATGTGGTATTCGCTGAAGCTGCCGTCCGCCGCCAGCCGGTAGCGCTCGACAAAATCGGGGCCGCGCCCATTGTTCTTGTAGCTGAACTTCACGGTGTAGAGGCCGTCGTCGCTGCGCTCGACGACCTGGCTGCCGGGGTTCTTGATCGTGTCGCTGACGAAGGTGTAGGTCACGGTTTCGCCGGCAGATGCGATCGGCGCGGCGAGCGCGCAGGCCAGCGCGCACGCGGTTGCGAACAAGGCGGTGTTGTGTTTCAAGCGGGCTCCTTTGCGCGGAACGGAACGACCGTGAGACTAGCGGCCATCGCATCGCTTCGCAGCCCCTAAACCTGAGCCGCGGCCGCGACGCCATCTCGCCAACATCAACGCGCGCCGGCCTTGAGCGCGCCATTGGCGACGCTGCGCAAGCCCAGCACCAGGCTCGTGGAGACCAGCACCAGTCCGACGACGAGGCCGATCCAGAAGCCGTAGACCTTCAGCGGCTCGCCGGCGATGCCGCGGTATGCGAGCCAGGTTCCTGCGGGGACGCCGATGGCCCAGAACGCGACGAGCATGAGCACCATCGGCATCAGCGTGATCTTGTAGCCGCGCAGCGCGCCGATCGCGCACACCTGCGTCGCATCGAACAGCTGCCAGAAGGCGGCGAACAGCAGCAGGTTGGCCGCCAGCACCTGCACCGCGTGATCGCTGCTGTAGATCGCGGCGACCTGATGCCGCAGCAGGATGATCGGCCCGATCGCCGCCGCCGCAATCAGCAGTCCGACGACGATGCCGTGCCAGGCGATGTAGCGCGCGCTTCGGGGGTTTCCGGCGCCCAGCGATTGACCGACGCGTATCGTCGTTGCGGACGAGAGCCCCATCGGCAGCATGAAGATGAGCGCCGAGAAATTGAGCGCGATCTGATGGGCCGCGATCTGCGCCTCGCCGAATCGCCCGACCAGCACCGCGATGCTCGAGAACGCGGCGACCTCGGCAAAGCCCGCGCCGCCCATCGGCAGCCCGACCCGAAGCAGCCGCTTCTGCGCCGACCAGGTCGGGAGCGTCCACGCGCGCCACAGGAAATAGGGCTTGTAGACCGCGGCGTGCCTGGTCCACAGCACCAGGGCTATCAGCGCGACCCACATGCCGATGCCGGTCGCCCAGCCGCAGCCCGCGCCGCCCATCGCCGGGAACCCGAAGTGGCCATAGATCAGCACCCAGTTGAGCAGCGCATTGACCCCGAGCCCGACGAACGAGAGGACCATGACCGGTGCGGTCTGGTTGATGCTGGCCGAGTAGAAGGCGAGCGAGCGGTAGACGAGCGCAGCCGGCATGCCCAGACCGATGCCCCACAGAAAGACCCCGGCGCGCTCGGCGAGCGCTGGTGCGATCCCGGCGAGCGTCAGCAGGTCCGGCGCCCAAGGCACGAGTGCCAGTGGCACGAGGCTGACGATGCCCGCCAGCCACAGGCCTTCGCGCGCGTCGCGCACCACCGCCGCGTGGTCACCGGCGCCGAAATGGTGGGCAATGATGGGCGAGACGGCCTGGACCACGCTCATCAGACTCACGAACACGGGAATCCACAGCGCGACGCCGATGCCGACGACCGCCTGTTCCATCGCGCCGGCGTGGCCGGACATGACGGTGTCGAGAAAGCCCACCAACACTTGGGCGATCTGAGACAGGATGATCGGGCTGGCCAGGCGCAGCAGCGCGCGGCTCTCGTGCGTGAACTGGTTCGGGACAGACATGAACATCCTGGAGCCGGACGAGCGCGGCGCGTTCGCCGCGTCGAGCGCGGCAATGTATCACTGCGCTGCTCGCGCCAGGCCCTGCAGCGGGTGGCGCCCGGCCTACGCGGCGTGGTGACTCAGGAACAGGTCGACGGCCGCGCCGGCGACCTTGCGCTGCTCACGCGGGGGCAGCTTCGGCTGGCCCAGGGTCACCTGCGGCCAGAAGGCCACGCCCTTGACCAGGCTCTCCAACTGCTGCGCGGCCAGCGCCGCGTCGCCCGGCTTCAGCCGGCCGTCCTTTTGCGCCGCACGGATCCAGCCGAGCATGCCGCCTTCCTTCTGGCCCAGGCGACTGACCATGTCGCGCGCGCGTTCGGGCGAATGGATGGCGGCCGCGATCGCGACACGCGCCAGGTCGAGGAAGTTGTCGTCGGCCAGCAGCGCCATCTTCTGCATCGTCAGCTCGAGCAATTGCTCGCGCAGCGGCGCCTCGGCGCGATAGGGCAGATCCACCTGGCTGCTGCTGCTGTGCCACAGCACGCGAAGGATCTCGGCGAAGAGTTCGTCCTTGCTCGGGAAGTGGTTGTACAGCGTGCGCTTGGACACCTCGGCGCGCGCGGCCACCTTGTCGACGCTGGTGGCGTCGAAGCCATTGGCGCGGAACTCGGCGATCGCCGCCTGGACGATGGCCTCGCGCTTGCGGTCGGTGAGGCGCTGGGTCGGGAGCATGACTGAATGTTACACCGGGCGGTTTACTTTTTCGATGGCGGGTACTACACTCTGGAACTACACCGTGTAGTGTACTTATTTCAATCGAATGAACCGCACCACACGCTTTGTTGGCTTCTCGTTGCCGGAGTGATCAGCACCATGCCCAGTCTTTCTTTGCGCGCCTGCCGCCGCGGCGCATCCGACGTTCCCGTCTCTCACGCCTCGTCGCCGCAACAGCGCGACGGCAAGTTTCGCAACGTCGTGCCGCGCGAGGCGCCCGGCCTCAAAAAGACGCTGGCGATCGCCTGGCGCGTGCTGACGCAGAAGCCCGACACCACGGTGCCGCGTGCGCCGATTCCGGTGCGGCGGCTCAGCGCGGCGGCGCTGGCCGAGGCGCCGGACGCGAGCCTGTTCCGGCTCGGGCACTCCACCGTGCTGCTGAAGCTGGACGGCGAGTTCTGGCTCACCGACCCGGTGTTCTCCGAGCGCGCGTCGCCGGTGCAGTGGATGGGCCCGAAGCGCTTTCATGCGCCGCCGATCGCCATCGACGAGCTGCCGCCGATCAAGGCCGTGATCCTGTCGCACGACCACTACGACCACCTCGACCATGCCGCGATCATGGCGCTCGCCCCCAAGGTGGAGGTGTTCGTGACGCCGCTGGGCGTGGGCGACCGCTTGATCGCCTGGGGCGTGGACCGGGCCAAGGTGCGGCAGCTCGACTGGTGGCAGCACACGGTGGTGCAAGGCGTTCGGCTGGTGGCCGTGCCGGCCCAGCATTTCTCCGGGCGCGGCCTCAGCGACGGCGACCGCAGCCTGTGGGTGTCGTGGGTGATCCTGGCCGGCGACCTGCGCCTGTTCTTCAGCGGCGACACCGGCTACCACGCCGACTTCAAGACCATCGGCGAGCGCTACGGTCCGTTCGACGTCACGATGCTCGAGACCGGCGCCTACGACGCGCAGTGGCCCGACGTCCACATGCAGCCCGAGCAGACGCTGCAAGCGCACCGCGATCTGAAGGGCCGCTGGTTGATGCCGGTGCACAACGGCACCTTCGACCTCGCGATGCACGCCTGGCACGAACCGTTCGACCGCATCCACGCGCTGGCCGAGGCCGCCGGCATCGCTCTGGCGACGCCGGCGATGGGCGAACTGCTGTCGCTGCGGCAGCCGCAGGCGGGGCGGCGCTGGTGGCTGGCGCTGGAATCTGCAACCAATGGCAACCGGACCGAGGCGGAAACCTTGGGGGACGTGGGAACCTGACACACCGTCTTGGTGTGGTCGTTCGCGCAAACCTCGAACGCGCCGGTATGCTGCATGTCGCAGCCCGTGCTGCGCTGTCGAGGTCTTCGTTGCATGAAGCGTTTTCTGCATCCGCTCATCTTTCTGATCGCCGTCCTCATTGTTCTCGAGGAAATCCTGTGGGAGGCGCTGAAACGGGGGATGCAAAGGCTATCGGCGCTGCCGTTGATGGCGGCCGCTGAGAAGCGCCTGCGCCAACTCGGTCCTTGGCCTTCGCTCGGCGTGCTGGTGCTGCCGGCGACCATTCTTTTCCCGTGCAAACTCGCGGCGTTCTGGGCGCTCTCGCACCACCACCCGATGCTGGGGCTGGCCATACTCGCCGCGGCGAAGATCGCCGGCACCTCGGTGGCGGCCTACCTCTTCGCGATCGTGCGCGACTCGGCGCGGCAGCTCGTGTGGTTCGACGGCTGCTATTCGACGGTGGTCCGTGTGCTCGAGCGCACCAAGGCGTGGCTCGCACGACAGCCGACGTATCGCGCCGCACGGGCGTTGGTCGCGACGCTGCGAGCGAGCGCTGCGCGCCTGATGCGCCGCGTTGCGGCCCGTTCGCGCCTGCGGCGCAAGCTGCAAGCCGCCAAGGTGCTCGCGTACTCGATCCCCGTTCCGTCGTACCGGCCGACGCCAGAGCCGAGCTTCACCGTGTCGGAGCAGTTGCTGGGCGTGCCCTCCGCCAACGATGAAGACGAGCCCGATGTCTGGGCGCGCTGGCCCGATGGATCGATGTGCCCGGTCGGCATCGACTTGTGCCGGGCGCTGCGTCAGCCCGGCGGCCGCGCGAGCGACTACCAGCTCGTCCACGTCATCGACTACGGCCGCGACGGCACACCGTCCGAGTGGGTCGTTCGAACGCCGCCCGAGTCGCCGCCGATCTCGTTCAGCCGCGCCGCGCGCCGCGGATCGCGCACCGGCTGACCGGCGATCCCGCCGCGGGCACGCGGTGAGGCGATGTCAATCCGGCCGGCCGCCGCCGGCGCTCAACTCGGCCCAATCGAGCTCCTGCACCAGCACCCGGTAGGCGTCGTCGCCGATCACGTCGTCGCGCCGCAGCTCGAACGCGCGCTGCCGCGCGACCGCGATCGCGCGGCGCCTGAGCGGCCCGCCGGGCACCTCGTCGACCGGCGCGCCCGTCGCCTGGTTGGTGTTCAGCTCGACGACCGCGCCGTATTCCTTGCGCAGCAACTTGCCGGAAAGCGTGTCGTCGTCCTGGATCGCGTCGAGCAGCGCGCGGTACGCATGCGTGCGGCCGAGCCGGATCTCGCGGCCGACCGGATCGTCGTCGGTCAGGCCCATGCGCCGGATCAGCGGCCTCATCGTCAGGCCTTGCAGCACCAGCGTGCCGAGCACGACCGTGAATGCGCACAGCAGGATCAGGTCGCGGTACGGGAACGGCGCGCCGTCCGGCAGCGTCTCGGGGATCGCGAACGCCGCGGCCAAGGTGACGATGCCGCGCATGCCGGCCCACGACAGCACGATGCCACCGCCGACCGTCGGTGGCGCGCGCATGCCGTCGCCGCGGCGGTCATGGCGCCAGCGCTTCAGCGCGTGGTAGCTCATCACCCACGCGAAGCGCGCGGCGATCGTGACGCCGAGGACCACCGCCGCGGTGACGAGCGCCTCGGTTCGCGCACCGCCGGCGGCCAGACGCTCCCAGATCGGCCGCAGCTGCATGCCGATCAACACGAACGCGAACGCGTTCAGCACGAAGACCACCGTCTCCCACACCGCGAAGATCGGCACGCGCATGTGTGCCGGCATCTGCGGGCCGCCGCGCCGCGCGACCGTCATCGCATACGCGACGAGCGTCAGGATGCCGGACAGTCCGATGGCTTCGGCCGCGATCCACACGCCGAAGGTGATGGCGAACTGCACGATCAACGAGATCGGCACGTCGCGCAGGCCGCTCGTCAACGGCCGCAGCGCATACGCGCAGCCCACGCCGGCCGCGAGGCTGCCGAAGACGGTCAGCAGGAACACCGGCGCGAAGCTGCCGAAGCCGAGGTGGCCGGCCATCACGGTCATGATCGCGAGCCGGTAGACGAGCAGGGCGCTCGCGTCGTTCAACAGGCTTTCGCCTTCGATGATCTTCAGCAGCTTGTGCGGCAGCTTCACCTGGCGCATCACCGCGGTCGCCGCGGCCGCGTCCGGCGGGGCGACGATCGCCCCGAGCGCGATCGCGACCGGCCACGGCATCTCGGGCACGAGCCAGCGCGCCGCGATCGCGACCGCCAGAACCGTCGTGCCGACCGCGGCGACGACGAGCCCGGCGACCGGCCGCCAGTTCGCGCGCAGGTCGCGCAACGAGGTGTCGTAGGCCGCGTCGACCAGCACCGGTGCGACGAAAAGCGCCAGCGCGAGATGCGGGTCCAGCGTCCAGTTCGGAGTCGAGGGCACGAACGCGAGCAGCACGCCGCCGAGCGCGAGAAAGGTCGGATACGGCGCACCGAGCCTGCGCGCCAGCGCGGCCAGCAGCGCCGCGCCGAGCAGTAGCACGATGATCCATTCGAACGTGGCCATGGTGGGGTCGTGTCCTTTTCTCGTTCTAAGGATGAGTCACCGGGTCGGGTCGTGCCTCGCGCGATCACTGCCTTTGGCTCTTGGTGCACGCCCATGGGCCAGCGCGAGATCGAGGGCGCGGGGCACGCGGTCGAGATCGAGCGCGTCGACCAGCAAGGACCCGTAGCGGATCTTTCTTCCGGCGCGCGTCCCCATGAAGCGGCGCAGCTGCGCCTGGTGATCCCGGCCGCGTTGCGCGGGTTGCGCCTGGAACTTGCGGAAGGACACGAGCTCGCCCTGAGCGTCGAGGACGCGCTCCACGCCGGCGGTGCCGACGGCGCGGATCAGTTCGTCTTCGAGGTCCGCGTCGCAGACGAAGAACTCCAGCGTGTCGGTCCCGGCACGGGCCGGGTCGGCGCCGATGCCGGCCCGCTCGAGACCGCGCCGGACTTGCGGCACCTCGGCGACGTCGCACAAGCCGGCCAACCGGACGTCGAGCCCGCGCGGGCCGAGCGCGCGCGCGAACCGATCGATGTTGGTCGCGCCCCCGGTCGGCACGATCACGACGCCGTCGGCGTGCAGGTCCCAGCCGCGCCGCCGGGCCAGCGCCTCCAGCGCGGCCTGGTCGCTCCATCCTTCCACGAGGATCGCCGCGACGGCGTTGGCGCCGACCACCAGTTCGCAGGCCGCTGCAGCGCTCAGCGGCGGCCTCGGGCCGGCCACGTGTTCAGCGGGCGGGTTGCGTCGCAGCTCGTCGGTCATGTCTGGCGGAAGACTAGCGCATCGAGCAGGCACAAGCGGCCGGCTTCGGTGCCGCACCGATCATGTCTCCGGCGACTTGCCGGTGATCGTTGCGGCGCGCATGAAGTCGAAGTCGACGCCCTGGTCGGCTTGCAGCACCGTCTGCAGAAAGAGCTTCTTGTAGCCGCGTGCCGCGCTCGGCTCGGCGATCGGGTTGTCCCGGGCGCGCTGCGCCAGGTCTTCGTCGGAGACCAGCAGCGCGATCTCGCGGTTCTTCACGCTCAGGCGGATTCGATCGCCGTTGCGCACCTGGGCCAGCGGGCCGCCGACGGCCGACTCGGGCGTCACGTGCAACACGATCGTGCCGGCCGCCGTCCCGCTCATGCGGCCGTCCGAGATGCGCACGATGTCCTTCACGCCGGCGCGCGCGAGTTTCATCGGGATCGGGATGTAGCCTGCTTCCGGCATGCCGGGCGCGCCCTTGGGCCCGATGTTCTTCAGCACGAGGATGTCGTCGGCCGTCACGTCCAGGTCGGGCGAGTCGATGCGTTCGACCAGATCCTGCGCGTTCTCGAACACGACGGCGCGGCCTTCGTGTTCCATCAGCCTGGCATCGGCGGCCGACTGCTTGATGATCGCGCCGCGGGGCGCGAGGTTGCCCTGCAGCACCGCAATGCCCCCCTGCGGAAAGACCGGGTTGGCGGCGCTGCGAACCACGTGCTGTTTGAAGCCCGGGCCCGAGCGTTCGATTTCCTCGCCGAGCGTGCGGCCGGTGACGGTCATCGCCTCCTGGCGCAGCAAGGGTTTGAGTTCGCGCAGCAGCGTCGCCATGCCACCGGCCCGGTGGAAGTCTTCCATGTAGTGCTGGCCCGAGGGCTTCAGGTCGAGCAGCACCGGGGTCTCGCGGCCCATGCGGTCCAGCGCCTTCAGATCGATCTCGAGCCCGACGCGCCCGGCGATCGCGGCGAGGTGCACGATGCCGTTGGTCGAGCCGCCGATCGCGAGCAGCACGCGCATCGCGTTCTCGAAGGCGGCCGGCGTCAGGATCTTGTCGATGGTCAGTTGGTCCTTCGCGATCTGCACCGCGAGCGCGCCGGTCTGCTCGGCGATGCGGATGCGGTCGGCGGTGACGGCGGGCGGCGAGGCGCCGCCAGGCACTGTCATCCCCAGCGCTTCGGCGATGCAGGCCATCGTGCTCGCCGTACCCATCACCGAGCAGGTGCCGACGCTCGCGACCAGCTGGTTGTTCACCTCGGCCACCTCGTCGGCGTCGATCTCGTCCGCGCGGAACTGGCCCCAGTAGCGCCGGCAGTCGGTGCAGGCACCGACCCGTTCGCCGCGGTGCGAGCCGGTCAGCATCGAGCCGGTGACGAGCTGGATGGTCGGGATGTTCGCCGAAGCCGCGCCCATCAGCTGGGCCGGAACGGTCTTGTCGCAGCCGCCGATCAGCACGACCGCATCCATCGGCTGGGCGCGGATCATCTCCTCGGTGTCTATGGCCATCAGGTTGCGCAGGAACATGCTGGTCGGCGCCGCGAAGCTCTCGTGAACCGAGATCGTCGGGAACGCCATCGGCAAGCCGCCGGCGAGCAGCACGCCGCGCTTGACCGCGTCGACGAGTTGCGGCGCGTTGCCGTGGCAGGGGTTGTAGTCGCTGCCGGTGTCGGCGATCGCGATCACGGGGCGATCGAGCGCGGCATCGGTGTAGCCTGCGCCCTTGATGAAGGCCTTGCGCAGGAAGAGCGAGAAGCCCTGATCGCCGTAGCTGGTCAGTCCCTTGCGCATGCCCGTCGCTGCTGCGGGCTCGGGCTTGTCGTGGGGTGGATTCGGCATGGCAGGTTCGTTCCCGGGGGTCATTTTTAGTCTACGCCGATTGCATCTCGCGTCGGCACGTTTCATGCTGCGTGCACGTGATGCGCAACCCGCCCCACGTCGCGACTCCGGCAGTCGACCGCCACTCCCTGTTCGAGGACGCGCAGGCGATCTTCGCCGGCGCGCTGTTCGTGTCGCTGGCGCTGGTCCTGTTCGGCCAGGTGGGCTTGCTGACGGGCGGAACGGCGGGGGCGGCGTTTCTGCTCCACTACGCCACGGGCATCGGCCTGGGCAAGCTGTTCTTCGCGATCAACATCCCGTTCTATTGGTTCGCGTGGCGGCGCATGGGGCGCGAATTCACGCTGAAGACCTTCATCGCGATCAGCCTGTTGTCGTTGATGACGGAGTGGTCGCCGCGGCTGTTCGCGATCGACCGGATGCATCCCGGCTACGCGGCCGTGTTGGGGGGTCTGCTGCTCGGGTCCGGCTGCCTGTTCCTGGCGCGCCATCGCGCCAGTCTGGGCGGCGCCACCATTGTTTCGCTGTACCTGCAGCAGACGCGCGGCTGGCGCGCCGGAAAGATCCAGATGGCGATCGACTGCAGCATCGTCCTGCTCGCGCTGACGGTCATCGAACCGTCGCGCGTCGCGTACTCCGTGCTCGCGGCGGTCGTGATGAACCTGTTCATCGCCGTGAACCACAAGCCGGGACGCTACGCGGTGCTCTGACCTCAGCACGCAAGAACGTCTCGATCGCGGCGTTGACCACCTCGGGGTGCGTGATCGGGCCCATGTGCCCCAGGCCGTCGAACTCGATGAGCTGCAGGTTCTGAAACGCGCCCGTCAACAGCCGCGCCACCGCGCGCGACGACGCGGGCGAGTTCGTTCCGACCATCAGCAGCACCGGCATCTCGAGCGCGCGCAGCGCCGACAGCGGCGTCGGCTCATTGAACAAGGCGTCGGCCCAGCCCTGCACGTTGACGATGCACGCTTCGATCGGGGCGCGGCGCGGCTCCGGCATGCGGCACCAGGAACCGGCGCCCATCCAGTAGTCGATGAAGACCTCGGCAGCCGCACTGCGCTGGCCGGCGGCCAGCGCCGCGGCAGCCGCTGCCACGGTGGCGCGAATGCCTTGCGCATCATTGGGCGGCGGCGACGCGGCGTCCACCAGTGCAAACAGCGCGGGTTCGTAGAGCAGCAGCGCACGGATGCGATCGGGCCGCTGCAGCGCCGCGATCAAGGCGACTGCGGCGCCGTAGGAGTGGCCCACCAGCGTGAACGGATTGCCGGCGCGAGCGAAGACCGGCTCGAGCAGCGCCACCTCGTCGCGGAGTGCGACGCAGCGGCCCGCCGGCCACGGCGGGCCGTTGCCGGCACCGTAGGAGTCTGCCGCCAGCACGTGAAAATTCGCGGCGAGACGGTCCATCAGCGCGCGCCACTGCGACGAGCTGCTCGCATTCGAGTGGATGCACACTACCCCCGGGCCGGCGCCCGCCTGTCGGCAAAACGGTTCACGCGATTCCATCGCCCGAGCCCCCCTTTCAGTGCCTGGTGTTCCCGACCAGGTCGCTCTTGGCGGGAATGGCGTACATCAGCGGCGCCAGTGCGGCTTGGATGCGCTGCATCTGCGCAGCGTTGACCAGGTCGCCGAGCGCACTCTGGAAGCGCGGTTGGATCGCACCCGACACGATGTACTGCCAGCGGTAGGCCTTCAGCACCGTGGCGCCGACCTGCTCAGCGTGGGCCTCGTCGTCGGCCGGCAGGCCGATCATGCCGAGGAAGTACGCCGTGTCGGCCTTGGCCTGTATCTGCAGCAGGCCGTCGACACCGCCGACCAGCGCGATCAGGTCGTCGACGGCGGCGTCGCGTTCGGCCTCCGATGCGAGCTTGCGGTCTTCGCGCACCCACTCCATCTCGTCGATGATCGCGTGCTGCGACTCTTCGCGCCAGTGGTAGAGGAACACATCCTTGAACAGGCCCGACAGGCCGTCGGCGGCGTCGATGCTGGCGCGGTAGTGCGCCAGCGAGAACAGCTCGATGTCGCAGGTCAGTGCCAGCACGGCCCAGGTGCTTTTTCCGAGCACGAACGAAGCGACGTCGTTCGGTGCCAGCATGAATTGGTAGCCCGGTGGCATGCGCTTGCCGACCAGCAGTTCGATGCGGCGGAACAGCTCCTGGTGCTTCAGCTCCTCGTCGGTGAAACGCACGATGGCTTCGAGCGCGGTCTGGTCGCCCAGCCCATGGTCGCGGCCGACCTCGAGCATCTTCGCGCCGATGAAGCGCTCGACCAGCCCGAACATGTTGGCGTAGGTCCGCCCTTGCACCTGGCTCAGGAAGCGCTGCTGGTCGAGGCTCAGGAAGCTCAGCTCGTCCGCGAGCGAGAGGCCGTCCGGAAGGAACTTGTGGCCGAGGTCGAATTCGCGGCCGCGGATGACGTCCTGGTCGATGTCCCAGCGGATGCGCTTGGAGTTTTCGATGCACTTCGCATAGCGTTCGGTGTCGGCAGAAGTGGTGGCGGTGTTCATGGTTGATTCTCCCGTTTGGATGAATTGACAGGCGTGTGCAGGCCCTCGCCTCGTCGCGTGACGATGCGGGTTGCAGGGGGTCGATGGATCCGGCGCGCCCGGCTACGGCGCTTCGCTGCCGGGCGGGCGGCGCGGTTTGCCGTCGTGACGCGGGCAGGCGCTGACCATCACGGCGTCACTCCCCGCCCGCGGTTCTCGAGCACGTCGGCGATGCGGCGCGCGGCGCGCGCGGCGCCGTCGGTCTCCACCGGCCGATAACGCACGGGTTGGTGCATCGCAGCCAGTGCACGATCGGCCAGGCTGTCGGCGCTGATCTCGCGGTAGTTGACCGAGTGATCCGCTTCGTAGTTGAAGAGCCGGCGTCGCACGTGCACGCACTGCTCGAAGTGACTCTGCAACGGGAAGCTCAGGAACGGCCGCTTCGTGGCGACCAGTTCCATGCAGGTCGACAGGCCGCCCTGCACCAGCGCCAGATCGCAGCACGCGAGGTGCTCGTACAGGTTGTGCACGTAGGGCCTGATCTCCAGCCCGTCGAGCGCGGGCAGGTCGAGCTTCAGACGCGGGCCGGCCACGAGGATCAGCCGCAGCTCCGGCAGCTCGCGCTTCATGCGCGGGAACGCTTCGGCGATGCGCCGCATCAGGTGCCCGCCGACGGCCGTGCCGCCGACGGAGGCGATCGCGATGCGCTCGTCGGGCCGGTAGCCGTGCTGTGCGCGCAGGCGCTCGGTGTCGGCCAGCGCCTGCGGGTCGAAAGGCAGGCAGTAGCCGCAGTAGCAGAAGTTGCGGTCGGTCCACTCGCGGATGCCGGGCAGGCCGGGGCCGAAGGTCTGCTCGGGAACGTCCTCGGGGTTGCCGACGAAGATCGCCGCGTCGCGCACGTACGGATAACGCGCGACATGCTCGATGTCGTCGGCGTTGCGGTCGGCGCACAGCACGGCCTCGCGCTCGTCGTCGCCATTCATCGGCAGGCAGCCGACGAAGTCGGTCAGGAACACGAAAGGCTGCCGCTTCAGCTCGGGGTTCTCGTGGTAGTAGTAGTCGACGTCCCAGGCCTCGTCGCCGATGACGATGTCGTAGTGCTCGGCCTCCATCAGGTCCAGGAAGACCATCACGTTGCGGGCCATGATCTCGTCCATCGAGCGCAGCGCGAAGAAGGCCGATAGGTCGTGCTCGCCGGCCACCTGTTCGAAGTGGCGGCTTTCGTTGGCCAGCCGCGTGCACGCGGGGTGGATGCGCTCGCCTTCGCGTTCGAGGTAGCGCGCCGCCGGGTCGACCGTGAACCAGGCGATCTCGAGGTCCGGC
>Ga0307508_10002269_pt1 | contig 20511 bp, 17 predicted proteins | sample 9_EM_MG_FD_203089 | JGI IMG/M metagenome (GOLD analysis project Ga0307508, IMG submission 203089) | Populus trichocarpa ectomycorrhiza microbial communities from riparian zone in the Pacific Northwest, United States - 9_EM | ecosystem: Host-associated > Plants > Roots > Unclassified | place...
CTCAATGCCCATGCTATTATATCTGTGTGGCCGTCTTTTGGTCCTAAAACAACACTCTACCAAACGTTTAAGGACAAGGGCATGCTGCTCGACTTTACTACCTGGCCGCCCACGTCGGGCGACAGGCCTTACGACCCTTATAATCCCGTAGCCCGCGACATATACTGGGACGCGATGAATAAAAATATTTTCTCCCTTGGCCTCGATGGCTGGTGGCTCGATTCGGCGGAGCCGGATCATATGAATATAAAAGAGCAGGACTTTGATAACAAAACATGGCTGGGCACCTATCGCAAAGTGGTCAATGCCTACCCGCTTATGCACGTGGGCGGCGTATACGATCACCAGCGCGCCACTACTTCGGCTAAGCGCGTATTTATCCTTACCCGTTCCGCCTTCGCCGGGCAGCAGCGTTATGGCGCTACTTCCTGGTCCGGCGATGTGCAGTCGCGCTGGGATGTACTCCGTAATCAAATATCCGGCGGCCTCAACTTCTCCCTTTGCGCCCTTCCTTACTGGAACAGCGATATCGGCGGCTTTTTTCCCTGGAAATACAAACAGGGATTAAAAGATGTGTCTTTCCGGGAATTGTATGTGCGCTGGTTCCAGTTTGGCGCATTCTGCCCTATGTTCCGCTCACACGGCACCGACGTGCCGAGGGAAATATATAATTTCGGCAGCAAAGGCGACTGGGCCTACGATACCCAGGAAAAGTTCATTAACCTGCGCTATCGCCTGCTGCCCTATATCTATTCTACCGCCTGGGGCGTAACGGCGGAAGCCGGCACTATGATGCGCGCCCTGGCCATGGATTTTGCCGGTGACAAAAAAGTATGGAACATCAATAATGAGTACCTGTTTGGTAAATCTTTCCTGGTATGCCCCGTCACCGAACCGTTGTATACCAGCAATGACAGTGGCAATATGCGCACTTCTTTCGATGCCGTAAAGACACAAAGGGTTTACCTGCCCAAAGGCGCCGGCTGGATAGATTTCTGGACAGGCGAGCCGTTCCAGGGCGGGCAGGAGATAACACGCAACGCGCCCATCGATATCATGCCTTTGTATGTAAAGGCCGGTTCCATCGTGCCCATGGGTCCCTATGTGCAATATGCCGGGGAGAAGAAACCAACCGCGCTGGAAATAAGGATTTACCCGGGAGCCGATGGCACGTTTACCTTATACGAAGACGAAAATGATAATTACAACTATGAGAAAGGCGTGTATGCAACAATACCCTTTCAGTGGAACGAGGAAGCAAAGGAGCTGACCATTGGGGAAAGAAAAGGAAGCTTCCCGGGCATGCTGCAAAACAGGGTGTTTAATATCGTGCTGGTGTCAAAAGACAAAGGCGCCGGCCCCGGTATACCGTTGAAGTTTACCAAAACGGTACAATACAACGGAAAGGTGATGCGCGTTAAGCTGTAAGCAAGACACTTATTCCTTGTCAAAAAATCGTACATTGACGGGAGCTTATTTTACTGATACAACGAATTCCTATATGAAAAAAATTGCATTGCTATTAGGTATTTGCGCGATGGAAGCCGCTGTTGCCCAAACAAAGGATTATCCGGTGCAGGCGGTCAACTTTACGGCCGTGCAGCTTACCGACAGCTTCTGGCTGCCGCGCCTGCGCATCAACCACCAGGTAACTATTCCTGCCTCCTTTGACCGCTGCGAAAGCACGGGCCGCGTGAAGAACTTCGAAATGGCAGCTGCCCGTTCGGGTAAGTTTGGCACTACCTTTCCTTTCGACGATACCGATATTTATAAAACCATCGAAGGCGCTTCCTATTCCCTGCGCATCTTTCCCGATAAAAAGCTTGAAGCCTATATCGACACGCTGGTAGCAAAAGTGGCCAACGCACAGGAGCCCGACGGCTACCTGTATACCGCCCGTACCATCGACCCCGCACATCCACATAACTGGGCCGGCAAAGAAAGATGGGTAAAGGAAAGGGAGCTGAGCCACGAGCTGTACAACGCAGGGCATTTATACGAAGCCGCGTATGCGCATTACTATGCCACCGGCAAAAAGAACCTGCTTGATATTGCCCTGAAAAATGCCGACCTGGTATGCGCCGTATTCGGTCCCGGCAAACGCCATGTGGCGCCCGGTCATGAAATCGTGGAGATGGGACTGGTAAAGCTGTACCGCATCACCGGCAAACCCGAATACCTGCAAACGGCGAAATTCTTTATTGAAGAGCGCGGGCATTATAAAGGATACGACAGCACCAGCCGCGACCAATGGAGAAACGGCGCTTACTGGCAGGACGATAAGCCCATTACACAGCAATACCAGGCCGAAGGCCATGCCGTTCGCGCCGCCTATCTCTATTCCGCTGTGGCCGATGTAGCTGCGCTGACCGGCGACGAAACCCTGCTGCATGCCGTAGACACCATCTGGCAAAACATGGTGAGCAGGAAGATATATGTACAGGGCGGGCTGGGCGCCGTGCCTGCCGGCGAAAGCTTTGGCGGCAATTACGAGCTGCCCAATACCACTGCCTATAATGAAACATGCGCCGATGTGGCCGGGGTATACTGGAACTACCGCATGTTTTTGCTGCACGGCGAATCGAAGTACATCGACGTGCTCGAGAAGATGCTGTACAACGGACTTATCTCCGGCGTGGGCCTCGACGGCAAATCGTTTTTTTATACCAATGCCATGCAGGTTAAGAACAGCTTTACGCACCGCGCCCTTGAGCCGGAGCGTTCGGGATGGTTTGATTGCTCCTGCTGTCCCACCAATATGGCGCGGCTGGTGCCCTCCATTCCCGGGTATGTATATGCACAAAAGGGCAACAATGTATTCGTGAACCTGTTTATGAGCAGCAACGCCACGCTAACGGTGGCGGGTAAGCCGGTAAATATTGAGCAGCAAAACCAATACCCGTGGAGCGGCGATTTAAGTTTTGTCGTGTCGCCCAAATCCCCGCTCTCCTTTAATCTCCTGGTGCGTATTCCCGGCTGGGCGTTTAATGAAGCGATTCCTTCAGACTTGTACAAATTCGCCTTTTTTGATGTTCATACTCCTGTTATTAAAGTAAACGGCCAGGTCGTGACATACGATATGGAAAAGGGTTATGCCGTCATTGCCCGCCAGTGGAAGAAGGGCGACCGGGTGGAGGTATCGCTGCCGATGGCTGTTCGCCGCGTGATGGCCAATGCAAATGTGAAGGACGATATCGGCAAGACGGCATTGCAACGTGGCCCCATTATGTACTGCGCTGAATGGAAGGATAACAACGGGCTTGCCGCCAATATCATCGTTCCGTTGAATACGGTGTTTAATGCGCACTACGAGTCTGGTTTATTAAACGGGGTAGAAGTGCTGACGGCCGACGTGCCGGTAGTGACCATCGACTCAGTGGGTCAGAACATTTCCACCACCCGCCGCACCATGACCGCCATCCCTTACTATGCCTGGGCAAACCGGGGCAAGGGCGAGATGGTGCTGTGGTTTCCTACGAGGGTGAATGACGTAGATTTGCTCACGGCTGCGCCGGAAGGGAATATTAAAGGGAAATAGCCCGGCAGTGTTTATGGTGATAATATAGTAAGCAATTATATACATTGGTAGTCCTGATACAGGTTGCCAGATCTTCTTATTTTTGGTCCGTGATTCGGCGCTTGCCAGGGATCCCGGGCCAATTTTTTTGATCAAACGCCATTTTTCGCGGCCTGCAGGTACTACTTCTCTCACGCCCTGCCAGTGATGGACATATCGGGCACATACACTGTTTTTTTCGGGTTTCGACTATGTCTCGTCTGCCATTCTGTCGCTTCTATATCGTATATAGTTCGCTCGTAGATTGTCTGTAGTTCGTCTCATTATACGAACTAGACACGAACTAGATACGAACTAGATACGATGTACACATGGTGCAATATACAACGAGTATGCCTCTCGATACCTGGTTTGTCAGTACGTCAGTTGGGAAGGGCCGCTCTGGGGTTATGCGGCGGCGGTGTGTGGTGGGAGCGTCGGTTTTACTATTTTAAAAACCCTTTTTCAAAACACATTAGCCTTTTATTATATAGTAAGATCTCCCGATATCCCCGCATGTTTATTGGCTTCATGGGGAGCCTGTAAACATCCGGAATCCGGAATGATAAAGATACGCAATAGGCGGGTACTAATAGGTAATGGAAGACAAATTTCCAGCCAGGAGAAGGAGAGAAAATAAAAGCCGGCGCATGGCCGGCTCCTAATGAGATCTTCTCATGTGTACATTTCTTAGAAACGTGAAGGAGAGGTACCGATGCCCTGGGCGATAATTACCACGGCAATACTGATCAGGTAAATCATAGAATTGTTTTAAGGTTTATCCTACTCTGTTATGGCTTTTCGGAATCCGCCGGATACTATCATGATAAGTTTAAAACTACCTCATTTTCGCGTCAAAACAGTAATGCATGATATTGTTATAGTGGATATTTTTCTTGATTTTAACTACCATCGAAGTACATATGATAAATGACTAAATATTATATGAGATGCTGTTAGTGTGTAGCTTACTGTGCCCTTGAAGAAAGCTCGCGCCTATTATACCCACCAGGGCAGGCTGCCCGGATTAAAGTAATCATCAAGATCGTCAAAATCCCCGGCCTGGCGACATTCCCGCAGGTAATCGAGCATTTTGTCTGTCAGTTCAGTATGCTGCGCTTCCAAAAAGTCAAATGTGGCCTGAACGCCGGCAAAGACAATAAGCTGAACATCCACCCCACTATAGGTATCAAAATCCACTTGTTTGGCTTCCCAAACCAGCAGGCAGTCTTCCACCTGTTGGTGCAGACCTACAAGATAAGCGCCGAGCATTAAATCCTCCATGCCGATTGACAGTTCCTGGTTTTGGCGCAGGATGATGAACGCCTTAAGGAGAGCAATGGCGAAGTCATGATGCGGCTCAGACCGCAGGTAATTACATAAACCACTGCGCAGGGCCGGATTGGAGCGAATGGCTTCAATATCTCCGTGAGAAAAGAGTTGCCTGTCTGTATAGTTTGCGATAAGCGTTTCCGGATTCATGATGCCAAAAATAGAATAGTTTTTAATGCTGCAGGCATAAACAGCAGGAAACGGACGGAATCTGTATATTAGACATTAAAGAGGCCCGGGTAAAAATAGCCACGAAGCACCTAAACCAGCAATATGAAAAAAGCAATCGCTGCCATTTCATGGATTTCTGTCATAATAATATTCCTTCCGGGCGCTCTATCCTGTAAGCTGGGCAGGTTTGTCGTGTATAATTTTGCCGATATTAAAGATTATAAGAAATTTCCTCACCGCGATTTGCAGGCAGATACGGCAAAATTTCTTTTTTATACCGCTGCCAATAGCGCATTCCCCGAAAAGATAAAAAACAAGTACCCGCAGCAAAAAAGTTTTGACGAATACCTCGAAGTAAACAAAACCGTTGCCTTCCTGGTCATCCGAAATGACAGCATTGAGTATGAGCGATATTTCAAAGGCTATGATGAAGCTTCCATTGTTCCGTCTTTTTCAATGGCCAAATCCATCACCTCTATATTAATAGGCTGCGCTATCGACGATGGCTTTATCAGGTCGGTAAAAGAACCCGTCATCCAATACATTCCTGAATTAACGAAAAATGGTTTCGATAAGGTGACCATTGAACACCTGCTGCAAATGACTTCAGGCCTGGCGTTTAATGAAAGTTATTACAACCCTTTTGGCGATGCGGCCAGCTTTTACTATGGCAGGCGCCTGAGAAAGGCCATCGCACGAATGAAATTAAAGCGCGAACCAGGAACAAAATTTGAATACAGCAGCGGAAGCACGCAGCTCCTGGGCCTGGTACTGGAACGCGCACTGAAAAATAAAACCATTACCCAATACTTCCAGGAAAAGCTATGGCATCCGCTGGGAATGGAATACGATGCCAGCTGGAGCCTTGACAAAAAGAAAAACGGGCTTGAAAAAACGTTCTGTTGTATCAATGCCCGGGCAAGGGACTTTGCTAAAATAGGCCGCCTCTACCTGGAACATGGAAACTGGAACGGCAGACAAGTTGTGTCGGAGCACTGGGTAAGAGAATCGACAAAAGCGGCCAGAACAAATGGTAGTGTATCGTATTACCAATACCAATGGTGGCTGCCTTCGCAGATGGGTGATTTCATGGCGAACGGTTTTTTAGGCCAATTTATTTATGTTAATCCTGCCAAAAACCTTGTTATCGTTCGCCTGGGGAAAAGTACGGGCGGAATAAGCTGGCAAAACTTGTTTACCGGTATCGCTTCGATGTATCCATCAAATTGAAATAGGGCTATTTCTGCAGGGCACGCATTTTGTTGTTTTAACAATAAATGTATACTTATGAACCTGCCTGTTCATGCCACCGTTGCCGGGCTGTTTTCTGTGCCACCCGAACGTGTATTCGACGCATTTCTCGATCAACGCCTGGTGGGGCGTTTTATGTTTGGTCCTGACATCAGGGAGGAAGAAATTGTAAGCCTTCAAAACGAGCCGCGTGTGGGTGGCTCTTTTCTTTATATCGTTCGCCGGCAGGGAAAGCTATTTGAGCATGCGGGTGAGTACATAGAAATAGACCGGCCGCGCCGGCTGGTATTTACCTGGGCAGTAAAACAAGATCCTTCAGGGAGCCAATCGCGCATTGTTATCGATATTTCGCCGATCATCGACGGCTGCGAACTCACACTGACACATGAAATGCCACCTGGGCAGGCAGACTTTGTAGAGAAAGGCAAACAGGCCTGGGGGAAAATGATAGATAAGCTTACAGAAATACTGGAACCGGCATCTTAATCGCTTATTGCGATATAAGAAAGTCACCTATTATTACCGCACCCAGGCCGCAGCGGTCCGGGGTAATTTAAAAGAATAGAATGCCAAAGTATGGGTTCTTTTGGGGTTTAATGAAGCATAACTTTTGAACTGCCAATTCTAAAGATCTGCTATGCCTGCACGATATACCGTGGCGCCCGGTATCATTGTTCCTTCACACCAGCTTTTTACCATTGGGCTTTTCACTATTAATCATTAAAACTTGCCAAATGAACATCTTAACATCGGCGAAAAGCCGCCTACACGCTTTGCCAGTAAAATGGATGCTATGTGTTTTACTACTTCCGGTTCTCTTCCTGGTCAGTTGCGAGAAAACCGCCACGCAAACGGACGACAATGAATCAACTGATTCAAACGGTCCAACTGCAGTCGGGGTTACCGCTTCTGCGCCCACCAGCGGATGGACGCAAACATCCTACACCTATGGGATTCAGACGCCATGGAACCTTTCTCAATCCAGCCGTTACAGCTATTCAGGGGGCGAGCATCGCTTCTGGATCTTCCCGGGGGATGCCTGCCAGTTTGAAGGCTGCTCTACAGGGCCGCGTTCGGAACTGCGGATGAATAATAATTATACTTCCGGCAGGCACCAGTTTGAAGGAGACGTATACATTGTTTCGGGTTCTGCCGGAACGGATATTATGCAGGTATTCGGCGGCGCTACCAACGCCACCGCTATTATGCTTAAAATTCATTCGGCCAGCAGTGGTACCATCAAAAGGTATGATAATGAAACGCTGATGACGAGCGCTTACAACAAATGGATACACGTAAATGTGCAGCATGATGCCGACAACGGCAAGCTGTATGTATACCTGAACAACACGCTTAAAGGCACCTATGCAGACCGCGGAAACGCCACCCATTACTTCAAGTGTGGCGTGTATAACATAAGCGGTTCAAAGTCTGAAACCCGCTGGAAAAATGTCAAATACTGGAAAAACGGGCCGGTAGGACAATAGCCGGGCCTGCCAGGTATGGCGTATCCTGGCGTTACAGGTATGGCATACCCCTGGGTAACGCCAGGGGTATGCCATACCTTATTTTGGTACCCTATTGTCGCTGCAAGGTGGTGATGGCAGTGGCGGTTGAATGCTGCAATACCAGGTAGCCGCCTCCGTCGAACGTAGTATCTCTTACCACGGCGGTGGTCATCTTAAGCATATTCCCGCTCAAGGTTATCCGGGTGCCACCCCCGGCGGAGGGATCGATTCCCTGCCCGGTAAAATAAATAGAGTCCTGGTTAATCCGTTTATAAGGCGAAACCGCACTGTAGGGCGGTATATTGAAGCTGAAGTGTTGCTGAATAGTGTCCATCAGCACATTGTCTTCGTAACTGAAGGCAATGGCTGTATCGCTTACGCTGTAAGTAAGTCCTGTACCGGCCATACTATTGCTGGTAATGACGACAGTGCCGGCGTTATTGGTGCTGGTATAATCGGTAACAGTCACAGTTTTGAAAATGGTTCCAAAAAATGAAAACTGAACGGTGCTTTGGGTACTGGCGTAAGTGGAAACGAAGTTCCAGTTGCCCACAATATCGGCGCCGCCGGTACTACCGGTTACCGTGGGGTCGCTTAATTCTTTTTGGCAGGAAACAAACAGGATCATTATCAACGCCGGGACAACGAAAAGTAGCATTTTCTTCATAAGCTGTAGTTGGGGGGAATAGGGACTGCAAAATATGATTTTTTTATAACATATTTGAGGCCGGCCTTTTGGGCAGGAATTTTTGCGACTGGTATAGTAATACTATATTGCCGGTAGCAATTCCCGCTAAAACCTCTTTATGAAAAAGTACGTCTTATTGCTTGCCCTGCTGGCGGCCCTGGCGGCCGGATATGCCGAAACTGTAGACGGGTATGTTGTCCTTCACAATAATGACACGTTGTATGGCGTGTTAAAAACGCGCGCACCACTCTTTTCCAAAACGAGCAAGCTCAATACCATTGAGCTAACCGATAGCGCGGGTAACGTTGCTGTCTATACACCAAAAGATATAAAGGCATATGGATATTCGGATAAATCCGGTCAACGTATATTCAGGTCAAAACCCACTACCCGGGATACACTGCTCTTTCTTGAGCTGTTTGCCGGCGGGCCTAATGCCAGCGTATATCAATACGATAAAAGTGTAGGCACAGGAATGAGTAGTACAGGCGTTATGATGAGCGCCACGGAAATTTTTTATACATTCGAAAGAAAGGACGGCGCATTCGTATTCCTGGAAAACTTTGACGGTTTGGTAAAGATTCGCGAAAAGCTCCTGGCCTTTTATGGCAGCAGTCCGCAGCTACGGGAGTTTATAGACCATCGCTTTACCGCACGGCGGCATATACAAAAAGATATAAAGGCGGTTGTGGCGGAGGTGAATAAATAGCTCTGCTACAGCTCACGCTGTTGCCGGGGAGTGCTTTCTTTGGTTTGGTCGCCTTTCAGTGTAAAGGGCAGCATAATGGACACGAAGGAGCCGGTAGCCATGTTGCCTACAATGGCATTTGCAAATACTTTGAATACAAGTCCGTTCGTATTACCATGCTCGGTATTGGCCGGCGCATTTTGCAACACCTTACCGGCTTCTGCATGAAAAATGCCAGGTATAAAAATGACCAGCAATAATGCGGAAAGCACCAGCGCCGACAGGATACCCATTATCGTAGTGATATGGCCGGCTGCCACCATGGTAACCGAACCGGCATTCTCATTCCGCTTCCTGTTGAAAGAAACGAGAAAGGCGACAATGACAAACAGGAACAGGAAGTTGCCTACATACAGCAGCCAGCTTTGCGTATAATTGGCTTCGCGTATAAAAAAGAATACGGGAATGCAATAAACGATGGCTGCGATAACAGCGAAAGGAACGTACTGCCGCCAATGGATGCGTTTAAACATAACGATTTATTTACTTAGGATAACGCCCGGTAAATCCCATTCAAAAACTGTTCCTTTCGGGGTAGCCGTTAAAACCGTATGCCTGTGGAAAATACGCCTCTGCCTGTGGCGGCGGCGATGCCTGGAACCAGTGGCACATTAAATTGTGTTATCTTCCCTTAAATGAAATCTTTATGTCCCTGTCGCTACAAACAGCCTGGCTGTTTTTACTGGCCATCCCGGTGGCATGCATTGCCTGGACGGTTACCCACGAGGAGGTCTTCCGGGAGCCGAGGGAGTTCTGCCAGCGCAGATGTGAAGAGGCCGGCAGTATGGTTGTACGGAAATTCTTTTATCTCTTTACCTGCGAATATTGTTTCAGCCATTATGTAGCCATTGCCATGCTGTTTCTTTCCAGGTTTCACTTATTGTTCGACGACTGGAGAGGTTATATCATAGCGGGCTTTTCGCTGGTCTGGATTGCCAATGTTTACATGAGCCTTTTTGGCCGCCTTCGTATCGATATCAAAAAAGAAAGGCTGGTCGTAAAAGAAAAAGAGATAAATGTGGACCAAAACGAACGAACCAATTTATAATGCTGCTATATATTCCTTCAAAGTAATCTTGCCGCTGATTAATTGCATATATAAGAAATTCTCGTCCTGTTTTGTTTGTTTAAGGGCATTGACCAGCTCTTTGTCAAAAAAGAGGTTTTTAATAATGGAGCTCATAGTTGTAAATTTTTGTGGTTATGTAATGATACCGGGGTTGTCCTGGTATCTTTTCTTCAACAGTACAAAGGTAACGCGAAGGGCAGGGGCTGCATAATCAACTTACCCCTGGTTCTATCATCTCAAAATGGGCATTAAACGCGGGAAGTGCCTGACACTATTGGACTTGGGAGAAATGAAAATATGAAGTCCAAGCGTTGTTTTGGGCATCCGGACGTTACGGATAGGACAACGAAATCGATATCGGAAACAACCCCGGCCGTGCTGTAACGGGTGCGTGTGTTCCGGAAGAAAAAAAATAGTCCATGTCATATAGCTAACAGGAATTCCGGCGTTATATATACGTTAAACCGCCAGTTATATCCGGTTTAATTATCATTTCAACAGAGAATTTCCTTATATTGTACGATTCAGGGGATGCTATCCTCATTCATCATTTTAATAGTTCAATACCTATGGCTTTTATCGACGAGGTGCTTCAGATACCCTCTTATGGCTGGAAGGACGAGAATGGATTGCTGATAAAGCCTACTTTACGACAACTGTTTTCAGAAGCTTTTTCCCGGATTAACATCTTTCAAAGTAAGAAAAACTGGATTTCGCTGGTCAGCTGGCTGATGGCCATCTGCATGCTGCCTGTTTTTGTTATTTTTCTCACCCAGTACTTATCCTGGAAGTGGGTAGCGGTACTGGTGCCCTATGCCATGATTGTGATGAGCACGCACGGAACCATCTGGTTTCACCGGTATTGTACGCATAAGTCGTACCGGTTCAGTCATCCCATCTGGCGTCTTATCACGCAAAACCTGGTCATAAAGACGTTTCCCGAAGAGATATATGTGATTTCGCACCATGTGCACCATGTCAAATCCGACCAGCCGGGCGATCCTTATAACCCGCAGGGAGGATTTATGTATTGCATGCTGTCGGATGTGAACCACCAGAGCGTTTCCAAAACGCTTTGCGAAGAAAAATACGCACGTACCCGCCGCTTTATGGAGCATACCGGCGTGGGGCTTAATTCATACGACCAGTACAAAGTATGGGGTTCGGTGTCCAAACCGGGCTATGTTATCGGTCTCTGGCTGCTTAACTGGACGATGTGGTATACTATTCTGTACTTTATCGGCGGACATGCCCTGGCCTGTGCCTGCTTCAGCGGCGCCTTCCTGTGGTTTGTGCTGGTGAGGGCTTTTAACTATACCGGGCACGGCAAAGGGGAGGATAAGCATGTGGATGGAGTCGATTTCGACCGGTCTAACCTGTCGGTTAATCAAATGCGGCCGGGCCTGTTTTCGGGAGAGTGGCATAACAACCATCACCTCTTTCCCGGCAGCGCAAGGGCGGGTTTCTTACCGTACCAGCTCGATCTGGCATGGGTATACATCTACTGCCTGTTCAGGCTGCGCATGGTGTCGTCTTATAAAGACTCGAAGAAAGAATTTATGAGTAAATATGCCCGCTCGGGGCAGGAAGGCCTGTAAGAGGCCTTCCACAACGCTTTATATAAGGGATAACCTGGTAATCTCAGAACCATTGAATATGCGGGCCAGGTCTTCATTCTTTGAGTTGGAATATTCCTGGATCCTCGATTCACTGACAATACGCCACAGGTTTTTCGACTTCAGTTCGGCAAAATCCTTGGAATGTATGAATATGCCCGCGATGCTTTGACGGGCTTTAAAACTGATTTGTACACGGCTCTTGCCAATGTATTCCGGGCGTAAAAAATTTTGAATCTGATCGTTGGTCATTAGGCATTGTTATACGTGGGCAAATAAAAGACTGTCTGATTACAGGTTAACTATATCTATTGAATGAAGCACCCCGTTGGACCCCTGCCTGTCGCGGGATAATATTTTGGCTCCATTGATATGCACTTCCCCATTGTTCACTACCACCGTAAGCTCTTTTCCGTTAAGGGCTTTGAGGCGTTGTCCGTTTAAGAAGTTTTTGACCATTTTCTTTTCCTTCAGTATATGAGAGGAAAGAATATGCAATAGCTTTTCGATGTTGCCGGTTTTGAAAAAGTCTTCGAAGGGCATGGTCTCCAGGCCGCTGAAGGCCAGGTTAACGGGGGCAAATATGGTAAAGGGCCCCGATTCGTTTAATATGTCTTCGAGCTTTGTCTCTTTCAGGCCCCGGGCCATCTTACTCAGGTTACGGTCTGTGTTGGCTATTTGTAATATCGTTGGCATTCAGTTGTAAACAAGATTTAAGATTAAAAATCCCCTTAATAAGGACTGACAGCAAAGAGTAAGGGGGAGATTAACAATTACTGTGTTTACGAGCAAGAATTTATACTCCGGACTGAATGTTGTGAGAACTTATAATTGCCCAAATATACGCATTATTCTCCAGACGGGGGCAAGAAAAACGAGGCGGGGCGGGGAGACGATATAACAAAAGAACCGCCTGCAGGAGCGGTTCTTTTTGATTTTCTCATGTGATGAAAGGGTGGGATAAGGTTAGGTTCGTCGTTGTGTTAAGGTTTATCCCACCAAACTCTTCCTGTTAAATCGTCTTTTCCATTGAGGCCGGGCTGCGCAGTGATGGCGGCTTTATAATTGGTGTTGTTGATATTCGGTTCGCTGCTGGGATAAGCCTGCCGGCGGGGAATGGGAATATTGTTGTTGTTGGGCGCGGGCGTTAATGCCGGGTAGCCTGTTCTTCTCCATTCAGCCCATGCCTCATAGCCATTCATGTACAGATGTACCCAGCGCTGGTAGCCTATTTGCTGTAAGGCATTGGCCGGGTCGTACGCCACGGCTGGCTGTAGCAGGTAAGCGGCAAGGCCGGTGGTATCTCCTGTATCGCTGCTGCTGTATGGCACAGGTTCTATTTGTTTGTGGGTTGTGTTGTTATATGTTTTGAAACTATTCCTGTTCCACTGCCGCACGGATGCTTCGATAGCGGCCTTGTATTTCAATGCGGCGTCGGCATCGCCGCCGGGAAGCCATCCCAGTTTGTCGGCCTCCGCAATGGCCAGTAGCACCTGTGCGTACGTGATGACATAGCAGGGCGCATTTTGCGTACGCACATGTACGCCTATAAAAGAAACATTCTGCGATGAAATGGTTCCAATGGCGTTCCCATCCAGTCCGTAAGGCACGCCGGCGTAATCATTGGTAGCGGGGGCGGGGTCGGCAAATATTTTCAGGCGCGGATCGCCCAGGGGTTTCATATAATCCACCAGTGGTTTGCTGATCCAATACCAGGGGCGTCCCTGGACATTCACCACATAATACCAGTAGTTCTGGTTTACCGGATCGGCCAGGTGCACATATACCGCACTCTGGCTGTTGTCTGTAAATACACCGGCTGCCACCGCGTCGGCAAATTCCAGCTTCCCTTTTGCAGGGTCTGCTTTCGACAGGCGCAACGCCATTAATGCGCGCATGGAGTTGGCCAGCCTGCGCCAGCTGTCCATGCTGCCGTTGTATAGGATATCACCGGTTACCTTATTGCCATTATCTATTTGGGCGGCTGCTTCTTTCAGCTCTTTGAGCAGGTCATAATAGATGTCTTTCTGGGCATCGTATTTCGGGGTAAAGTTTTTTTCGCCTTGCAATGCCTGGGTATAGGGGATATCGCCCCAGCGGTCTGTGAGGTACCAGAATAACCAGGCACGTAAGATACGGGCTACCGCCAGCTGGTTGGCTTTCGACCCCTCTATGATATTAAAGGTTTTACTATCGAGGATGGTTTGAAGGTTTTCCAGCGCGCTGGAGTAAATGGTATAGTAATCAAAGTTTACCGAAATATAACGGGAGGCATCGGTGTAAGGTTTTTCCGACCATTGCTGTGTATAGAGCGCTCCGGAAGTGGCTTCAATGACCACCGGCAGCTGGGTGATGGCATAGGTAAGCAACTGTGCATTGGACGCAATGGTGGGGTTATTGGGACTGACATTGATGTTATCACTGAATTTTCTGCACCCGCCGGTCAATACCAACGCCACAAAAGCAACTATAAAAGAGATGGTTTGTTTCATGACAGTAGTTTTTAAAAGGAAATAGTTAAGTTAGCCCCATAAGAGCGTGCCGTGGCCAGCTGGCCGGTCTCCAGCCAATTAAGCGAGGAAGCGCCGGTAGCCAGCTCCGCGGGATTGATTCCTTTGGGCGCTTTTTGCCAAATCATAAAAGGGTTCCTGGCGATAAGCGCGATGTTCATGCTTTTGAAAGGCAGCCCGGCAAAACTGGCTTTGCTGAATGTATAGCCCAGCCGCATTTCGCGCATCCTGATATAAGAAGCGCTGAACAGCCATTCTTCATATACTTTACTGCCGATGGTATTCCGGTAATAGGTTCTTGCATTTACATAAGCCGTTACCTCCTGGCCGGTGGCTGCGGAAATGCCTGTTACTTTTACACCGCCGCCGTCTGTGAGCGGGTCGCGGATATTTTTTCCTTTATCATTCATGGCGGCGGTTTCGGCCGCCTGGCCGCTTTTAACCGCCAGCATTTTTGTCCAGCTGAAGAACTGCCCGCCGCTTTGGAAATCGATGGCGGCAGAAAAGTCAATATTTTTCCAGGTAATGGTGTTTTGCCATCCGCCCGTAAACTTAGGCAGTACGCTGCCGAAATTGTGACCCGTAGACCACATCGGCAGGTTGGAAGCGTCCAGTAATATTTTGCCTGTTTTTGTATCGCGCTGGTAGCCGTTACCTACCAGGGACCCAAATGCTTCGCCCACATTGGACAGCAGGTACACGCTGACACTGGCATATGTGTTCATATCCAGCTGATGTGAATTAAGTGTCGGATACAGTGCCTTGATCTTGCTTTCGTTGTGGCTGATGTTGAAAGTGCTTGACCAGCTAACATTTTTGGTTCTTACCGGGGAGCCGCTGATGCTTAATTCAAAGCCCTTGTTTTCAATATTGCCGGCATTGATCACCGTTTTGGTATAGCCGCTGGCGCCGGGTACATTGACGCGCAACACCGCATCTTTATTGTTTTGCTGGTAATAAGTGATGCTGAAGCCTACGCGATCCTGTAAGAACTTCATATCAAGCCCTGCTTCGTAGGCAGTGCCCAAAGAAGGTTTCAGGTTGGGATTGTTCAGCGTATCCGGCACTTCCATAGGAAAGCTGGTGTTATAAGGTTGCCATAAGGTATAGGAGGCGGTGGTCAGGTAGGGCGATATATCGGAGCCCGCCTGTGCAAAGCTCGCCCTGAATTTGCCGTACGTAAGCGGCTTCCATTTGAGCAGCTCACTGAATACAACGCTGGCCGACACCGCAGGATACACGTACGAATTATTGCTTTGCGGAAGCGTTGAAGAAATATCGTTTCGCAGGCTGGCATCGAGAAACAAGGTGTTTTTATATCCCAGCGTTGCCGATGCATAGGCGCTTCTTACCTCTTTTCTCCGCAGGAAATTTACGACAGACGGCCTTCCGAACGAGTTGGCTATATTATAAAAGTTAGGTGTTACAAAGCCTCCTGTTGTTTCCTGCTGCAGATAGTCATAACGCTGGGTCAGGATATTGCCGCCGAGGTTGGCATTCAGCGATATATTTCCCAGCTGTTTATTGTATTGCGCCAGGAACTCATAGTTCATTTCTTTACTCTGGTATTTGCCGATCCAGAAAGCAGGCGTACCTCTTCCGCCGGGCGCGTTGCGGCCGTCGAGATTCTGTGTAAAGCCATCCTGCCTGATAAAGCCGCTTACCTGAAGACCCGGCAATATTGTGTAGCTAAGGCCTACATTGCCATAGAACCGGTCGCGTGAATCGTGGGATGGATTTTCATACGCATCGAAATAAGGGTTGTTCCAGTCGATAGGCGTCATGTTTACATAAATGCCCTGGGGGTTGGGATCATTGAGATTCCATTGATAGAAGGTGCCATCGGGGTACTTGTATTGTTTCAGCTTAGCCATGTCGAGGTTGCGCTGAAACCACTGGTACATATTGCGTGAGCCGAGGCTTTGGTATCCCTGTGAGGGGCGCTGCGCTTTATTGTTGGCGTAATTGAAGCTGGTAGATACCGTCAGGGAGGACGTTATATTCAGAGAGCCGGCAAAGGAAAAGTTATTTCTTTTGAGCCATGTATTCGGCTCTATGCCAGTGATATCGGTATTGTTATATGACAGGCGAAAGGCGGTGTTCTGGCCGCCGCCGGCAAAAGAAATGCTGTTGTTCAGGGTGCGCCCTGTCACGAAATAATCTTTAATGTTATCGGGATGCGGTATAAAGGGCGTTTCCTTGCCAAAGTCAGGGTCGGCGGGATAGAAACTATGCTGCTGCCGTACCGGGGTGCCATCCATTTTGGGTCCCCAGCTTTCATCCCAGCTGCCGTCTACATATTTGGTACTGACGCCGTTGATGGTAATGGTGGGAAAGTTAAGGCTGGAGCCTGAGCCGTAAATATCCTGCAGCGGCATGAAGTTGCCCGCTTTTTCTATGGAGAAAGCGGAGCTGAACTGTACGGTGGGCGGCTTATTCTTATTCCCTTTTTTAGTCGTTATCAGGATAACGCCAAACTGCCCGCGCAGGCCATAGAGCGCGGAGGCTGCCGGCCCTTTCAATACGTTGACCGACTCAATATCTTCGGGGTTGATATCCTGGGCAAGGTTGCCGTAATCGCGCCCGTTTTTGCCGCCGTAGTTAGTGTTGGAGATGGGCGTATTGTCTACCACAATCAGGGGCTCGCCATCGCCGGTGATTGAATTGACGCCCCGTATTTGTATTTTTTGCGTACCGCCCAAACTGGCGGCGGAAGAGCCGGATACCTGTACGCCGGCTATTTTGCCCGACAGTGAGCCGAGGACGTTCTGTTCTTTGGCGATGGTGAGGTTGCTGCCGCTCACCTGCTGGGTAGAATATCCCACAGAACGTTCTTTGCGGGTGATGCCGAGGGCGGTAACCACCACTTCATCCAGCTTATTCTTTCCTTCCTGGAGAACCAAATCGAATGTCACCGTTTCATTGTCCACAATCCGTATCTCCCGGCTAATCATTTCAAAGCCAATGGCAGACACTTCTACCCTGTACTTGCCCGCTTTCAGGCCGGTAATGAGAAAGGCGCCGTCTTTATCTGCGGCGATGCCTTTGCCGGCCCCTTTTATCAATATCGACGCATTGGCGACGGGTCCACCGGTTCCGTCCGTGATTTTCCCCTTGATGCCGCCATCGAAGGTATTGGCGGAGAGAAGAGGCGCGGCCACGGTATTATCCTTTGCTTTCTTGATGATGATATTGCTGTTCACCAGCTTATACTGCAGGCCGGTGTTTTGTAAAAGCGCTTCCAGTACCCGGGCAACAGGAAGATTGGTGGCCTCGTAGCTGATATTGTCGTAGCCGGCTACGTCGTTTGTCTTGTAGGTAAACGACAGGCGGGTGATGGATTCAATTTTCCGCAGGGCATGCTTGAGCGTCACGTTTTTGAGCTGTATGGACAAGGTTGTTTTATCGAGGTCCTGCCCGCTGCTATCGCGCGCCAATAGTAACCCGCTTGTAGTAATCAATATGCCCAGGAAGAATGCTCTCATGAGTAGCGCTTTGTGTTTTAGTAACGGGGCAAGCTTATACCGGCATAGCTGTTTTGTAAGCTGCAACCCGCCATGGGTGCGCTTTTTTGCATACAAAGTCATAGCTTTGAATAGTTTTAAATAATTCTTGAACGGGTTATTTTAAAGCACCGAACCGCATCCGGCTCGCAACCGGGGCGGTTCTTTTTTTAATACATTATGTAGGGGGAAGGTTGGTAATAAGCATATAGTTGTTGGTTTTGGTTTTATTGTATGATATACCAGCCCTTTTCCTGCTTCAGCACCGTGTCTGTGAGCTGGCACAATACCTGCAATGCCTGTTCTATTCCTATCTCCCTTCTGAAGGAGGTAGATACTTTTAAGCTCCGGATGGGCGTGTTATCGATCCTGATATTTACATTATACAGCCGTTGCAGGTCGGCGATAATATCTTCAAAGGCCTCATCTTCGTAGGACATATTCCCTTGTTGCCAGGCGGCTACGGCTGCCGGGGCGATTTTTCTTTCCACGGCGGTATTATACCGGCTGCTTACTTTTACCTGCTGTCCTTTGATCAAAGTGGCTACCGGCATGTTGTCATAGCTTACCCTTACTTTTCCCCTGCTTACCGAAACAATGATGTTTTCCCTGTCGGGATAGGCTTTGATATTAAAGGCCGTTCCCAGAACGGTCGTTGCTATTTTGCCGGTATGGATGATAAACGGGATTTTATCGGCATGCCTGACATCGAAATAGGCTTCGCCGGAAAGGGAGACTTCCCTTTTGGCGGCGTCAAAATGATCGGGAAACTCCAGCGAGCTGGAAGCGTTGAGCCATACCTGTGTGCTATCGGGCAGCAGCACATATTTGTATTCCGATCGTTCGGTGGTTTTTTTCGTGACGGCGGCAATGGCTCCGATGGTGGTGGCGCTGTGGCGGGGCTGGTATTGCAGCCAGGCAAGGGCGCCGGTGATAACCAGGCCGGTAACTACGGCGGCGGCCGTCCATCTCCGTTTACGGGATTTGGCGGGCAGGGCGGCGGCGGAAAGCCATTCCTGCTCTGTAAGGACAAGATTGCCTGATTTGTTTACATAAGTGAGTGAAGAAGGCATTTGCCGCGTATCGTCGTATGCCTTTTTGATGAGGCTTCTCAGCAAATCGTCCTGCTCGGCTGCATGGATATAAGAAAAAAATTCTTCCAGCTCCTGGTGGGAACAGCTGTTGTCCAGGTACCGGCGAAAAAGGTATTGAAGTCTTTCTTCCATTAAAAAAAGGCATTGGCCTATACTAAACAGACGAAGCAGGCGGGCATTGTTCCTATTGGAGGGGTAATTTTTTTTTGGAAAAAGCTAAAAAAGCTGGAAAAGCGACCGGGCGCTCCTGGCAACGAAGCTGCGGATAAACTGGAGGGCGGCGGAGAGCTGGTTTTTGACGGTATGGCGGGAAATGGCAAGTGCCGAAGCTATCTCGGCGTGGCTAAGACCCTCTTTTTTATTAAGGCAGTAAATGCGTTTCCGCTGGGGAGGCAGGAGGTCGATGGCATGCTGGATGATCCGGTTGTATTCTTTGGCTTCCATCCATTCGTCGGTATCGTTGCGTGTTTGCGAAAGGCTGTTCCAGATGGTTTCCCTCAACCTGCCGTCGGCAGCGGCCTTGCGCAGGAAGTCGATGGCCTTGTTTTCGGTGAGGCGGTACAGCCAGGCTTCCATATTGCGGATATCATGCAGCTGGTGCCGTTGTTCCCATAATTTCAGGAAGACTTCCTGTATGGTGTCTTTGGCGTATTGCTCCGATTTGGTAAGCTGTAATGCCAGTGTATACAGCCTGTGCTCATGCTTTTTAAAGATATCTGCAAAAAGCAGCTCTAATGCATGATCATCGCCATTACTGTGTATGGGTGGCAGGTAGTTGGTCATGAGCAAAACGCGATATCGTGTACCCCGATGTTTCTAAAATTACCGAAAAAATCAAGACAAAAATCATATCGGGTTTCAGGGCTCAGTGCTGAAAACCCATTTTTCGTCTTTATTCCCCGGTGTTAATACCAGCTCTTTTCCGGATATGCTGTAAATGTTCCAGGTTTTTTTCTTGCCTTCACTGCTGAGGATAACGGATGTATTGCCGGGCCCCGGTTCCCACCGGCCTTTTTCTTCAACCTGGAATATTTGCAGATGGTATTCGCCGGTTTTAAAAAATTCATAGAAACTACCTTTGCCCATATAATCGGCCATCATTCCAAGCTGTTCCGGGGTCAGGCCGGGTTTTTCTCTTCGCTTTAAAAACCATTTTTTCGCCAGCTGGTCGCGGGTGGCAGCAACGGTTTTTATTATTGGGGGGATGGCTTCTGCTTCATCTTCCGCTGTAGCAGGCACCTTTGACAGGAGTAAGCCTCTTTTATTCATTTTGATGGTCAGCTGGTTTTCGGATATGCGTACTACCTCTAAACTGTTTGTTACACCGTTATTGGAACCAAGGACTATTTTCCGGCTACTGCTGTCAAAGGCCCACTGCCCTTCTTCTGTTTTGCCCCAAAAGCCGGCTTTATAGTGTTTGTTGGGCTTCAGGTAAATAAACAGGTCGGCAAACATTTTTTCCACC